>Ga0209745_1000062_pt1 | contig 54079 bp, 39 predicted proteins | sample BarGraNGADG00312_FD_184495 | JGI IMG/M metagenome (GOLD analysis project Ga0209745, IMG submission 184495) | Arctic peat soil microbial communities from Barrow, Alaska - Barrow Graham LP Ref core NGADG0004-312 (SPAdes) (version 2) | ecosystem: Environmental > Terrestrial > Soil > Wetlands > Peat... | reverse complement strand
GGAATGGGCTCCCACGGAGTCGGTGACGTCCTTCTCTCCCTGTCCCTCCACCATGTAGCGGAATTTGAGGTTGGCCTTGGTGCTACCCGGGTTGAGTACGGTCACGTACTGGTCGAATTCCTTCAGAGTGTTGCCTTCTGCAAAATACCACTGGTTATTCGGGGCAACGGCTCCTATTGCGTCGGAGCCGCCGGTCCAGACGCCGTTGTAGTTGAAATATATCGGGCGCTCGGCCACGAATTTGAGGCTGTCTGCCAGGACTTTCAGAGAGAGGTCCTTGTTCGGCCCCACCACGCTGTTCACGTCAACGGTGAGGCGGGAGTTAGCGGGCACGGTGTAGCTCGCGTCCTGGGTGGTGCCGTCGGTGAACAGGTATGTGACCTGGGCGCTGGCCGCCTGGTTGCCGGAGTTCCCCATGCACAGGTATTCCTGGAAGTCGGCGCGGGTGGTGCCTTCCGCGAAATAGAAGCCGGACAGCCATTTTGCGCTCGCCGTTGTTGTGAGAGTGCTGGTGGCACTCTTGGACGGGTCCCCGATAGAGGCGAAGGTCACACTGGCTACATCGATGGCCCCTTCGAGTGCTCCCGCAGGTATGCTTGTGGTGACCGTTACGGCGCTGCTCGCGCCTGCCGCGAGTGGACCTACCGGTGTCGGAACCGATGTTGGCCAGGCGGCACCCGCCACCGTGGCGCTGAAGATGTCAGGGACGTTCCCTGTGTTGGTTACCGTGAGGTGGTAGGTCACGGCGGATCCGGGCTTGCCGAACTTGGCTTTGGTCGCGGGAACCACAGATACTCCGTATGTTGCTGCTCCAAACGAAGGATTTGTGGCGGTATTGCCGTCTGTCGTAATGGCAGCACCCAGTGCCAGCAATCGCCCATTCACCACAGCATTGGTAGTTACCGTGATTGCTGTTAGCGCGAGGATGTTTCCCGCAAAATAAGAGTACGTTCCGAGGGTCGCTGAGCTTCCTACCTGCCAGTAGATTTGAGAGGACTTGGCACCGTTGATGAGGATAACTTTACTGCTTGACGCTGTGACGAGCGTGGAGCCCGCCTGGAATATGAAGACCGCATTGGGGTCGTTCTGGGCATCTAGCGTGAGAGTGCCGGTTATCTGTAATTCACCCGAAGCTGACTTATAGACGCCCGGAGTCCTGGTAGTCCCACCCAGCTGGGTGGCAACCGTAACCGCCGTTCTCGCGGCGGCATCGTTATATGCGGTTAGCAGGTCAGCCTCGGCCTGAGCCGCGACGGGGTCGCCCAAGTGTATCGTCCCATTGACTGTAGCAGGCGGGGTCCCCGGGGTGAACGCAGTACCTGGATACACCCCCACATCTCCATTGATTGTGGTCCCTGTGCAGGTGATTGCCGTGTTAGCCAATAACGCAAAATTGGCAGCTGTCCTGAGGTTTACTGGTAATGGGGAGGCTGCCATACTCGTTGCAGGGGCTACCATCACGACTACCAGCACCAGCAACGGTGTCAGCAGTAATGCGACAAATCGCTTCTTACTTAGTGTCTTCACTGTTCATTCTCCTTTGCCTCGCATGGTCTTCGATCTATTTATGACGGATTTCCTCTTGAGGACCGAGACCCTCCTTTCAGAGTGAATTGCCATAAACATCTGTTCTGTCAGGATATTAAGGTCAAGGATTTCGACTTCGCGAAATGCGACAGCGTGATGGGTCAGTGGGCATATAATCTGTTGCCGCTTTCTGACCCGGATCCCCCATGAACGCCATCGCAACATCTGCCGCTGGTCTGAGAAACATCTTCCGTGTATCGCCTCATATAGTAGACATTCGTCTTGTTGCACTTAAAACTGAACCGCACAGGGAGAAAATAGGGGAATTTCCTAGTAGCGCAATGGCAACCGCGCATCTTTTCCGAAGCTTTTCTTGCGCTTGATCAACGAGAGTGACAATCGTCTTAAGTAAAACTTGCCGCTTTTCACTTCAATGTCACCGGCAGCGGGGCGAGATCGTGCATGACGACAGGGACCCGGGTCGCGAGCGTCACAGTGGCGTGTCCGCGCCGCTCGACGGCGGGACCTGCGCTTCAGGACGGTCGTCCCGCCACGTCAAACGTTACCGGTGGCCCGTTGTTATAATATTCACGCTTCGACCCGCTGCTAAGGAGTGCGCGATGCTCGAGATCGAGAACCTTACGGTATCCATCGAGGGCCGGCAACTGCTGAAGGATGTAAGCCTGTCGATCGAAGAGGGCGAGACGCGGATGCTCTTCGGCGAGAACGGCTCCGGCAAGACGTCGCTGTTGATGGCCATCATGGGTCTGGGCGCTTATAAGGTCGAGAGCGGCCGGATATTCTTCAAGGGCAGGGACATCACCGACCTGCCCACGAACGAGAGGGCCGGCATGGGCATAGGCATTATGTTTCAGCGCCCTCCGACCATCCGCGGGCTCAAGGTCAGGCAGATGCTCGAGCTCATCGAGGACGACGGCCGGAGCCCCGATGAGCTAGCGGCCGACCTCAACTTCACCGACTTCCTCGAGCGCGACCTCAACCTGGGGTTCTCGGGCGGAGAGATCAAGCGCGCGGAGCTGCTGCAGTTGATGGCGCAGGACCCCGACCTCGTGCTGCTCGACGAGCCCGAGTCCGGCGTCGACCTGGTGAATATCGATCTTATCGGCAACGCGATCAAGCAGCTTCTCGAGAAGGACCACCACATAAGGGGAAGGCATAAATCCGGCCTGATAATCACGCACTCCGGGCATATCCTCGACTACGTCGAGGCCGACCGGGGGTGCGTCCTCGTGAACAAGACCATCTGGTGCACGGGGAACCCGCACGAGATACTGCAGGGCATCAGGGAGCGTGGATACGAGGGGTGTCTCACTTGCCAGAGATAAAGGAGCGGGCGGAGGCAGCGAAAGACAGGCCCGGCAAGTACGGGCCGGACATCGAGCTGGGCAAGTACAGCCTCGAAGGGCCCGAATACGAGGAGAAGGAACTCAAGGACATCGACGTGGTCGACCGGCAGCGCCTGCTGCAGGCCGGGGTCGACGTGTCGGGCGCCGAGAGGTCGGGCAGCTTCATCCAGGTGGACCGCTCTGTGGTCCACGCGGCGCCCACGCAGGAAGGCATCGAGGTTACCTCGACCAGGGCGGCCCTCGAGAAATACGACTGGCTCCAGGAGTATCTCTGGAAGGTCGTGGAGGTCGACACCGACAAGTACACAGCTCAGGCCGAGCTCAACTTTCAGAACGGGTACTTCGTCCGAACGCTTCCCGGGGCGAGCACGATGTTCCCGGTCCAGGCGTGCCTCTACCTGAAGGCGGAGGACGTCAGCCAGAACGTCCACAACGTGATAATCGCCGAGGAGGGCTCGGAGCTCCACATCATCACCGGGTGCGCCACGGACTCGCCCGAGGCGCGCGGACTCCACATCGGCGTCAGCGAGTTCTATGTCAAGAAGAACGCGAGGATCACCTTTTCCATGATCCACAACTGGGCGCCCGGCGTCGCGGTCAGGCCCCGCAGCGGCATCCGCATCGAGGAGGGCGGGGTCTTCATCAACAACTACATCTGCATGCACCCGGTCGAGTCCCTCCAGCTCTACCCGAGCGCGTACCTCGTTGGCGAGGGAGCGATCGCGCGCTTCAGTTCGATACTGCTCGCCCCGCCCGGCTCGCACATGGACGTGGGATCCCGAGCGGTCCTGTCGGCGCCCGGGACCAGGTGTGAGATGGTCGCTCGCGCCATCACCACAGGCGGCGAGATCGTCTCGCGCGGCCTCCTGGTGGGCGAGGTCGAAGGGGTCAGGGGCCACCTGGAGTGCCGGGGGCTGATACTCAAGGGCGAGGGCCGCATCTACGCGGTGCCCGAGCTCGACGGCCGTGTCGAGGGCGTCGACATGTCACACGAGGCGGCCGTCGGAAAGATCGCGCGCGAAGAGGTCGAGTACCTGATGGCTCGAGGGCTTTCCGAGGAGGAGGCGGTCGCCACCATCGTGAGGGGCTTCATGCACGTCGACCTCGAGGGGCTGCCGCCGGTGCTCAAGGATCAGATAGACCAGGCCATCGAGCTGAGCGAGAAGTCCCTCTTCTAGCCGCGCCCCGCCACCGCGCCGAGCCACCCTCTCGGTCTGTTCAGGCTCATCCCCGCATGAGCCCTGGCACGGGCTAACCCAAATCCCCGCACCGGTTCACCCTATTGGGCGCTATCAGCATAGCCCCCGCTGGACGAATACATGAGTGTACGGGTCTATGCGCCGCCCGCAGGCAGCGAAGGCTGTCCGCAGGCCGGGCGGCTGCCGCCAGGACCACGACAGGAACCGAGGATTATGAAGAACAGATCTCCGCACAGGTCCTTCGCGCTCAACCGCATCGCGGCCCTCCTCGCCGTGTTACTCGTGGGAGCGATGGTGCTCGCCGCCGGTCCGTTCGCGTCCGCGGCTTCGGCACGGGAAGGGGCCGGGCTCGACGGGTTCTTATCAAAACCCGATGCCGTTAAGGGTGACGGGGCCCACTTCCTGGGATTTCGGCCGTCTCCTCCCGGCGACTACGTGGCGACCCCCCTGGCACCGAAGCTGATGCAGGGACTCGCGATCCGGAGTTCGGTGGACCTCTCGTCGCAGTTGCCGCCCGTCGGCGACCAGGGCAACCAGGGAAGCTGCGTGGCCTGGGCCACCAGCTACTACTACAAGACATGGTCTGAGAAGCAGGAGCACACCGGCTGGAGCCTGACCGACACCCAGCACCGTTTCAGCCCGTCTTTCATGTACAACCAGATAAACGGTGGCAGCGACAACGGGGCGAACTTCCAGGACGCGTTCAACGTGCTCCAGAACAAGGGCGACGTCGACATCGCGGAGATGCCCTACAACGACGGGAACTACACGACGCAGCCGACCGCGGCACAGTTGCAGGCGGCCAGGCCGTACCGCATCCCGTCGGGGTGGACCTACTTCTGGAACAGGTCCACGTACGGGCCATACAGTCCCGCCAACAGCATCGACAACGCCAAGGCCTGGATCGACAGCGGGAAAGCACTCGTGATGGGCATACCCGTCTACAACGACTTCCCCAACTTCGCCGGCAGCCCGTCGCGGACCTATTACGTATACAACGGCTCCTCGAGCCTGGCGGGGGGGCACGGCGTTTGCATCTGCGGTTACAACGACAACATCAACCCGGGAGGGGCCGACGCCGACCACAAGGGCGGCTTCAAGATGGTCAACTCCTGGGGCTCGGGCTGGAACGGCTCCAACGCCGGCTACGTCTACCTGAGCTACGACTTCGTGAAGCGGTACGTCTTCGAGGCGTGGACGATGGGAGACAACTCCCCGGACGGACCGTCCGTCACCAGCCTCAGCGCGGGCTCGGGCTCGGTCGGACAGTCGATCGACATAAACGGTAAGAACTTCGGCGCGAAGAGGCGCTCCGCGAAGGTGGCGTTCAACGGCACGCAGGCGTCGCAGGCCACGTTCATCAACGAGAAGGTCACCGCCACCGTGCCGGCGGGGGCGACCACCGGTCCGGTCGTCGTCTACGACTGGGAAGGGACGGCCAGCAACGGCCTCACGTTCACGGTGGGCGGCGGAGGGAGCAGCGCCCCGGTTGTGTCATCGATAAGCCCGAACTCGGGCCTGAACACGGGGACGGTCAACGTGTCCGTGGGCGGGTCCAACTTCGCGTCTGGCTGCCAGGTCAAGCTGGCTGGAAGCGGTCTTCCCGATATACAGGCGACCGGCGAGAACCGGGTCAGCGCAAGCCGGGTCGACTGCGCGGTCGAACTGACGGGTGTTGCGGTGGGCGCCCGAGACGTCGTGGTGACCAACACAGACGGGTTGTCGGGAGCGCTTGCGGGCGGCTTCACCGTGGACTCGTCACTGGCCGACACCTACGAGCCGAATAACACGCTGGCGACCGCATACGGACCTCTCGCCGCGGGTATCTCGTACTCGTCGTACGTGTTCAGCGCGGGCGACAACGACTACTACAGGCTTGTCGTGCCCGCCGGGTGCGCCGGCCTGACCGCCACGCTGCAGAACGTGCCCGCGGGCTGTGACTTCGACTTCTTCCTGTACGACTCAGACGGGGTCGAGCTCGAGAGCTCCCGAGCCGAGGGCAACGCTGACGAGCTCCTTGAATGGGAATCTCCCGCGGCGGGGACGTACTACCTCGAGGTGACGCCCTGGTCCGGGTCCTCCCAGACCAACCCGTACACGGTCGGGTACTCGCTGGTCGATCCACCGGCGGCGCCTGCCATAACCGGGGTAACGCCCACCGGCGGCGCCAGGCTGACCCCTGTGATCATCCTCGGCTCAGACTTCGGAAACACCAGGGGGAACTCGCAGGTCTCGTTCGGGGCGCTGGCGCCCGCGTCCTCCGACTACGTGTCGTGGGCCGCAAACAGGATAGTGGTCAGGGTCCCCGGAGGGGTGGGCGGAAAGCCGTTCATCAGGGTGACGACAGAGGGTGGGACCTCCAACGGTGTCGCCTTCAAGGTCACGCCCCGGATCAGCACGCTCAACCCCACCCGCGGAAGGGTCGGCACGACCGTGACAATAAACGGGCAGGGCTTCGGGACCTGGAGCTCCGGGTACACCTGCGTTTACTTCGGGACGCAGCGCGTGATCTCTTACGTGAGCTGGACCGGCAGCCAGATCAAGGTGCGGGTGCCCGCCAAGATCACCGGCCAGAAGCTGGTGACTGTAAAGACCGCGGGTGGCACCTCCAGCGCCAAGACGTTCACCGTCTATTGAGAGGATTCCGGGACCGGGGGAATGTGAAAGCCGTCCGCCGAAAGCCGCCTCCGTCCGTCAGCGTGAGTCCGCGATGACTCGGGCTATCTCCCTGTCGGGGGGCAGCAGGTCGTAGCCGCCCATCTCATCCGGCGAAACCCATGCGTGCTCCGCGCACCCGAGGTCCTCAGGCTCGCCCTCCAGGATCTCGCACTCGAAGGCGAGGAGCCGGATCCCCAGGTCAGGGTAGCGGTGGGTGACGTCCGCGACCGGCTTTCCCACCGAGACATTCAGCGCCATCTCCTCGGACATCTCGCGGGCGAGGCATTCTTCGTGGCTCTCGCCCGGCTCCACCTTGCCACCGGGGAACTCCCAGCAGCCGGGGTGCCGGCCTCCTGCGGGGCGCCGCGCGATCAGCACTTTTCCGCCCCTGAAGATGACGGCGGCCGTCACCTGCACGTTCTCGTCCAGTCCACGTTCCAGCGATGTCAAAGGGACCTTCTCTCTCGGGACAGCCGCCGCGCGCGGGCCGACCGATGCGCCGCCGGTGCCGTATCAGTCAATGGGGATGAACATTCCTCGCGCTACCGCTAGCGCGGTATAATCCACTCTACCACGAAGGGGGAAGGACAAGGCCTTGGCCGATTGGGACAGGTTCTCGAAAGAGTACGACGGGATATTCATGGAAAACCCGATCTACGTTGACACCATCAGGAAGATGGTCAGCGAGATACTGGAGGGGCACGGCAAGTGCATCCTCGACCTCGGGTGCGGAACAGGAAACACGCTCGCCGAGGTGCTGGCGGAGTTCCAGGGCGTGACGGCGTACGGGGTCGACCCGTCCGCCGGGATGAGGGAGCGCTGCCTCAGAAGGTTCACCGACAACCGCCGCGTCAGGATACTGGAGGGAGACGCGCTGGCGATCCCGCTCGACGACGAGCAGTGCGACTACGTGCTGACGCACCTCGCCCTCCACCACGTCGATCCCGCTTCCAGGGAAGACTGCGCAAATGAGATCGCCAGGGTGCTCAAGCCGGGCGGCGTCCTCGTGTACGCGGATTTCTTCGCCGACGTCGAGAGCGACGCACGCGACCCGGAGAGGGCGAGGGACCTGATAAACAAGACCACCGGCCAGGCGCTCTTCTGCCTGGACCACGGAGCGTTCGACATGGCGATGGTGCTCTTCGACTCGCTTCCCGCGACCCTGAGGGCCGATGGCGAGTACCTCACCACCGTGGAGACCTGGATGGAGGTGCTCGAGGCGGCGGGCTTCGAGGAACTGTCGGTGACCGAGGTGCCCCCTGTCGAGCTGGGCGTCAGGATCATCCGCGCCGGCCTGACGGTCGCCTGAGGCGGCTCCTTCACCGGGGATCTCCGCACGCGTCCGGCCGCAGAACTACCTGCCGGGTCAGACATCGGGCCCGGAGGCACTCCCCCACTCGGCGGGCCATGCATCGCCGCGAGTGTGGCAGAAGAGCCAGTTGGCCCACTTTCCCACCGGTTCGAACTTCGGGATCTGCCGGTACTGGGTCTTGTGCGGCACGAAGTACTGGGGATAGAGCAGTGCCCTCCAGAGCAACACCTTCCATCTCGGTATCGCCGTGCGCGCGACGCGATCCCTGGTCAGGCGGTCTATTTCGGCCGAGCCTTCGACCAGCCGGAAGGGGATCTCGCGGCCTCCGCTGTTGATCTGCAGATGCTTGACCTCGCGCCAGTCCGTCCCCATGAAATCGCATCCCACCCTGTCGGCGGCCATCACGTTGTCCGAGGCAACGACATAGCCGAAGTTTATTGGGATGCAGAAGTGCGGGCCCAGGCCTCCTCCGACCTGCCGGTGCGCCAGCACCGAGATGTCCGGCGTTACCCCGCGAGCGGCTGCCGCAACGGTCTCGTCGATGACGCCGCCCCGGTGAAAGAGGCTCTTCTGTCTCTCCGCTATTGCTCCGTACATGTTCTTCTGGGAAAGGCTCAGCCCGCACTCCCAGTGATGTTTGAGGGCGGGCACGCTGATGACCTTGACTCCCGGGTGCATGAGGGCCCTGACGAGACTGATGGGAGTGTTCCAGCCAAGCGGGTAGAAGTCGATGTCGGCGAGCTCGGAGAGGTTGATGAACTGGACATGGTTTCGCAAGAGGACCGGCAGCAGCCCGCGGCGCGCGAGCATCCTGTGATCCATGGTCATCGAGCGCATGTTGGCCTCGCAGACGAACGGGCGGCCGCCCAGCTCGCGGACCTTCTGGATGACACCCTCGACGACGAGGAGGTCGGTGTAAGAGGACGGCACGCCCTCAACCCCTCCGCCGAGGTTTATCTTGATGGCCACCGGGTCGCCGGGGGCTATGATATCCGCCGCGCCGACCCTGGCAAGCGCTTCGCCGACGTCAGAGGCCGGAGCGTCCCTCATGCGGGAGATGAAGACCCGCGCGCCGGGGTCGAGCATGTCCCTGCGCCTCTCCACCGCCGCGACGGCGCCGCACCGTTCCTCGAGCCTGTAAGCATCGGTAACGGGTGGGAGTTGAAGAGAGTCAAGCTCGGCGGCGGTCACGTCCGGCGGCGTCATAATCGCTCCGTTGGATGGCATGTTTGCAGGCACAACCGCAGGCGAAGGGGAATCCTCGGATCATTGAGGATCGCCGTGTCCGCTCCTGTGCACGAAACGGGACCTGACCCCGGGATGTGCGGTCAGGCGAGAGACTCTATGTAAGCCTCGACCCTCTCCCGCACCTGCGCCTCGGAGTAGACCCGGGAGTCGGTCATGTCCGCCTCGATTATAAGCACCGGCAGCCCCGTCCGCTCGGTCACCATGCGGGCCAGGTCGTACTGCCCGAGCGAGTAAGGCTTGCAGGAGCGGTTCGAGTGCATGACCATGCCGTCGGCGCTGTACCGCTCCACCAGGTCGAGCAACTGTTCGATCATCATGTCTATCGAGATGTTGAGGTAGACCTTGGTGTAGGCGTCGGCCATGCTGGTGAGCGGGTCGTCTATCTTTATGTCCACCGCCCACGCCGTGGTATAGGTGTCGGCGACCAGGCAGGCTTTGTTCTCCGAGAAGAGCTGGCCGAGGCTCCTCATGGCGTACCAGATCGGGATGTTGTCCCAGATGAGCCTGTACTGCTCTTCCGGGACCGCTGATATGCCCTTTGCGACCCTGTCCTCCATCTCGCTCTTCAGCAGCTTGTAATAGTCGACCACCTCGGGCTTGCCTCGCAGCGTCACGATCGGGGCCATATGGATGAACGCGTCGAAACAGGTGAACGGGGAGGGCCTGTTCTCGGCGGTGGACAGTACGCCCTTCCACAGGTCGACCGCCTCCACGGACAGCATGGCGACCTCTGCGAAGCGGTCGGTCTCGAACTTCCTGCCGGTCTGCTCCTCCAGGAACGTCACAAGCTCCAGGCACTGCCGGCGGACATACTCGGTGGCGTGCTCCGGCTTGTCCCGGTGGATGAAGGGCGTATCCATGAGGAAGAGCGGCACGTCGAAGAAACGCGCCAGCTCCTCGTACCACTTCATCACGGTGCCGCAGATGTTGTTGCAGCACAGCAGGAAGTCAGGCTTCGGCAGGCCTCCGGGGATCGCGCCGCCCTGCGTCGCCGCCCCGCCGATGTCCAGGCGCGCGTAGGAGCAGACGTCGGGCGAGAACCCCATCTGCTCGGAGACCTCCGCGAGCCCGACCGCCATCTTCGCCGCGCCGCACATGGCGCCGTGGTTCTCGGGATAGACCGGGATGACGTCCATGGCGATGAGGAACTCCACCGGGCCGCCGCTGGTTATCCAGCAGACCTTTTTGCCCGTGCCCTCGGCGGTCTTGGCCTCTATATAGTATTCGGTGATGAGCTGCTTCATCTGCTCGGTGGCTTCTATCTTCACGTAGTGCTTGCGCTCCTCGGCCAACTCATTGCCTCCTTGTCAATCCGCTTTGATGGTCTCGAGCAGCGCCTCGACGCGTGTGCGGAGCTGCTCTATCGACACCGAGCCCTGCTCTATCTCGAGCAGCAGCGTCGCTACGCCCATCTCCTCGAGCCCGGCCTTGACGTAAGGGTAGTCGAAGGCGTGGGGCTCGCAGTATTTGAACTGGAAGAACACGGCGCCCTGGGCGCCCGAGCCGCCTACCCGCTCCTTGATGCAGGACGCCCTCTCGTTCGACGGCCGGTGCTTGCAGGGGCAGAGCGCGCGGTCCGTGAGTCGCCTTGCGATGCTCTCTATCGGGTCTCCGTCCTGGCGCGCCGGAGACTCGAAGTACCTGTGGCCGGTACAGAAGTCGTCGTCCACGAAGGTCCCCCCGACGTCTTCCACCATCTTGAGGAACTCCCACTGGTCCATCACGGACCCGATGCCGAAAAGGCGGATCTTGCCGTCCGAAACGACTCCGGCGGAACCCTTCAGGTCGGCGAGCAACTCCTCCAGCAGCGCGTTGTGCTCGCTCTTCTCCATCAGCGCGCTCGAGGCGGTGACCCAGAGCGCCTGGTCCGACGGCAGTATCGACGGGTCTTCCCGCCGCATGCGGTAGAGCTCGGCCAGCAGCTCGCGGTTGCGGTTGTAGACGCGGATGCTCTCCCTGATCGCGTCGTCTGTCACCTTCTCTCCCGATGCCTCCTGCATCTTCCTGCGGAAGTCCTCGAGCTCGCCGTACAGGTATTCCTCCGCGGCGGTCCCCTCGAACCTCACCGGCAGCACGGTGTCGATATGGATCGCGTAGCCCGCGTTCAGCCTCCAGATGTCGCTCAGGCGCTGCATGGTGTCGCAGGTGTGGACGAACGAGGTGCCGTCCATGAAGGCGAGCTCACCCTCCAGCGCCATGTCGAGGCTCGTCCTCGCCAGCGAGCAGCAGTAGCTCTGCAGGTGGGCGCCGCTCTCCGAGGGCGCCTTGCTGGCGCCGGTGATACGCACCGGCAGAGCGCCGGCGGCGTGGATGACCTCCTCCGGCGAATAGCAGCAGAAAAAACCTATGACCCTGCCGCCCGTCCTCTCTTTCCACTCCCGGGCCCAGGCGTAAGGGTCCTTCCTCATGTCGAGCAGCCTGGCTAGCGCGTCCCCCATCATCTCACCTCTTGTCTTATCACTCGAGCTCCCTACGAAGTATCTTACCGAAAGAGCTTCTGGGCAACTCCGTCCTGAACTCCACGGCCCGCGGGACTTTGTACTCGGACATGTTCTGGCGGCAGAACTGTAACACTTCCTCGGCCGTGAGCTCCGCGCCCTCTTCCAGGACCACGAACGCCTTCAGGCTGTGCCCTCGGAAGTCGTCGAACAGGCCGACAACCGCGGCTTCGACGATATCAGGGTGGGTCAACAGCACGCTCTCGACCTCGGCGGGGTATGCCTTGAACGCGCCTGATATTACGAGGTCCTTCTTGCGGTCGATGACGTAGAAATAGCCGTCGTGGTCCATCCAGCCGATGTCGGAGGTGAACAGCCAGCCGTCCCTGATAGCCTTCGCCGTCTCCGCCGGTCGGTCGTGGTACCCCTTCATCAAGCACGGACTCATCATGATAAGCTCGCCTGCCTTCTCGGGGAGGAGCTCCTTGGTGCCCGTCTCGATATCGACTACCCTGAACTCGACATCGGGGAAGGGGATCCCGATGGAGCCGGGCTTGCGCGCCCCCCTGGCGGGCCCGGCGGACTGAGCGGTCACCGCCTCGGTGAGCCCGTAGCCTTCCAGCAGGGCTGCGCCCGACAACTCCTCGAAGCGCGCCCTGACGTCCCGGGGCAGAGTCGCCGCGCCGACGAAGCAGTACTTCAGCGACGAGAGGTCGGCCTCGCCAACCCGGGGGTGGTCCACCAGGGCCGCGAACATAGCCGGGACCCCGACGAGCAGCGTTGGGCGCTCGCGCTCGATGGCTTCGAGCATAGCTCCGGGTTCGCCGTCGGGCAGGACCACCACCGACGAGCCCGCCAGCAGGGGCGCGTTCATCCCGGTGCTCATGCCGTAGCTGTGGTACATGGGAAGAACCGCGAGGGCCACGTCTCCGGGCCCCAGTGAGACCCAGGACGCCAGTTGCGTCGCGTTCGCCACCAGGGCGAAGTGGGTCAGCATCACCGCCTTGGGCATCCCCGTCGTGCCGCCGGTGTAGATGAGCACCGCTACGTCCTCCCGCGGGTCAGTCGCCGCGCCGTCCGGCGCCATCCCGTGGGCGGCGGGCTCGGCCGCGCCGGCCTGGACCAACGAAGAGAAGCTCACGGTCTCGAGCCCCGGGACAGAAGGGGTCGACGAGGCTGGTATGCCGCCTGTCTGACGATCGCCGCGCGGGGTCACGACCGCCCGCTCGAGGCCGGCCTCCCGAACGGCCGTCGCCAGCCGGGGCAGGTATTCGTCGGGGCATACCAGCGTCCTCACGGCCGTCCCCGCCACCATGTCTGCCAGCTCGCGCTCCACGAGCTCGGGGCTCAGCATGACGGCGGAGGCGCCCGTCATCAGGACCCCGTAGTATGCCACTACCATCTCGGGGCAGTTGGGCAGGAATATCCCTACGCGGTCACCCTTTCGCGCCGGCGCGTACGCGTTCAGGCCGGCGGCGAAGTCCCGTACCTCGCCCGCGAGACTTCCATAGGTCCTGCGCGAGTCCCCGAAAACGAGTGCTTCGGCATCGGGATGCTCGCCGGCCCTTTCGAGGAACGCGGAGTACAGGGGTACTTCAGGGTATTCGAGCGAGTGGGGGACGCCCGGGTCGTATGAAGTAAGCCACCTTTTCTGCAAGGGAACCTTCCATCGGGTCGATCGGCGGCCGCGGCGCCGGTCATCTGCCGGCGTGTTCCTCCGCGATGATCGCCGCGCCCAGCGCCCCCATGTGCTGGGGCATCTCCGGGACCACCAGCGAGGTGTCGAACCTCTTCTCGAGCGCGCGGACAACGCCGATATTCCTCGCCACTCCCCCCGTCATCACTATCCGCTCTTTCACGGGGATGCGCATCGCCATCGCGTAAGTCCTCGAGGCTATCGCCTGGTGGATGCCCGCGACTATGTCGACCTTGCTTACGCCCTCGGCGACCCTCGAGATGACCTCGCTCTCGGCGAACACCGTGCACACGCTGGAGATCGACGCCGGCGAATCCGACTGCAGCGAGGTGCTGCCCAGCTCGTCGAGCTCGATCTCCAGGGCGTGCGCCATCACCTCGAGGAAGCGGCCGGTGCCTGCCGCGCACTTGTCGTTCATGACGAAATCGCGGACGCGGCCACGGTCGTCCACGGCGATGGCCTTCGAGTCCTGGCCTCCCAGGTCTATCACCGTGTGGCCCTCCGGATGCCTGGAGTGCGCGCCGCGCGCGTGGCAGGTTATCTCGGTCACCTGCTCGGTTGCGAAGTCTACCGACAGCCTTCCGTACCCGGTCGCGACGACTCGCTCCAGCGCGCCCTCGGCCAACCCGGCTTCTTCGAGTGCGAGCTCGAACGCGCGCCGTCCGGCGAGCCGGCTGTTGTGCCCCGTCATGACGAGGCTCCTGGCCACGATCCGGCCCTCCTGCAGCAGCACGGCCTTGGCCGTAAGCGAACCTATATCAACTCCTGCGACCGTCAAGGGCGATTCCTCCAGTATGCCGGACGTGGAGCCCGGCTGTTCCGCCTGAGATTATATCCGAACGCAGGGGTAAGGGGCCGGGCGGGCCGGATGGAGGGGTCGTGGCGTTCGCGCCCGTATGCTTTGCGGCCACGAAAAAAGGGCGACGGGTGCCCGCCGCCCTTAGCATCGCTCGGATCGGTGCTAGACCGATACGACTTCTTTGACCTCGGGGATCTCTTCCTTGAGCTTCGCTTCGATTCCGCGTTTCAGGGTCATGGTCGCCATGGGGCATCCGCCGCACGCGCCGACCAGTTTCACCTTGACCGTGCCGTCTTCGACGGCCACGAGCTCGACGTCTCCCCCATCTCTCTGGAGCATCGGCCTTATCTTGCCCAGGACTTCCTCTACCTTTTCCTTCATCAAAACCACCCCTGCCGGCTGATTGCGTTGTCATAGATTATAATAACCGTAACCTATCGAATGTCGAATGACAAACATCAAACGGGCGCCTGTCGAGGTGCGTCGGACCCGGTAGCGCCGCGGCTGTTTTCTGCTGGCACTCGGGGGGTGCGCGCCCCCTGACTTCATTGCTTATAATGTTGCCGCGCGGAAAGACAGACGAAAGGCGGGAGCATGAGCGGGGGCAAGGCAACCGTGTCGGCGAGCGCCGGCCCGGTATTCCAGTGGCTCGGCACCGCGGGCCTGAAGATAACGCACGCAGGCTCCACCGTGCTCATCGACCCGTACCTAACGAGAAACGCCCTCGCGCGCCCCTTCCAGCCGCTCCGGCCTCGCGACTTCGCCGGGGCGGATGCCATCTTCATCTCGCACGGGCACTTCGACCACCTCGCGGACGTGCCGGCGATCGTGGAGGCCTCGGGCGCCTCGGTCTACTGCAGCGAGGTGGCGGCACGGACTCTCATGGCGAAGGGCGTGCCACCGTCGAGACTGAACCCCCTGGCCGGGGGGGATTCCCTGGACCTCGAGTGTTGCGCGGTGCGGGTGGCGACGTGCAGCCACATACGCTTCGACGCCCGGCTGGTGCTGACGACCCTGCCCAGGTTGCTTGGCCGGCCGCGCGGGCTGCTCCGGCAGACCAGGGGCATGCCTTCGGGCCCGGTCCTCATATGGAACATGACCATCGGCGGCGTCACGCTGGTGCACCTCGGCAGCCTCGGCCTGACCCCCTCGGCGGCGCGGGAAGCGGGCGTCTCGGGCCCGGATATCCTCTTTCCGCCTCTCCAGGGGCACACCGACATCTGCCGGCTGGCGGCGGACCTGACCGCGGCGGTGAGGCCGCGCGCTGTGGTGCCGCTGCACCAGGACGACTTCTTCCCTCCGGTGAGCCAAGCCGTCGATGTAAGGCCTTTCAAACTGCTCGTCGCCGCGCGCGTCCCGGATTGCGCCTTCTACGAACCGACCATCAACCTGGAGTTCGGGCCGGGCGACGTTTTCGGCCCAGGGGCATGAGCGACGTCGGGGCAGGACGGCCGCAGCCCGCGCTCCAGTGGCTGGGAACCGCCGGGTTTCGGATAACCGTCGGCGGCAGGGTCATCCTCATCGACCCCTTCCTCACCCGCAACGACAGGGCGGTACCACGCCAGCCACTTGGTCCTTCGGACATGGCCGACGCCGACTACGTTTTCATCTCGCACGGCCACCGTGACCACCTCGGAGACGTCCCCGCCGTCGTCGAAGCGTCGGGGGCGGCGGTGTTCTGTTCCGGGGTGGCGGCCCAGACATTGAAGAGGCGGGGGGTCCCCGATGATAAGCTGTGCAGGCTCTCCGGTGGGGAGGAGCTCCGCTTCGAGGGCTTCGGCGTGCGCGTCGCAGCCTGCGAACATTCGAAGGCCGACCTGAAGCTGATGATCTCGGCCGCACCGCGGATGCTGAAGTCGCTGCCCGGCATGTTCGTGGAGGGACTGACCATGCCGGGGGGTCCGCTGCTGGTGTTCCGGCTGGACCTGGGGGGTCTCACCGTGACCCACATGGGAAGCCTGTGCAGGCCACCGGCGGGGTCGGACGCACGGGCCCTGGTGCTCGAGCGGCCCGACGCGCTGCTCGTCCCACTGCGCGGGCGCAGCGACATCGCGTATCTCGCGGCCGACCTGGTCCTCGAGCTGCGTCCGAGGGCCGTCATCCCACAGCACCACGATAACTTCATGCCTCCACTGAGCCCTCCGGTCGATGTCGCGTCATTCAGGTCGCTGGTCGCCGAGAAAGCCCCCGACTGTATTTGTTACGAGGCGGTCATGAACGTCGAGTTCGGGGCGAGAGAACTATTCGGGAATAGCCGGACGCGATGACAGCGCCTGCGTCCATTAGGTAATCTATGTTCGCGGGGCGAGCGAGCACCCGTCGCGGATCCGTCAATACGGGGGTGTGGAACATGCGAATCGCAGTTATCGGGGCCGGCGCCATCGGCGGCATAACCGGCGGGATGATGGCAGAGAGAGGCGAGGACGTCACGCTTGTAGATCCCTTCGAGGGACACGTCGCCGCCATCAATGACTCGGGCCTCAAGATCGTCGGCGAGCTGGGCGAGCACACGGTCATGGCCAGAGCGGTGACGCCGGACGGGCTCGAGGGCGTTTTCGACATCGCGTTCCTGGCGGTCAAAGGGGTCGACACCGACGGGGCCCTGGACCAACTCGAAGGACATCTCTCCGAATCGGCGCCCGTCGTTTCGCTGCAGAACGGCATCAACGAGGAGCACATCTCGGAGCTGATAGGCACTTCGCGGACCATCGGTGGGAGCACCCATTACTCGGCGACGTTCGAGGGTCCCGGTGTCGTCAACAAGACGTCGCGCGGCGGGTACGTCGTCGGAGAGCTCGACGGGAAGATGACCGACAGGGTGATAGACGTGGGACGGCTGCTGACACTGGTGGAGCAGGCGGAGGTGACCGATAACATCTGGGGCCACCTATGGAGCAAGCTGCTGATCAACGTCTGCACGAACTCGTTCGGCGCGCTTTCCGGGCAGCTTTTCGGGGAGTTCATGCAGGAGGCGGTGGGCAAGAAGCTGCTTGCCGCACTTTACACCGAGTCGTACGACGTCGCGGTCAGGCAGGGCATCGACCTCGTCAAGCTGGTTGGGGTGCTCGACCCGGCTTTCCTGGTGGTGCGGAGCGCCGACGACGCCGAGAGGGTCGCGCCCGTGCTCGACATCATGGCGGGCCCCGAGCAGTTCGGCAAGATGAGATCCTCGATGCTTCAGGACATCGAACGCGGACGGAAGACCGAGGTGGAGTACCTGAACGGCTACATCGTCAGGAAAGGCCGGGAGCTCGACGCGGCGACCCCGATAAACGAGACCATAGTCGAGATGGTGGAGCAGGTCGAGGAAGGCAGCCGCCCGCTGACACCGAAGAACCTCGAGGAGATCTGGGACCGCTGGGGCCCGGCGGTCTTCCCCGAGGATTGAAGCATCGCACATCATGGGGGGTGTACCGGCTAAAGCCCCAGCTTTCCCGGGTTCATGATACCCGCTGGATCGAGCGCCTTCTTCATGCCGCGGAGCAGCTCCATCCCCTGGGGGCCGTATTCCTGCTCGAACCACGGGGTGTGCTCGTAGCCCACGCCGTGGTGGTGCGTGATGGTGCCGCCGTTCGCGAGGATGGTATCGCCGGCCTTCTTCTTGAGATGCTCCCACTGCTCTATCTCGCGCCCCTGCGCGACCTGGCCGAGGAAGATGAAGTACAGGCTCGAGCCAGTTATGTAGGAGTGCGAGAGGTGGCAGGTCACTATCGACCTGGAGTCGTAGTCGGCAAGCGCGTCACTGATGGCCTTCTTCACGGTCCGGTACAGGTTCATGATGTTGTCCCAGGTGGTGGCGGTCTCCAGCGTATCGGTCATGACGCCCCACCCGAACATGATGTCGCGCAGGTACGGGTGATCGTAGCGGCCGTGGTACCACTCGTTCCCGGCGCCCTTGCCCAGTGGCACCGCGCCGTTCTTGCGGCAGATCGAGGCGATCGCTTTTGTGCGTTCGGCGACCTCGGCGGTCTTGCCCTCGCAGCCCAGCACCGCGAACGCGCCTGTCTCGAACGAGTAGCCCAGGGTGTCCAGCGTCTTGAGAACCGCCTCCGTCCCGTACCTCTTCGCCAGGTTGCTCGACTGCTTCATGACGCGCCGGGCCAGCGCGCTCTCCTCGTCGTCGGAGATACGGATCGTCTCGGGGATATGCCCGTTCTGCATCATCTCGCGGACCGCCTGGACCCCGCCCTCGAACTGCTTGAAGATGAGCCCCCGGTAGTCGTAGACCTCGGGGACGGGCCGCACCTTCATGGTGGCCTGCGTGATGATGCCGAGGGTCCCTTCCGAACCGCAGACTATCTGGTTCAGGTCCGGGCCGGTCGCCGAAGCCGGGACGTCGCGCGTATCTATGACGCCCCCCGGCGTGACCATCCGGACCGACTCGATCATCTCCTCAATCTTCCCGTAGCCGGTCGATTGCCGCCCCGCGCCTCGGCTCGCTATCCAACCGCCCAGGCCGCTCAACAGGAACGACTCGGGCGCGTGCCCCAGGTAGAGGCCGCGCTTCGAAAGCTCCTCCTCGAGCTGCGGGCCCCAGATGCCGGCCTCGAACCTCGCGGTGCGGCTCTCGGGGTCGACGTGGATGACCGCGTCCATCCGGCGAAGGTCGACGGACACCGCACCCTTCTGCCCCTCGCCGTCGAGAGGCTCGATGCCGCCCACAACGCTCGAGCCACCGCAGTACGGGACAAGCGCGATCTTCTCGGACTCGGCCAGTTTCATCAGGGCGGCAACCTCGTCCTCGGAGCCCGGGAACACGACAGCGTCCGGGGGGTTCGGAACCTCGCCGAGCCTGGCCCGCATCGCGTCGCGGTAAGACTTGCCGATGCCGTGATGGACCCTGTCCCGGCGCGTGGTGGAGACGTTGTCCTTACCCACTATCCCCGTGAGGGAGTTGAGCGCGTCTTCTCCCAGGCGCGGCTCCCTCATCTTCAACTTCTCGATGTCGGGGTCCGGCTCCCTGACCTTGTCGACCTTTATCCCGAGCTTGTCCTGTAGATAGGGGATGTAACCGGGCCTCTCCTCGACCGGGTAGGTCTTGTCGATGTCGCCCCAGCCCCACCAGCGGGTCTCCGTGTCTTTGGCCTTCCTGGTCATGTTACCTCTCCCGTAGTGCTCGATCCGCGGTCGTGCCCGCGGCATCCTGCCCGTTGAAAGTCGTGGCCCTCCTGTACAGTGCTCGCTTGATTATATTAGGTTTCGCCCGACATGGCTTACCGCGATGGATCGAGCAGGATCGACCCTTTCGTGCGTTTATCCGGTCACGCGGGAGAGCTCGGGATGCTGCTCGGGACGGTTCCCCCTCGTCGATGTCCTCGCCGGCCTCAACGCTTAGAGGACTGGACCCTGCGGCCGCGGATCACTCCTCGGGGGACTCCCTCCCTCCCTCGCTCGCTCCAGCCTAGTCGGAGAAGCCACCTATGGTATCTGTACCTGCCCCGCGGGAATTCCAGTACATGGCTCGTTCAACCGGCACCGATGGATGGCCTCGGCTTGCTCATGTGCGAATGGGTGGCCATTTTCTGTCTATCGGTCACCCTCTCGCCATGTACATCAGTCGGAGAAGCCACCTATGGTATCTGTACCTGCCCCGCGGGAATTCCAGTACATGGCTCGTTCAACCATGATCTTCTTTCCCGCGGTCTTCGAGGTGACCATGATGGCGGCGTGCCCGTTGGGGACCGCGTCGGCCATGAAGTATGTCTTGCGCGAGTTGGCGGGTATCTTGTCGGTGACGGTCTTGTTCCCGGCCCCCAGTGGCAGGAGGTAGGTTATCTCGACGGTGACCTCGGACGCGTTCGGGTTCTGGACAAGAGTCCAGGTCTCGTACCCGAAGTCCGACTCGCCGTCGGGCAGGTAGAACGTGGAATGCGCTGCGTTCATCCCGATCGAATCGTGCGTCGCCTCTCCCGTTCCGTTGTCCCAGTACATCGCGCGCTCGGCGATCACCGGCCTGTCCGCGTGGACCTTCGTCGAGAAGTCCTGCCCGGGCATCGCGTCGTTCACCCGGATGGTCTTCCTGGACGAAGGCGGCATGTCGAACGCCGGCTGCACCTTCGGGCCGGCGGGCGTCATGTAGGTAAGCGTGACCCTGGCCTGCTCCGCGCCCGGGTTCTGGACCAGGACGTAAGTCGTGAAGCCCCAGTTCGAGCTGCCCTCGGCCAGATAGTAATCCGTTGCGGGCGTTGTGGTCCCGATCGAATCGTGGCCCTCGCGGCGGTCGCCGCGGTACATCGCGCGCTCGGGGATGACCGGCTTGTCGGCGGAGACCATTATCGAGGCGTCGCGCGCCCCTATGTCATCCTTCATGCTGAAGGACGCGCGTGAGTTTGCCGCCACCGTCTTCGTCTTCTTCACGGGCGACACTCCCTCTGCCATGTAGGTCAGTGTCACCTTAGCCGCCGAAGCGTTCGGGTTCTGGACCAGCAGCCAGCACTCGAACCCCCACTTCGACGAGCCCTCCGGCAGGTACCACGTCTTCGCGGGCGCCGTCACGCCCACGGAGGAATGCCCCTCAGGCGACGACGCGCCCTTTCCGGTCCAGGTCATCCTCCTGTCCACCGCGATGGACCGGCCTTCCTTGCAGACCACCTGCGTCGAGAAGTCGGTGGCGCCGAGGTCGCTACGCGGGTTGAAGACGGTCTGTGAGAGCGGCGCCAGTACGAGGTCCGGCTTCCTCCTGGGTCCGCTCTTGGTCATGTAGGTGACCACCGCCGTCACCGCCACGGTGTTGGGGTTCTCTATCGTGACGTAAGTCTCGAAGCCGTAATCTGTGGTTCCCTCGGCCAGGTACCAGGTCGGGCTGGCGGCCGGCACGCTGACGACAAAGCCGCCTTTCAGTGGGTCTGGCCTCTCACTCCCGGTCACCACGTTCACGTCGCGCGCTCCCGCCTTCGCGTCGGGCGACACGGTGATGCTCGCCGTGGCGTGTGCGCTGTCCACGACGGAGAGCGAGTTGACCGTCACGCCGTCCCCGAAGGAGCCCTTGCTGCTCCAGCCCACGAAGCCGGTGTTCTTCGCCACCACTGCGACGTTGACGGTGTCACCACGGCCTGCCGACGAAGGCTTGCACGAGACTATTTCCGGGTAAGACGAGTACCACGCTCCCATGCTCCCCGCCGCGCCCGTGCCGGCGAACAACCTCCCGGAACCGGCTGCCGAGGCCAGCGAGAACACGTTATGCGACTGCAGCTCGCCCCCGGTATCCAGCCACGATGGCTTTGAAGCGGTGGGAGAATCGCAGCGCCATACACCGTGGGCCCAGGTCCCCGCGTACAGGACACCGCGCCCCGAGTCGGAGTACAGGGACCTCACGTCCATCGAGCTGAGGCCGCCGCCCATGTTCTTCCAGGTCGGCGCCGCCGCGCGGGGGTTCTTGGAGCGGCAAACTCCGTGTCCGGTCGCGCCCGCGTAGAGCACGTCGCCGCGACAGGAGAGAGCACGGAAGTCGTAAGCGCTCAGCGAGCCACCGATCCCATGCCATGCCGGCGCGCCCGAGCCGGGGCGCGAGCACCGCCAAACACCTTTGCCGGTGAAAGTCGCAAGGTCGAAGCACGCCGCGTACAGCGTGTCGTGGGAGCTGTCGCAGGCGATCGCGAAGACGATATACCCGCCCACCGCGCCGCCCGTCGATACCCAGGACGGGGAGGTCGCGCTGGGGTTGGCGGAGCGCCAGAGCCCTTGCCCGGTTCCGAACAGGTCGGTGGGGCCAGAGTAGAGAATGTTACGTGAGCCGTCGAGCGCGAGAGACCTGATGACGGAATTGCCGATGTCTCCGTCCCCGGTGATCTTCTTCCAGGTGTGGGAGCCGTTCGGGTCCGTGCAGCGCCAGACGCCGTTTATGGTGCCGGCGTAGAGTATATTCCTCGAACCGTCGTAGGCGAGCGAATATACGTTGAGGTTGCCCGTATCCGCCGCCGAGCTGACCTTCTTCCAGGAGGTCGAAGAGCCGTCGCCATCGCAGCGCCACACCCCGTACCCGCTGACGCCGGCATAGAGTAGTCCGCGGGCGCCGTCGTAGGCCATCGCGTTGACCTCGTAGATGCTCACGCCGCCGCCGGTGTCGCTCCAGGCGCCGGTCGTGTTCGGATGGTCGCACCGCAGCACTCCCTTGCCGGCGCTGCCGACGAACAGGGCGTTGCCCGCCGAGGCAAACGCCATGGAGCGCACCTCAAGCCCGGTGACGGAGCCCGAGACGTACGTCCAGCCGGGCGCAGTGTCCGGATGCGCGCAGCGCCATGCGCCCTGGGAAGCGGTCCCCGCGTACAGCAGGTCGCGCGAGGTGTCGAGCGATAACGCCAAGCTCGTGTACGAGCCGATGTCTCCACCGTCGCTTATCTTGGTCCAGGTGGGCACCGCCTGGAACGCGTCGTACCTCCACACGCCCTGGCCGGTGAAAAGGTCCGCAGTGCCGGCGTAGAGGACGTTTCGGCCGCGGTCCATCGCGAGCGACCTGATATAGAAAGTCGATACGCCGCCGGTGGTGTCGGACCACGAAGGAGAAGCGCCGTTCGGGTCGGGGCAGGCCCATACGCCGGTCCCCGTTCCTCCGGCGCCCGCGTACAGGACGTTCCGGGTCGAGTCATACGCCAGCGAGTAGACCGCGAAGGTGGTTATCGAACCACCGGTATCCGTCCAGCCGGGTGAGCCGGCCCTCGGGTTGGAGCAGCGCCACACTCCCTTTGGGAGTATGAAGTCGAACACGCCCGCGTACAGGACTCCGCGGCTGCTGTCGAGCGCGAGGCTGTAAACGGTATGCCCGCCTATGTTCGAGGGGCCGCTCACCTTCGCCCAGGTGGCCGTCGAACCTGGATGTGTGCACCGCCAGACCCCGTTCGAGGTGGTCCCGACGAACAGCGCGTCGGCGGCGGAATCGTAGACGAGTGCGTTGATGGCGAAGCCGTTGACTCCGCCGCCGAGCGAGTGCCAGGCGTTCGACTTGTACTTCCAGACGCCGCGGCCCGAGGTGCCCCGGTAGAGGATATTACGGGCGCTGTCGTAGGCAAGGGCCTGCGCGTCTCCGTTACCCGGCCCGCGCGAATCAATCCAGGAGTATGACGCCGCGGCCGTGCCGGTGAACAGGAGGCCGAAGGCGACGGCGACAAGCGAGACCAGGAGCACGCAGCAGGTGATGGATTTTCTGTTCAGCTGCATTTTACCTCCAGATAGACCACGTTTTCGGAACACAATATACATAACGTGCGGTACCGCCAAAGGATGCGACCTGCGGGCACTCGAGGGCCGGCGCTTCAGGCCCCGGCCTTTCCCCCGAGGTGCTTCTTCACCACGCGGTTAAGGTCAGACACGTCGATCGGCTTGAGAAGGAAATCATCGGCCCCCACCTCAGCCATGGTCTCCTTTATCTCTGGTGACATGCTGGCCGTAACGGCTATCACGGGAACGTCTTTGGTCTGCACGGCGTCCTTCAGCCGGCGGCAGACCTCGGTTCCCGAGACGCCGGGCAGCCGGACGTCCAGCAGCACGAGGTCCGGGCGTTCCAGCTCCATCTTCTCGAGGCAGGCACGGCCGTCGCGAGCCTCGATCACCGAATAGCCCATGCGCTCAAGCGCCAGTCGGTAAACTGAGATCATGTCCGCGTTGTCATCGACTATCAGAATCTTATTGTCCGGTGTCGTCATCAATCACACCCGCGGCGGGAACCGTGAAGCAGAACGTGCTTCCCGCGCACCTTTCGCTCGTGGCAGTGATAGTCCCGCCGTGTGCCTCAACTATACCCTTGCTTATGGCCAGCCCCAACCCGGTTCCCCGCTTCTCCGAACGCGTCTCGTTGTGCGCCTGTGAGAACCTCTCGAAGATGGTCGGCAGCTCATCCGGCGGGATTCCGGTGCCCGTGTCCACGACGCAGACCCTGATCGCCCCCTGGCCTGCCTCATCGGTCTTTTCCACGGTCATTGTCACGCCGCCCTCCTCGGTGAACTTCAGCGCGTTGCTCACGAGGTTCTGGATCACCTGGTATACCCTGTCTCGGTCGCACAAGGCCTCCAGTGCCCCCTGACGGGGGTGCGACTCCACCTCGAGGTAGAGGCCGGCCTGTCTCGCCTGCGGACCTGACGCTTCTGCGACCTCGCGCACCGGCTCCAGGACGTCGCAGCGCTCCACTCTGAGCCGCAGCTTGCCCGCCTCTATCCTGTCGAGGTCCAGCAAGTCGGTCGTCAGCTTCGTCAATCTATCGAGGTTCCTGTCCGCGATCGAGAGCATCTGCTTCTGCTCGTGGCTCACAGGGCCGATGACGCCGCTGGCAACGCTCGAGATGCCGAGTTTCATCGACGAGAGCGGCGACCTCAGCTCGTGAGAGACCACCGATACGAACTCGCTCTTCAACTGGTCGAGCTTCCTGAGCCGCTCGTTGGCCGCCCTCAGCTCCACGGTCCTTTCCGCGACCTTCCTCTCGAGGTTCTGGTAGAGCTCGTTGAGCCTGTCGGCCATGTTGTTGAACTCGTCCGCGAGGGCCGTGACCTCGAGCCCGTCGCTTATCGTCACGCGGATAGACATGTCGCCGCCGGCGAAGGCCTTGACGCCGGTCTGTAGCTCGACCAGCGGCCGGGTTATCGACCTCGCGATCAGGTAAGCGAGAAGCGATCCTCCGATCAACAGCACCAGCACCACGATCATGATGATGTTCCGCAGCCCGTATATAGGCGCGAAGGCGTCGCTGCTGAGCGTGGTCGCGGTCACTCCCCAGCCGAACTCCGGGACCGCCCCGTAAGCCGCGACGATCTTTCTGCCGGCGCCGTCCATGAACTCGCCGGAGCCGTTATCGCCCAGGGCCGCCCCGGTCGGGTAGACCTGTACGGTCGGTCAGTGTCGGATGCTCTCCGCCGCATCGGTGAAAAGCCAGGTGGAGAGATACCTCTCCCCGGTGTCGGGCAGCACCACGACTATCATCCTGCCCTCGTTCTCGGGTCTCTTTGCGACTTCGACCGCCGCCCATGCCGCGGCGCCGGACGATATGCCCGCGAGTATCCCCTCGAGTCTCGCGAGGGCCTTGGTCGTGGAGCCGGCGTCGTCGTCCGTGACCTGGACGACCTCGTCCACCCAGTCCATGTTGAGGATGTCGGGGATGAACCCGGCCCCTATCCCCTGGATGTGGTGTGGCCCCGGGGCACCCCCCGACAGGATGGCCGAGCCCTCGGGCTCCACGGCCACCACCCTCACGTCGGGTTTCCTGGTCTTCAGGACCTCGGCGACGCCCGTGATGGTGCCGCCGGTGCCGACGCCGCAGACCAGGACGTCGACCTCGCCTTCGGTGTCGTCCCATATCTCGTTCGCGGTGGTCTCGCGGTGCGCGCGCGGGTTCGCAAGGTTCTTGAACTGCTGAGGCATAAAGCTGTTGGGGATCTCGGCCTCGATCTCCTGCGCGCGAGCTATCGCACCCTGCATCCCTTCGGAGCCCGGCGTGAGGACTACCCGCGCCCCGAAGACCGCCAGCAGTTGCCGGCGCTCCACGCTCATCGTGTCCGGCATGGTGATTATCAGCTTGTAACCCCTGGCCGCGCAGGTGAACGCCAGCGCGATGCCCGTGTTACCGCTGCTCGGCTCGATCACGGTGGTGTCTGCGTCGATGAGGCCCCTTGCCTCGGCATCCGAGATCATGGCGACACCGATCCTGTCCTTGACGCTCGCCAGCGGGTTGAAAGACTCGATCTTGCCGTAGACGTCGGCCAACGCGCCTTCGGTTATCTTGCGGAGCTTGACGAGCGGCGTCTTGCCGATCGTCTGGGTAATGTCCTCGAAGAGACGCTTCATTTCCACCCTCCCGGGTTCGCCACCACTGGAGCTATCTCTTCGCCACCGCCGCCTGTCTCCCTGTCCCGAGCGCCCTGGCGGGCGCCGGCACCTCAGTCCGTAGGCCGTTCCACGGACCCGCCGTGGCCTGCTCCTTCGCCGGCCTCGGAGCCCCGGGTACCCTGGCCCGACCCGGTCTCCCGGGTCTTCTCCCCGCTCGACGGCCTGCCCCCGCGGTCCGCCTCGTGGTCCTTGCCACCCTAGTCCGAGGGTTCGTCCTCACGCACTCCCCTGCCCGGGGAAGCGGAGTCCTGCCCGGCAACCTGCTTCCCGGCGAGGCTGTCTGCCTGCTTCAGACGAGCCTGCTCTCCCTTCTTCTCGTCTTCGAGCCAGCTCTTTACGGCATCTCCTTCCGCGGGCCGCATCGCGGGGAGGACCTCCCTGGACAGCTCCTCCTGCTGTCTCGCCAGGTCGTCCGCTTCCCGGTCGACGTTCCTTGCGCTCTCGCCACCAAGGAGCGTCGATTCCCCTCGGGCGTCGTCTATCTCTCCCTGGGCGTCTCGCACCAGTCCGAAGTACCAGTTATTCAGGCCTTTGCTCAAAACGTACTGGAGTTCGTCAAGCCTCTTCGCCGCCTGAGCAAGGTAGGCTCCCGCTTTTCCTTCGCCCCTGGGAGCGACTATCACTTGGGCTTTCTCGAAGCCGCGCTTCACCGGGTAGAGGGCGCTTCCCGGCATCGCGTGTGACGAGGAAACGCCTACGGGGACCACGACCGCCAGCACCAGCGCCAGCGCGACCGCCGGTATGGCGGCTCTGCGCGCCACGGCGAACAGGCGGACGGTAGCGGTTCCGCGTCGTTTGCGACCAGGCGTCGAAGAACGCGCGACCGCGGCCGCCGAGATCAACTCTTCCCTGATCCGGCCGGCCCCGCCCGAGGTCGGCATCGACCTTCCGGTCTCGCCCAGCGAGCGTCTCAACCTTTCATCACCGGCACGCATCCTCAACGTGGCCCGACGCCTCGGGCGGCCAGGCTCGCCGGGATGTCCCCGTTCATCACCGGTCACGATCCTCATTCTGAGAGCACCACCCCTGGCTCCCCGAGAACCAGTTCGTCGACCTCGTACATCCTGCGCAGCGCCGCAACCGCCCTGTGCTGTTGCGCCCGCACGGCACCCGGCCTCTTTCCGAGGATCCTGGCGACCGCGTTGACCCTGTATCCCTCGATGAACCGCAGGATGACGACCTCCCGCTGCTCTTCGGGAAGCCGCGAGATGGCCTGGTAGAGTTGCTGGTAGGTCGCCCTCTCGATGACCAGTCGCTCGGGCACTCGAGGGTCCGCGATCGGAGCGGCCTCATCGAGAGGCGTGGTGTTTGCTTTCCCGGTGGTGCGGAAATGAGCGGCGATCATGTTCCTCGCTATCCCGTACAGCCACGAGCCTATCGACCCTCCCCTGTCGGAGAAGTTATCGATGCTCTCGAGGGCCTGCCTGAACACCTCCGCCGCCAGGTCGTCGGCGGCTTCGATGTCGCCCGTCTGAAAAAAGACATAGCGTCTGATCTTCTCGAAATACCGGTCGAACAACGCCGCAAAGGCATCGGGGTCTCGATCTTTAGCTCGGGCCGCAACGTCGATCGGGTCCCAATCCGTTCCCGGCGCAGATTTCACTTCTGGAGGCCTCCATTATTCCATGGACGGAATACGCAAAATGTTACGTGACGACTCCGTTAATTAACCCGCTACCGTCCCGGGCGTGCCATGATTGATGTCAAACGCGCTCCGCGGGACAATATACTGGCGTCGGGCGGGAATCCGCGCAGCGAGAGAAAAGGAGCTGGCGTGAAGGTCAAAAAGATCGATCACCTGGGGGTCGCGGTGAGGGACAAGGACGCGGCGGCGCGGTTCCTCGAAGATGTGCTGGGGGCTCGAAAGTTACTGGACGAGAAATGGGTCTACAGGGGACAGGAATTCACCTGGACCTACTTCGACGTGGGAGAGCAGGGGCGCATCGAGCTCGTCACCTCGCCCGACCCGGACAGCTTCATCAACCGGTTCATAGACAAGCACGGCGAAGGCTTCCACCACCTCACCATCCAGGTCGAGGACTTCGACGAGGCCGTGAGTTCGCTGGCCGCCAGTGGTATCGAGGTTCTGGACGCGAGCACCTCCGACCCTCACTGGAAAGAAGCGTTTATAAGCCCCAGGGACGCGTTCGGCATGTTGATCCAGGTCGTGGAGTGTGACGAGTCTTACTGGACAGAGATGGAGGAGCGGGCCTCGGAGGGTTCGTGACCCCGCTTTAGACCGTGTCCTTACAGCTTCATGCCGAAGTCGGCGTGTTTCTGCTCGAACCCAAGTTTCCTGTAGAAGCCGATAGCGGTCTCGTTCTCTACCTCCACGCTGACGTCGAGCTCGGCGCAGCCGCTCCGTCGGGCGATCTCCTTGGCCTCCTCTACCAGGGCCTCGCCTACCCCTTTTCGCTGGAAGTAGTTGGAGACGATGAGCTCCGTTATGGAGGCGTAGCAGCCCCCGTGGTAAAGAGAGGGGAGCACCAGCAGAACGAGCAGGCCCATCTTCGTCTGACCCTGCTCCGCTACCAGGAACGTCCACTCGGGTGACGCCAGCATCTTGCGAAGTGTGCTGTACCACGACACCGGGTTCACATCCCCGGTGACCCCGACCGCCTGCCCCAGTTCACGGATGAGCACCGCCACGGTCTCCTCATCAGCGAGGGTCGCACGTCTGATCGTCACAATGAGACCTCCAGGTCGAAAGCAGTCCCGGACGGCGTTCCGCCGCGGCCGGGAGCACCGGGCGAAAACAGGATAACACAACTGATCGGGCCTGACTCAGTCGTCGCCCGGCGCTTCGATCGTCGCCCGCTTTCTCTTCCTCGCCCTGAGCGCCTTCGCGGTAACGGCCACGGCGGCGCCCGCGTAGGCCAGCGGCGCGGACATGATGAGACGATTCCGCGTCGCGCCCGACGGCCGGCGGACGCCGGGCGGCGGCAGCTCGCCGAACGGGGCGTGGGGCTCGCGCTGGTACCAGTACGCGCATCCGTCGTACAGGGCAGGCAGAACGTTGTCGAGGCCGTGGTCGATGGTCACCTTTATCCCGTCCCGGAAGCTGACCGGCATCTCGGCGTGGAAGCGGTAGCATGAGACCCTCCTGGTCGCATAGCTGCGCATGGTGACGCCGTGCGTCAGCCACGTGGACGGCACGCTCTTGAAGTACCAGGCGCCGTTGAAGTAGTCCTCGCCCCCGGTGCCGTGCACGTTGGGCTCCGTCGAGCCGTCTATCCAGATCCTCTCCCACCCTTCGAGCATGCCCATGCCCAGGCCCTCGGGGAGCTGTACGTGAAGGGGGTTGAGGCGCCACGGGTAACCCCTGCCCTGCATGTTAAGGTGGCACCCGATGTACAGCCCCTCGCCCGCGGCTTCCAGCACCGTGAAAGGGTCTCCGCCGCGCGGCATGTCATCGCGCCGCCAGAGACAGTGGAAGTACGGGGTGTCGTGCGATACAGGGTCCAGCAGCTTGAGGTAGGTGACCTGGTAGAAGAAGAGCCTGACCGGGAGCCGGGACTGGTTCTGCACCGTCACCTCGGCTCGTCGGCGGAAGGGCATCGGGAAGAAGCAGAGGTATGCGCCGGAAGTTATCGCGGTGTACGCGGAGGCGTAGTCCCTCGGCCGGCCTCCGGTCGACCCGAACAGGTCCCCGAGGGGCGCCATCACCGACGGTTCGTCCTCACCGTCCCAGAACATCCTGATGATGATGTTCCTGAGGGCGCCGGGGTTCGGAAGTAGAGGGAGCGTGACCCATAGCCTCGTTATGACGCCCGGACCCTTGATGTCGGCCATCGTGAAGGTCTCCCCCGCTTTCAGGTCGACGCACTTCTTCTGGAATCTCCCCAGGGTCCCCGGCAGCGTCCGCGCGCGGCGCCCGTAACTGGAAGTCTGGTAGGTGACGCCGTCGGTGGGTTCTATCCCGAGGATGTCCTTGCTAATGTTGAGGAACATGTCCGATCGCACTCCCTTGGACGTTTGGAAGATTATATCAACCGGGCGGACGGCCGGGTGTATACTGGCAGTAGTTACCAGTTGGTATGTTGCGACCGCGGTATAAAACCGGGATAATAGTTGTCCGTGCCGGTTCAAGAGCCCTTTAGCCGCCAGGATTGCCCTTTAACCATGTTAAAAAAGCGTCCCTTCATAACGCCGTACCTGTTCACCCCGATACTCGTCGTGTGCCTGGTCCTGCTCGTGCTCGCGGGGGCCGGCTGCGGCACCACGGATGCCGAGGGTGGCGCTCGTAAGGACCTGGACGCGCTCCTGAAAAAGGGGACCAGGCCCAACGAGATGGGCATGGTCATGGTGCTCGAGTACCATCGCATCACGGAGACGGAGGGCGATTACGCGAGGAGCGTCGAGAACTTCAAGAAAGACCTCGAGACCCTGTACGCCAAGGGCTACAGGCTCATAAAGTTCCACGATCTCGTAAACGGGAAAGTCTCCGTCCCGGCGGGGACGACACCGATCGTCCTCAGCTTCGACGACTCGACGGAGAGCCAGTTCAAGTACGACAAGCAGGGGACGAGCACGGTCCTCGACCAGGACTGCGCTCTCGGCATCATGGACGCCTTCAGCAAGAAGCACCCGGACTTCGGGTATACGGCTCTGTTCAACTACCTGCCGGCCCTGTTCGACCAACCGAGCTACGAGAAGCAGAAGGTGGACTTCCTCTACGGCAAGGGGTTCGAGTTCGGCGACCACACGATCTCGCATCCTTCGCTGGCGAAGGCGGACGACCAGACGGTCCAGAAGGAGATAGCCGTTCCGATAAAGGACATGAAGGCGATCAACCCGAAGGTCAGCGTCGACATCCTCTGCCTTCCCAACGGCTCGATCCCGAAGAACCAGAGCCTCATGTACGACGGCACCTACGATGGGACCAGCTACCACATGAACTGGTCGCTGCTGGTGGGTTCGAACCCGATGTACCCCCAGTATCACTACAAGAACCCGGGGAGGCTCATCCCCCGCATACAGGCCATGGACTACAACCCGGACAGCGGCTCGGGCGCGGACGGGTCGGGTTACTGGCTCAGGTACTTCGACAGGCACCCCGAGACACGCTTCATCAGCGATGGCAACCCCGCGACCATCTGCGCACCCGCTTACATGGAAAACCGCCTGCTCGCCGACCGACTCCCGAGCGGGGTCACTTTCGTTGGCTACTGATGGCGGCGCTTGTCCGTCCCGGCGCGCGAGTCGCCGGGAATCACTCCGACTCGGAGTCATGAATGGCTAAGAAGCGCATATTCACGAACCCCGGCAGGGGCAACGAGGTCATCCTGGGCAGCAGGAGGAGCTCCTTCCCCTACCCCGACGAGAGCGCGAGGCCCAGGGGAAAGAACGAAAGACGGCCGTCCGCGAAACCCAGAGACCCTGAACAGCGTCCGGCTGCGCCGCGAGACCCGAGGGGGCGCGTAAGGGAGGCGCCCGGCCGTAAGACGTCCCGATCCTCGCGCTCGGCGCTCGTCAGGAAGAGAAACATGCGCCTGGGACTGTTGCTGGCCTTCGGGCTCGTGGCCGTCCTCCTGCTATGGTTTTTCGTCTTCGTCTATCCTTCACCGATCGCCAAGGTGAACCCCCTCCCCCGCTCGGTGAGTAAGGCGTCACCGGTCGAGGTCGGCGCTTCGTTCAAGAAGTCTTTCAACAGGAGCGCGGTCAGACTCGTCGTCGACGGGAAAGACGTGACGGGCAAGTCCCGGGTGTCGGCGCAATCGGTCAGCTACAAGATGCCGCTGGCGGACGGTGATCACAGCGCCAGGGTGGTTGTGGACAGCGGGGGTCTGATGGGCAAACGCGCCCGCGCGTGGGGGTTCGCTGTCGACAGCACTCCCCCCGAGATAAGCATTCTTGAAAGAAAGTTCACCGGTGTCGATGGCTCGAAAGACATCAAGGTCGAGTTCAAGGGGAGATCAGCCGAGGGATCGACGGTCAAGATCGGCGACCAGGCGCTGAAGACCGACGCGAAAGGCGGGTTCCAGGGGTCGACGCTCGCGGGACGCCAGCGCAGCCTCCAGGTATCTGCGACCGACGCGGCCGGAAACGTGGCGAACACTTATATCGTCACCCAGCAGCCGGTCCTGGCGAAGGGCGTCCACGTCTCGATCTACTTGGCGGGCAGCGAGACCGACCTCGGCAAGATGATGGACCTGGTGAAGAGGACCGAGTTGAACGCGCTCGAGATCGACCTCAAGGACGAAGCCGGCCAGATAGCCTTCCCCCTCGACTACCCGCTGGCGGTGCAGGCCGGGAGCCCCACCAAATACGTCGACCTCGACTCTGCGGTGGACCGAATGCGCTACGCGGGTATATACACGATCTGCCGGATAGTCGTTTTCAAGGACCCGAAGCTCGCGAAAGCAAGGCCCGACCTCACGGTTCACAATGGGAACGGGGAACCCTGGGGCCAGGGGATATGGCTCGACCCCTACTCCAGGGAGGTCTGGGACTACAACGTAGCGGTGGCGGTGGCCGCGGCCCGTGCCGGGTTCAACGAGGTGCAGTTCGACTATATGCGGTTCCCGTCGGACGGCAATATCTCGACCTGCGTCTACCCACACCAGGACAAGCGGACGCCGGGCGAGGTCATCGACGGGTTCATCACCTACGCCCGAGCGAGACTGGCCCCCTACAACGTGTTTGTCTCGGCGGACCTGTTCGGACTGACGGCCAGCAAGCAGGGTGAGATGGGGATCGGGCAGAGGGTCGGGGACATCGCCGGGAGGGTCGATTACATAAGCCCGATGGTCTACCCCTCGCACTACAACGCGGGTGAGTACGGCATAAAGGTGCCCGAGGCCAACCCGCACGACATAGTCCTCAAGTCACTCCAGGATTTCGGTAAGGCTATGAGCGGCGGCAACGCGCAGCTCCGGCCATGGTTGCAGGATTTCAGCCTCAAGGTCACCTACACGCCCGACATGGTCCGCAGGCAGATAGACGCCTGCACGGAAGCGGGTATCAAGCAGTGGCTGCTCTGGGACCCGGAATGCACTTACAGCGAGAGCGCCCTCAAGCCCAAGACCTGATCATTGCCATCGCTTCAACGCGCTCATCTTCTCCTCGGCGAGGTTCAGAGACTCCGCGCGCGACTTGCCGGTCTGCTCCTGGATGGCGTCGGCCATCTTCGACTTGACCTCTTCCCTGTCCGACACGAACTCCTCGTGGACCATGCAGAATTGGCAGAAATCCCCCTTCTCGCTGCCCTCTGGATAATCTTCGGGCCCCATGGGCATCCCGCAAGACTGGCAGACGTGCTCCTCCATATCCCCCATAACTCCTTCTCCTCCTTTCTCGCCCGAGGCCGGTGTCCCCGGCTGGTGCTTAGTTTCTTCAAAGCGCCGCAATCCCCTGCACCGGCGAGGCCGTTCATGGTCGCGCTCGAGCGCCGTTCCCGCCCGCAAGTGCGCGGTCGTCGCGGCGGCCGCTTGTCGCTTGTCATTGCGGAGGCGGGTGCGGTCGGATAGGTTGATGTCCTGGCCGCTCCTTGTCACGTAAGGAGGTCGCGATGGCAAGAGGACCTGAGCCTTACGAGCATCTCAACAGTCATGAACCCGACCCCCGGTTCGACGACGACCTTTTCTCGCCGGAGAACCTGGAGCAGGTGAGAAAAGTTTTATCGGGCGAGGTCGCGCGCAGGGATTTTCTGAAAAAGGCGGGCAAGGTAGCGGGCGGACTGCTGCTCGCCGCGTCGGTGGGGTCCCTCGCCTCGTGCGCGAGGAAAGTCCAGACACCCGCGAGCCGGGCGACCGTCCCTTCCGCTCCCGCTTCTGCCCCGGCGGCCGCCACCGGCCAGGGACCGGCGGACATCGGCATCGCTGCGGGCCAGGACGCCGCGGGCATCCTGACCCGGAAGGCGGTTGACGCGATCGGAGGCATGGGGCGCTTCGTGAAGGCCGGCAACTTCGTGGTCATAAAACCGAACGCCTCTTTCTTCGGCGGTGTGGAGAAAGGCACCAGCACACACCCCGAGGTGGTCGCCGCCGTGGTCTCCATGTGCCGGGAAGCCGGCGCGGGTCGCGTGGTGGTACTCGACCACACCCTGCGCGGCGCGGCTGAGGCGTGCCTGTCGTCCAACGGCATCGGCGAGGCCGCCCGGAGGAGCGGCGCCGAGGTGCTGGGATTCGGCGCCGGCGACCAGAGCCACGGGGTCGACACCCCCATCGTGGGCGGCGTCGCGATGAGGAGCGCCGGGGTCTACCGCGAAGTGCTGGACGCCGACGTCGTCATCACGGTCCCGAAAGCCAAGGACCACGGCGGGGCGGGGCTGTCGCTCGGGATGAAGAACTTCATCGGGGTCCTCTCCAACATGTCGAGCATCCACAACTCGGACCTGCACCAGGCCATCGCCGATCTCAACTCGCTGGTGCGCCCGCGCCTGTCGGTCATCGACGGCACGGTGATACTTCTCGACAACGGCCCGGGCGGTCCGGGCGCGACGCGCCGGGCCAATACCATCATTGCGAGTGCCGACGTCGTGGCGGCGGACGCCTGCGCCTGCACGCTGTTCGGCAGGACCGCGGCCGACGTGCCGTACATCGGTTACGGCGAGAAAGCGGGTCTCGGCCAGGCCGACTTCAACAGGCTCCGGATCGCGAGGGTGTGACTTGGACGCGCCGGGCGCCGATAAAGAACGCTCGCCGGCGTTCGTCGCGGCGTCCGCGGGCGAGAGACGCGTCCGAGCGAGGCGGCTGAAGATCGCGCGCAGGTCTGTACAGGGGCTGTTCCTGGCGCTGTTCGTCATTCTGGCCGTCAAGGCGGCCTTTCCCCCGCTCGCTGCTCCCCCTTCCAACTTCTTTCTGAGGCTCGACCCCCTGGCGGGCCTCGTGGCGCTGGCGACCACTCGCAGCGCCGCGGTCCTCGCGCGTTTCTGGCCGGCCTGGATACTGCTCGGGCTCACCGCGCTCAGCAGCCGGTTCTTCTGCGGGTGGATATGCCCTCTGGGGACCTGCTTCGACGCCGTCGGAGCCGTCAAGCCGAAGGCGCTCGAGTATTACAGGCCCGGCGGGGCGGAGGCACGGGAGCGGCTCGCAGCGGCAAGGGAAGGGCGCTCCCAACGGCGCTTCAGGATCAAGTACGTGCTGCTGGCGGTCGTGCTGGCGTTCTCTCTGGCCGGGGTCGACCTGCTGTACTTCGCGAGCCCGCTCGTCATCGCCAACCGGGGCGTCTACTACCTGCTGCTCCCGCAGGTGCCCGTGCTCCTCTTGATCCTCGCCCTGCTGGCGTTCGCCTACAGGCCGCGCTTCTGGTGCGAGGAGCTGTGCCCGATGGGCGCGCTGATGAGCGTGGTCTCGATGGCCGGCAAGCGGCTGGGCTCGAGGCTGAGCCCGCTTTCGGTGGTCAAGAACGCGGACGCGTGCGTGGACTGCGGCGCATGTTACAGGACCTGTTCGTTCGGGGTCGACGAACCTCTCACGCTCGAGACGAACGGGAGGCTCCGTTCGGCCGACTGCACGGCGTGCGGTGACTGCGTAGAGGCCTGCCCCGCTCCAGTCGCACTCGCCCTCGAGAGCTTCGGCCTGACGGTCGCCCGCTCGAGCGACCGCGCGGTCAGGAAGCCCGCGAATAACCTGAGCGGCGGGTCGACGGTGCCGGCGCCCGGGTCGGAGTCGACGCGTGGACTGACCGTCAGCCGTGGAGAGTTCATCGCCAGCGTGGGTCTCGGGGCGGTGCTGGCCGTGGGCTACGGCGCCGGGCTCGGCCACATCGGCACGCCCGTGCTGAGGATGCCCGGTGCCCAGGACGAGGGCCGCTTCCTGGCCGAGTGCAGCCGGTGCCAGGAGTGTGCGCGTGCCTGTCCCCCCCGCTGCCTGAAACCGATGGGTCTGGAGGGAGGGTTCCAGAAGCTCTGGACCCCGCGCTTCGTGCCTCGCACCGCGGGCTGCGTGTTCGACCAGTGCGGCCAGGCCTGCGCGCGCGTCTGCCCCATGGGCGCCATAGCCCGCCAGAAGCCGGCGCAAGTCCGCATCGGCACGGCGCATATCCGCAAGGGTACCTGTCTCGGCTGGCGCGGAAAGATATGCCTGGTCTGTCAGGAGCGTTGCCGGTTCAACGCCATCCGTGCCGACGGGCTCAGACCCATCGTCATCGAAGAGAAGTGCACCGGCTGCGGCGCCTGCGAGGAGACCTGCCCCACCGAGCCTGCGAGCATCGTGGTGCTCCCCACCGGCTCGTCCCCGGACGCCCCGTCCGGTGGGCAGGGAGGTAGAGGCCGCGCGCGAACCGGAGGTGCTCGATAGCCGCCCTCGGGTTGCATCCTCCGCGTGACACACGGTTTACGGCGGGACTCGTTTCTCGGTTAGAATAGTTGCGTTTCGCACCGTCTTTCGCCGCCCGGGGTGCGCCACGGCATTGGAGCCGCTGCGCCCGCGGGCACCAACACGCAAGGAGGCGGGTCGGTGAGACGGCTTACCATCATCGTTGCTCTCGGGTTACTGCTGGGGCTCATCGCGGCGCTCCGACTTCCCGAGGAGCGGCGCGCCCGCATCAAAAAGCTCTTTTTCGAGGCGAGGGAGATGCCCTTCCGCATCTTCGTCTGACCCCGCCGGCATGCGGGCCGGTCGGCGCCCGCGGAGGTAAGACGCATGGCACGTAACGGATACGACGTGGTGATAATCGGCTCCGGGGTAGGCGGGCTCACCAGCGGCGCGCTGCTGTCCAAGGAGGGCCTCAAGGTGCTCGTACTCGAGCAGGCCGACCGCATCGGCGGGTGCTGCTCGAACTACGACGTGAAGGGGTTCCAGCCTGACGTCGGGGCGGTCTTTGTCATCGGGCACGAGATGTACTACAAGCTTTTCGAACTGCTCGACCTGCGCCTCGAGGACTACCTGGACTTCCGCCTCATCGACCCGGTGTACGATACGGTCCTTGAGGACGGAACGCGCGTGCTGCTGCCGCGTGACGTGGACGAGATGGCCGAGGTCATCAACTCCATATGCCCGGCGGACGTCGCCGGCTACTACCGTTACTGCGAGGACATGCAGAAGATATTCGACTTCTACCTGTCGGCGCTTTCGGTCCCGATGCCGGACCTCCAGGGGGTCAGCAGGTTCTCGCACCTGGTGAAGCTGATGGCGCGCAGGGAGCAGATCCCCGCGTTCCCCATCAACTTCTGGCTCTCCACCCGCACGCTCGACCGCGTCGTAAACCGCTATTTCACCGACGACCGCGTCCGGCTGATATTCGGCTGGGAGAACCTGTACGCGGCGCTGCCGGCGCACCGCTGTACCGGGATGCTGTCGAACATCACCTACATGGGACGCATGGGCTATCACTACCCTAAGGGCGGGATGATCTCGATCCCCAAGGCGCTGCGGCGCATCATGGAGAAGTTCGGCGGCGAGGTCAGGTTCGGCTCGACGGTCGAGAAGATAATCGTGAAAGACGGCGAGGCGAAGGGAGTGAGGCTGGCCGGGGGTGAAGAGATATCTGCCAGGGCCGTCATCTCGAACGCGCACTCGCGCACCACGTACCTCGACCTGGTCGGCCCGGAGCACCTCCCCTACGCGGTCCGCAGGGCCGTGACGCGGCAGCCGTGCTCGATACCGGCTCCGACCTTCTACCTGGGGCTGTCCGAGAAGCTCGACTCGGTGCGGTCACACTTCACGGTGGTGCTGACCGACAGGCACAAGTTCGACAACGTGTGGCACGAGTTCTACGACAAGGGCCTCCTCTACAGGCCCGACGACGGCGCCTTCCTTGTGAGCTGCGCTTCCCACGACGACCCGGACCTGGCGCCAGAGGGGAAGCAGGTGCTGTCGGCCATCTACATAGCCCCTTACAAGCTCAAGTACCACGATTGGGACGACATCGCCGACGAGTGGGCCTGGAAGTGCGTCGATACGCTCGAGAAGAGGGCGTTCCCCGGGCTGCGGAGCAAGGTCGAGTGGATGGACTCGGTGACCCCGGTCGAGCTCGAGCGGCGGCTCAGGCTTCCCGAAGGCGCGTTCTTCGGCCTCGAGATGAGCGGCGGCAACATGGGGCCGTTCAGGCCCAACTACAGGTCGCGGGCCATCCGCAGGCTCTACCTGACCGGCCAGTGCACCAACCCCGGCGGGGGCGTGCCCCTAGTGATGATATCGGGGATGGCGGCGTCGAGCCTGGTGGCCAAGGACTGGCCGACGCTGTAGCGGGCCGGATCATCGTCCCCCTCTGGGCTCCGTCATATCCGCATCGTCAATCGCCACATCCCCGGCGAGCCGAACAACTCCTCGAAGCGCGGGTCGGTCAGCTCCTCGGTCACCGCGAACCCCAGGCTCTCGTAGACGCTCAGCGCGTTGGTGTTTCCCATGACGCAGGCTATCTGGAACTGCCGGTAGCCACGCTTGCGGCCCTTCTCTATCGCGCCCGCCACCAGCAGCCCCGCGAGGCCGTTCATCCTGAACTCGCGGAACGTGGCGACGTTCTCTACGACCCACGCCTCGCGCGGGACAGCGGGCTGGACGCGGAAGACGGGCTCCAGGCGCGCGGACATCGCCACCAGGTCGGGATCGGTCCACCCCGCCTCCCTGAAGGCGGCCGCCAGGCTGCGCCCCTTCCCCTGCTTCTTGTTGAAGGAACAGAGCGAAGACGCGACCAGCCCTCCCACCTCGACGAGGTCGTAATGGCTGTAGTGGAACCACGACAGGTGACGGGTGGTGAGCATCCTCCCCATCTGCGCCAGCCTCTCCGGCGTCGGGCCGGGGGGTCCGTCTATCATGAGGTCGTAGATGGAAAGGTCCAGGTGGCCCTGCCCGGCAAGGTACATCAGGCGGGCCACACATCCACTGTCGGCCGGCCGCGCGGGTCTTACGAGGACATCGGCATCCAGAGCCATGTTTGCACCCTATCTTGAAAGTGCTACTGAGTCTGTTTCTACGGGCCGGCGCGGGACTCCTCAGAACATATCGCGGTAGCGGTCGCGCAGCTCGCGCTTGAGGACCTTCATGGTCGGGGTGCGGGGCATGTCTGCCGCATCGATCACCACCACCGCGCGGGGGCTCTTGTAACGCGCGACGTTCTCGCGGCACCACTCGTGGAGCTCATCCTCCGTCGCGGACGACCCTTCCTCCAACACGATCACCGCGACAGGGACCTCTTTCTTGGTCGGGTGAGGGATGCCCACCACCGCCACCTCGCACACTTCGGGGTGCTCGAGGATCTCCTGCTCGACCTCGACCGAAAAGACCGAGTAGCCTCCGCTCTTCACAACGTCCTTCTTGCGGTCGACGAAGTAGACGCGCCCGTACCGGTCCTTGCGCGCCATGTCGCCGGTGCGGAACCACCCGCCCACCATCTGCTCGGCCGTCTCCTCGGGCTTGTTCCAGTACCCCAGGGTGACGCAGGGCCCCTTGACCGCCAACTCGCCGACCTCGCCCGTCGGGAGCTTCCTGCCCTGCTCGTCGAGCACCCTCATGTGGATGGGAGGCATCGGGAAGCCGACGCACTTCGGGGGGAACTTGATGCCCGGAAGCGGCAACTTGAGGCAGGCCAGCGACGAGAGCTCGACCATGCCGTACGCGTCCATGAAGAGGGAGTCCGCCTCGATCGGCCCCAGCTTGAGCCTTCCGCGCGAAGAGTACTCCTTCGAGATCTCGTCCGGCATGGCGTCGGAGGACGAGCCCCAGATGCGCACGCTCGAGATGTCGTACGAATCCAGCCCCGCCTCGAGCATCATCGCGTACATGGCGGGCGCCCCGACGAATATCGTCACCCTGTTGTCCCGTATCGCCTTGAGTATCTTGTCGGGGTTGAACGAGCGCATGAACATGCTGGTGAGGCCCGCGCTGGTCCCGATTATCCACAGACCGAACCCGAACAGGTGGGCCAGCGGGAGGGCCATCAGACCGGTGTCCTTCTCCGTGGTAGGTATGATGGCGGCCGTGAGACGCTGCGCCGTGAGCAGGCTGCGCGAGCTCATCATAGCGCCCTTCGGAAAGCCGGTGGTGCCGGACGTGTAGAATATGCCGACCAGCTCGTCAGGGTCTTTCGCCGGCGCGGCGAAGGACGCCTCGGCCTGCTCGAGCAGCGGCTTGAGTTCGCTGAACCCGCCTTCCAGGCCCTCCGCGTCCTCCATCATCGCCCACTTCCCGATGGTGGGGATGACCCGCGGGTCCTTGATATGGAAGTCGAACACGCCGCGGTCCGTTATCATCAGGCTCGCCCCGGAATCGCCGGCGATGTAGGCTATCTCCTTCGCGGTCAGCATGAAGTTGAGCGGCACCGCGACCGCCCCCGCCTTCATCACGGCGGCGCACGTGTAGGGGATCTCGATCCTGTTCGAGAGGTCGACCACCACCCGGTCGCCCTTGCGCACGCCCAGCTCGTCGACCAGGACGTTGGCCATCCTGTCGATGAAACCGAGCCACTGGACGTTGCTGTGCCTTACCCCCTGCATGAACTCGTATTCGAGCGGGCGGTCGAGGATGAAGCTCGTCCGGTCGCCGTAGAGGTCCGCGGCCCGGTCCACGAAGTTGGCAAACGTGACCGAGCGGTCCAGGGCCATCTTCCATTTCTTTGTCACGTTCATGGTGCCCCTTTCTTATTCGCCGAAGAAGGTCGCCCCTCGATCCCGGTCGTCCAGGAATTCGGCGCCGTACGCCCCCCTGCACCTGCCCGCCGCGATCGCCGCGACGAGCTCTTCGTCCGTCGATATTCTATCCTCGAAGACCGTCAGGCACCTGCCCAGTTGGAACTCGTGGTGGGAGTCGCTACCACCGATGCCCGGAAGCCGGTGATCGCGCGCCAGGCTTCCGGCCGCGAGGTTTCCCTGCGGGGTGCAGCCGCCGTTGTGCGTCTCGATGGCGTTCACGCCGCGGAGCATCCGCGCGACGACCTCGCGCCCGTGCAGGCGCTCCAGCTCCCCGGTCACCCTGCACGGGTGCGCCGGGACCACGGCAGCGCCGGCCTCGAGGCACATCTCGTGCAGTTGCTCGAAAGGCGTCTTCCAGCCCGGGGCGTCGCGGTACAGCCCGTAGACCAGCATGTCGCCGAACTCCGTGTACACCTCGACCCCCCGGAACACCGGAAAGCCGAATGCGCGCGCCAGCTCCTGCGTGACGTTCGCCCCGGCTATCTCCTCGTGTTCGGTCACGCAAACCGCGTCCAGGCCGGCAGCCATGGCCCTTCGTATCATCCGCTCCGGATCCATGAAGCTGCACGGCGAAGATACGTTGGTGTGGACGTGCATGTCTACAAGGAACATCGTCCTCTTCCATCGGTCGCCGGCCTCATGGCGCTCACGTCACTTCCAGGAAATGTCTTATCAGCTCGGCCGTCCTCTCCACGGCCGCCGCCATCAGGTGGTTACGCAGCGTGATGAGGTCGACAAGCGATATCCGCGGGCTGGACGGTATAGGCCTGCGGACAGGGCGATAAGGGTCGCCAATGTAGGACCCCTTCCAGAGCCCGCCCTCCCGGCGGGGAGGCTCGTAATACTTTCGCAGGACGCCCGCTATCTCGTTCTCAACGCCTGAGCCTTCGAGGCCGCGAGACTCGAGCGCCATCTCGCCGAAGATGGCCAGGTGCGCAGCTTTTTCACCGCGCGGCGCCGCCTCGCCCATCCTGACGCGAAAGCTCCGCGCGCGCGACTGCAGCTCGAGGTTGTCCGCGGTGCGGTTCTCCAGCCCGTGCGGCGCGCAGTGGGTGTGGGCCGGGACTGCCATGTCCTGCAGCAGGTGAGAGCAGTAGCCGAGCATCACCATCGCCCTCTCCTCCGGCCCCGCCTTCGCGTACACCCGCGCGCGCTCCCAGTAGTCGGTGAAATCCTCGAGCGCGTTGACGTACCGGGCGTCGTCGATGCCAATTCGTGCGACAGGGTCGTACATGTGCGAACTCTCACGGCGGGGCCTTCCGGCCGTCGGCCTGTCGTGCGCAGCCATCTCGGCGAGGTCGAGCAGCCCGGAAGACGCCTCCACCAGCCTCCGACGCGCCGCGAGAGGCGAATCGCTTTCGACCATACCCTCCCTGGCCAGGGCGTCGATCGCCTGCCTGGTGAGGCTCCTGTGGTCGTCTGTGTGTATCAGGGGGGTCACGTAGCGAATATAGCCGAACCACGACGGCCGGGACGCCAGGAGCACCCGCGCGGCCCCGACAACGAGGGCGGTCCCTTCGAGCAGCGCGCGCGTCGCGAGCTTTGCCTTGTACAACCTCTTTCCCATGACAGAATCCTATACCAAACCCTGTTCAGGCACGCCCGATGGAAGGACCAGGGGAACGGACCCCCGTGCGCCGCGAGTCCCGGCATATCCGCGGGCCGGGGCGCCGGGCGCCGCCTCAACTTCCTGCCACCTTCGATTTCAAGATATTATAGACACGGCTCGAGCACCGGGCCGCCCGGGGTGCAGGGGCGGCAGCGGTTTTTCGGCCTGATTTGAGGGTCGCTTACTGATAGGCGGGTGCGCCGGCCGGTCACACCCGTCGAGTCAAGTGGAGGTGCGTGGATAGATGGGACCATCCAGGGAAGATACGGTAGCCAGGTTCAGCTCGAAGGGTTACGACATGCTGGTGATAGGCGGAGGCGTCACGGGCGCGTGCATCGCGCGCGATGCGGCGCTCAGGGGATTCACAGTTGCGTGCGTCGAGAAGAACGACTGGGCGTACGGCACCAGCAGCCGCTCGTCGAAGATGATCCACGGCGGCATACGGTATCTCGAGATGTTCCAGTTCCACCTGGTGTTCGAGGCGCAGCGTGAGCGGCGCCAGCTCCTGTTGAACGCCCCACACCTGGTCTATCCCCAGCCCTTCACCTTCCCCATCTACAGGGGCGAGAAGAACGGCGTCTTCATGATCGGTATGGGGCTCTGGATGTACGACATACTGGCCGTCTTCCGCAACGTGCAGAACCACAAGATGTACATGCACGACAAGGCGGTCCAGCTCGAGGAGGGCCTGGACTCCGAACGGCTCAAGGCGGCAGGCGTCTTCTACGACTGCTCGACCGACGATGCCCGCCTCACCATGGCCTTCGCGCTCTCAGCCATCGACGCGGGCGCCGATTGCGCCAACTACGTCGAGGTGGTCGACTTCCTGCGCAGGGGCGACCGGCTGGCCGGGGCGCGCGTCCGCGACATCATCACCGGCGCGGAGTTCGACATAGAGTCGAGGGTCGTCGTCAACGCCGCCGGGGCCTGGGGTGACCGGGTCTGCGAGATCGACGAGCCGGGAACGCCCGAGAAGCTGCAGCTCACGAAGGGCTCTCACATCCTGGTCCCGCGCGACCGGGCCCGGACCAAGAACGCGCTGCCCGTCATATCGCCGGCGGACGACAGGATGATGTTCGTCGTGCCCAGGGGGCGTTTCGCGCTGATAGGCACGACCGACACCTATTACCACGAGGACTTGGACGGGCCGTACGCGACGCGCGAGGACGTCGAGTACATCCTCGACGCCGCCAACGTGGCGCTTCCCCGCGCCAACCTGGACAAGGCCGACGTCGTGAGCACCTACTCGGGGCTGCGCCCCCTCTGCATGATGGAGGGCGGCGAGGACGTATCGGCCAGCAAGGTGTCGCGCGAGCACCGCATCTACGAGGGGCGCTCGGGCCTGCTAACCATCGCGGGAGGCAAGCTCACCACGGGCCGCTCGATGGCGCAGGAGATGGTCGACCTCGCGGCTAAGGTGCTGCGAAAGGAGTTCGGGATAAAGGCGAAGACGGGGTGCAGGACCCTGAACAACCCGATCCTCGGAGCGCCGGCGGTCGATACCGAGGCGCGAGTGAGGGCGCTCGGCTCCAAGCTCAAGTTCTCTGACGACATCCTCGCCGGGCTGTTCAAGCAGGGCACCGCCGCGCTCGACGTGCTCGCCCTGGTAGACGAAGACCCCTCGCTCGCGGACCGGATCAGGGACGACATCCCCCACATCAAGGCGCAGGTCCGCTTCGCCGCCGAGAGCGAGATGGCGCGCACCGTGGACGATTTCCTGGTGCGGCGGACAGAGGTCTACTACACTGCCAACGACCAGGGGCTGGGAGTGGCCGACGAGGTGGCGAACATCATGGGTGACGTCCTCGGCTGGGACGAGGTGGAGCGCCGGCGCCAGGTCGAGGATTACGGCCGGACGGTGGCTCTCTCCAGGAGATACGCTACGGAATAGACGAGTCATTCGCAACCGCTCGGCATGTTGCTCGGAGGGGTCTCCCTCGTCGATGTCCTTGAACTTGACGCATCAAGCGGGACTGCTCGGGAAGTTGCGAGGGAAGGGTCTCCCTCGTCGATGTCCTCGCCGGCCATCACTCTTTTACGACTGGAACCTGTGGCTGCGGATTACTCCTCGGGAAACCCCATCCCTCGCTCCATCGCTGAAGTAAATGCGACACGGGGGCGTGACCCCGATGCGACATCAAATGCAACTCCAGCGGAGGGAAACGGGCCGCGTGCCTAGAACCAAGACCCCATGGCAGAGATGTTATTCCGCGACAGGATCGACGCCGGCAACCGACTGGCGGAAGCCTACGAGGGCCCGAGGGACAACGCCGTCGTTCTTGGCATAGCGCGCGGAGGCGTACCGGTCGGCTACCCCATGGCGCTGGCGCTCGAAGCCACTCTCGACGTGATAACGGTCCGGAAGCTGCCGATCCCCTGGAGCCCCGAGGCCGGGTTCGGCGCCATCGCGCCTGACGGCAGCACCGTTCTCAACCCCGACATGACCCCGAGCCTCGGCCTCTCCCGCGAAGAGATAGACTCCATCGCCGGCAAAGTGCACGCGGAGGTCGAACGCAGGGAGAGGGTGTATCGGGGAGGCAGGCCCCCTGTAGAGCTGACGGGCAAGAACGTCGTGATCGCGGACGACGGGCTGGCCACCGGCTACACGATGATCGCCTCGATAGAGATGGCGCGCAAACAGAAGGCCGCCACCGTTAACGTGGCGGTACCGGTCGGTCCGGAGGACACGGCGAGGAAGGTCAAGGCTCTGACGGACAACTTCCTGTGCCTTCACACCTCACGGACCTACTCCTTCGCGGTTGCGTCGTTTTACGTGGATTTTCACGACATGCGCGACGAGGAAGTGCTCGAGTACATGGAGAAGGCCCGCGAGAGGTCCGCGAAAGAGGGTTCTTAGGTCTTTCCACCGCGCGGGTGCCGCAGGTCCCGCGGCCGGTTCGTGCGCCGTGCCTTCTAAAAATATGATAATGGGGAAGATCGGTGCACGACACACGACCCCGCAGCGGGTATCGCCTGGATGTCACCACCACAAAGGTTTGATCTTGAACGCGCTGTTCAGCCTCGCCTCACTGCCGTCAGGGTTTCGGACCACCAGGTCATAGTCGCCGGTCCCGACCAGGAAGAACCCGAAGTTGCAGTCAATGCGCTCACCGGTGACCACGGTTGCGTTGTACGGCCTCAGCACCCGGTCTCCGATCTCGAGCCGCACGCGCGCCCCCGGCATGAAACCGCTGCCCGTCACCTGCGTTCCAACCATCAGGGTCAACTGGTTCGACTGGTCCGGCGAGACGTCGGTCACCGCGAACCTGCTCGGAGGCATCACCTTCAGCAGCGCCGGCATCCCGCCCACCGGGATGCTGTTCAGGCTCAGCGTTCCGTCAGCGTCTCTCGTAAAGGACAGGCCCGACAGCGTCTCTCCGCTGATGGGGTCGATCATCTGCGGAGATCCGAACTCCTTGTCGGCGACCTTTACGGTGACCGAATCGACGACCGCGTCCGACTTCCACAGCGCAATCACCAGGCTTCCGTCGGCAAGCTCGAAGCAGTGACTCTCGAGTGTGCCGGGATTGGTACACGTGAAAGAAGCACTCCCGGCGCCGGCGGGCACCGCGTCGCCCAGCACCCTCTCGAAGGTGGCAAAACACGAGTAGGCAGGCTTCTTCCTGAAGTCGTTCGCCAGCAGGCCGTAGTTGGCTTCCTGGGCCGCTGGGTCGTAACTCTCGTCGTACAGGTTGTAGTAAAAGACCTTGTCGACCGGGAGACCGGCGTAGTTGACCAGGGTCCTCAGCAGGTACGAAGCCTGCGTCGCCTCGCTGACACCTGGAGGCGTGCCGGAGCAGGTGGTCCACCCGAACTCGGTTATCCATAGCTGGAGCGGCTTGCTGGTGTAAGCGGCCATGAGGCTGTGGAGCCAGTCGACGATGTACCTGCAGTTGCTCTCCTGCGGCTCATAGTTGAGGAACTGAAAGGTTTCGGGATACGGGTGATAGGCTATCGCGTCCACGTAATCGGCGACTCCGGCCTTGAAGCAGGCGTCAAGGAAGTTCGGGTCGAGTCCCGCAACCCCTCCCATCACTATCGTCGCGGACGGGTCCACGGACCTTATCACGGGTGTCGTCTCCTTCACCAGCGAGACGTATGCGTTGGCGTCGGGCCACATCCAGAACCACGTGATATTCTCTTCGTTCCATATCTCCCACGCCGACACCTTACCCCTGTAACGAGTGGCGAGCGTCCACAAGTAATGTCTCCAGGACGCCAGGTCTGTCGGCGGGTAGACGTAGGGGAGTCCCCCGTTGGCCCATGGCGGCGACCCGCCCAGCAGCCCGAGCACCTTGATTCCGCGCGCCGCGGCCTTGTTGACGGCCAGGTCCGTTTTCGCAAAGTTCCATGCTCCCCGTGACGGTTCGAGGTCCGGCCAGGGCATCCCGAACCGGATCCACTTGATGCCGGCATCCGCCATCGCGGAGAGCTCGCGGTCCATCGCCGCGGGGTCGTTGAGCACGAAGTGGCTGCTGACGACACCGAAGCGATCGCTCACAGGAGCCGTCGCCTGTTGGAACTCCGCGCTGACGGCGTCAAGGGACAGAAATGCGGAGCAGAAGATGATAGCGATCAGGGTCAGGGTCAAGGCGCGCTTGAGTGCCGGCGCGGGTCTCGTGTGTTTACCGAGGTTACCTCTTTCGCGCATAGCACCCCTTTTGGGAGCATCAACATCGATGGCGCAAAGGCTCAAATACAACTCTCGAGAACGGCTGTGCTGCTCGGGCAGAGTACCGGTGGTAATCGATGCGGGGGCCAATCTAACACAATTGGTACCATGCTACTACACTACGAGGGTTGCTCTGCTACTCCTGAATAATTTTATTATGCGCGTTTCATAAATACAACGTTTTATCGCAGCAGAACCTGCGAGCGGTTGATTCACGCGGCCAGACAGTACTTTTCAGCCACTTCGATGCAAGCGCGCGAAATGTTTTTCACCTCCGCGTGTGTCCATCTACACGGAAAACCGTCCCGCGGGGCGAAGACTCATTTAAGTGCTCAGGGGCCTTCTGGTATCATCTTGTGTCGCCGATACAGGAAGAGGTTCTTGCAGGCGGAACAGGGAAGGAGCTTACGCGGGTCATGGCAATATCGAGGACTGACGAAAAGGAGTTGACCGGTTCCACCGTTCGAAGGTTGCTGACGAGCATGCTTGTCGCGACAGTCCTGTGCTCGATATTCGCCTTCGCCGCCCCATCTTCTCCGGCCGGCGAAGCGGCGGCCGTGGGTCCGCCGCCTCCGGTGGGCCTCGAGGTGTTCAACCGCCAGGAGGACCTGGGCCTTCGGGTGACACTTTCCTGGAGCCACCGGCCCGAGTGCATGGGCTACAGGGTATACCGGGCCGGCGCCGTTGACGGCCCGTACGTCTGCGTCGGTGGAATCTCCGGCGAGACGATGGCCGACTTCCCGTTCTTCCTGGACGATACGGCGCGTGGGGGCAACGCTTACTACTACGGGGTCTCGGCGCTCGACGCTTCGGGCGTCGAAGGTCCCCAGACCGTACCGGTGCGCGCGGCGCCGCCTGTCTACTACCGGACCTCGGCGGTAGGCAAGAGCATCGTGTGCTCGCTGACCAACCAGCGGGTCTACTTTTACGAGAACGGTGTAGTGGTCAACATTCTCAGGTGCAGCACCGGGGCATCCGGCACCCCGACGGGCAACTACCACATCATGGATCATCGCGGCACCGTGAGCAGCTGCAACTACTGGATGGACTGGAGGCCGAACTACGGAATGCACGCATGGCCGAGCTACCTCAGCGCCTTTGAGGAGAACCTGGGCGTCCACCCGTGCTCGCACGGGTGCATCAGGCTCCATCCTCTCGAGGCGTACTGGCCTTATTCCTGGGCTCCGGACGGGACGCCCCTGACGGTGACTTACGATTCGCTGCTCGGAGGGCTCCCTCTGCAGGGATTGAGCTGCTCAAGCGGCGCTACGAGACCGTACAGGACGTGGTACTTCGCCGAAGGGTTCACGGGAGGCACGTTCCTCGAGTACCTGGTTATGTTCAACCCCGGCGCGGCGCCGGTTGTGGCAAAGACGACCTACTACCCCGAGGGCGCAGCGCCGGTCACCGAGAATTACGCGATCGCCGCCGGCTCGCGCTATACGGTCTGCGTCAACAACGTCGGCGGGCTGCCTCGCTCGGGACACGCGACCAGGGTCGAGTCTGAGGGTGGAGGGATCGTCGCGCAGCAGGCCGAGTATTTCGACTACGGCGGGAGACGCGGCGGGAGCGCCACTGCCGGGGCCACCAGGCCTTCGCGGGGCTGGTACTTCGCCGAGGCCTACACGGGGCCGGGCTTCGACACCTACCTTCTGCTCTTCAACCCGGACAACAGGTCCGCGCTCACCACCGTCACGTTCTGCCCCGAGGGCGCCGCGCCGGTGACCATGCAGTACGACCTGCCGCCGCTCTATCGGGGCACTGTGCTCGTGAACGCTGTCCCCGGCCTGGCGGGAAAGCAGCTTTCGTTCAAGGTAGAGGCCGAGCGCGCGATAGTGGCGGAGCGGTCGGAGTATTTCGCCATCGGGATGATGCCCAACGGGATCAACGGAGGCGATTGCACGGTCGGCTCCCCGAAGCCGTCGACCGCCTGGTACCTTGCCGAGGGCAGCACCGCGGGATTCTTCGACGAGTACGTGCTCGTCTCGAACACCGGCAACGAGACCGCCAACGTGGATGCCGTGTTCTACCCACCGACCGGCCCGTACGGTTACCGGTTCCAGGTAGCCCCGAACTCCAGGGGCACCGTGTCGGTGGACTCGATACCGGGGCTCGGCAGTACCGACACCGGCGCGGTCATCACTTCCGACAGGCCTATCGTGGTCGAGCGCGCGCTCTACTGCTCGCGCGACTCGCGGCGCGGCGGCGATACTTCACCCGGCGTCAGCAGCCTGTCGAAGGACTGGTACTTCGCGGAAGGATATACCGGCGGCACCTTCGACGAGTACATCCTGCTGCTCAACCCGGGCGACCTGCCGACCACCGCCAACATGGTCTTCCATACGGAGGGCGCCGGCGACGTCGGTTACGCCTGCGGGCTTCCACCGAGGACAAGGATCGCCGTGCACGCCGACGACATACCCGGCGTCGAGTGGGTCGGGAGCGCGGTCGAGATCCACTGCGACCAGCCGATAGCCGCCGAGCAGTCCGAGACCTTTTGCATCCCGAGGTAGGCCTCGGGTGCAGGTCCCCATGGCCGTCTCCAAAGTGCGGCGCGACGCCCGACCTTATCTTCCGTCATCCACTGCGCTCGCGATCCCCTGTACCATCGAAGCGGACCGGGAGAGCCGGGGGGCGAACGGCCGGCGACCCCGTTCACTGTCGCCTGTCCCTTGAGTCAATCGCCGACCCCGCCGGGGCCAGCGGACGTTTGAACAACCGCGCGGTGTTCAATATTGTTGACCATGAGGCCGAACAAGAGGCCCGGATATGATCGATCCGGATAGACCCGGACGGAAGGAATCATCCTTGGACTGCGAGTTCTGTGGTGAGGAAGTAGCCGAAGGCGCTCTCGCCTGCCCGAGATGCGGGAGCCCGGCTCCGAAATCGAGAGAAGCCCGGGAGGGCGACGGGACTGAGACCACCCAGGCGCCGCCCGACATCCCGCTTGCCCGGGCCGAAGAAGACTACGTGACACTCGCGGAAGAGGGCGCCCCGGATGCCGGCGCGGGAGAGCAGCAGTTCGATCCCGAAGGGCCCGGGTTCGACGCCGGCGAGCCGGCCAACGAGACCGTTGCCCCCGGCGAGAAGGTCGCTGCCGAGGTGGTGACGCTCGACTTCCAGGCCACCGGCGGCTACCAGGGACAGGCCGGCCCATCTGTCGGAGGGGCCGGCGTCCAGACGGCGGACGACCCGTTTGGGCTTACCATCTCGGAGAGTCCTCCCGACCTCGCGCCGGTCGAGGGGCGCCGGATGTTCGACTTCAGGAGCGCGTCGAACATCGTGATAATGGTGGTGAGCGCGATCTTCGTGGTGGCGGTAGTCACGACCGGCCTTTATTACGGCCTCGGCCGCAGGGGTTCGTCGTCCGGCGGCCCCGAGGTTGTGGCCAGGCAGTTCTTCGACCTGGCCGTGGCCGGGGACTCGGCCGGATTGGCGGCGGTCTCCGTCCAGGGCTCGATGCTGGGCGACCAGGTAAGCCAGGCGCTTTTCCCGTACAGGCAGCAGGGTAACGTTTCACTGAAGGGTTTTGCGGGAAAGACGACCGCGACCGGCGCCGACAGCGCGAAGGTCGATATCACGAGGCTCGACGTCTCGGTGATGACGGATAACGGGACTGTCGACCACGACCTGCTCGATCACAACGCGTCCATGCCGTTCCCCGTCACAGTGGAGCTCGTGAAACAGAACGGCAAGTGGCGGGTTAAGACCTGACGAGGCGGCGGCCCGCCTAACCCATCTGGTGCAGGTACTCCGCGATACCGAACGCGGTCCTGCCTTCGCACGAGTATTCCGCGAGGCCCTCGTTGACCAGGGTCGAATGGCCGCGGGCACGCAGGTCGAGCGGTATGACGGTGAGGACCCGTCCGACCACCTCGATGACCTTCCCGCCGGTGTCTTCCATGGTGAACTTCAGTGACCTCTGCGTCACACCGTCGTCCTCGAACCGCGTCTCGAGGGTGGCTCGCCTCACCGGGAAGTTTTTCCCATCGCGGCATATGAAGCCGTTGAAGATATCCACGCTCTCGATGGCGACGCGGCTCAGGTTGAACGCCGGACCGCCGTCGAACTGTGCGGTGAGCCATGTCCACAGGCGGGGCGCGGACCAGTCGCGTATCCCCCAGGAGTGGTCGCGGTGCCCGCTGCCCGACAAGACGTTTTCGACCCCTCCGACCGCGATGGCGCCCGAGCACTTTCCGGCCTGCTCGTAGTGCTCTCCGGAGACCCTGGAGACCCTCCCCAGGTCCCGCATCCTCGTGCGGGCCGAGACGATCATCTCGGCAAGGGCCCTCGGGTCCGAGTCCTTGAAGTCGAAGCAGGGAGCCAGCCCTTCGAAGGTGACGTCCAGGTCCACGCGCGTGGTCCCCGCCGTCGCGGCCGACGCCGCCGACATCTTTCTCGAATCCGGGATGTCGAGCATCTCGCCCTCGAATATGAGTCTCCAGCGCCGAAGCGGCTCGACCCGCTCCAGGCGGATGCCCCCGATCCGGAGGCCGCCGGCGTCCGCCTGCACCCTGCCTCCCTCAACGGCGACGAGCAGGCGTCTGCCACCCGCGAACAGCATCATGGCGCCGACGTCGCTCTCCTGGTTCGGCAGTATCCCGATCCTCGTGTAACCCCCCATCCCTGTGGAGCGGTCCATGAAGTTGAAGTAATAACTCTCGTTCCAGTCACGGTCGCCCGAATGAGGGTGCAGCCGCTCGGCGTCCTCGTCAAGAGGGACGCCGACCTTCTTCGCCTTCTTGTACGCCGAGTAGAGCGCGCTGAGCGTCGCGACCTTCGCGGCGCCGGCCGCGCGCGGGGCCGATCGAGCAGCTGTATCGGGCATCGGTTCTCCTCCCGGTTCACACGGCCCCAGGTCCGTCGGCAGGCCTCCCCCATGGAGGTAGACCTTCCCCTCGTCTCCGTCGACCGTGATGGTCTGACCGTCCTTTATCAGCCTGGTCGCCATCCCCACGTTCAGCACGCCCGGTATCCCGAACTCCCGCGCGACTATCGAGCCGTGCGAAAGGGGCCCACCGACGTCGACCACGATCGCGGACGCGGTGACGAACAGCGGAGTCCACGCGGCATCCGTCACCGGGGCCACGAGTATCTCGCCTGGCTCTATCCGGGCCCGCTTGCGTGGGTCGGTTATGACGCGCGCGGTGCCGGTGACCACGCCCCGGCTGACCGGTATGCCTGTCAGCACCTCGGCTCCACCCTCGGTCTCGAGCCGTGCGCCGGTCAGTGGCTTCGGCCGTCCTCTCGAGTAGGCGGGCAGCACCACCGTCTTGTTCCGCTCGTACTCGAGGCGCCTTCGCGCGATGCGCTCGCCGGTGGGCAGGTGCGTCGACTCACCGCGGGCAAGCGACTCGACCTCCTCCATGCTCAGGAAGAAGAGGTCTTCTGGGTCCGCTATCTTCCCCTCCGCGGCGAACCGCCTGCCGAGCTCGTGAAAGACTTTCTTGAGCCTGGCTATCCCGATGATCAAGGTCGCCTTGGTGAACTCGCGGAGGGCGATATACTTCTGGACCTGGCCGAGCAGCACCTCGAAAGCCCAGCGCCGGGGGCCTCGGAGCTCGGCGCGTGCCTCCTCCAGCGCCAGGTCGCGATCGGCGCGCTGCCGGTCCACCTGCGCGCGCGGGTCCACGTCCGGCCCGGACCGCAGGTAGTTCTGTATCATCGACATCACGAACGACGGGTCGTCCTCCCAGCTTGGGAGCATCAGCTCGGCCTCGAAGACGCTCCTGTACCCGTAACGGCCGAGGAAATCGGCGAGCGCCCGCCGAAACTCGGCGGCCCCGGGTCCGGGCATGTCCTCCAGCGATTCGACGATATCGCCCGGCTCGGCCTCCTCGAACAGCCTGACCAGGGCGGGTCTCGAGGCCACCAGGCGCGACAGGTCCCATATCTCGAGGACCGGCTCCGCGCTCTCGATGTTCTGCAGGCCGGTGACCAGGCGTGACGCGAGGGTACCGTGCTCGTCACCGAGCCACGCGGCCGTCAGCTTCCGGAGCATGTCGTGAGAGACGACCGCGAACTGCGAGGCCGTGATGTGAAGCGCGATTATCCGCGAGCGGTAGTCCTTGCTCTCCTCCATGCCGGCCGCCAGCTCCGCGTATTCGATCTTCTCGAAGTCGCGCGCGGCTTCCTCGGCTATCATCTGCTCGAGCCGCCGGCGCATGTCGGCCGCCTCCCTCGGGGTGCGGACCATCCTGTTGAGCACCCTCGCCAGGACCGGGGGCAGGGCGAGCAACGCGCGGGGCGTCGGCCTGAACCTCTCGTCCTCCCATCCCTCGTCCTCGGGGACCATCCGCTCGAACTCCTGCGCGCTGGCACCCGGAAGCCTGGACGTGAGGGTCTTCACCACCGACAGGTTGAGATGGGCGCGGCCGTAGAAGATGCCGAGGAACGTGTACTTGCTGTCAGGGTGTATACCCTTCATCAGGCCGAAGTCGGTGTTCGTCTTGACGAACCCGTAGTCGAGGTGGTCTATGCCCGAAACCGTAAGGGGGCTCAGCACCCCGGGCAGCACCTCGCTGATGTTAGACAACGTGTAACAGGGATATCGCGGGTCGACGGTCGAGTCGAACTCCGACACCCACTCCCCGGGCCGGCTCTCATCCTCGACCGCGCCGGGCCGGCGTTCTCCGAGAGAGGTGACCGGCCGCGCCTGGAGTATGGACAGCGAACCTCCGGCGTAAGCCCACTCGATATCCTGCGGCCGCCCGTAGGACCGCTCTATGCCGAGCGCCGCGGCGCCCAGTTCGGCTATCTCCAAATCGGTCAGGCAGCGCCTGAGCGCTTCCTCGCCCTTGACCGGCACTTTCACCGTTCCCGCGCCCGAACCGCTGTCGAGCACGTAGCGCAGACCCTTGTCGCCGATCTCCGAGGTGAGGACCTCGAACGAGCGTTTGTCGACTACGTAGTGATCGGCGCTCACTTCCCCTGAAACGACGCCTTCGCCAAGGCCGAAGCAGGCGTTTATCACCATCTGGTCGGTGCGGCCGTTCAACGGGTTCGCCGTGAATAGCACACCGGCCTTCTCCGAGGGCACCATGAGCTGCACCACCGGGGCGACGAACACGCCCATCTGGTCGATGCCGCGGGCCTGCCTGCTCACAACGGCCTCGTAGCTGAAAGCGGAGGCCCAGCACCTCCTGACCGCGTCGACCACATCGTCCTCTCCGGC
>Ga0209745_1000061_pt1 | contig 54389 bp, 49 predicted proteins | sample BarGraNGADG00312_FD_184495 | JGI IMG/M metagenome (GOLD analysis project Ga0209745, IMG submission 184495) | Arctic peat soil microbial communities from Barrow, Alaska - Barrow Graham LP Ref core NGADG0004-312 (SPAdes) (version 2) | ecosystem: Environmental > Terrestrial > Soil > Wetlands > Peat... | reverse complement strand
AGGGGGTGCCCGCGCGCAGCGCGTCGAGCAGCTTCCCGTGAATACCGCCAAACCCGCCGTTCGACATCAGCACCACCTGGTCGCCATCGCTCCGCTCGCGGACCAGGATGTTGACGATCTCCTCGACGGTCGGCACGTAGCGCGCGCGTGTGCCCGAGGCCTCGATGTCGGCCACGAGCTGCTCGACCGACAGCCGTTCCGCCTCCGGCAGGTTCGATCTGAACACCGCGGCAATGATGACATCGTCGGCCGCGCGGAAGGAGTCCGCGAACGCCTGCTGAAAGATCTTGCGGCAGGATGAGGCCGAGCGCGGCTCGAACACCGCGCGGACGCGTCCGTCCGGGTGCGCCGCACGAAGCGCCGCCAGCGTTTCGGCAATCGCTGTCGGGTGGTGGGCGAAGTCGTCGTACACCGTCACGCCAGCCACGGTACCCAACGCCTCGAGGCGCCGTTTCACCCCCTTGAATCGCGCGAGGCCGTCGATCATCGCCTGCGCGTCCAGCCCGACGGCACTGCCAACCGCGATGGCCGCCAGCCCGTTGCGGACGTTGTGGGCGCCCAGGAGCGGCACGTCGAAACGGCCGAACGTCCTGCCATCGGCGCGGACGCCAAACGACGTCCCGCTGCTCGTGACGCGCAGGTCGTACCCGTACCAGTCGGCCTCCTCGGTGAGGCCGAACGTCTGGACCGGCGAGCGGGCATGGGCCCGCATGGCCGCAGCCTCAGGGCTGTCGCTGCCCAGCAGCAGCAGGCCTCGGCCGGGCACCAGGTTGACGAGTCTGCGGAACGCCAGGCGGATCTGGTCGAGGTCCGCGTAGATATCCGCGTGATCGAACTCGATGTTCCCGATGACGGCAATGTCGGGAAGGTACTTGAGAAACTTTGCGGTCTTGTCGAAGAAGGCGCTGTCGTACTCGTCACCCTCGATGACGAACTCGCGGCCCTGGCCGATCCGATAGCTCGACCCCTCGTCGCCGAAATTCGCCGCGATCCCTCCCACCAGCATGCTCGGGTCGCGGCCGGCCGAGGTCAGCAGCCACGCGGCCATTGCCGTGGTCGTCGTCTTGCCGTGGGTGCCCGCGATCACGACCGAGCGCGCGGCCCACAGGAAGTGCTCGCGGACCGCCTCGGGAAGCGAGCAGTGCCGGATCTTCCGGTCGAGCACTTCCTCGACTTCGGGATTGCCGCGCGACACGGCATTGCCGACCACCACCAGGTCGAGGTCCGACGTGATGTGCTCCGCGCGGTACCCGGCCAGCGTTTCGATCCGCTCCTCGGCCAGGAACGTGCTCATCGGCGGGTAGACGTTGACGTCGGAACCGCGGACGTCGTAGCCCTTCCGCTTCAACAGCGCGGCGAGCGTCGCCATCGCCGTCCCGCCGATGCCAATCAGGTGGATTTTCTTCATGAGTGGGACACTGCGGATTCCTCGATGATCAATGCGGGGCGAGGCGCCGTCACGACGCGGGCGCCGACACCGAGCGGCAGCGTGACCGCCGGACCCGGCGTGTGCCCGGCCGGAAACCCGAACAGCACCGGTCCCGGGAACTCGCGCGAGAGGTCGGCGAGCGTGTCGTGTCCCCGCACCTGGTCGTCCGGCTCGTCGCACCCGGGAAAATCGCCGAGGACGATCGCCGACGCGCGCGCGAGGATGCCCGCCAGACGCAACTGCGTCCAGAGGCGGTCGAGGCGATACGGCCGCTCGTTGACGTCCTCGAGAAACAACACGCAGCCCACCGGCGGCTCGAACGCGAACGGGGTCCCCAGCGACGCGGCGAGCTGCGTCAGGTTTCCGCCGAACAGCAACCCGCTCGCCTCTCCCGGTCGCAGCACCTCCAGGCCCGGGAACGTCAGTTCGCCGAGCGGGGACACCTGCGTCAGCGCACCGCGGAAGGACGATTCGTCGTACCCCGCTGGGCCGCGGCCGAGGCCGCCGGCCACGGTCGGACCGTGGAAGCCCACCATCCCGCAGTTGCAGCACAGGTAGGTCAGCAGCGACGTCAGGTCGCTGTAGCCGACCACCGGCTTGCGTGCGCGGCGGACGGCCTCAGGGTCGAGCAACGGCAGCACCTGCACGCTTCCGTAGCCGCCGCGAACGGCGATGATCGCGCCAACCGACTCGTCGTCGAGCGCGCGTCGGATGGCGTACGCGCGCGTCTCGGCCGTCCCCGCGACGTAGGCCCGATGCTCGAACACCGAGGGGTCGTAGACGGGCTCGAACCCCAGGCGCCGCAGTTCGCAGAGCCCCGCCTCGAACTCCTCCTCGCGAAACGGGCTGGCCGGCGCCACCACCGCCACTCGATCACCGGGTCTGAGCGCCCGAGGCTTGACCATCGTCGAGATCACACTCACCTCTCTCGCGGGCCCGAAGGCCCGCGCTACGCGTAGCGCCTCATCTCTTCGGCGACCGCCTGGTGTTCCGGGCAGCCGACGAGCGCGCGCAGACGGCGTGGAGGCATCGGCCTCCACTCGCGGCTCAGCGAAGACACGCCGGGGAGGCCAAGTGGCCCGGCGACCGGTTTGCTGGCCGCAAACCGTTCCTTGGCTCCGCGCTGGTGGGCCAGCGCGTTGTCGACGCGGGTCCACGGGATCTCTTCCTCCTCGACGGCTCGAATCAGCGCTTCGAGCGCCAACGCGTGCGCCCCGACATCGACGCCGCACAGCAACACGACGTCGCACCCCGCGTCGATGGCCGACACCACGGCACGCTCGCGCGGCGTCCGGAGGGAGATCGCCTTCATGTCGAGGTCGTCCGTGAAGACAAGGCCGTCGAAACCAAGCTCGTCGCGCAGCAACCCCTGGACGATGCGCCGCGAGAGCGTGGCCGGGTGTCTGTCGTCGAGCGATGGCACCAGCAGGTGCCCCGTCATGATCGCGGCGATGCCAGCGTCGATGGCCGCCCTGAACGGGACGAACTCCACCGCGCGCAGACGGTCGGGCGGGTGCTCGACAAGCGGCAGGTCCAGGTGCGAATCAACACTGGTATCGCCATGCCCGGGAAAGTGCTTGCCACACGCCGCGAGGCCGCTCTCCTGGAGCGTCCGCACGATGACCGCGCCAAGGCGGGCCACCGACTCGGCGCGGTCGCCCAGCGCCCGGTCGCCGATCGCCGGGTTCTTCGGATTGGTGAGGACGTCGAGCACCGGGGCGAAATCGATCGAGATGCCGACGGCCAGCAACTCGCGGGCAAGAGCGGCCGCGAACCGGCCGGCCAACGCCTGGTCGTCGGCCCGGCCCAGCGTCTGCATCGGCGGCCACTCGGTCAGCGGGTGGCGCAGGCGCGCGACGCGTCCTCCCTCCTGGTCGATACCCACCCACAGCGGCAGGTCTTGCGCCAACTGCTGCGCCTCACGGGCGATCTCGGCCACCTGCTCCGGCGATTCCACGTTCCTGGCAAACAGGATCACGCCACCCAGATCGAATTCGCGCGCCAGCGCGCGGATGTCGGCCGGCAGCGACTTCCCCTCGAAGCCGACGACGGCGAGCTGGCCAATCTGGCGGTGAAGAGCGACAGGCATCCTGCCATTATAATGAGTCGTGCACATCGAATCTTCCGCTCCGACCCGCATCGACCTCGCCGGCGGCACCATGGACATCTGGCCGCTCTACCTGTTCCACGACGGCGCGCAGACGCTGAACATCGCGATCAGCCTGCTGGCCCGCGCCGAGATCGACTCGCGCGACGATGGCCGTATCCGGATCCACTCCATCGACACCGGGCGAGAGATCGAGGTCGCGGACTGGCGCGACCTGGCGCTCGAGGGGGACCTCAGCCTGCTCCGCTGGCTGCTCCATTTCTTCAAGGCACGCGGCCTCACGCTGACGACCAAGGCCGAGTCGCCGGCGGGCGCCGGCATCGCCGGATCGTCGGCGCTCAACATTGCGGTCTGCGGCGCGATGTCCCGCTGGACCGGCGCGAACTACGACGCCGAGACGCTGCTGCGGATCGCGATGAACGTAGAGGCGCAAGCGATCGGGGTGCCGACGGGCGTGCAGGACTATCGTCCCGCGTTGTACGGCGGGATCTCGGCGGTAGAACTGGCCGTGGACGGCATTACCCGTATCGCCCTCGACGTGGACCCGCGGGAACTCGAGCGCCGCATCGTCCTCGCCTATACCGGCGTGCCGCGCAACTCGGGGACGAACAACTGGGAGATGACCAAGCGGCACATCGACGGCAATCGCGAGGTCTTCGACTGCTTCGAGAGGATCCGCGACACGGCCATCGCGATGCGGCAGGCCCTCGCCCGCGAGGACTGGGACGAGGTCGGGCGGCAGATTGCGGCGGAATGGGAGAACCGCAAGCAACTCGCGCCCGGCGTGACCACGCCGGTCATCGAGGACCTGATCGCGAAGGCCCGCGGAGCCGGCGCCATGGCGGCCAAGGTGTGCGGCGCCGGTGGTGGCGGCTGCGTCTTCTTCTACGCGAAGCCGTCCGATACCGAGGCGGTTCGACGAACGGTCGCGGGGATGGGCGCCCGCCTGCTCGACTATCACATCGAGACCGAGGGGCTGCGGGTTGGATCTGATCTCAGCGACCGGATCCATCACTGCCTCCGCGCGGCTCCACTGGTGTAGATCTTCCTGGCGGCCAGCCGCACCGGCTCAGGCACATTGCGGTCCGTGGACAGCATCTTGACATCCCGCTCGGTGAGGCGATGAACCAGCATCATGGCCACGGCGATCGGGGTCTTGGAGTTGCGGGTCAGCGCGGCGACCACCCCGTAACTCTTGATCCACACCCTGTTGGTCCCCAGCAGTCGCAGGACTTCATCGGAGACGTTGGACATGCGCGCGATCGCCACGACTTCGCTTTCCGTCAGCTTCGGGCTGCTGAGGACGGCGGACGACACCAGCCGGTTCGGGTCGCGCACGAGAATCGACCGCTCCTCGCGCGAGCCCTGCATCGCCACCTTCACCCGCTCGGCGACCGACAACATGGCCAGGCGCTGGGCGGCGCCGCGGCGGTCCGGATCGGCCTCGATATCGGCGAGGGTGTTCCCTGGGGGTGCGGACGCATCGCTGGCAGCCTCGGACAGGGGGGGACCGGCCACCTCGAGAGAAGCCTCGACGGTCTCCTCGTGGGTGGCGAAGAACTCGCGCACCTCGGCGGGAACGTCGGGGCCGACCAGGAATGCCGCCAGCGCCTCCGCGGGCAGTCGCGCAATCGTCTCCGCCGCCGCCGCCGCCACATCGCGGTCAGCATCCGAGACGAGGAGCATGAGCAGCGACAGCTGTTCCTCCGGTCGGAGCGAGAGGCCGCCCCGGGCGGCCATCAGCCTCAGGTCCGTCGCGGCGTCCCCACGCCGGAAGGACTCGACGAGTGGTGTGCGAAAGGCGTCCACGAGCGTCACTGACGGGATTCGAGGAACGTCTTGAGGTTTTGGGCGTTCATCAGGGCCGTCACGACCTGGCCATCGGCCCCGAGCGGGCGCGTACGCTGGCCGTTGATCTCGACCGCCATCGCTCCCGCGTTGCCCAGCGTGAGGCTGACGTTGCCGTCCAGCACGAGGTCCCGCAGATCGCCAGGCGCCATCGTGCCCGTGAAGACCATCTTCCCGTTGCTGCGCACCGTCACCCAGCACCTGGCGCTCGGCGCAAGCCTCAATCGGAACTGGCCCTCCACGAGCGCGGCCCGAACGACCGCCTCACCCGCCTGTGTCGGCTGTCCCGCCTGAGCGGGCTGACGCGTAATCGGCAGCGCGGTGCCGCTGCCGGCGCTCGCGGGGTCGGTCGCCGGAGGTTCCGAGCCCGGCAGCGGGGCGGGCGCTGTCAGCACCGGGTCGGTGGAAGCGGGCGGGCCCTGGTCCACCGGATGTCCGGCCTTCGACGCCAACGGCTGGACCTGCTCGCGCCACCAGCTCAATCGCCCTCCGAACCCGAAATACACGATGACCAGCACGAGCGGCAGGCTCCACCCGACCACCCGCCACAGCCTGCCCGTCGTCGGCTCTTCGTCAACGACGATCTTCTCCGGGTTGGCCTCGTAAGGCGTCGGGCTCTCCTCCATGGACGCGTCGGGAAATCGGGCCACGAAGCGCCGCACCGCGTCTTCCGGATCGAGGCCGACCTCTGTGGCGTAGGCGCGTACGAACGATCGGATGAAGATGCCGCCCGGCAGGCGCGCTACGTCGTTGCGCTCGAGCGCTTCGAGCGTGGGCACCGAGATCTTCGTGTTGTTCGCGATCACCCGCAAGGAGACGCCCATGCGCTCACGCGCATCCCGCAGAAAGGCGCCAAAATCACGGGTCGGATCTTCAGGCATGGATCGTCAACGGTCGTGGGAGTGAAGCCGGACCGGAGGGCCGAACCGAGTCTTCATGTTAGGGAATCGCGGAGGGCCTGTCAAACGGCCGCGACCGGGTCAGCGGCGGTGCGACGAAAAGACGCCCCACAGTTCGGCGAGGCCCGCCACCATGTTGATGAGGCCCAGCCCAGAGACCGCGCCGCGCACGAAGTAGTTCCTCACAAACCATCCGATCGACGGCAGCAGGTCGGCGAAGTAGTTTCGCTCCCAGAACGTGGACCACGGCGCGAACGCGAGCAACAGGCCCACCTCGAGGAAGTAGGCGACGAGCAGAAGTCGCGTCAGCAGAAAGACTCCTCACGCCTTCTGCGACAGACGGCCGACCAGAAGGGTCACGTCGCGGTAGTCTGGAGAATCGGACTGCAGCTCGAGGAAGACCGCGAGCGCCCGCTCGGTTTCTCCCGTATCGTTGAGGAGCAGGCCAAGCTCGTAGAGCAAGTCCCGGCCCTCGTCGGTCGCGGCCGACGCCGACTCGGCCGCCCGCTCGAACCACTCGATCGACTCGTGCGCCTGCCCGAGGTCGCGGTGAATTCTCGCCAGTTCGGCGGCGGCCTTGAAGCGATACCGGGGGGTTCGTACGACCTGTTCGAGCATCCGGATCGCGCCTCCCGTATCCCCCGCTTCCCGCAAGGTCAGCGCATGCCGGTACTGCTTCGCCGCGCCCTGCGCGCCGTGACGAACCGCCTCGTCCCGAAACCCTTCGAACACGCGCTCGAGACCGGCCAGCGCCGCCGGGACGGCCGCGTCAGGGTCCGTCTGGCGCTCCTCGCCGTCGCCCAGATCACCGAACGTCTCGTTCAAATCGATTTCGATCGTGTCGTTGCCCCCACCGTCGGCAGCCCTGGCCTCGTCGCCCAGGATCCCCACGAGATCGATGGAGGCCGGGCCCGCTCGATACACCCCGTCTCCCGACGTCCCTGTCGCCGGGCCGGATTCCATCGACTGGTCGTCGGTCTCGGGCACCTTGGCCAGCTCGTTGAAGCTGAAATCGAGCGTCAGATCGGTGCCCGTGAACGGCGAGTCGCCGCTCAGGCGGTCGGCGATCACCGAGTCGGGATCAGGTTCGCCCGCCAGCACGAGCGCGCTCCGGAAGCGCTCGATATTGGCCGGTTCCCACGGCTCGCGCGCCACCAGGTCTTCCGCGATGACCCGCGCTTCGTTCGCGCGGCCCGCCTCGAGATAGGCATCGGCGAGCTTCGCCTGCGCGGAGTACATCGTCGCTTCGAGACCGCCGTCCACGCAGACCTCGACGAGCTTCATCAGCGCGGGAATGTGCCCGGGCACCCGGGTGACGTACTCGTGCAGCGCCGACGCCGCGGCCGGCCAGTCGTTGTCCGCCACCGCGGCATCCGTGGCGACGTCGATGCACTGGAAGGCGCCCTCGGCGTCGCAGTCGCACAACCGGCAGCCGAGCAGCACGAGTTCTTCGCGCCGGGAGGGATCGCGGATGATCACCCGCGAGGCCAGTTCGCGGCCTTCGTCGTGGTGACCGGTCCGAACTTGGATCTCAGCCAGGCTGAGGAGCAGGTCCGAATCGCTGATGTCGCCGGACAGGAGTGCGCGGGCGCGCTCCAGTTCCTCCCGCCCGATGTAGCTCCGGACCAGTTGGCGCCTGGTTTCGTAGTCCTCCGGGTCCTGCTCGAGCGCCCACTCGAGCACCTGCAGCGCCTCCTCGCCCCTACCCCTGGCGTAGTAATCCGCTGCGATCGCCTTGAATTCGCGCGACGAGGTCGCATAGCCCGTCGCACGCTCCAGGTCCCCCGACTCCATGAACCGTGCGACGAGGTCCGCCTTGACCTCGCGGTTGTCCGGGTCGATCCTCACGGCCTCGTCGAGCGCCTGCAGGCTTTCGGAAACCTTGCCCTTGCGGTGGCACTCTGCGGCCAGATCCACCAATCGCCGGACCGCGCCGGCGACGTCCCCGAGCTCGGCGGCAGCCTTGGCGGCGGAGACGCCGAAAGTCAGATCCGCCGGGTCCAGCGAGCCCAGCTTCAGATGGATTTCCGCCGCGCCGCGCCTGTCGCCACGCCGCAGCCGGCGGTCGGCCACCTGAGCCAGCGCCATCTTCGCGTCGGCCAGGAGCCCCTGGCGCTCGGAGATCTCCGCCCCCCGGAGGGCGGCGTGTTCTTCGTCAGGCTTGAGCTTGAGGATCTTCTTGTAGACCGCCGCAGCCCGCGGGAGGAAGCCTTCGTCGAAGAAATGATCGGCGAGCCGGGTGAAATGCTCGACCCCGCTCTCCAGTTGCCCCGCGCGGACAAGAAGATCGCCTACGGCATTAACGGTGCTCCAATCCCGAGGCTGTTCCTGGATGACCTTTCCGTATTCGGCAATCGCCTGGTCAAGACGACCCTGCCGCAGGAACTTCTCGGCTTTCCGAAGCGTGGCGTCGCGGTCGATGGCCACCGTGCCTCTCAACTGGTCAAGGAAAAGGACGAACGAGACAGCAGACTCTGCCTGAACTATCGGCCGAACGACGGGTCTTCCGCAGATCCCGGCGCATATTCGATCGTATCAAAGAGCGACGCCGGGCGGAACGATCGACGATGGGCGGGGGAATACCCGAATCTCGACACCGCCTGCAGGTGATCCCGGGTCGCATACCCCTTGTGCCGGTCGAACCCGTAGCGGGGATCCGTCGCGTGAAGCTGGCACATGTGCATGTCCCGCACGACCTTGGCGACGATAGAGGCGGCGGCAATGGCCGCGCACCGGACGTCGCCGTGGATGATGCCCCGCTGGGCCATCATCAGGTCCGGGATTCGGAAGGCATCGACCAGGACGAGGTCCGGCAGGGGAATGAGCGCCATAACGGCCCCGCGCATGGCCTGGAGCGACGCCCGGTGGATGTTGAGCCGGTCGATTTCCTCGGGTTCCACCGCGGTCACCGACCATCCGAGACTGTGGCGCTTGATCTGGTCGCAGAGCCGCTCACGCTCAGGTGCGGTCAGGAGCTTGGAGTCGCGCAGGCCCGGGATGTGAACGTTCGGGTCGAGGACGACCGCGCCGGCCATCACCGGGCCGGCCAGACAGCCTCGCCCCACTTCGTCCGAGCCGGCGATGCGGACGAACCCCATCCGTCGCAGGGCGTTCTCGATGGTGCGGGTGGCACGCGGACGCGGCATGGCCCCCCCGCCATTCACATGCTCAATTCTCAATTCTGCCTTCGGCGAAACCGTCTACGCCGTGCGCTTGGTTTCCTTCATGCGCGCGGCCTTGCCCTTCAGTTCGCGCAGGTAATAGAGCTTCGCACGCCGGACCCGGGCCGACCGGACGATGTCCACGTGGTCGATGATCGGCGAGTGCAGCGGGAAGATGCGCTCCACGCCCTGGCCGAACGACACCTTGCGAACCGTGAAGGTGGCGCGCGCGCTGCCGCGGTGCATGCCGATCACGATCCCCTCGAACACCTGGATCCGTTCCTTGTCGCCTTCACGGACCTTCACGTGCACGCGGACCGTGTCGCCAGACTTCATCTGGGGCCGTTCCTTCAACTGCCCGCCCTCAATCGCTTCAATCGCCTGCATTGTCGTTCTCCTCCCGTCGTGTTCAGGCGACCGGCCGGTCGCCCCTTCGATCCTGCATCAGCTCGCGCAGAATGGCGCGCTCTTCGTCATCCAACTCGGCGGTGGCCAGCAGTTCCGGCCGCCTCGCCAGAGTTCGCGCCACCGCCTGCCGCTTTCTCCAGCGCCCGACCTGCGCGTGATGCCCCGAGAGCAGCACGTCCGGCACCTTGAAGCCGCGGAACTCGGCTGGCCGCGTGTAGTGCGGGTAGTCGAGCAACCCGCGCGTGAACGAATCACACTCGACCGACTGCTCATCACCCACGGCGCCAGGCAGCAACCTGACGACCGCGTCGAGCATCACCAGCGCCGGCAGCTCGCCGCCGGTGAGGACGTAGTCGCCGATCGATATTTCCTCGGTCGCCACCTGGTCGCGGACCCGCTCGTCCACGCCCTCGTACCGGCCGCAGAGGACCACGACATGGCCCGCGCGACTCAGTCGAACCGCGTCCGCCTGGGAAAACGGCTTCCCCTGCGGCGACGTGAGCACGACCGCCGCCGGCTCGCCACGTGTCTCGCGCACGTGATCGACCGCGCGGAACAGCGGCGCCGGCTTGAACACCATCCCGGGGCCGCCGCCATAGGCCACGTCGTCCACCGTCCGGTGCCGGTCGTCGGTGAAGTCCCGGAGGTCGAAGACCTTCAGGTCCACCAATCCCCGTTCGATGGCCCGCCCCAGAATGCCCTCCCTGGTCGGGCTGTCGAACATCCGGGGAAAGATCGTGACAATGTCGAACTTCACGTCCGGCGATTCACTTCAAGCAGCCCCTCGGGCGGATCGACCACGATCCGCCGGACCGCGATATCGATGGCTACGCAGATGGTCTGAACCAGCGGGATCAGCACTTCCCCACCCGGCCCCTTCACGATCAGCCGGCTCGCGCCGAGTTCGCCTTCGACGAGCGCCACCTCGCCGACCCACTCCCCAGTCGTCGTCTCCACGCGACACCCGACGAGATCGTGTCGATAGAAGGTGCCGGCCGGCAGCGGTTCAAGCTCCGACACCGGCACGCGCAACTCGACGCCCGCCAGCGCCTCTGCGTCGTTCATCGTGTCCACGCCATCCAGTGCGATGACCGGCCGCCCGAGGTGGACCCGCATGGCGGTGACCCGCACCCGTTCGACGCGGTCGGCGCGCTTCGCGCACAACTCTGCGCCAACCCGGAACCGTTCCTCGACAAAGTCGGTTTCCGGGTTGACGATGACCTGCCCGCGGTTCCCGTGAGCCCGCGCGACCCGGCCCACGACCGCGTAGTCGTCCCAGTCGGCCTCAGCCATGACGAGGCCTAGGCCGGCGGCTCCCGGATCTCGAGTGTTGCGTCGAAGTCGTGGTACTCCGAGGTAACCCCCACCAGCGTCCGCAGGGCGGACGCCGTCCGTCCCAGGCGGCCGATCACCCGCCCGAGATCGTCGGGCGCCACGAACAACTCGATCACGGCCACGCCGCGGTGCTCGGTCTCCGTCACCTGCACCACCTCAGGTTCGTCCACGAGAGCGCGGGCGATGACCTCGACAACGTCGCGAGCCTGACTCACTGCGCGGTCGCCTGCGGCGCCTCGGCGGCCACAGCCTCCGGCTGTTTGGTTACGTGGTTCGCCAGCAGCGTGCGGACGGTCTGCGAGGGACGCGCACCGGCCTTCAGCCAGTGAGCGATCCGCTCGTGGTTCACGGTCACCGTCGCCGGGACCGTGCGCGGGTTGTAGTGCCCCACGATTTCCACGAATCTCCCGTCGGTCGCCTGCTTGCTCTCGCACACCACAAGACGGTAGTGCGCCTGCTTCTTCGAACCGATCCTGCTCAGACGAATCACCAGCATCGAACTCCCTTTCGCTTTCGCCAGTAACGGCGACCCACTCAGTGGAACTTGCCCATCCTCCGGAGCCGCTTCAGCGCGCCCTTCCCGCCCCCCGCCATCCCGCCCAGGCTCTTCAGCATCTTCCGCATCTGCTGGAACTGGCGCAGGAGGCGGTTGATCTCCTCGACCGACGTTCCGCTGCCCCGCGCGATGCGCTTGCGGCGGGAGCCGTTGATCAGATGATAGTCGGAGCGCTCGCCCGGCGTCATCGAGTTGATGATCGCCTCGACGCGCACCAACTGCTTCTCGTCCGGCTTGTTCTCGGCCAGTTGCTTGAGGCTGCCCATCCCCGGGATCATCCCGATGATGCTCTCGAGCGGCCCCATCTTCCTGATGGTGCGCAACTGGTCGCGAAAATCCTCGAGCGTGAAGTCATCGAGCCGGATCTTCTCTTCGAGCCGTCGCGCGTCGTTCTGGTCGATGGCCTGCTCGGCCTTCTCGATCAGCGACAGCACGTCGCCCATGCCAAGCAGCCGCGACACCAGGCGGTCGGCGTGGAACGGCTCGATGTCCTCGAGGCGTTCGCCGCTGCCCACGAAGGCGATCGGGACGCCGACGACGGCCACGACCGACAGCGCCGCGCCGCCGCGCGCGTCGCCATCGAGCTTGCTCAGCATCACGCCGGTCACGCCCACCCGGCGGTTGAACTCGCCGGCGCTCTTGATCGCATCCTGACCCGTCATCGCGTCCGCGACGTAGATCAGGTCCGACGGCGAGACCGCAGCCTTGATCGCCTGCAACTCGTTCATCAAGTCGTCGTCGATGTGCAGGCGGCCCGCCGTATCGACGATCACCACGTCGAAGCCGAGGTTTCGCGCTTCGGTCATGGCGTCGCCCGCACGCCGCACCGGATCCATCTGCCCGGGCGGGTCGTACACGCGCAGCGACGCCTTCTGTCCCAGCACGTTCAACTGCTGGATGGCCGCCGGGCGACGAACGTCGGTCGACACCAGGATCGGATGGCGTCCCTGCTTCGCGAGCCACGCCCCCAGCTTGCCCGCCGTCGTCGTCTTGCCCGAGCCCTGGAGGCCGAGGAGCAGGATGACCTGCGGCGACGTCGAGGACGGCTGCAGCCCGCCGCCCGCGTCGCCAAAGAGCGCGATCATCTCGTCGCGGACAATGCGGACCACTTGCTGCGCCGGCGTGAGGCTGCGCAGGACGTCCTGGCCCATGGCCCGGTCGCGGACGCGATCCACGAAGGCCTTGACGACCTTGAAGTTGACGTCCGCCTCGAGCAACGCCATGCGGATCTCGCGGAGCGCCGTCTCGACCGTCGCTTCCGTGAGGCGCGCCTCTCCCCTGAGAGAGCGAAACACCTCCTGCAACCGGTTACTGAGGGTATCGAACATGACGCCGACCGCGAAGACACACGTGCCCTAACCCCATGTCTGGCAAACCCTTATCGTAGCCCGGCTCTACCTGCGCTGTCAATGGAAAGCCGGCACGTGCCGAGGCCCTCTCGCCTCCCGTGTCGATTCCGCTTGCCCTGCGCCGGTCCCAATGCGTAGGATGCCCACCAGCGGCCCGGAAGGCCAGGAGCGACTGTCCCTATGGCGCGATGGAGCGAAGCGATCGTGGCCCTGATCGAGGAACAGGGCATCACCCAGGTGGAACTGGCTCGTCTTGCCGGGATCCATCCGGATACGGTCAGCCACGTCGTTCACGGCGGCCACTGTTCGACCGACACCCTCGAGAAACTCGCGGCCGCGCTGGGCGTGGACCTCGGGGAACTGTTCGGGGCGCCTGCCGACGAACGGTCCGCAGCCCTGAAGCGAGACCGCGTGGTCGGCGCGGTGCTTCGCGAGTTGTCGTCGGCCGTCTCCTCCGCCGTCACCCATGAACTGAGCGAGCGCAAGAAACGCCGCGGGCCACGCAAGCGCGCCGTGGAGGTCAAGCTGCCGTTCTCGGACACGGTCTGATTCCATCCGCCATCGGGGCAACGAGCCGAACGTCCCGCCCCCTGCTCTCACCATTTTTCCTCGAACAGCGCGTCCACGTACTCCTCGGCCGAGAACGGGACGAGATCGTTGATCGACTCGCCGACCCCGACGTAGCGGATCGGCAGTCTCAGGTCGTGCGCGATCGCCACCGCAACACCGCCCTTGGCCGTGCCGTCGAGCTTGGCCAGCACGATCCCGTTCACCCCCGCCACCGCGGTGAACTCTCGCGCCTGCGACAGCCCGTTCTGCCCGACCGTCGCGTCGAGTACCAGCAGCACCTCGTGGGGCGCGCCCGGCACCTCGCGGGACGCGACGCGCCGGATCTTCTCCAACTCGTTCATCAGGTTGACGCGGGTGTGGATGCGACCTGCCGTGTCGATGATGATCGGGCTGCGTCCGCGGGCCTTGCCCGACGAGATGGCGTCGAAGACGACGGCCGCCGGGTCCGCGCCCTCCCGTGCCCGGACGATATCCACGTCGGCACGACGGGCCCAGATCTCGAGCTGCTCGACGGCCGCCGCGCGGAAGGTGTCGGCCGCGCAGATCAGCGGCTTCGCCCCGGACAGCTTGATGAGGTTCGCCAGCTTGCCGACGGTCGTCGTCTTGCCCGTCCCGTTGACGCCGACGACGAGGACGACGCGAGGCTCGGGGCCGCCCGCCGGGGCGGTTCCATCGGCCGGCCAGGTCACGCTGTCGAACACCGCGCGAATCTCCTGCTTCACCAGGTCACGCAGGCTCTCGCCGCGCCGCGCCCGGGATTTCACGGCGGAGACGATGCGATCGGTGGCAGGAAGGCCGACGTCGGCGGAGATCAGCAGTTCCTCGAGCGCCTCGAGCGTCTCGACATCGACCGCGCGGCTGCGGCGCTCGGGCGCGTCGGCTCGCCTGACGATATCCTCGAAGCGGTCGACGAATTGCTGCGTGGTGCGGGTGAGACCGTCACGAATTCGGCCGAGCAAGCCCATCCCGTGATTCTACCATCGGCCATCGACCTCGACCCGTTGCGGCCGGAGCATCAGCGCCTCGGCGGCGGCCCGCGGGTCTTTGCGGCCCTCGAGCACGTCGGCCATCTGTGCGGCGATGGGGAGTTCGACGCCGTGCCGGGCGCCGAGCGCCAGCGCCGCGCCGGTCGTCAGCACACCCTCGGCCACCATCGTCATCGCGCCGAGAATCTCGCGGCAGCTCCGCCCGCGACCTAACTCGATCCCGAACTGACGATTGCGGCTGAGGCTTCCGGTGCAGGTGAGCACCAGGTCGCCGAGGCCGGACAGTCCGGCCAGCGTCTCGCGTCGGCCGCCGAGCGCATGGGCCAACCGCGAGATTTCCGCGAGCCCGCGCGTGATCAGGCCAGCCATGGCGTTGTGCCCCAGGCCCAGGCCTTCGACCACCCCGGCGGCAATCGCGATCACGTTCTTCAACGCCGCCCCGATCTCCACCCCGACGACATCGTCGGTCGTGTACAGCCGGAAGGCACGCCCCCGGAACTCCGACTGCACCAGTTCGGCCGCCGCGCAGTCGGCTGATGCCGCGCACACGACGGTCGGGAGTTCCAGCGCGACCTCGCGTGCGAAGGTCGGCCCCGACAGGACAACCACGGAACGCCCGGGACCGACTTCCTGCTCGATGACCTCCGAGGCCCTCAGCATCGTTCCGACCTCGAGGCCCTTCGTGGCGCTCACGATTGTCGCCGCGGGACGCAGGGCGGGCGCCGCCTGGCGCAGCACGCTTCGGGTGCCGTGAGACGGCGTGACGACCAGCACGAGGTCAACGCCGGCGACGGCGTCCTCGAGACGCGCGCACGGCGTAATGGCCGGCGGCAGCACGATCCCGGGAAGGAACAGGCCGTTGACGCGTTCGGTCCGCATCTGGTCGACGACGTCCGCTTCACGCGCCCAGAGACGGACCTCATGACCAATTCGCGCCAAGTGCACCGAGAGGGCCGTGCCCCAGCCGCCCGCCCCGAGGATCCCGATCTCTTTCATGTCGTGTGATGATATCCGAGCCGCGATGTCGTCACCACGAAATAGGCGCATGGTGGTGCCGCTCCCTACCCACTTCCGCCAACCATGGTCCTGACCATGTTCAGCGCCGCCTGCGAGGCCTGGAACTTGACCTGCTCGCGTCCGCCGGGAAACAGGAAACGACGGACCTGGGCGCCTGAAAGCCCGACAACCGCCACAACCACGGTTCCCACAGGTTTCTGTTTTGTGCCCCCGCCCGGACCGGCCACACCGGTGATGCCGACAGCAACCTCCACATTCGCCCGCTCGCGCACCCCGGCGGCCATCGCGAGGCCAACCGCCTCGCTGACCGCGCCGTGTTCGCGGATCAACTCCTCGGGCACGCCCAGCCACTCCGTCTTCGCGCGGTTGCTGTAACAGACCACGCCTCGTTCGACGTAGTCGGAGCTGCCGGCAATGTCGGTCAGGCGCGAGGCGACCAGTCCGCCGGTGCACGACTCGGCGGTCGCGATCCGCCATCCCCGGCCCCTGAGGAGGTCGCCCACGACGCGCTCGAGCGACCGGCCGTCGGTGCTGTAGACGTCAGGCCCGACGACCGCGGTCATCTCGCTCGTCGCCCGGTCGAGCACCGCGCGCCCCTCCTCCTCGGTTGTCGCGCGCACCGAGAAGTGCAGCTCGATCTGCCCGGGCGCCGCCAGGATGCTCGTGGACACCGGTGGCGCCCAGTCGATCCAGCGCGAGTACACGGGCTGTGCCACCTGCTCGACATCCGACTCCGTGCGGCCCGCGATCTTCAGGACGCGACGGTAGAGCCGGGCGCCGGCGGCGTGGGGCTCGAGCCGTTCGGCCAGCGCCGCGTCGAGCATCGGCTGCATCTCCCGGGGCGGCCCGGGCAGGAGCACGACGATCCGCCCTTCCTGTTCAACCCACTGCCCGGGCGCGGTGCCATTGGGATTCGGCAACACGGACGCCCCGCTCAGCACCTGCCCCTGAACCCGGTTCACCGCGGGCATCGCCATCCCGCGCTGCGCAAATCGCTGCCGGATGCGCTCCACGATGGAGGGATCCTCCAGGAGGGGCAACCCGAGCGCATCGGAAACGGCGAGCCGTGTCACGTCGTCGTCGGTCGGCCCGAGGCCACCTGTCAGGACCAGGAGATCCGCTCGGCGCATGGCCTCGCCGACGACCGTCGCCAGTTCTTCGCGCCGGTCGCCGACGATGACCTTCGCTGTCACCTCGATCCCGAGGTCGTTCAGCCGCGAGGTGACGAAGAGAGAGTTGGTGTCCGTGCGGAACGGCGTCAGCAGTTCGCTGCCAACGGCAATGATGATGGCGCGGCGGGGCAGAATCGACGGAGCGCTCATGCTGTCATTCTCTCACTCGACGCCGCATCCGGCCAGACCCCGCACGAACAACCACGGAGAACACCAAGCACACGGAGGCTGACCGTCTCAGCCTTCGACGGGGCGGCGCGCGGAGCGCCGCCGCCGAGCACGCGGATCGCAGCGTACACGAGCCCGCGCCAGTTCTCACGCCGGGCTCGTGCACGCTGCGGCCGCATGCACGACGGGCCTGCAGCCCGTCCCGTCGAAGCCAACCCTGCTGCCAGCGGTCACACCGCGGCCGGGACAGGTATTTCCCTTTGTGTTCTTTGTGATCTTGGTGGTTGACCGGGGAGGATCAGCGCAGGGCGGGCACGACCCAGATCACCAGGCGCAGCGCGAGGTTGCCGTAGATCCCGGCGACTGCGTCATCGGCCATGATCCCCAGGCCGCCGTGCATCCGTTCGCATTGCCGGGCCGGAAACGGCTTGACGATGTCGAAACCGCGGAACAGCAGGAACCCGACGAGCACGCCTGTCCAGGTGACGGGCACGAAGAGCAACGTCAGGAGCATGCCGATCACTTCGTCCAGCACGACGTAGCCCGGATCCGTTCGCCCGTAGTGTGCTTCGGCCACCGAGCCCGCCCAGCACCCGACCGCAAAGAGCCCCACGATGACGCCCACGTCCACGGCCGGCGGCGATCCGATCCATCGCAGCATCGCGTAGAGGAGCAGTGCGGCCGCGGAGCCGGCGGTACCGGGCGCGACCGGGAAGTGCCCGACGTAGCCAACCGTGGCAAGGACAACGGCAAGACGAGTCATCATGGTAGCCTGGAATCGGCGACAGCCTCAGGAGGCCGTGGCCCGAACGACGCGCGTGGCCGCCAGCCGATCGTGAAGTCCGCGGCGCCCGCGATCGAACGCCGCCGGAAGCAGGCCCAGCCCGGCGGGCAGGGCGCTTAGCAGGAACACCACGACGCGGAGGAGCGCTCGGCCAATCGTGAGCGGCCCGCCCCCAGACGACACTACCTTCAGCCCGAACGCCATCTTGCCGACCGTCTGGCCACACGCCGCGGTGAAGAGCACGAGATAGCCGCCGTTCAGGAGCAGCAGGAAGGCCATGAGCGGGACGGGCGGCAGCAACAGCACTTCGGTCGCCGCGAGCCTGCTCACTCGCAGGGTGAAGTAGATCACCGCAAGGTCGAGGCCCGCGAGCATCACCCAGTCGAGCGCGGCGGCGCCGACCCGCTCGCCCAGCGTCGCGAGTTCACCGTCCGGAGACGCTGGAGCCGACGGCGACGGCGTCTTTGAGGTCGCGATCGCGGTCATCGAATCGGTCAGCAGCCCGAGATCTGGCTGACGCTCCGGCACTCGCCCCACCGCTGCCGGGCGCGATCTCGACGGCATAGGCGTCGAGCGACGCACGGCCAGTGGAGCGCTCGGAGCGGACGGGCGCACGAGCGGGACTTCGTCAGGCAAGGCCCCGCCGAACAGCGGCAGGTCGTCCGGCTGAGGCGGCGTGGGGCCGGCGGGTGGAACGCCCGGGTCGAACGACGGGTCCAGTCGGCGCCTCGCGGCTCGGGTCGTGGGCGTCGTCCGCGCCACGGGACGCCGGGCCTCACCGAGGTCGAAATCGGCGAGCGGGCCCATCGGCTCGGCGGAGCGGAGGGGCAGGTCCGGGCCGGACGGGACGAGAGGGGCAAGCGAGAAATCGAACCCGCAGTTGCGACAGCGGTCGGTCGGCTCGAACCCGATGTAGCTGCACTTCGGACACTTCATTGGTCACGACCCGACGGGGCGGCCGGCACGGCAGGTCGCGGCAGCCCCCGGCCCTCGTACTCCGAGAGCAGTGCGCGTTGAATGTCTTCGCGAAGTCGCGCGGACTCGGCGCGCAACGGGTCGCCGGGCCCAATCCGTTCCAGCAGGCGCAGCGCATCGCGCGGGTGGCCCTGTGCGAGCAGCACGCGTGCGCGATCGACATCGATCTCCGCGCCCCTCGGCACGGGCAGCGGGTCCTCGGCCAGGCGACCGCCGGAGGTCGCATCGCTTCCGCCCCACTCGGTCAGGAACAGCAACGGCGCCGTCCGCTCCCGCGATCCCTGGATGTAGAAGAGCACGAGGACGATGACGCCCAAAATGAGCGCGGGCAGCGCCCACGCGCGACGCCGGCGCTCGCGCGGCGACGACGCCGGGCGCGCCCGCCGGTGATCGGACGGCGCTTCGCCCTTCGCCTCGCTTCGACTTCCCGGCCGCTCGAGGCGGGTCAACCGCTCGAGGAACGACAGCGCCACTTCCAGCGGCCCTCCGCGTTCGATCACCGAGGTCAGCAACCGTCGTGCGACGTCCGCCTCGCCCCGGTTGAACGCGTCCACCCCGCGGTGGAGCAACTCGTCGGACTCGCGCTGGCGCTCGCCGAGCGCGCCCCGCGCGCGGTCGATGTACGCCTTCGCGCGCGCGTGGCCCCGGTCGAGGAACAGGACGCGCGTCCACGCGCTGATCGCGCGCTCGTACTCGCCAGCAAAGTACTGATCGAGGCCGGTGAGCAGGAGTTGTTCGATGCGGGTATCGCGTTCCGCGGGGGACAGGCCATCCGGGCCGGGCGAGGCGTTTATGCGAAGTCGGTCAGGCATAGCCGGATGGCGGGGGCCACCGCGATTATCGGGCAAACCGCCGGGGCAGTCAACGCGACGCGGACTCTTCCTCGCGCTCGATGAGCCGCGCGGAGATGCCGAGGGCGCGCATCTTGCGATAGAGGTTACTGCGCTCGACGCCGAGCGCGTCGGCCGTCCGCGAGATGTTGCCGTTCTGCGCGGACAGCGCCTTCATGATGAACTCGCGCTCGAAGCGGCTGCGCGCGGCCTGCAGCGTCAGCCCTTCCCCACCCTCGTCGCTCGACGACGGCTCCGCGTACGGCACGAACGGCCCCTCGAGGAACGCGAGGTCGCGGGCGCCGATGGTGTCGCCCGGCACCATGATGATCAGCCGCTCGATCACGTTGCGCAGTTCGCGGACGTTGCCAGGCCAGGAGTATTCCTGGAGGGCGGAGACGGCGGTCGCATCGAGCGTCTTCATTCGCCGACCGTACTCGCGGGCGAAGCCGCCCATGAAGTGCTCGGCCAGCAGCGGGATATCTTCCTTCCGGTCGTGGAGCGGCGGCACGAAGATCGGGATGACGTTGAGCCGGAAATAGAGGTCTTCGCGGAAGCGCCCCGCGCGGATCTCCGCCAGCAGTTCCTTGTTGGTGGCCGCCAGCACGCGCACGTCCACGCGCACACCCGACGTGCCCCCGACCGGCTCGACAACCTGTTCCTGCAGGACGCGGAGCACCTTGGCCTGCGTCTTCACGCTCATGTCGCCGATCTCGTCGAGGAAGATCGTGCCGAGGTCGGCTGCCTCGAACTTCCCTCGCCGATCCCCGATGGCCCCGGTGAAGGCCCCCTTCACGTGCCCGAACAGTTCGCTCTCGATCAACTCCTCGGGAATGGCCGCGCAGTTCACCTCGACGAACGGGCCGGTGCGCCGCCGGCTCAACGCGTGGATCGTCCGGGCGACCAGCTCCTTCCCGGTGCCGTTGCCGCCGTAGATCAGCACGCGCCCGTTGGTCGGCGCGGCCATGGCCACCTGCTCGCGCAGTTGGCGCATCGCGTAGCTCTCCCCCACCATCTGGAGGTGCCGGTCCACGCGCGCGCGCAACGCCCGGTTCTCCACCTCGAGGCGGCGCTGGCGAAGAGCGTTGCGCACGACGAGCATCGTTTTCTCGAGCGACAGCGGCTTCTCGATGAAGTCGAACGCCCCCAGCTTGATCGCGCGCACCGCCGACTCGATGTTGCCGTGGCCCGAGATCATGACCACCGGAACGTCGAGTTGCCGTTCGCGGATGCGCGCGATCGTGGACAGCCCATCGGCCCCCGGCAGCCAGACGTCGAGCAGGACCACGTCGTACGCGGCGCGGGTCAGACGATCGAGACACGCTTCGCCACTCTCGACCGCGTCCACCTGGTAGCCCTCGTCGCGGAGCACGCCCGACAGGGCGCTCCGGACGCCAGGCTCGTCGTCGACAACCAATATCGCTGGTTTCACTGGTGGTATGGCTCTTCCCGAGGGCACGACACTGTTGTGCCTGAATCCACCCGACTCCCGACTCCTCCCCTACACCGGCAACTCAACAATGAACCGGGTGCCGCGGGGAACGTTGTCGGCCGCGTCGATCGATCCGCCGTGCTCGGCGATGATCCGCCGCACGATCGCGAGCCCGAGCCCGCTGCCGCGTCGCTTGGTGGAATAATACGGCATGAAGAGCTTCTCGCGCTCGCTCGCGGGAATACCCGGCCCGTTGTCGGCGACGATGATACGCGCCACCCGCTCGACGGCGGCGTGCTGCACTTCGATCACGATCTGGCCCTTGCGCTCCATCGCCTCGATCGCGTTGTCCACCAGGTTGATGACGACGCGCCGGATCTGCTCGGGATCGACGCGCACCAGCGGCATGTCCGGCGGCGCCAGCGTGTCGATCTTCACTTCCCGGAACAACCCCACGTACAGCGCGAGCGTATCGGCAAGCAGCGTCGGCAGGTTCGTCGGGATCCGCTTGGGCGCCGGCATCCTCGCAAACTGCGAGAACTCGTCCACCAGACCCTTGAGCGACTCGACCTCGCCGACAATCGTCTTCGTGCACTCCTCCACGAGGGCCCGAGTGGGCGGCGGCGCCGACTGGAAATGCCGGGCGAGCCGCTCGGCGCAGAGCTGAATCGGCGTCAGCGGGTTCTTGATCTCGTGCGCGAGCCGACGGGCCACTTCCCGCCACGCCGCGACCTTCTGCGCGCGAATCAGCGGCGTAATGTCGTCGAAGACGAGCACCGTGCCTTCCGTGGCTCCGCCTTCCCCATGAAGGCGGGTGGCCGCCGCGGCCAGGTGCACCTCGCGGCCGTCGTGCGCCAGCGCGATCTCCTGGGCAGGCGGATCCTGCGCGCCGCCCCGCGCCCCTTCCACCAGCGCGAGCAGCAGCGACAGATCCGTGCGGCCAAGCAGGTCGGCGACCGGCTGGCCGGCCCCGGCCCCCTGCAGGCCAAGGAGCCGTGCCGCAGCGCTGTTGATCGTCGTCACCCGCCCGGCGGCATCCACCGAGACCACGCCGGTGGTGATGCGCTCGAGCACGGTCTCGATGTAACGACGCCGCGCCTCCACCTCCTGGTGCTGCCGCTGGAGATCCTGGGCCGAACGCTCGAGATCCTGCCGGCTATTCGACAGCTCGCCCGTCATCGCGTTGAACGCTTCGACCAGCGCCCCGAACTCGTCGGAGGTCTCTGGCTCGAGACGGTGATCCAGGTGCCCTGCGCCAATGTCACGCGCCGCCGCGGCCAGCATCTGGATGGGCCGCGTGATCCGCTTGGCCAGGTAGAAGCCTATCCACGTCGCGCCCACGAGGATCATCAGCGTCACCATCAGGAAGAACGAGATGTAGACGCCGAACATGTTGCTCTTGAGCACCTTGAGCTTGCTGTACTGCTCGTAGGCATCCGTCATCCGTCGCGACCGGTCTGCCATCTCGCCCGTGAGGTAGTCCGAGGCGACGACCACCCCCGCCAGCCTGCCGTCCCGGCCGCGAACCGGCGCGGCAGAACGCAGCAGTTCGCCGCCGCCCCCCAGCGGCTCGAAGCCGTGCGTCTCGGCGCTTCCCGACGCGACGCGTTCGGCCAGACGATCGGCCGAGACCCTGTTGTAGTCGGGAGGGAACGATGGGACGCGCACCTCCGCCACGGCCGAGACGTCCGGCCGGGGCCCGCGGCCAAGCACCACGCGGTAGACCTCCACCATGCTGGTGCGCAGCGGCGCGACCTCGGGCTTGATGACCTCGAACACCCTCGTCACGTCGGCGTCCGGAAAGCCCAGCGGCGCGAGGGCGAGCGCGATGCGCTGCGAGGTGTCGCTCACCAGCTTCTGCCGCTCGCGGTAGTAGTCCCCTGCCGTCCGGTTGGCCGACGCGACAATCTCCTCCATCGGCGCGTTGAACCAGCGATCGAGATTGGTCCGAATCAGCTCGCTCCCGACAAACAGGACGAGCACCGACGGGATGAGCGTCATGCCGAGCAGGACGCCGACCAGCTTCGACCGGAACCTGGCGAACGGCAGGCCGCGCCGACGCTCGACCATCAGCTTGAGGATGTTCCGCGCGAGGACGAACACCAGCGCGAGGATCATCGCCAGGTCGGCGGCCGACAGGGCGTAGAGCACGAACTCGGTCAGGAAGTCCGGCGAAAACCGCGAGGACCGCGATCCGAAAGTGAGCGTCGCGGCGAGCGCCGTCACCAGCAGCGCGATCCCGACGACAATGAGCAGCGGGTTGTCGCGGAACGGGCGCCGCTCGGAGGCCTGCCGCCGCGGCCGCGGCCGGGCCGGGGAAGGCGCCGGGGAAGTGTCCCGCAGGGTGAGCATCTACTGGATCAGCGTGAAGCGCGCTTCGCCGGTCGGCGCGCCATGTTCCCAGGGCCAGAACAGGAGCCAGTTGACCCGCGGCCGCGTGCGGGCCCGCACGCGGACGTAGTACTCGGCGTTCTCTTCGAGCTGTTTCGTGCTGAACAGCGGCAACTGCTTGAACACCGTCATCCACTCCCGCACCTGCTCCTCGTCCTCGGTCAGCCGCGGTTCTTCGCCGCGGCCATCCACGGTGCGAGAGAGCTGGTGCTGACGGGTGAGGTTGTCGTACCGCGCGGTCGCCGTCACCGTCGCCGTGGCCAGCGTGCGGTCGAACCAGAGCGTGCCGCCCCGCCGCAACTCGGTCTCATATGCGATCGTCGCGGTCAGGCCGCTCCGGATCGCTGCCTGCAGTTCACTCGTGAACCCATGGGTCAGCGTGAACGAGACCTGCACGTGGCCGTCCTTCGCCAGCAACTTCACCTGCAGGTCCACCTCGTTCGCCGCGCGCACGGGTCCGCCCATCGCAGCCAACAGCACCAGGCTGGCCACGAGGGGGAGCAGCACGCCGGCGAGCAGTGGCTTCATCATTCGCTCGCGTTCAACAGCTCTTCCAGTTGCCTCCGGAATTCGCCGACGTCGCGGAAGTTGCGGTAGACCGACGCGAACCGGACGTAGGCCACCTCGTCGAGCCCCTTGAGCGCCTGCATGACGAAGAGACCCACCTCAGCGGTGGCGATCTCCTTCTCGGGCCGCTCCTGGAGCGTCGCCTCGACACGGTCGGCCACTTTCTCGAGGGCGGAGACGCTGACCGGCCGTTTCTCGCACGCCTTCAGCATGCCGGCAATGAGCTTCTGCCGCTCGAACCGCTCGCGGCTTCCGTCCTTCTTCACCACCATGTAGGGGATCTCGTCGATCCGCTCGTAGCTGGTGAACCGCCGCCCGCAATCCAGGCACTCCCGGCGCCGACGAATCACCTCGCCTTCCTTGCTCTCGCGCGAATCGACGACCTTGTCGCCCAGATGACCGCAATACGGGCACTTCACTTGGCTTCCTCCTTCGACGCTCCGCCCTCGCTCGCGAGTCGGCGCATGCGGCCAAGCGTCAGTCCTTCCTGCAGCATGAAGAAGATTCCCAACAGCGTCACCGGCACGAATGAGATCGCGTGCAGCACGATCGCGGCGCCGATCGCCTTCTCGGTGGAGGCGTGGTAGAACGACACCACGGCGATCTGGTAGAACTTGTGAAACCCGCCAATCGCGCCCGGCGTGGGCATCGCGACGCCCACGACGAGCAGCGTCATGACCAGGAACGAGCCGACGAACGGCACCTCGACCGAAAACGCCCGGGACACCAGCCAGATCCCGCCCGCGATCGATAACCACAACGGGAACGACCAGGCGAACACCAGGAGCAGTTGTTGCGGACGCCGCACGGCACCCAGGCCCAGGGCGAATGTCTGTGCCATCCCGTCCACCAACCGGGCCAACCGCAGCGGCAGCCGACGCTCGACGCGCGCGGACAGGCGGCCAGTCGCTTCCGGGTGCCCCGCCAGGAAGTAGAAGACGGCCAGGATCGCCACCGTGGCCGCCGCGGCCGTCAACCCGCCCGCCTGCACCGCCCTGAACACCGCGGGGTCCAACCTGGCGAGCGCGGGATCGGCGGTCAGCAGGAAGACCGCGAACAAGACCAGCACCGCCGCCATGTCGAACACGCGTTCGAGGACCACCGTCGCGAACGCGGCCGTGGCGCTGAAGCCTTCGTGCTGCGCGAGCAGGTAGGGGCGCAGGAACTCCCCGGCCCGGGCCGGCAGCAGAAAACTGGCGGCGAACCCGACGACGGTTGCGCGAAACGCGATCACGAACCGCGTCGGCCCCAACCCCGCGAGCAGGTACTGCCACCGCATCGCCCTCAGCGCATAGGTCGTCATCGTGGTGACCAGTGCGAGCAGGAGCAGGTCCACCCGCCCCCGGGTCATCTCGGCCCACACCTTGGACAGATCCGCCCCGCGGAGGAACCATGCGAGCAGCGCGACGGCCAGCGCAACGACGACAGCGGTACGAAGATGGGCGCGCATGTCGGGGCAAGGCACTTTACTATAAGATCGCGTCCAAGTCTATGGTGCGCCACTACTTACTGTCCGTGTCCGGCCGGGTGTCAGTGGCCTGTGGCCAGTGGCCAACCCGATCAAGAGCTGCGGACACCGCCCGCCCACTTGCGAGTCCCCCCGGCAGACCTGTAACATGACCAGCCCTGCGTCTCAACCATGACCGCCAGGCTGAGCCTGGTCCATCGTGAGGTCCCCATGGCGCTCGCTGCTCCGCTCCTCAGCACCTCGTTTCCCGAACTCACGCCCACGCGGCGCGGCAAGGTCCGCGACTTGTACGAGGCCGATGGCGATCTGCTCATCGTGGCCACCGACCGGATTTCCGCGTTCGACTACGTGCTCGGATCGGGGATTCCCGACAAGGGCAAGGTGCTGACGCAGTTGTCCACGTTCTGGTTCAACCTGACGGCCAACGTGGTCCCGAACCACTTGCGGTCGGTGAACCCTGACGAGTTCCCGCCAGCGCTGCGCCGTCACGCCGACGTCTTGCGGGGACGGTCGATGCTGGTGCGCCGAACCGACCCGGTGCCGATCGAGTGCGTGGTCCGCGGCTACCTGGTCGGGTCAGGCTGGGCGGAATACCGCAAGACCGGAACGGTATGCGGCATCGCGCTGCCGCCGGGACTGCGCGAGGCGGACCGACTCCCCGAGCCGATCTTCACGCCGTCCACGAAGGCCGACAGCGGCCACGACATCAACATCAGCGAAGACGAGGCCGCACGCCTGGTGGGGCGCGAGTTGGTGACGACGCTGAAACGGCTGTCCCTCCAGGTGTACTCGACGGGCGCCGCCCACGCCGAAACCAGGGGCATCATCGTCGCGGACACGAAATTCGAGTTCGGCATCGTGGGCGACGACGGGCGGGAGCAGGTCCTGCTGATCGACGAAGTGCTGACGCCCGATTCGTCACGGTTCTGGCCCGCCGACGCCTACAAGCCGGGTGGCAGCCAGCCGAGCTTCGACAAGCAGTACGTCCGCGACTACCTCGAGCAGATCAAGTGGGACAAACAACCGCCCGTGCCCTCGCTCCCAGACGAGGTCGTCGCACGCACCCGGGAAAAGTACGTGGAGGCACTGCGGCGCCTGGCGGGCCACGGCGTGGATGAGCGGAGCTGACGTGCACGAACGGCTGGAACGGCTGGTCGATGAAATGGTCGAGCGGGGCATCCTGTTCGACGACGCGGTGGGCGCGTTCGAGCGCAGCTTCATCGCGAAGGTACTCGAGCGAACGGACGGCAACCTCACCTCCGCCGCGCGGGAGCTGCGCATCCACCGCAACACGCTCAGCCGGAAGATGACGGAGCTGAAGATCCGGCGGTAGCCCGCCTCCACCGCACCGTCCCGTCCTTGCGGTCTTCGAGCAGAATCTCCATCTCTTTGAGCTGGTTGCGGAGACGGTCTGCCTCTTTCCAGTTCCTGGCCGCCTTCGCGGCCGAGCGGGCGGCGATGAGCGCCTCGATCTCTTCGTCCAGATTCTCACGCTGCTCGCGGGGCCAGGCGGCGAAGAGGCGATCGGTCTCGTCCAGGAACGCCACCACGAGGTCGCGATCCTCGCGTGTCAGCGCCCGATAGTCGTCCCGGGCGTTGATGTCGGTCACCAGCGTCAGGAGCGCAGCCAGCGCCTCGGGCGTATTCAGGTCGTCGGCGAGCGACTGCCAGAACTCGTCGCGTGCACGCTCCACGCGCTCCCGCGGATCGATCCCGACGTCCGGCGCCCCTTCCCGGGCCGGTCCAGGTTCCTCCTCCATCCGCCGCCGGAATGTCCGGATGCGGTCGAGCGTCGATCGGGCCGCCCTCAACCCTTCGAAGCTGAAGTTGTACAGCTTGCGGTAGTGGTTGCCCTGGATGGCAAAGCGGAAGGAGATCGGGTCCACTCCCCTGGCCACGAGATCCCGCAAGGTGAAGAAGTTGCCCAGGCTCTTGGACATCTTCTCGCCCTCGACCATGAGAAAGTCGCCGTGGACCCAGTGGTTCACCCACCCATGGCCCAACGCGCCCTCGCTCTGCGCGATCTCGTTCTCGTGGTGCGGGAAGATGAGATCGACGCCGCCCGTGTGGATGTCGAGCCGTTCACCGAGGAGGTTCAGCGCCATCGCTGAGCACTCGATGTGCCATCCCGGGCGCCCCTTGCCCCACGGGCTTTCCCACCACGGCTCTCCCGGCTTGGTCCCCTTCCACAGGACGAAGTCGCTGACCGAATCTCGGTCGTACTCGTCCGAGTCCACGCTGGTGCCGAGTTGCATCCCCTCGCGGTCGATGTGCGACAGGCAACCGTACTGGGGCAGGTCGTTGACGCGGAAGTACACGCTGCCGTCGCGCTCGTACGCCAGGCCGCGCGTCTCCAGCGCCGTCACCAGCCGGATCATCTCGGTGATGTAGCTGGTGGCGCGGGGCATGATTGTCGGCCGCTCGATCCGCAGGGCGTCCAGGTCCTCGACGAACGCGCGCTCGTAGGTGTCGGTGAACGTCCGCATCACCTGCAGGCGGGTCTCGTTGTCGGCGTCGGCCGGCAGCCCCTTCTGGCTGTCGCGGATGATCTTGTCCTCGACGTCGGTCAGGTTCATACAGAACGTGACCCGGTAGCCGGCGGCCTCGAACGTCCGTCTCAGGAGGTCCTGGAACAGGAACGTCCGCAGGTTCCCGATGTGGGCGTAGTTGTAGATGGTCGGGCCGCAGTTGTAGATCTTGACTTCGCCGGCCGCCAGAGGCGTCACCGGTTCCACCTTGCGGGTCAGCGTGTTGAACAGCGAGATGGCGCGCAGGTCGGTCATGACATCAGCTTCTCATTTTTTCGGGCACTCATGCCACCGGCTGGCCATTGCGTCCGGCCGGCGCGGCGCGGGCGCGACGATTGGACGCGCGCGAAAGAGGCCGCCGCGTCGATCGCCGCCGACCTGGTTGGCCGGCGGTGAGCGCCTGCCCAGGCGACCATCTGCCAGACGATTCGCGGTCTGGCCCCCCCCGACAGGCAGGCAGACTCGGTTCCGGTTCATCCCTCGCACTCACGCATCGTCTTCAGAGGGCCCCAGTGGTCGGGCAGTGGCTCTCTTCCGGGAGTGGTGTCGAGGGCGGCCTTGACACGCCCGTGCGACGGGCTATAATTAGCAGTCGAGCACAATGAGTGCTAACAGTCTCGCGGAGCCGGTTGCTAACGACCGCTCTGTGCGAGTGCCAAACCGCCTCGCGGCTCCCGGGCCGGGGGCACGTCAACTGCCAGTGAGTGGGGGTGACATCGATGAAAGCCAGACCGCTACACGATCGGATCCTCGTCAAGCGCATCGAAGAGGGCGAACAGAAGATCGGGGGAATCATCGTTCCCGATAGCGCCAAGGAAAAGCCGCAGCAGGGCAAAGTGGTGGCCGTCGGCGCCGGCAAGGTCAAGGACGACGGGGGGCGCATCGCCTTGGATGTCAAGGCCGGCGACACGATCCTCTTCGGGAAGTACTCGGGTCAGGAAATCAAGCTCGATGGCGATGAGTTCCTGATCATGCGTGAAGAGGAAGTCCTGGCGATCCTCGACTAGTCTCGTCCCTGATTTCACCAAGTCCTGAACGGAGCAGACAACGATGGCAAAACAGATTATCTACGGCGAGCAGTCACGCCAGGCAATTCTCCGCGGGGTGAACGCCCTCGCGGACGCGGTGAAGGTCACCCTCGGCCCCAAGGGCCGGAACGTGGTTCTCGACAAGAAGTTCGGGTCGCCGCTCATCACCAAGGACGGCGTGACGGTCGCCAAGGAAATCGAACTCAAGAACCCGCTCGAGAACATGGGCGCGCAGATGGTGCGCGAAGTCGCGAGCAAGACGTCGGACATCGCGGGCGACGGCACGACGACCGCCACGGTGCTCGCGCAGGCGATCTATCGTGAGGGCTCGAAGAACGTGGCCGCCGGCGCCAACCCGATGGAACTGAAGCGCGGGATCGAGCACGCGGTCACCGTCGTGATCGAGTCGATCAAGACGCTCTCCAAGCCGGTCAAGGGCAACATGATCGCGCAGGTCGGCACGATCTCCGCGAACAACGACCGGGCGATCGGCACGATCATCGCCGAGGCGATGGAGAAGGTCGGCAAGGACGGCGTCATCACGGTAGAAGAGGCCAAGACGCTCGAGACCTCGCTCGAGGTCGTCGAGGGGATGCAGTTCGACCGCGGCTACCTGTCGCCCTACTTCGTGACGGATCCCGAGCGGATGGAAGTCGTGCTCGAGAACCCGATCATCCTGATCCACGAGAAGAAGATCAGCTCGATGAAGGACCTGCTCCCGGTCCTCGAGCAGGTCGCCCGCATGGGCCGGCCGCTGCTCATCATCGCGGAGGACGTGGACGGCGAGGCGCTGGCCACCCTCGTGGTGAACAAGCTTCGCGGCACGCTGTCGGCCGCCGCGGTGAAGGCGCCGGGCTTCGGTGACCGCCGAAAGGCCATGCTCGAGGACATCGCGATCCTCACGGGCGGCCGCGCGATTACCGAGGACCTCGGGATCAAGCTCGAGAACATCAAGGTCGAGGACCTCGGCCAGGCCAAGAAGATCACGATCGACAAGGACACCACGACGATCGTGGAAGGCAACGGCACGAGCCAGGCGATCGAGGGCCGCGTGAAGCAGCTCCGCGCGCAGGTCGAGGACACGACCTCGGACTACGACCGCGAGAAGCTGCAGGAGCGGCTGGCGAAGATCGTCGGCGGCGTGGCGGTGATCAAGGTTGGCGCCGCGACCGAGACCGAGATGAAGGAGAAGAAGGCGCGCGTCGAGGACGCGATGCACGCGACCAAGGCGGCCGTGGAAGAGGGCATCGTGCCCGGCGGCGGCGTGGCGCTGCTCCGCGCCGTGAAGGCCCTCAACAAGGTGAAGCTCGAAGGCGACCAGCAGATCGGCGTCAACCTGGTCAAGCGCGCCATCGAGGATCCGATGCGCTGGATCGCCAACAACGCCGGCGTCGAGGGCTCGATCGTCGTCCAGAAGGTACTCGAGAGCAACGACGAGGAGTGGGGCTTCAACGCGCAGGAAGAGCGGTACGAGAACCTGGTGCACGCGGGCGTCATCGACCCGGCAAAGGTCGTGCGCACGGCGCTCCAGAACGCCTCGTCGATCGCGTCGCTCCTGCTGACCACCGAGGCGATGGTGGCCGAGATCCCCGAAGAGAAGAAGGAATCCCCGATGCCGGGCGGCGGCATGGGCGGGATGTACTAGAGATCGGATCAGTCGGTGAACCCGGTCAGTCGACGGATCGGGTCAGTCGAAAACTGCGTTTGCCAAGACATGAAGGCCCGGTGGGCTCGCGCCTGCCGGGCCTTTTCTTTCAGCACCACGACGCGACCTCGCGGCGCCGTCAGGCGTGCCGTCTACCGGTAGGCCGCGTGGAAGGCGGCCAGGCGCTCCACCACCTGCTCGATCTTCCTCGTCGGCGGCAGGATGGTGGTCCGGAAGTGCGCGGTGCCCGGGATCTGCCCGAACCCGGTGCCTGGCACGACGCAGATGCCGGTCTGTTCGAGCAGCGTCATGCAGTACTCCTCGTCCTTGCGCCCCGGCGGCAGCGTGATGCGCGGGAAGGCATACATCGCGCCAGCCACGACGTTGCACTGAATGCCCGGGATCCGGTTCAGCCCGTCGGCCAGCAACGTGGCCCTGGTCTTCAACTCGCCGAGGACGGCGTCGCGTTCCTGCGCGTAGCGATCGTACGACGGCTCGCCGGGTTTCGGCGGACGCACCATGCAATAGGTGGCCACCTGGCCGGTGAGATTCGCACAGAGCGACACCGACTGCAGCTTGGTGATCTGTGCCACGACGTCGGCCGGCACGTTCCGTACTTCCATGTAGCCGCCGCGCTGTCCGCACTCGCCCAGGAATCCCTTGGAGCACGAGTGGAAGCTGAAGAGGCTGACGTCGGCCTCGCCCGTCTCCGTCATCACGCGCGCAAACGACACGAAGCGATCGCCTTGCAGGTACACGTTCTCCTGGTAGACCTCGTCGGCGAGAATCGCCAGGCCGTGCGTCTTCGCGAAGTCGATCAGCATCTCGATGTTGTCCCGATCGAGCACAGAGCCGGTCGGGTTCCCTGGGTTCAGCGCGCAAATCGCCTTCACCCTCACGCCGTAGCGACGCGCCTCCTGGAGGCTCTCCGCCAGCATCGACTGGCTCACCTTCCAATCGTGGCCCTCGTCGAGGTAGTAGCCAACCTGCTTCCCCTCGTAGAGCGTGATGGTGGCGCTATACAGCGGGTACTGGGGGATCGGAATCATGATCCCGTCCTGCGGGCCGCTGATCAGCATCCGCAGCGCGGTCTGAACGCCCTTTGACGCGCCGTCGGTCAGGTAGATCGCCTCGGGATCGGCCTCGATGGCGTCGCGCTCGCGGATGAACTCGGCCACCGCCTCCCGGATGAACCGCACGCCCTTGCTCTCCGAATACGCGCCGAGCCCGTACCTGGTGCCCTTCAAGATCCTCCCGGCCGTCTCGATGACGTCGGGCGGAAACAGATCGCCGGCCCGATGCACGAGGTCCGGGTACTGGCACAGCGCGATCACCTGCCGCAGATACGTCAACGGTCGCTGCCCGAGCGCCTGCGGGTTCCCGATGTTGCAATAGATGATCTCCTGTCCCTGGCGCTCCAGTTCCTGCGCGCGGGCGACGATGGGTCCACGAACGGCGTACTCCGTTTCGAGGACGGCCTTGCCGATCTCCTTCAGCTGGATGGTCATGATGGTCCTTTCGGGAGGAGCCAGGGGGGCGCGCATCGGCGACCGGCGGCCTCGCACTGCAGATTCTTGCGGAAACACGCGACGGAATCAACGTGGGCGGAAAAACGGTGCAATAACGGCTCACTCGAGACGCAGGGCGCCCAGGTAGACGTGGGTTGGCTCCGCGAGCCGATACGCGAACAGGATCACGCCGCGAATTCGCCTCAGGTCCATCTCCCGGCGATCGGGCGCCATTCGAATCTCGTCGATCGGAATCGCCAGGCGGTTGACGCCCGGGTGGATGACAAGCGATCGATTGAAGCGATCGGCCGTGCGCTGATCGTGGGCCGCATCGTGGACGCGGACCACCAGCCGCAGCGGCCGATCGAGGTCCGAGACGACAAAGAACACGAGGCGGCGATGCCCGCGCCAGTCGGGATACGGCTCATCGAATGCGACGCCGGGATAGGTGCCCGGCTCGAGATCGAGGCGCGCGAGCGGCTCGCCGGTTGCCGCCAGCCCTCGAGGCACCATGGTGGCGGGCGTCAGCGTGCTGTCGTTCGCCTTCACGAGACGGCGCTCCCACCAGGAGCCGTCCAACGCGAACAGCGTCGGGAAGGCCCGATCCCTGGCCGCATACAACGCGGCGGTCATGGCCAGGTGCGCGCCCGCTGCCGCCAGGAGCACCAGGGCGACACCCGCCGCCGACAGCCGGCCGCGCCGAGTGCGAATCGGCCCGGCGCCCGGCGCGCCCCACGGCACGGCCGCGGCGATCAGCAGGAACGCCCCCGCACCCGCGATGTCTCGAAGGAAATCCTCGATCGACACGTCGCGGTTCGCCTGGAAGACCTGGAGGCACTCGGTCGCCGCGCCGACCACCAGCGTGACGACAAACGCCGTCCACCACGTCCGCGAACCATGATCCGGCCGAGTGCGTATTCGCAGGAGCCCGAGGAGAGAGAGCGCCACGAGGCCGAACAGCGGCGTGTGGCCCGCGTCGAAGAGCGCGTCCCAGAACCGTGTGTGCTCCGGGGCGTCACCGAGGAACAGGAACAGCAGGAGACCAACCAGCAGGAGGATCCAGGCACCCGCGTGCACGAGAGGCCCTCGTGGGTGGCCATCGCGTCCCGCCGTCGTGAGCGCTTGCGGTTCTTGCACTCAGCGGAGGGTGAACGTCAGCTCGATCGAGACGAGGACGGCGACCGGCTGGCCCTGTCTCTTGCCGGGGACGAAACGCCACTGCTTGGCGGCTTTGATCGCTTCCTGGTCGAGCCCGAAGACAGGGTCCAGCGACTTGACAATCGACATCTGGCCGACCGTGCCGTCGGGAAGAACCACGCACTCCAGGACAACCGTGCCCTGGATCTTGGCGCGCATGGCGTCGGCGGTGTACTGCGGCTTGACCTCGCGCAACACGACGGGACTTTCGATGCCGCTGCCGGGACGATAGGCGCCGCCTCCGGTGCCGCCGCCCCACCCCGGGCCAAGCCCGGACCCTGTGCCAGGGCCTATTCCGGTCCCCGTGCCGGTTCCCGATCCGCCGCCACTTCCCGGCCCCTGCGACAGCGCCGACGCCAGGCCATCGAGCGATCCAGGCACCCTGAGCGACGCGTCGGCCATCGTCTTGGCCGGGATCTCGAACGCAGGCGGTGGCGGGGTGTCGCTTGGCTTGACCTCGGGCATCGGCAGGGCGACCGGCTTGGTGACCGGAACCGTGATCTTGTCCTGGCCCGGCAATTCGGCCTTGCGCGGCGGCGCCAACATCCGGTTGCCACCACCACCACCGCCACCACCCGGGCCGGGCTGGTTCAGCCAGACGATGTCGTGGAACGGCATCATGTCCGCCGGTAACGCCGTCATGCCACCGGCGGGCGCGTATCGGAGGAACGCCAGCACAAGGGCGACACCGACGAGGTGTACCACCACCGAGAAGCCGGTGCGTTCCCAGAAGGCCTGAACGGTACCCGGACCGGTTCCGGCGTACTGCCGGGAAAACAGTTCTGGCAGGCTCGGGGTCTCCACGGCGGTAGACACGTGCCCGACAGGCGCGTCGTCGCCGTTCTTACTTGTCGCGGTGTCAGGCATGGTTCGAGGCCGTCACTTCCTTCCAACAATCAGTGGCGTTTCTGTTCAGAGCCGGCCCGTCCACGCGCCGATACCGGCGTTGCCGCCTCCGTAGCAGTGCAGCGTCGACAACGCGTCCGCGGCCCTCGGCTCGCTTCGGACCGCCACCAGGACGCCGCCGCGCACGGTCAGCGTCTCGAAGATGCAACCGTCGTGCGGCTGGAATCCGACCCGTTTCAGGCTCGATGCCAGGCCGGCCTTCGCCAGGTTGCCGGCACCAGCGTCCAGGGCCGACAGCAGGCTGCCCGCGCCGACGGCCTGGCCGATCCCCTGCAGGTCCATCTTCTCGGGCGTCCTGCCAAACACTTTCTGAAGCAGTCCGGACGTGTCGGGGCTCTCCTTGGCCAGCACCGTCAGCGCCTCAGCTGGAAATCCCTGGCGCTTCAGCGCGTCGATCCCGCGCTCCGCCGAGGCCACATCCTTGAAGACCCCAATCGTGAATCGACCGGTTTCCACATCAGCCACTCAGCACCTCATCGAAAAGACCATCGTCGAACCCAACATGGGCACGCCGCCAATCAGACGGCATGACCTTACTGTAAGCTTGATGGCGGCATGCTTCAAGCCCGCGGCTTCGATTCCAGTACAATGGCACGATCCAGCGGGTGGTCGCGGATGAGACCGGAAGGACCTGACACATGGGACAGATTGGATTTCCTGAACTGCTGCTGATCGCGGTCATCCTGGCGCTGGTCTTCGGCGCCAATCGCCTGCCGGAAATCGGCCGTGGCCTGGGCAAGGCCATCCGCGGTTTCAAGGAGGCCACCAGGACCGACGACCACCGCAGCCCACCCGCCTAGCACAATGTCCAACAACTTCGCTTCGAACTCCGGGTCAAGGGTGAACGTGTTGGCCTTCCTGGAGGAATCTTGAGCGAGCCAAACCGGAACACGAGCGAAACGCCCAACACTGGCACGCGGGCCACCAGCGCCGTGCTGAATCTCAGCGGGCTACCAGGGCTCGGCGAAGAGGACGCCCGCGCGCGGTTGCAGCAGGAGGGGCCGAACGAGCTTCCCGCGCAGAAGAAGCGGAGCGTGTGGTCCATCGGTTTCGACGTGGCTCGTGAGCCCATGTTCCTCATGCTCGTTGCTGCGGGCAGCTTGTACCTCCTCATGGGCGAGCCAGCCGATGCCCTGATGCTGCTCGGCTTCGTGTTCGTGGTCATGGCCATCACCATCATCCAGGAGCGGCGCACGGAACGAGCCCTGGAGGCGCTGCGAGATCTGTCGAGCCCCCGAGCCCTCGTCATTCGTGATGGCGTGCATCGGCGCATTGCAGGCCGCGAAGTGGTGCGGGGTGACCTCGTCGTCCTGTCCGAGGGCGACCGCGTCCCCGCGGATGGTCTTCTGCGACGAGCGATCAACCTGTCTTCGGATGAGTCGCTGCTGACCGGAGAGTCCGTTCCCGTCAGGAAGGTCCCGTCGGTCGACGCCCTGGCACTCGACAGGCCTGGTGGCGACGATCTGCCCTCGGTGTTCTCTGGAACCCTGGTCACCGCCGGGCAAGGCATTGCCGAGATTGCGGCCACGGGCCTGCGTTCAGAGCTCGGCAAGATCGGCAAGGCGCTGGAGCAGGTCGAGCCGGAGCCGACCCTCCTGCAGAAAGAGACGGGGCGTCTGGTGCGCACCTTCGCCATCGTGGGGCTCATGGCGTGCGCGCTGGTGGTGGTGGCCTTCGCGTTCACGCGCGGAGGCGGTGCCGGCGTCTGGAAGCAGGGCTTCCTCGCCGGCATTGCGATGGCGATGGCCATGCTTCCCGAGGAGTTTCCGGTCGTGCTGACGGTCTTCCTGGCGCTGGGCGCCTGGCGGATCTCTCGCAGTCACGTGCTCACGCGGCGGATGCCGGCGGTCGAGACGCTGGGGGCTGCCACGGTCCTGTGCGTCGACAAGACGGGCACGCTCACGCAGAACCAGATGACCCTGCGACAGCTCGCCGTGTCCGGCAGCGCCTTCGACCTCGCGACGCTTCGTGGCGCGCTCCCGGAGGATCTGCACAGCCTCCTCGAGCACGCGATCCTGGCGAGCAAGCGCGACCCCTTCGACCCGATGGAGCGGGCGTTGCACGAGGCGGGAGACCGGCAGATCAAGGACACAGAGCATCTGCATCCGGGCTGGTCGCTCACACGGGAATATTCGTTGACCCCAGGCCTGCTTGCGGTGAGCCATGCCTGGTGCACCGGGAACGGCGACGAGGTGGTGGTGGCGGCGAAGGGCGCGCCAGAGGCCATCGCCGATCTCTGTCACCTGACACCGGCGCAACATGAGTCGCTGCCGCGGGACGTGGCGACCCTAGCGTCCAAGGGCCTTCGAGTTCTTGGCGTCGCGCGAGGCGTCACGTGCATGGGAAGCCTCCCCGAGGAGCATCACGACCTGTCGCTCCAGTTCGTCGGATTGCTTGGGTTCGAGGATCCGCTGCGGCCAACCGTCCCTGCCGCGGTCGCCGAATGCCAGGCCGCCGGAGTACGCGTGGTGATGATCACGGGTGACTATCCCACGACCGCCCAGAGCATCGCCCGACAGGCGGGGCTTGCGAACTGCGAGACGGTCATCTCCGGACCCGAACTCGACCGAATGTCGGACGAGGATCTGGCCCGGCGTATTCGGGACGTTCAGGTCTTTGCCCGCGTGGTTCCCGAGCAGAAACTGCGCATCGTCACCGCATTGAAGGCAAACAAGGAGGTCGTCGCCATGACCGGCGACGGGGTCAACGACGCCCCGGCGCTGAAGGCCGCGCACATCGGCATCGCCATGGGCGGTCGCGGCACGGACGTGGCCCGCGAGTCCGCGGCTCTTGTGCTGCTGGACGATGACTTCTCGTCCATCGTGGCCGCCATCCGTCTCGGCCGGCGCATCTTCGACAATATCAAGAAGGCGATCGCCTTCATCCTGGCGGTGCATGTGCCCATCGCGGGCCTGTCGATGCTGCCGGTCTTCTTCGCCGACTGGCCCCTCCTCCTGCTGCCGGTTCACATCGTGTTCCTGGAGCTGATCATCGACCCCTCGTGCTCCCTCATCTTCGAGGCCGAGGATGCCGAAGCCAACGTGATGCACCGGCCGCCTAGGAGAACGGATGAGCGGCTGTTCTCGACGCGGACCATCGGAATCGCCGTGATGCAGGGGGTCAGCGTTCTCGTGGTCTGCCTGGGGGTCTTCTTGCTCGCTCGGGCCGACCATTCCGCGGACGCCGCCCGCGCACTGACGTTCGCGACCCTGGTCGTGGCTTCCGTCGTCATCATCCTCGTCAACCGGTCTTGGACACGCTCCGTCTTTGCTATGCTGCGTGTCCCCAATGCCGCGCTGCGCTTTGTCGTGCTCGGCGCCAGCGTCTTCCTCGCCGTGGTTCTTGTGGTCCCGTTCGCACAGCGACTGTTTCACTTCGCACCGCTTCACGCGACGGACCTCGTCCTCAGCCTCGGGGCCGGGTTGGTCTGCGTCCTGTGGTTCGAATTGGTGAAGCTCGCAGGATGGCACGAGCGGGTTCACGCATGAGAGCGAACCGTCGGAAACCGCGTAGCAGCCGCCCCATAGCGGCGACCGCAAAGGCGTGAGCGACCGCGTGTGGCAAGGGATGGGTGGTGGCAAGGAGGTACGCCTGATTCAGGTCAGCGTACGCACGTCGCCGACGCGCCGGGTGATCCGCTCACGGTCCAGGTATTCGAGCAGCGGGATTGCGTATTTACGCGAAACCCCGTAGCGCTCCTTGAACGTCGCCACATCGATGCGCGCCTGGCTGCTCCCCGCCCCGTCCTTCCACGCCACCATCTCCCGCCTGAGCTGCTCGAGCGCCTGCTGGTGGAAGAAGATGACATCGAGCTTCACCAGCACCTTCTGACGGACCAGCAGCTTGACGATGCGGTCCATGACCTCGGCGCTGACGCCGTGCGCCTGCGCCACGTCGCGCGGGTCCGGACTCTTCAAGCCGGCGGCGAGGAACGCGGCCTCGGTGGCCTGACGCGCGTGCTCCTCCTCGCCCGTCAGCGACACGCGATGGGAGGCCAGCGCCAGGCGCTCCCGGCCGGTGACCTTGTGCGCCTGCTGGAGGTCGGACAGGACGCGATCGAACACGCCCTCCCCCGCCTTCGCACACACGCGTTCCCGCACTTCCTCGCGAGGCATCCCCTCGGACAGCGGCTCGGCGCGGTGGTGGTCGCCCAGCCGTGTCAACACGGCGCGCGTGAGCGTCTCGAGGACCGCGGGCGACACGAGCACGTCTCCGGCCCTGACCGCCATGCCGGCACGCGAGAGGCGTTCGATCGCGTCGCCGGTCTGCTCCGGCTCGAACCCGGCCCGGCTGACCAGCGCGGCCACGCTCAACCCGACCGCGCCGCGTTCGGTGACCATCGCCGCCACCGCCCGGTCCGCTGCCTCGGTCGGCGCGAGGCCACCCGGGTCGAGCTTCTCGAACCGGTCGCGCGCCACCGCCGTGCGGATGGCGCCACGCGCCGGGTGCGGGTCGAGCACCAGGCCGCCGGCGATCGTGATCGACGGGGAATACGCGCGCAGGATGAACCGGTCGCCGCGGGACAGCACGGCGGGCGCCTCGAGGCGCACGCGAACGTACGCGTCCTCGCCCCCGGGGACTTCGGCCCCGGGCAGGAGCGTGGCATCCGTGTGTCCGGCGGGGCGGCCTGACGGCAGGACTGCCGCGATCGCCACGCGCCCGAGGATCTCGCTCGTGCCCTGGTGGAAACGCACACGCGACCCGTGGCGCAGCGCGCGGACGCTGGACACGACCTGCAGCCGGGCGTCGATCATGCGCGTGGGCTCCAGTGTCCCCGGCGTCAGGAGCGAATCGCCCCGCCCGATCTCCTCGAGCTCGATGCCTCCGAGGTTCAAGGCCACGCGCTGCCCGGCCTCGGCGGCAGGCGCCGGATCGCCGTGCACCTGTATGCCCCGGACCTTGACCCGCCGGTGCCCCGGCAGCATCGCCAATTCGTCGTCCAGGTGCACGCGCCCGGACAGCAGCGTCCCGGTCGCGACGGTCCCGAACCCCTTGACGGAGAACGCGCGGTCGATCGGCATCCGGACGGCTCCGGACGCCGCCCGTCGCCGCGCGCGTCGCCCGAGGTCGACGAGCGCCTGCTTGAACGCCTCGAGTCCTTCACCGCTCCGGACGGACACGGCCACGATGGGAGCCTCCGCGAGAAAGGAGCCCGCGACCAGGTCCCGCGTCTCCATCTGCACGAGCTCGATGGTGTCCGCGTCGGCGAGATCCGCCTTGGTGATCGCGATGAGGCCGTCGGGCACGGCGAGGAGACGGCAGATCTCGAAGTGTTCCCGCGTCTGCGGCATCACCGACTCGTCGGCGGCCACGACGAGCACCACCGCGTCGATGCCCCCGACGCCCGCGAGCATGTTCTTGACGAACCGCTCGTGGCCAGGCACGTCCACAAACGAGAAGGCGAACTCGTCCGTCGTCCAGTGAGCGAACCCAAGATCGATCGTGATCCCGCGCGCCTTCTCCTCCTTCAGGCGGTCGGGATCGGTTCCCGTCAGCGCGAGCACGAGGGCGCTCTTGCCGTGGTCGATGTGGCCTGCCGTACCGATGATGACGTGGCGTGTGGGCATGACGTGGACGGAGGACAGAGGAGACAGCAGACAGAATTCAGAATCCGGAATCCGGAACTCGGGAGGTCGCATGCCGGCCGCCGGATCAACGCCGGCCGCGACGACGGGCGTTTTTCCCGGGACGCGGCCGCTTGCGCAGCGCTTCCCGTTTCGGGGCCACCTGGCTGCGCCGCGATCCACGTCGCCGCTCGTCCTGCCGGACCGCCTCGAGGATCTCGACAAGCCCCAGCTCGATCTGCCGCTTTCCGAGATCCACGCGAACCAGGCGCACCCGCACCAGGTCGCCCAGCCTGTACACCTTGTGCGTGTTCTCGCCCCGCAGGGTGTGCGTCGTCTCGAGGAAGCGATAGTAGTCGTCCGCCATGCTGGACACGTGCACCAGCCCCTCGACGACGTGCTCGACCAACTCGATGAACAGGCCGAACGAGGCGACGCCGGTGATGTAGCCGTCGAACTCGTCTCCGACCTTGTCGCTCATGAAGCGGACTTTCTTCCACTGCACGAGTTCGCGCTCGGCTTCGTCCGCCCGCCGTTCACGGTCGGAGGTGTGGCGCGCGATCTCGGGCAGGTCCTCCTGGAGTTCCTCGCGCTCGGCCTCGTCCAGGGTCGCCTGGCGCGCCGCGCGAAGCAGCCGGTGCACGACGAGGTCCGGGTAGCGCCGGATGGGTGAGGTGAAGTGCGTGTAGCTCGAAAAGGCGAGGCCGAAGTGCCCCAGGTTAGCCGGCGCGTACCGCGCCTTCTGCATCGTGCGGAGCATCAGGACCGCGATGGGCCGCTCCTCGGGCTTGCCATGGATCTTCTGCAGCAACGCCTGGAAATGGCGTGGCCGAACGGTGTGCGGAGGGACGGCGAGGCTGTACCCCAGGCTCGAGACGAACTCCTCGAACTTCTCGACCTTCAGCGGGTCGGGCTGCTCGTGAACGCGGTACAGTCCCGGCACCACGCTGGTGTCCAGGAACTCCGCCACCGTCTCATTGGCGAGGAGCATGAACTCCTCGATGATCCGGTGCGCGACGTTCCGCTCGGAGGCGACGATCGCCTCCACCCGGCCCGCGTCGTCGAGCACCACCTCGGCCTCGTCGAAGTCGAAGTCGATCGAGCCGAGGCGATGGCGCCGCTCGTTCAGGACCTGGAACAACTCGCGCATCCGTTCGAACAGCGGCACGAGCGGCTCGTATCGGGCCGCGATGGCAGGATCGGCGCCGGTCAGGATCGCGTTGACGTCGGAATACGTCATCCGCTCACGGGTCCGGATGATCCCATCGTGAAATTCGTGGCGCACGACCGTGCCGCGGCGATCAACTTCCATGAGGCACGATTGCACGAGCCGATCGACGCGGGGGTTCAGGCTGCACAGGCCGGTGGCCAGCTCTTCCGGGAACATGTGCAGCGCGCGGTCAGGGAAGTACACGGACGTGCCGCGCTCGTACGCCTCTCTGTCGAGCGCGCTCCCCTCGAGGACATAGTGCGAGACGTCCGCGATGTGGACACCGAGCCAGAAGTGTCCATTGTCCAGCCGCTCGATCGAGATCGCGTCGTCGAAATCCCGCGCGTGCTCGCCGTCGATCGTCACGATGTCGAGGTGACGAAAATCGGTGCGCCCGCCCAGGTCCTGCTTGCGGGCGTGCATGGTCCGCGGCGATCCGAGGCCCTCGAGCATGCGGCGGGCCTCAGCCACCGCTTCCTGGCCGTGCTGGTCGGGCAATCCGTACTTGCGGGTGATGATGGTGACGTCCACGCCCGGGTCATCGATGTTCCCCAGGACTTCCGTCACGCGCCCGATCGGCCCGCGCGTGGCCGTGGGCCAGCTGGTGATCTCGACCGTCACCATCTGGCCGGCCCGCGCGCCGCCCGATTCGGCGGGCGGAACCGCCACCTCGGTCAGCAACCGCTGGTCGAACGGCGCGACGAAGCCGAGGCCAGCCTGGTCGGTGTCGAATCGACCGACCACCGTCGCGTTCGCGCGGTCGAGGATCTTGACGATGCGTCCCTCGGGCCGGTCGCCGTCGCGGCAGCGTTCGATCCGCGCCACGACGCGGTCACCGTGCATCGCCTCCTTCATGTTCGGAGCGGCGATGAAGACGTCACGTTCGGCGGGATCCTTCGACCGCTCCGGGATCACGAACGCGTACCCGCCGGCGTGGGATTGCAGGCGGCCGACGACCAGATCCATCTTGTCGGCGAGGCCGTAGCGTTTGCCGCGAACCTCGATCAGATCGCCGTCTGCGACGAGCGACTTGAGCTGCCGACGGAACCCTGGGCGCTCCTCGCGGGGCACCTGGAGAAGCTGCATCAGCTCGCGGGACGACGCGGGGTGCTGCGCGCGTTCGCGAACCAGCCGAAGAACGTCGTCTCGTGTGAGCACGCGCGGCCTACTTTCCGGAAGCGGCGCCAGCCCGGGCGAGCGCCTTCAGCGCGTCGCCGACGCGCGAGTTCGCGGCCTGATCAACGCCGCCCGTCAGTTGCTGCGCCTCGCCGGCCTTCACGAGCGCCTCGCGCACGGCCGCGGTCTCATCGGCACGCCCCGCCTGCTCCAGCAGTCCCTGCGCGATGCCCATCGACTTCTTGGCCCGCTCGATGTTCGCGCTCGCCCGGCCGAAGTTCAACTCGAATACGTCTACGCGCGCCTGCCAGAGCGACGCGCGCGCCTCGGCCAGCTGCGCGTGCAACTCGGCCGCGCGCGCATGTTCTTCGGCCGCCCAACAGCCCGCCGCGCCCCACAGCCACCCCGCGCCGATTGCCACCACCAGAGCGAGCAGTGCCAGCAGCGTCATCTTCATCTTGCTCATCGAGCGCCCTCCTGACTTCAACGTCGCGACTGCATCCGAGACCATTATCTGACAGATCCGACCACGGCTGTCCAAGCCGGCGGACGGCGTTCTTGACCAGGACCGAGATCCGACGAGGCATGACAGGGCCGCAGGCTCCGCCCGCGGCTGCCGCCCGGCGCCAGCAACAGAACCTGGATGTCGCCGACGTTGGTATCGGTGGGACCGGTGATCACCAGGTCGCCGAGCGCCTGGAAGTAGGTGTAGGCGTCGTTGTTGCGAAGGTAGACATCGACGGCGCCAATGCCCGCCTCCTCGCTCCGGCGGAACGTGCTCTCGTCGGCCATGGCCCCGGCAGCGTCCGTTGGACCATCCACGCCATCCGTGCCGCCGCTGAGCAAGGCGGCGGGTCTCCCGAGACCCGCCAGCGCACCGACAACCGACAGGGCCAGTTCCTGGTTCCGCCCGCCCCGGCCGAAGCCAGTCACGCGAACCGTGGTTTCGCCCGTCGCGATGACGCATGTTTCCGCGTTCGCGTTGTCGGCCAGGCGCACCGACTCCTCCACGAACCTGGGACCGGCGACACGAGCCTCGCCGACCACCGGCTCCGGCAGGACCATGGCGCGGTATCCCAGAGCCTGGGCGGCCCTCGCAGCGCCGGCGGCTGCATCCGCGCGGGAGCCGATGACCCGCGTGGTGACGTAGCTCAGACGCGGATCGGCGGGCTTGGGTGTTTCCGGCAGCACACCGTTCGCGCCGCGCCGCAGAAGCGTCACGACCGCCTGCGGGTAAGCCTCGACGCCGCCAAAGCGCGCCAGAATGTCGAGAGCCTCCGCGAACGTGCCGGGGTCGGGAACCGTCGGCCCGGAACCGATGATGCTGAGGTCGTCATCAACCACGTCGGAAATCGCAAACGCCAGCGTTGGCGCGACGGCTGCGGCCGCCAGTTGTCCGCCCTTGATGGCGGAGAGGTGCTTCCGCACGGTGTTCAGCGCGTGGATGTCGGCACCAGCCAGGAGCAACCGCCGCGTCGTCGCCTGCTTGTCCTGGAGGGTGATGCCAGGACGCGGGAGCGCCACCAGCGACGAGGCCCCGCCCGACAGGAGCACGAGCAGAAGATGATCGGCGGGGACACTCCGCGCCAGTGCCAGCGCGCGCTCGCCGGCCGCGACGCTTCGCGTGTCAGGAACCGGGTGGCTGCTCTCCAGCCAGATGAGCGGCGGCGTCAGGTCGGCCGGGCCGTGAGTCCCGACGGCGATGCCGGCGACGATGCGAGCGGCGCCGGTCCATCGACCGAGCGCGGTGGCCATGTGGGCCGACGCCTTGCCAAGAAGAAGGACATGGACCGGACGGTCCAGCAGGTGGCGGTGTTCTGGGAAAGCAAGAGCCGATTCGAGCAAGCGCGGCGCGCTCGACGCCTCGACGGCCGCTCGAAAGATTGCGAGAAGGTCCCGACGAAAACGTGTGAGGAGGGGGCTCAGTTCACCTTCTTCGGGTCGGACCAGGCCGACAGATTCGTCACGACATCGAATTGTCTCAGCAGGTGGCCCATCAACTGGTCAGCGTCCTTCGACCGGCAAAGTTGATCAAGGCGAGCGAGCAATCGGCCGAGTGCCTGCTCGGCCGATGAATACGCGCGCTCCGAATAGTACTCGCGCTGGCGACGGAGGCAGCGCTGATGCTTGATCAGTTCCTCGCGGTAGAAATCAATCTGAATACCCGGACGCTGAACGCTTGATGGCCACTGGTCGGTCACGAAGCCATGCATGCGACTCCTTAAGCAGTCAGGAAATCACGGTAGGCACTTTCCAGTCTAGTGGTGGCCCGAGCACCTGTCAACGGCGACCAAATCACTCCGGGCACTCGGTCGTCATCGCAGACGTCGCGCGGCCACGAGACCGCCCACGCAGCCGACGAGCATCCCGCCCAGCAGGATCAGCGCGACCGTACCGGCCGGGAGGAACTGGATCGCGTTCCCGTCCACCAGACCCGAGGCGACGGCCGCCAGAGATGGCCGCGCCAGACCGAGGCCGGCGCGAAGGAGCACGAGGGCCAGGATCGCGCCCGAGCCGCCCTGGATGATCCCCTCGCACACAAAGGGGCCGCGGATGTACGACATCGGCGCGCCCACCAGTTCCATGATCTCCACCTCGTCGCGACGCGCGTAGAGCGCGAGCCGGACGACGTTGGTGACGGTCAGCCCGGCCGCGAGAACCAGCACCGCCGCCAGCGAGAGTCCCGCCCACCGGATGAACACGATGAGCGACGCGAGCCGGTCCAGCCATTGGCGGTCGTATCGAACGTCAGCGACGCCGGGCATCGTCCGCAGGCGTGTCGCAAGCGTCTCGAGGGCAGAGGCGTTGACCGCGGACGAACCCAGCCTGACCTCGAACGACGCCGGGAACGGATTGCCCGGAGCGCCGGCCGTCGCCGGCGCTAATTCGGGGAAATCGCGCCTGAACCTGGCGAGCGCCGCCTCTTTCGTGACGACGTCCACACCGGCGATTGAGGCGTCGGCCCGGAGCGCCCGGTCGACCGCGCCGCGCTCGACCGGCGTGGCTTCGTCGCGGAAGTAGACGGAGAACTCGGCCGATCGGCTCCACTCGCTCACCGTGCGCTCGAGGTTCGCGCTGAGGAGCAGGAACAGGCCGAGCACGAAGAGCGCGATCGTGATCGTGAGGATGGACAGGACGCTGGACCGGCGACCGCGCCACAGGCTGAGACACGCCTCGGAGAGGAAGTAGTTCAGGCCGCCGATCACACGCCACCCCCGCCGGTCATGCCGTCTCCACGAGTCGGCCGTGGTCGAGCGTGATCGCCCGGCGTCCGACGTGCCGAATCAATTCGCGGTCGTGCGTCGCCACGAGGACGGTCGTGCCCGTGCCGTTGATCTCCCGGAACAGGTTCATGATGTCGAGCGCGAGGTCGGGATCGAGGTTCCCCGTCGGCTCATCCGCGAGCACTAGCACCGGCTCGTTCACCAGCGCCCGCGCGATGGCCACGCGCTGCTGCTCGCCACCCGACAGTTCGACGGGATAGGCGTTGGCGCGGTGCTGCAGGCCCACCCACTTGAGCACCTGGAACGTCCGCCGGCGCTGCTGCACGTCGGGTACGCCGAGGATGCGCAGGGCGAACATCACATTCTCGAACACGGTCTTGCGCGGAATGAGCTTGAAGTCCTGGAAGACAAACCCCACCGCCCGGCGGTAGGCCTGGACGTCGGCCGGCGCGAGCGCGGTCAGGTCGCGGCCATCTACCTTGATGTGCCCGCCGGTCGGCAGTTCCTGCCGCAGCAGGATGCGGAGCAGCGTCGTCTTCCCCGCGCCGCTGGCGCCCGTCAGGAAGGCGAACTCCCCCCGGTCGACATGAAGGGTGATGTCGTCGAGCGCAAAGACGTCGCGAGCGTAGAGCTTTGACAGCCCTTCGATTTCGATCACGGTGGCTCGTTCGACTGCCGCCCAGGGCATGCCCGGAACAACGACATGCAGGCGCCGCCGAGTATAGCACGGCGCCACGGACCGGCCGGCCTGCAGGCGACCTGGTGCTCGGTGCCTACCTGGCCTCGTACCGATCGAGTTCGGCCCGGAACGATCCGAAACCGGTCTCGATCTCCAGTACCAGCGGAACTCGCCGCGCGTCGGTACTGATCCACATAGTCGTCCGCACGCCGGGAGCACGGCCGCCCGAGGACGACACGTGCGGGCTGACACGGAACGCGTCCACCTGGCCACCCGCGTGCGCAATCCGTTCCACGCGTTCGACGGTCAACTCCACCACGTAACTACGGCTGCCTTCGATCACCGGGAACCGGGCGGTGTACCCGGCCGCGAGCGGTAGCGCCCGCGCGTAGTAGAACGCGCTCAGCCCGTCGCGCGCACCACGAGGCAGCGGCAGCGCCGGCCCTTCGCCGGTCGTGACGGTTCGGGCCGCCGGGTCGAACCGCGTGGCCCGATCCACGACGCGACGCCCCTCGCGCAAGTGCTGTTCCTGTCGGACCGGAAGCAGCGAGGCGTCCGTCCAGGTCTCGATGCGGTCGCGCGCTTCGAAGAAGCGGGCTACCCAGTTCGCGGTCTCCACCTCCACCGCGAAGTGGCGCGCGGCGTCGGCGGACGGGAGTGGGAGCCCGGTGTCGCCGGCTGTCGAAGCGGTGAACGTCGCCTGCCCCGCGGCCACCCCCACAGCGGCCCCGCTGAGCCACATCACCCGATAGACCGCTCTCTCACGCGATGGAAACGGCAGCGGCCCGGCGGCGGGCGGCGCCGGCAGTTCGGGACGCGGCATCGCCGCTTCGGCGTCGGGCGTCCAGCGCAGTTCGTAGATCGTCTCCCCTCCAAGCCTCGCACGCTCCACGAGGGGACCGTCGGCCGACATGGCCAGAGGGCTCGGAGTCACGACGAATCGCACGTTGAGATCCCGCAGCGTCCACAGCGCGTCCGCAGAGGGCACCTGGTTCAGCGTGTCCACGAGGCCCATGAAGAAGGCGGGGCGCTGGCCGCTGTAGCCGTTGACGATCGGCCGCCGATGCTCGAGGGAGCGCACCATCGCCGGCGTGTTGCCCAGATCCGGGTCGAGCGGCAGGTGAAGGACCGCGCCGGCACCCGGCTCACCGGCCAGCCACTGCCCCACAGCCGTTGCCCGGGGCGGGGCCGCGACGGTCGGGAGCGGGACGTTGACGTATTCGAGCCCGGCGAGCGCGATCAGGGCGAACGGCCAGGCCGTCAAGACGCCACGGCGCGCCGGCACGACGGCGGTTCGACGACGAAGCCCTTCGATGCACAAACACGGCGACGTATTTGTGCCCTCAGGACTTCGTGCTGAGCGAGCACAACCGGCCACGTGCGCCGAAAACCGATCGTGGCCGTAATGGCGAGTCGAAGTACGAAGGAGTTCACGGACTCCGAGCGCCGCGAGGACACTGAGGCCGAACGTCACGAGCACGCCGAAGCGCGCGGGCGCACGCACCGCCTGGAATCCGAACACGAAGCGGTGCAGGAGGGAGTACAACCAGCGGACGCCGTCCGGGCCCAGCGACAGGATGCCGCCGGCCAGGATGACCGCCGCCATCGCCAGCACCAGCGGCCGGCTGTCGCGACGCCAACCGAACCATGCCCCGACGATCGCGAGCCCCGTCAGCACGAACCCCGGGAACAACTCCTGCTCGGGCCCCTCGTGCCGGCTGGAACTGGCGGCAGCCACGGCGGGCGGCCGCAGCAGGCCGGTCCTCCCGTAGAGCAGATTCCCCGGCGGCACGCGCAGGTAGCTGGCCGCGAGGGCTTCATGTTGCGACGCCTCGTAGAGGTTCCTCGCAAACCCCTCCCGCTGCTGAACCTGCCAGTACGGCCAGGCAAACGGCGCGACGAGCACGCTGCCCACGACCCCGGCGAGCACCAGGCGCCGCCAGATCGCCCCGCTTCTCCACCGCCCGATGCCTGCGGCAAGCGCGCACGCGCCCAGGACGAGCGCGAGCGCGCCGATGACGCCCCAGTAGACGGACGAGATCGCCTGCAGCGCGGCGACCAGACCGAGCCACACCGCGTCGCGCCGTCGGCGCCCCGCCATCAGGCGGTGCAGGCACAGAAACGTGAGCGGCAGCCAGTAGAGCGACTGCAACTGGAGGTGCAGCAGGTGCGCGAAGTGGAACGGCATGAAGCCCCAGGCCGTCCCGGCCAGCAGCGCCCCGGCGGGCGACCCGGTCACCGCGCGCGCGAACGCGTACATCGCCACCACGCCCCCGGCGAGCGATCCGAACAGCAGCGCGTTGTAACAGAACGTCAGGCTGCCCGTGACGAGGGAGACCGGCACCAGTAGGAGCGCCTGCAGGATCAGGTGATCGGAGTACGCGAGGGTGCCTTCCGCGGGAAAAAAGATGTTCGCGTTGAAGATCCGACCGGTGAACAGCGCGATCGGATCGCGGGTGATCGTGCCGAGGTCCCACCCGAGAATCCACAGGTTGAGATACGGATCACCGGGCCCCGTCGGCGCGACGAGGCGGGTGAACGGATGGAGCGCCAGCGGCCACGTCAGCACGGTCGCCGCGATCGCGGCCCACAGGACGGCCACGGCACCCTCACGCCACCTCACTGCCGCTCCAACTCGCGCTGGAGCAGCGCGTTGACGACGGCCGGGTTCGCCGTTCCGCGAGTCGCCTTCATCACCTGCCCGACGAAGAAGCCGAACACCAGCGTCTTCCCCGCCTTGAACTGCGCGACCGGCTTCGGGTTGGCGGCCACGACGTCGCGCACGATCGCGGCCAGGGTCTCCCGGTCGTCGATCTGCGCAAGACCCTCGCCACGCACGACGTCGTCGGCGGTGCGCCCGCTGCCCCACATCTTCTCGAACACCTCCTTGGCCATGCTCCCGCTGATCGTCCCCGCCTCGACCACCGCGATCAGCCCGGCCAGCGCCTCGGGCGTCACACCCGCTTCTTCGATCCCGGCGCCGGACTCCTTGAGCTTGCGCGGCACCTCTCCGGTCATCCAGTTGGCTGCCGCCTTCGGACGACCCGATGACTTCGCCACGGACTCGAAGAACCGCGAAACGGCCGCCGAGCCGGCCAGCAGCGCGGCGTCGTAGTCCGAGAGGCCGAACTCGACCATCAGTCGCTGTCGCCTGGCGTCCGGCAACTCGGGCATCCTCGCCCGCGCCGCCTCAATCCGATCGGCAGCGATGACGAGCGGCGGAAGATCCGGTTCCGGGAGGTAGCGGTAGTCGTGCGCCTGTTCCTTGCTGCGCATCACCACGGTACGGCCGGTGGCGACGTCCCAGAGTCGCGTCTCGTGCTCGACCCGCATCCCCTTCTCCAGCACCGCCTCCTGACGCACGATCTCGTAGTCCAGCGCCCGTTCGAGGTAGCGGAACGAGTTCAGGTTCTTGATCTCGACCCTCGTCCCGAGCGTCCCGTCGCCGGCCCGCCGGAGCGAGACGTTCGCATCGCAGCGCACATGCCCTTCTTCGAGGTTGCCCCCGTTGACGCCCAACTCCACGAGGATCGCCCGCAACCGCTCGAAGAAGTCCGCCGCGTCGGCCGCGCTCCGCAGATCCGGGCGGGTGACGATCTCGATGAGCGGCACGCCGCTCCGGTTGAAGTCCACGTAACTGTGTCGGTCGGAGTCGGCAAAACCGTCGTGCATCGATTTCCCGGCGTCCTCCTCGAGGTGCACGCGGATGATCCCCACTCGCGTCGTGGTCTCCCCGGTCGTCCACTCGAGCGCGCCGTCGAGTGCGAGCGGCCGGTCGTACTGCGAAATCTGATATCCCTTCGGAAGATCCGGGTAGAAGTAGTTCTTGCGGGCGAACACCGACACGGGCTGCACCCGGCACCCAAGCGCGAGCGCGGCGAGGATGGCGAACTCGACGGCCCGCGCGTTCAATACCGGCAAGGCGCCCGGCAGGCCAAGGCACACCGGGCAGACGAGCGTGTTGGGCGGGTCCCCCGCGCGAACCGCGCAGCCGCAGAAGATTTTCGTGTCGGTGGCAAGCTGGGCGTGAATCTCCAGCCCGATGACGGGCTCCCAAGTCATGCCAGTATGGTAACAGAGGGGCAGACGTTCAGGCGCGGCCGTCCCGCGAGGCGCCACCGAGTGTCTCGCCTCGACGGCGCTGTCGATGCCGGCGTAGCCCGTCATCAGGATGACTTCGCACCCGGGGACGGTCTCACGAATCGCACGCAGGACGTCGAGACCGTTGACGTCCGGCATGCGCAGGTCCACCATGGCGAGGTCAACGGGCTGGCGGCGCAGCTGCTCGAGGGCCTGCCGGCCTCCGGCGCAGGTGACGACGTCGAACCCCGCGCGTCGGGCAAAGCGGGCCACGACGTCGAGAATCCGCTCGTCGTCGTCCACGAGCAGAAGCAGCGGATGCTGGGAAGTCATTGAACTCTCCACCCTCGCACGCTGGTGTGCGCGTGCGTCGCACAGGGAAATGGGTACACCACTTGCCAACAGGGAAATCGGCGGCGTGGATGGAAGCTTGAAGAAACGGGCGCCTTGTTCGATGCGGTGGGTCGCGGCAGTCGCACTCGCCACCCTGCTGCATGCGTGCGCCTTCCGCCCACCGGCCCGGCAGCCGACGACCGTTCCCGCTCGTCCGCCGACGGCGAGCACACTCCGTGTGCGGTCAGGTCGCGGCGTCGAGCGTGTGGCCACAGAGGATTACGTGGCGGGCTGCGTGGCGGCCGAGCTCGGCTCGATCGACGCCGACCCACCCTCAGCAGCACGGGCCCGCGACGTACAAGCGATCCTCTGCCGCAGTTTCGCCCTCGCCAGTATCGGACGTCATCGTGACGAGGGCTTCGACCTCTGTGCCACCACCCACTGCCAGGTCTACCGTCCCTTGCCCGCCACGGTGATCGGACGGTTGGCCCGCGAAGCGACGACGCGGACCACCGGCCTCGTCCTCCTGGTGGAGGGGCGGCCGGTTCTCCCGGTCTATCACGCCGATTGCGGCGGCCACACGAGCGGGCCGGAGGATGTGTGGGGCGGGACTGGGGTGAGTTTCCTGGTCGGGGCGAGAGACGAGGCGTGTCTGCGCCGGCCGGCGTGGCGCCTCGAGGTGTGGTTGGCCCGCCTCGAGGACATTCTCGCTGAAGACCCGCACACCGCCGTCAACGGGCCGCTGCGGGGCGTGGCGATCGAGCGGCACGACGCGGCCGGCCGGGCGGCGTTCGTCCGGCTCGATGCCCGGCCGCCGCGAGTCGTCCGCGGTGCCGACTTCCGGACGGCGCTGCTGCGCGCCCTCGGCCCGACGTCACTTCGGAGCACGCTGTTCGCCGTCTCCCGGCGCGGCAATGCGCTGGTGTTCGAGGGACACGGGAACGGGCACGGCGTGGGACTCTGCCAGGCCGGGGCTATCGCCCGCGCGGCCAGAGGCGACCAGCCCGCGGCCATCCTTGCACACTATTTTCCCGGCGCCACGGTCGGCTCCAGGTAAGATGCCTGGTCTGGTCAGGAACGGGGCACCAGGATCTGATCCGTGCGCGAGAGCGCACGCCTGTGTTCAAGTCCGCTCACGATCCGCCGATTGACGTTGGAGCGGGTGGTAGCGACACCCAAGGTGGTATGATGGCGATGACAAGTGTGCTCCTGGCCGAAGACGACCCGTTCATCCGGCGCGTGTCGGAGGTGTCGTTGAAGCGCGCGGGCTTCACCGTGCGGTCGGTCGGAGACGGGACCGAGGCGCTGCAGTTGCTCGAGGACGGTCTCGTGGACCTCGTGATCCTCGACGGCCTGATGCCGACGATGGATGGCCTCGAAGCCTGTCGTCGCCTGAAAGCGAACCCCCGGACTGCCGCTATCCCCGTGATCATGCTGAGTGCACGGACTGAGGACTCCGATCAGCAGAATGGCATGGCGGCCGGTGCCGCTGGGTACATCAAGAAACCGTTCGACCCTTTGACGCTCGGCCAGCAGGTGCGCGAGATCTGCGATCGGTGCGTGACCTACGTTGGTGATCACGATGGCAGTTTCTGAGCGGCAGGCTCTCGCATTCGTCGAACGGCGCCAGGACCGCGACCTGGGAACGGGCCGGCCGACCGGCGTCCGGGCCTTTGCGGACCAACTGCTGACGGCGGCCATGATCACCCGCGAGGACCTGTCCCGCGCGATCGATCAGGCGGAACACCAGAAGCTCCCCCTTCACGACGTCGTCGTGTCGATGGGCCTTGTCGCCGAGCCCGACAGCTACGCGGTGTTGTCAAAGGTCGCCGGCATGCCGCTGCTCGATCTGAACGACGTGCGCGTCAGCGAACTCGCCGTGCGCCTGGTGCCGGAGAAACTTGCACGCCGCCACACGGTGCTGCCCCTCCACGAGGACAATCGCACCATTACGTTTGCCGTGGTCCGCCCGCTCGACATCGACATTGAGCGGGACATCGGCTTCGCGGCTGGGCGCACTCCACGCGCGCTCCTCGCGCAGCGCAGCCAGGTCCTCGAAGGGCTGGACCGCTACTACCCGAAGATGGGCGAGGTGGAGCGCCTGCTCGACCGGCTGAAGTCCGAGGCCCGGGTGGAATCGCTCGAGAGTGCGAACTCCGTCGTCAACGCCTCGCCGGTGATCGACCTGTGCAACCACATCCTCGCGGGAGCGGTCCAGGCCAACGCCAGCGACATTCACATCGAGCCGTTCGCCGGGTCGGCCACCGTGCGCTACCGGATCAGTGGCATCCTCGAACAAGTCATCACGCTGCCGAAGGAGGCGCGCGCGCACATCACGAATCGGTTCAAGATCCTCGCCAAGACCAACATCGCCGTGAAGCACCGCCCGCAGGACGGCGCGTTCCGCATCCTGATCAGCGGCCGTGCCGTGGACGTCCGCCTGTCCACGCTGCCGACCGTGCACGGGGAGAAGGTCGTCATGCGGATCATCGACGACACCAGCGAATTGAAGTCCCTCGATCACCTCGGGTACGACCAGCCCACCGTCGAGCGGTTGACGCGCGTGCTCAAGCGCCCAGACGGGCTGATACTCTTCACCGGGCCCACAGCATCGGGTAAGACGACGGGACTCTACGCGAGCTTGAACCAGCTTCGCGACGGCCGCACGAACATCGTGACGGTCGAAGATCCGGTCGAACGGTACATCGAGGGGGTCAACCAGATCCCGGTGAACAAGGCTGCCGGCACCACCTTCGCGCAGGTGCTGCGTTCCGTGCTGCGCCAGGACCCCAACGTGATCATGGTCGGGGAAATCCGCGACGCGGAGGTCGCGCAGGTCGCCGGCCAGGCAGCCTACACGGGCCACCTGGTGCTCTCCTCGCTCCACACGACCGACGCGCCGTCCGCCATCGGCCGCCTGCTGAACCTCGGGCTCGAGCCGTTCCGTGTATCCGAGATCCTGAACGCCGTGTTCGCGCAGCGCCTGATTCGCCGGCTCTGCCCGCACTGTCGCGTCCTGCTCGACGCGGCGGAGGCCAACCGTCAAGGCGAGGCCCACGGGATCAGCGCGGTCGCCGCCCGCGCCGGCAGCGGCTGCGATCGATGCCGGCTGACGGGCTACATCGACCGGATTCCCGTCGCCGAGAGTTTCATCCCCGACAATGCGATGCGGCGACTGATCCGTGACTCGGCCTCGGCGGAGGACCTGCGCGCAGCCATGCGGCAGGCCGGCTTCAGATCGATGCGCGACGTCGCGCTCGACGCCGTCGCACAGGGCGTTACCTCGATCGACGAGGTCAACCGCGTCCTGGCCGACGACGACTCGAGTCACGTGCAGGCACGCTCCAAGAACCGCGTGCTGGTCGTGGACGACGACCGCATGATCCGGATGCTCGTCAAACTGCTCCTCGAGAAGGAAGGCTACGACGTGATCGAGGGCGAGAACGGGCTCCAAGCGGTGGAACTGGCACGCAGGGAACGCCCCGAGTTGATAGTGCTGGACCTGATGATGCCGGAAATGGACGGCTTCGAAGCGATCGGGCGGCTGCGGCGCGAGTTGTCGCTCGCCGCGCTGCCGGTCATCGTCCTGACGGCCGAGAGTGGACCGGACACGGAACGTCGCGTGCTGGAGCTTGGCGCCGACGACTACCTGATCAAACCCTTCGAACCGGGAGTCCTCGTCTCCCGTGTGCGGGCGGCGTTCCGGCGCGCTAGCCGGCACGTGGCATAGCATGAGCGACCAGGCTGACGAACTCGAAGCGATGCTCGCGGGGATGCGGCCGCAGTTCCTCGACACGGCCGCCGAGCGGGTCTCTGTCATCTCCGAGGAAGCGTCAGGTCTTGCCATTGCGGTCGACCCGGTGGCGTCGCTCACGCGGCTGGTGCGGGAGGCGCACACCCTCAAGGGCGGCGGCGCCAA
>Ga0209745_1000060_pt1 | contig 54735 bp, 52 predicted proteins | sample BarGraNGADG00312_FD_184495 | JGI IMG/M metagenome (GOLD analysis project Ga0209745, IMG submission 184495) | Arctic peat soil microbial communities from Barrow, Alaska - Barrow Graham LP Ref core NGADG0004-312 (SPAdes) (version 2) | ecosystem: Environmental > Terrestrial > Soil > Wetlands > Peat... | reverse complement strand
CCTGAGCGTCCCTGTAATAAATAACAAACACTTATATGCCATGAAAAGAATTGCACTAACTCTGATTATTGCATTATCACTTATCCTGCCCTCAAAGGCTCAGGAGAAAGATGAAAAGCTCAGGGCACTTGAGGACCTTGAACAAAAAGCCGAAGCAACCGCGCCACGTGACACAGTAATACCCGTGGAGACTGATACCCTTATTGCTGTGGAAGAGGATGTTGTCATACCCGTGGAGGTTGATACCCTTATTGCTGTGGAGGAAGATATAGTCATCCCCGATGAAGAATCTTATGCCGGTGACACTTCAAGGGTAAAAATAGGAGATATTGTTGTAGTGGAAGATACCGGTGATGAAACTATCATCAGGATCGGACACAAGGGCATCAGAATTACCGAAGACGGTGACGATACAGAAATAGATTTTGAGGAATATAGTGATGATCGTGATAAAGACAGGTTCAGGGGACATCTGGGAGGCATTGAGTTTGGATTTAACGGCTATTCTTCGGATAGATGGAACACATTTGTCGATCCTGCCGATGCTGACTATAACCTTAACACAACCAGGTCGAATAATTTCAATCTCGTTACTCCCTGCATTAACCTGGGATTCTCGCCTCATTTCGGCCTTGTTGCAGCCCTGGGTCTCAATTGGAATGAGTACTACTTCGATAAAGATATAACACTTGTTACTAACGAGGATGGAGTAGTGCACCCGGTGCCGATTGAAAACCCGGTAGATAAAAGTAAGCTTCTGACCACTTATGCCACTCTGCCCGTAATGCTTGAATGGCAGATTCCTGTCTCGCACAACAGTGCAATAAACATAGGAGCCGGTGTAATAGGCGCAATAAAGCTGGGCTCTCATACCAAGATTAAATATGACATGGAGGGAGATCATAAAGACAAGAACCATGACGATTTCAGCCTCAACCTCTTAAGGTGGGGTGCTACTGCAAGGGTTGGCTATGAAATGTTTCAAGTTTACGGTACCTGGTATCTTTCTCCCCTGTTCGAGCAGGGCAAGGGGCCGGAGCTCTATCCGTTCGAGGTAGGCATAGCCCTGACCATCAACAACTGACTAATTCTGAAATAAAATCAGGAGGCCGCACCGTAAAGACGCGGCCTCTTTTTTTATATATCTTTGATGCAATACGATGTACACGGGGACGTTTGTTATCAAACCCTGAAAATTCACGGAGATGAGACTTCTGCTCATAAGCAACTCTACCAATGCCGGAGAAGCATATCTTGATTATCCCAGAAACAACATCAGGGAGTTTCTCGGGAGCAAAAAGGTCAGCGCACTCTTCATCCCGTATGCAGCTGTGACTTTTTCAAATGATGAGTATGAGGAAAAGGTCAGAACACGCTTCAGGGAGGTTGGCCATGATGTGATCTCCATCCATCATTTTTCCGACCCCGCGAAGGCTGTCATGGAGGCGGCAGCTATCGTTGTCGGAGGAGGCAATACCTGGATGCTTCTTAAATGCATGAGAGAAAAAAAACTTATCGACCCTGTACGTAAAAAAGTAATTTCCGGAACACCTTACATAGGCTGGAGTGCCGGGTCAAATCTGGCCTGTCCTACAATCATGACAACCAATGATATGCCTGTTACAGCACCCTCGTCCTTCAAAGCTTTCAACCTGATACCGTTCCAGATCAACCCTCACTATCTTGATGCCAATCCTGCAGGCCACGCAGGCGAAACACGTGAACAGCGTATCCTGGAATTCATCGAAGTCAACAGGGATATTTTCGTGGCCGGATTACGTGAAGGCACAATGCTACAACTCGAGGGCAACAAGCTGTCGCTGATTGGCCCGCGAGGCGCCAGGATATTCAAATACGGAGCCGACCCATTGGAATTCAGACCGGGGCAGGATCTTTCCTTCCTGCTGAAGAAAAAAAACATCAAAATCAAGAGACCTGCTGAATGAGGTGGCTGAAAAAGATAGTTCTGATAATTGCCGGCCTGTTTTTACTGACCGTGACCGGGATCGGTCTTTATGCTTGGCTCAGAAATGACAAACTCATCACAGCCCTTGTCAGGAAGGTCAATGAGACGATAAATACCAAAATATCTTACGACACTCTGAGATTAACAATATTTGAATCATTCCCGAATATCACCATCAAATTCAATAATCTGTTTGTTTCTCCTTCGCCATACTATGACAAGACCCAGTTCAGGGGCGAAGATAATGACACCCTTCTTTCAGCCTCTTCCCTCTCAGTGACCGCAGACCTTCTTTCTCTGCTTACTGGCACTGTGGCCGTGCGTTCAATAACCGTGAGGGACGGTAAGATAAACCTGTTGACAGATAAGAGGGGAGATATAAATTACGAGGTCTTTTCAGGAGAAAAAAAGAACGGTAAAAACGTCAGGCTTAACAGTATCAGCGCCAGAAACATCAGGACGGTCTGGTACGACCGCAGCTCAGGACTCAGGATCGCAGGCGCCATAAATGATGTAACGCTCGATGGAGAGATGTTCAAAGCAGGGATTTTCCTGAACGCAAATTTCAATGCAGATATTGATTCGATTTATATAAACGGGATGGGCTTATCCGGCTTCCCTGTTGATGCCTCGGTTAAAATGCATAAAACCGCCAACTCACTTTCCATAGCCAAAGGAACCATTGACGTGGCAGGACTCAGTTTCACTGTTGGCGGCATGATGAATTATTCAATGTCTACCCTTGATCTGGCAGTAGAAGGAAATAAAATAAACGTTGGGGACCTTGTCTCAATGCTGCCGGAAGCGTGGAGGTCACGGACCGGAGGCTTCAGTCCTTACGGAATAATGAATTTCAAATGCACTGTCTCCGGACCTTACGGAGATGCCGGCAAACCACATATCGAGCTTAACTATGACCTCACCAACGGTCGGGTAAGTTATGTCAGGGGCGGACTGAAAGTGAACAACCTGTCTTTCAGCGGAGGTCTTACCAACGGCGCTCTTAATAACTCCGAAACATTTCTCTTTACAGTTGATAACCTGGCCGCAACCTACGGTTCAACACACCTAACGGGATCATTCAGGCTGAGCAGTCTGACCAGGCCGCATGTCACCCTGGCCCTGGATGGAGATATAAATTTCGATGACCTGCGCAGGATTCTGAAAACAGACTACATCCGCAATCAGACAGGATCTGTCAGCGGACATATAAAACTGTCGGGGGTGCTGCCTGACAGCCTGAAAATGAAAATATCTGCGCTGCCCTCACTGAACCCTGACTTATCATTTGTATTCAGTGACTTCGGGGCCACTCTCGCTTCTTCAGGAATCGCCCTGACAAATACCCGCGGATCGTTGAGCATCAACAAGGACCTGATTGCGGACAGCCTGTCTTTCACCTACAAGGATCAGCACTTCAAGGTTAATGCCGCTATGCGGAATTTTACTGAATGGATTGCCGGCAAACCTGAAACTCTTACCATAACAGGTGACGTATGGGCTGACCGTTTTATCACTGCAGCCTTCGCCGGAAGTGATAGCGACAGCACCGGCAGTGCCGGTAAATCTCTGAATATCTTCCCCTCTGATGTTTCAATGAAAGTGGCCCTCAGAGCCGACAGTATAATATACAGGGGCTTCCGGGGTAAAAACCTGACAACCGTTATTGACTATGAGCCCTATGTGTTTACATTCAGTAACATCAGGGCAGAAGGCCTGGACGGCCTTCTCACAGGTGATTTTACGCTGGGCAAACAGAAAGGTGGCGGATATATAACAAAATCAAATATCGACGTAACCGGCATTGACATTAATAAATTCTTTTTTGCTTTTAATAATTTCGGCCAGAACTTTATTGTAAGCGACAACCTCCACGGAAGGCTGACCGGCAATGCTACAGTGCTTGTCCCCCTTGACAGCAGTTACAATATTGTATACAAATCTCTTGTTGCGGATGCACATCTGGTGATCAAAGACGGAAGACTTGTCAACTTTGCCCCGGCAGAAAGTCTCTCATCATATATTGATCTTGATGAACTGAGGGATATCAGTTTCACAAGAATGGAAAATGACATCTTCATAAACAACAGTACTGTGTCAGTTCCAAAGATGCTTATCAACTCAACAGCAGTTAACTTCACGGTATACGGAACTCACAGCTTCAATGATGATTATTCATATCACGCAAGGCTATTGCTTTCGGAAGTAATGAGCCGTAAGGCAAGGGACCGTAACCGGGGCGTCATCGCTTTTAACCAGGTACAGGTTGACGGTGCCGGTAAGGCCACCATCCCGCTGAAGATAGAATGCGTTGGCGGGAATATCACCGTAGGCTATGATTTCGGGCAGGCACAGGACAATATTAAAGAGGACATTGCCGTGGAGAAGCAAACGCTTAAAGGGATATTAAATGAGGAATATGGCTGGTATGAAACAGATACGCTGAAAAAAAAGCCCGAAGAGAGCAAGCCGAAATTCAAAATAACCTGGGAGGAGGGGAAGGATATTCCTCCTGCAAAAGAGGTGCAGCAGGAAGAAGTAAAAGAAAGCCCGATTAAGTTGTTGCTGAAAAAGAAAAAGTAACCCATGAACATATACCGTAAAAAACTGGTCTGGCAGGTATTGCTTTTCATCTTCGCGGTCATTATAGGCTTCGTTTCACTCTTGTACACACATGACCTGGTGGCAAAGCTGAAGGAGGAAGAGAGGAAAAAGGCAGAACTGTGGGCTGAAGCAACAAGGAGGCTGGTTGGATTATCAGTCAGTTCTGAGGATTTTGAATTTCTCTTCAGAATTATTGAGGATAATACCACTGTACCTGTCATCCTTATTGATCATGAGAATAATATCCTCTCTGAAAGAAATATACCGGCAAGTATCGCATCAGACACCACAGCCCTTATGCGTGAGCTGAAGCGGATGGAAAAAAGGAATGAGCCTATAACCATCGATCTTGGTAACGGGCTCCTCAATTTTATCTATTACCGTGAGAGCACCCTTTTGCGTCAGCTGAGGATATATCCGTATGTTCAGCTTGGGGTGATCCTGCTGTTCATTGCTGTCGCTTATGTTGCATTCAACTCGTCGCGAAAGGCGGAGCAGAACCAGGTTTGGGTGGGTCTCTCAAGAGAGACAGCGCATCAGCTTGGCACACCAACTTCATCGCTTTCAGCATGGGCCGAGATCCTGCGAAGCAGATATCCCGGTACCGATATTGCTGAAGAACTTTCCATTGACGTTGAGAGGCTCGGCAGGGTTGCCGAACGTTTCTCGCTTATAGGATCCAAACCAAAACTGTTGCCTGAAGATCTGCCTGCGCTTGCTGAAAATACCGCAGCATATCTGCGTAAACGAATTGCATCAACCGTCGCCCTGAGCGTGGTTAATGAGGCCCCCGGCTGCAAGAGTGTGCCTCTCAATCCCGTTCTCCTTGGATGGGTCATTGAAAATCTTGTTAAGAACTCCGTGGATGCCATGAAAGGGATCGGCAGCATTACGGTTAAGATTTCAGAGAATGATAAGGAGGCGATCATTGATGTGGAGGACAGCGGCAGGGGCATTCCCAGGAAAGATTTCAATACAATATTCAAACCCGGCTACTCGACACGGGAACGCGGCTGGGGACTTGGGCTGTCTCTCTCAAAAAGAATAGTTGAGGAATATCACAAAGGAAGGATATTTGTCCTCCGTTCTGAGCCCGGCAGAGGGAGCTGCATGAGAGTTATCCTGAAAAAGCAAAAGGAACACCCGGGCTAAGCTTCATGAATAGAAAAGATATAGAGATAATGGCGCCGGCAGGGTCATGGGAATCCCTGCGTGCGGCCATCGGGGGAGGGGCAGACTCTGTCTATTTCGGTGTCGGGCAGCTTAATATGCGCGCCCGCTCATCTGATAATTTTACCATCGGCGAACTGCCTGCAATAACTGAAGTCTGCAGAGAAAACGGGATAAGAAGTTATCTGACACTGAACATTGTTTTGCATGACGATGAAACCGATGCTGTAAGGGAGATCCTCTCTGCTGCAAAAAAAGCCGATGTCACCGCCGTCATTGCCACAGACCAGGCAGCCATCATTGCCGCCAGAGAAGCAGGACTGGAAGTGCATCTCTCAACCCAACTGAATATATCAAACAGCCAGTCTCTGAAATTTTATTCCCAATGGGCTGATGTAGCTGTACTTGCACGCGAACTAAACCTTCAGCAGGTAAGAAAAATATATGAAACAATTGTCCGTGATGACATCCGGGGACCGGGGGGAAACCAGATCAGGCTTGAGATGTTCGTACATGGCGCTTTGTGCATGGCCATTTCAGGCAAATGTTATCTGAGTCTTCATGAGAACAATGCATCAGCCAACAGAGGCAACTGTTATCAGATCTGCCGTCGGAGCTATACCGTGACCGACAGGGAGACGGGACATGATCTTGATATTGACAATGAGTTTATCATGTCTCCGAAGGATCTATGCACTATCAGCTTCCTTGACCAGATACTGGATGCCGGCGCACGTGTGCTTAAGATCGAAGGCAGGGCCAGGTCACCCGAGTATGTCAAAACTGTTTCAGAGAGCTACGACGAGGCTGTAGAATCAGTGTTAGACGGTTCATTCGGAGCTGAAAAGGTGGAAGGGTGGATGAAGCGCCTCTCCACGGTATTTAACAGGGGTTTCTGGGATGGATATTACCTGGGGCAGAAGCTTGGAGAATGGAGCACCACATACGGTTCGGCCGCCACGAAAAGAAAAATATATCTCGGAAAAGTAACAAACTACTTCAGCAAACTCCATGTTGCGGAAATAAAGCTTGAAACAGGTGATCTCAGCAAAGGCGATTTTTTAATTTTTACCGGCCCGACAACCGGTATAGTGGAACATATTGTCAGCGAGCTTAGAGATGAGGTGACGAGCCCTGCAGAAACCGTCGTGAAGGGCACCCTCTGTTCGGTGCACCTTCCTGCCCCTGTCAGGCGCTCAGATAAAGTATTTAAATGGATTGATTCTTCAGCCCTTAAAAGAGAGAGTGTTTAACATTCTAAAACATCCTATTCCTGTTTGTGATACCGGGTTATAACCCTTCTGAGATCCTCTACGGTAACAGGTTTTGACAACAACTCCTTCATTCCGGTTTTTTCGACCCTGGTCCTTGTCTCAGGCATGGTATCAGCTGAAAGAGCAACAATTATTATGTTTTTATCGAAATCAAATATTGCCCGTGCTGCTTCAAAACCATCCATTTCCGGCATAATAAGATCCATCAGTATCAGATCATATGGCTTCCCCCTGGCCATTGTAATAGCCTCAGCAGCACTTGAAGCATATTCGGCTGTCACTCCAAGAACCTTCAGCAGTGAACCAACCACCTTCCTGTTCAGATAGTTGTCGTCGACAACCAGTATAACAGGCAGGTCGGATCTTTCTGGTACAAGCCTGCTCTTTTCGCTCTTCAGTGACGGAAAATGCTCTTTGAGAACGGCGAACAGATCCTCACCTGCAAATGGTTTGACGAGAAGATGATCAATGCCCATGTCAACGCATCGCGAATAGTGGCCTTTTGGATCCTTTGAGGTGAACATCAGAACAATATGTTCGCTGGTCATGCCTGAATCCAACAGCATTTTTGCAGCCTCGAAGCCATCAGTCTCCGGTTCATCAAAGATGATCAGGAGTACATATCTGTCTTTTGCACTCTGCAGGTTTGCCTTTATCTGTGAAATCGTATGTTTCTGGAGACTTGTGACTGAAACGGGCAGGCCGAGCCGGTGTATTACACCCAGGAAATCGTCGTCCCTGCCTACTGTGCCCGTGATGACAAGAGTACGTATATCTGCTAACTCACTGTACCCGGCAAGATCAATCTTTTTAGCGATCTTTTCGTTGAGATGAACCTTGACGGTAAAAGAAACCTTCAGCCCTCTTTCCTGTCCGGAAGTATCTTTGCCTGCCGGGCTCTCGGCCGATAGTTCACCGCCCATAAGCTCAGTAAGCTGTCTCGCGAGGATTGGACCAAGTCTCAGATCTTCAGCCCATTCAGATCTCTCACTCAGGTTAGTTATATAGTCCCCGAACAGTTTTTTTATCTCAGCTTTCGTGTAATTATTCCCCGTGTCGGTGACGGTAAATCCCAAAATAAAAAGATTGCCCTCCGAACGGCGGACGGCGCACTCCAGCTTTATCTCTCCCGTCTGCGTGCCGGCAAGCGAGTTATACATCAGATTGGTGATAACCTGTCGCAGTCTGTAGGGATCACCGATCAGGTTATCGGGTACTGCAGCATCGACTGTTGAGACAAATTTGACAGGTGATTCCGGATTTTCCCGCTTAACCAGGTTCATGCAATAAGTTATCTCTTGTCTGAGCTGGAACGGTATCTCGTCAAGGATCATTTTGCCGGTCTCAACTTTTGAGACATCAAAAATATCATTGATGATATTGAGAAGAAGGTCGGCCGAGCGCCTCAGCAGCCTGGCAATTTCTTTTGATTGTTCCGGCAGATCAGACCTGTTAAGCATTTCGGTCATACCAATGATGCCATTCAGAGGAGTTCTTATTTCGAAGCTCATACGTGCCAGGAGCTCTGATTTGGCAATATTGGCCTCAGCTTCCTGTTTACGCGCTGACTCAAGTGTCGTTACGTCTATCAGGACGTCGAGCGTCTGTTGCTCACCCCTGAATGTGACAGGGATGCTGTTCAGGAAGACAATACGGTCACCGCCGGAGCCGGGTATTCGTATTACCCTTCCCTGTCCGAACTGATCATTAAGGTCATTTTCATATTCATGAGGTGACATATCTGGTACAAGTTTGCCGGTCATTTCTTCCTCGTTGTTATAAGAAAAGAGCATTGCGGCATGTCTGTTTGTTTTCTGAATTTCCCTGTTCTTGTTATAAACAAGGATTCCCACGGGCATCTGTTCAATTATTGAAATAAGAGTTGATTCAGATTCCTTTTTCTCTGTGAGCTCCTTTTCCTGTTTTTTGAAAGTCCTCCTGAAAAGCCAGATGATGAAAAGAATTGCCGCCATCGTCGCTAGAAGCATTAAGATGGCGTTTCTGAAAATGTACTTCTCAACGAAGTCTGTTGGCGCAGAGAAGACCATGCCGAAATCGAGGCCGAACAGATTAATAGGATAATAAGCGGATATTATTTCGTTGGATTGCCCCTTCGTCTCCATATTGTGTGACAGCCATCCTGAAGTACCCTTATCAAGCTGCTCGTTTATGTTTCTGAGCTGCGAATAAGCAACTTCTCCGCCGTGATTGTCAAATACTATTGTCCCGGTGTCATTCACCAGCCACTGCCACTGGTATTGCTCGAGGTTGTATTTAGCGAAGACCCGTGAGAAGTATCTGTTAAAGTCTAATGTGACGACAAAATTGCCGAGCACCTGGCCATCTTTGAATACGGGAAGATAATACTTGTATTTGTCACGGTCGCTTTCAAGCTGTTCAACATTATAAATCCTTGGAATGGTCTGGGCTCTGTATGAACCGTCGAGCCATGAATTCCTCTCTTCATCCTTGAAAATGGTATAGACATCCCCGGCAGCGTTGTAAAGCATCAGTCCGACGATAATGTCCTCATATTTTGAATAATACAGCTTGATCTTTTCCTTGGCGCGCTCATTGACCTGCTTGTCAGTAAAAAAAAGCGGGATGTCCTCAGAGAAATCTATCTCATTGAGGTCACTCACAATATACATGCTCGTGTTGTCAATATCGGACCCCACAATCTTGACCTGCCTGTCGAGAAATTTAATTGAATGATCAATCTGGTTCTTGTACAGGCTACGGTAAAATATCACATTGCCCAGCATTATCAGCAGGAAGACTGAAAATGCAATTAAGGTGGTCTTCTTCATCGGGGGCTGATTTATGCTGTAAAAATAAGTATTATCTGTATTTGGGGTTCTTTTCAAGCAGAATGCTTACATAGCTTTTATACCTCCAGGGTTCAATTTCATTGTCTGCAACGGCTTTCCGCACTGTGCAGTCCGGTTCATTCAGATGCAGACAGTTATAAAAACGGCATCCGGAAGAGGCTCTGAAGATCTCGGGGAAGAAATGATAGATCTCATAATAGTCAAAATCTATTACTCCGAAGCCTCTTATTCCCGGAGTGTCAATGACAAATCCTCCTCCCGGTAACGGATGCATTTCCGGAAAGGTTGTAATATGCTTCCCTTGCTCATGGTATTCAGATATTACTCCGGTCTTCAGCGATAAAGAAGGGTTCAGCCTGTTGATAAGAGTACTCTTTCCCACCCCGGAATTACCGGCAAGCAGGGTAGTTTTGCCCTTTAACGCCTCCTCTATACGGTCGGTGTTGATATCATGGGTAACCGAAATAATGTATGAGGGGTACCCTATCTTTTCATATACACTTTTCAGTTTGAGGGCAACAGCTTCATCTTCAGGGCTGTGAAGGTCAGATTTATTTATAATCAGTGAAGCAGGTATGCGGTATGCTTCAGCCGTGGCCAGAAAACGGTCAATGAATTCAATGGGAGTGGCTGGCATCTTCACTGAGACCATCAGGAAGGCCTGGTCAATATTTGCCGCTATTATCTGTGATTCCCTTGAGAGGTTTGATGCTTTACGGATGATATAATTACGCCTTGGTGCCAGCGCTGTTATCACGCTGTCTGACTCATCTATGGTCACATTATCTCCGACAGCTATGGGATTGGTAGTCCGGATACCCCTGATCCTGAACTTTCCTTTAAGGGTGCATTCATGGGTATTTCCGTATTCGTCAAGTACCTTATAGCGGCTGCCTGTTGATTTTATCACAATACCATGAGTCAGTTTTTGCATCTTTGGGACAAAAATAAAAAAAGTGATGCCTGACCTTACCTGGCACCACCTCTTTTCTTATAAAGGTAATCTCTTTTCAATATTCTGCGGCCATAAGGAAGAATGGTTTCATCTCAAAGTTCGAATAGTACGGTCTCAGTCTTTCTGTATTGTAATATTCTGAAACCTTTACCACTTTCTTTGATGATGTAACGACATCAATAGGCACATTGTCATAGCGTCCGTTCTTAAGCACAACGACCCTGCCATGCACTCCTTTCATTATCAGGTCAAGGGCCAGGTTTCCATAGGCCATTGGCACGATTGAGTCAACGGCATCCGGATCGCCTCCCCTTACCATATATCCCAGTTTCTGGTTTATGACATTGATTGTTTTGCCTTTGTTATATTTTGCGGAAAGATTTTTTAATTCCTCAGAGACTATGTCGCCAATTCCACCAAGTTTGGCATGCCCGTAGGCGTCACGTTCGGCGTTTGCAAAGATCATCTCTCCTCCTTTGAACATTGCACCTTCAGATATAAGCAAAGTAGAGTATTTGCTGGGGTTTGCATTCCGGTCCTCGACAAGAAGCTTTGCCAGAAGTTCAATATCGAATTTGTACTCCGGTATCACGCATCTGTTTGCAGCTCCGGCCATTGTGGGAAGCATGGCAGTAAAACCGGCATAGCGGCCGAAGACCTCCAGGATCATCAGTCGTTCATGCGAGCCGGCAGATGTTCTCAGACTATTCGTCATCTGGATTGTGCGTGTGACGCATGTACTGAACCCTATGCAGTAATCTGTTCCGGGTACATCATTATCCATTGTTTTTGGTATAGCTACAACCTTCACTCCCTGTTTATAAAGATGAACGGCATAGCTCAGAGTGTCATCTCCGCCGATAGGTATCAGATAATCAATTCCCAGCCATTCCAGGTTTTTAATTACTTCGGGCGTGAGATCATTCATATCATTTTTATAGACATCTTTAAGATGCTCCGGAATATATGCTTTAGGAACATGGCTCGGTCTGGTACGCGAGGTGTGAAGGAATGTTCCGCCAGTCCTTCCGGCTTTATTTACTATATCATCTGTAAGCAACTGGTAACAATCGCTGTTATCGGCTTTCGGGTCTCTGACGACCTCAATGATTCCGCCCCATCCCCTTCGCAGCCCGATTACTTTATATCCTTCCCTGTTAGCCCTGATGGTAACTGCCCTGATTGCAGGGTTAAGACCAGGGACATCGCCTCCTCCTGTAAGGATGCCAATTACTCCTTTGATTTTCTTCTGGTTTACCATTTTGAATTGTTATGTTTAAGAAACTTTAATGCAGGCGATAAAAGTAGAGCTTTTCAAAATCATATCAAAAGAGTTACCTCTTTCTCCTTTATTTTTTTAATATTTTTGAAGAAAAAGCAAATGAAAAGAAAGGATAAGGCTATAAGATATTTCAGGGAAGGTTATAACTGTTCACAGGCTGTTCTGCTGGCATGTGCGGGAGAAAGTGAAACCAATGCAAGGGTTTCTGCTGCTTTCGGCGGAGGCATGGGCAGGCTGCAGAAAACTTGCGGGGCAGTTACGGGAGCATATATCTTTTTCGGAATGAAGTACGGAGCTCCGGGTTTGCCGAAGGAAAACGACAAGACCCAGGTATATGATCGCGTTAAGAGCTTTAACAGGATGTTCGTCGAAAGAAACGGCACTGATCTCTGTTACGGGCTTCTCGGAGAAGATCTGAATACCACGGAAGGAAAAGCAAAGATCAGGGAGCAGGATCTGCATGCAAAAGTCTGTGAAAAATGTATCAGTGATTCAATTGATATAATCGAACAGATACAGTGAGCCATGCAACGAGTTGTAATAACAGGCGGCACCGGACTCGTCGGAACACACCTGAGTGCCGTGCTTGAAAAAGAAAATTATGACGTTGTCTATCTTTCGCGCAGGAGTATGGCAGGAGAAAGGTATAAATCGTTCCGCTGGGATCCCGAAAGCCAATATTGCGATAAAAATGCCTTTATCAACGGAGATGTAATTATTCATCTGGCAGGAGCCAATATAGGCGAAAAACGCTGGAGCGCCCAAAGAAAAAGAGTTATTATCGACAGCCGGGTTGAAACCGCAAAGCTGATCTATAATGCTTCAATAGGTTCGGGCATCAGGCCTTCAGCTTTCATTACCGCATCAGGAAAAGACTATTACGGATCCGGCATTTCAGATAAAATCTATGACGAAACTGATCCTCCCGGCATCGATTTCATGGCTGAAACATGCCGTTTGTGGGAAGCTGCCGCAGACCCGTTTGAAGCTGCAGGTATAAGGGTTGTAAAGATAAGAACATCACTGGTGCTGGCACCGGAGGGTTCGGCTCTCTCAAAACTGAAGGCTCCGGCAGCCGCCGGTCTCATTGTAAGGCTGGGGTCTGGCAGACAATATTTCCCCTGGATACATATCGATGATCTGTGCGGTGTCTATCTTAAAGCGGTCAGAGACAGAACAATGTCCGGTCCGTACAATGCCTCGGCACCCGATCATATTACACATGATATGCTGATGAGTGAAATTGCCCGGCAAAAACACCTGCCGGTGTTTTTGCCGCATGTGCCGGAGTGGCTGCTGCATCTGGTTCTCGGAGAAATGTCAGAGATCCTCACCACGGGAAGCAGGATTGCTCCGGCCCGACTCCTCCGTTCAGGTTTTGAATTTAAGTATCCTGAAATTGCTCTGGCGCTGAGAGCTTGCTGAGATCATCAGCCCCGCCTTGATATAACCTCAAGCTTTGCCAAATCCGTAATCTCAATCGTCCGGCCATTTGATCTGATTATGCCGTCACGTTTTAATTCGGAAAAAGTACGTATGACATTGGCTGAACTCATGCCTATAAATTCAGCTATCTCCTTCCTTGAGACTGGCAATTCGAAAATATTCGAATGATAAATCTCTTTTGCGAAAAACAGAAGCACATATGCGACTCTTCCGGCGAGGTTCCTGCTTCGTATCTCCAGCCCGATGGTAATTATTCTCTCAGAAGTTCGCGAAAGTACCGAAAGAAGTTTCAAGGCAAACTTTCCGTTTTTTTCGATAAGTTCCTTTATCAGCTCTACCTTGATGCAGCAGGCAACAGAGTCTTCAAGGGCGGAAAGAGAGTAGCTGTAATACCCTTCTGAAAAGACATTTGTGTTACTCACGAATTCAAAAGGACGGGCAATTGTAATTATCTGTTCATCACCATTGACAGATTTCCGGAACAGCTTGACGAGTCCGTTCTTCAGGTACTTGAAATCGCGCACCCTGTCTCCCTCCTTGTTTATGATCTCTCCCCTGGAAAAGGCCTTTTCTTCCCTGGAGTCACAGATACGTTCAATATCAACCTGGTCCAGATTTGAGAAAGCAACCTCACGGAGTTCGCAGGAAAGACAATCACATATTTTCTTCGACGTTTTTAACATTGAGGACAAGAATATTGCAAATTTAGAACAATCTGCAAATAAATTCGTTCAGCTTTTTTAAATTTGACGAACTGTGTTTATACCTGCATAGCCATGATCTACAAAACTGATTACCATATCCACACCACATACAGCGATGGCAGGGATGGTCCTGAAGCCTGCGTAGCGGCGGCAGCAAAAGCAGGACTCAGGGAGGTGGGTTTTTCTGATCACATAACACCTCTTGATCAAAAACAAAAGTGGTGCATGGAATATGACATGCTGCCCGGATATACAGAACACATTCTGCGCCTGAAGAAGGAGCATCCTGAGATTGCAATAAGACTTGGAATTGAGCTGGATTATGTACCAGGCAAAGAAAAGATAACCGAAAAGATCATTAACGGGTTCCCGTTTGATTTTATTATCGGGTCTGTGCACTATATGGGGAACGAGACAGTCGATCTCGGTCCGGAATTCTATATCGGGAAAAATATAAGCATGATTTATGAGAATTATTTCAACATGGTTTGCGAAGCAGCATCCACTGGCTTTTTTGATATCATAGGGCACCCGGATCTCGTCAGGATATACCGTTTCCTGCCTGATAATGACATCACGCAGCTTTACACCATGATGGCCTCTTCCTTTGAAATACATGATGTTGCATTTGAGGTAAACACGAACAGCCGCAACAAACCTTTGCATGATTTCTACCCTGACAGGAAATACCTCCCTCTTTTTGCCGGACACGGGGTTCCCGTATGTGTCAACTCCGACGCACACTCCCCGGAACGTATCGGACAGTTTTTTGATGAAGCTTATGAATTGCTTAAAAGATCGGGGTATTCCGAGATGGCCGTTTTTAAAAACCGTGAACGTTATATGATTCCTTTTTAAAATTCTTTCTGTAAGAAATGACGGTAAATCAGACCTGATCATGCGGCACCCGTCAGATGCTCGATAAGTATCTTTATGCCGATGACTGCCAGAATTATTCCCCCGAGGATCTCAACTCTTGAGCCGAGGCGGCTGCCGGCTGACTTGCCAATGCGGATGGCTGTCATTGATGCAAGGAACGTAACTCCACCGATGATCAGGCCCGCGATCCATATTTTCACGCTGAGAAAGGCAAAACTGATGCCAACGGCAAAAGCGTCAATGCTCGTTCCTATGGCAATGGTCAGAAGTACTCCAAGTCTTTTGAAATCAACAGGCTCTTTATCGTCGTCCTTCTTCAGGCCTTCAATGATCATCCTTATTCCCAGAATCATAAGCAGTCCGAAAGCCACCCAATGATCAAATTTTCCTATATAACGACTGACCGTTGAGCCGAGAAAATACCCGATAACAGGCATTGCCCCCTGAAACAGCGCCAGCGTAAAAGCAACGCGCATGGCTTCCCTGAAGCGTATCTTTGATTCGACGACCCCGCATGACAGGGAAACTGCAAAGCTGTCAAAACAAAGTCCCAGGGCAATGCCGGTTGTTGTTACAAAATCCATAATCCGGTAAAGGCTCTAAAAATAGGCAATAATTACTATTTTTAACACCGTCATCATTTAAAAATGAGGGTACTGGTTCAGAGAGTTAAAGAGGCCTCCGTCATAATAAACGGAGAGGTTTGTTCGGCTATCGGACCGGGACTTCTTGTATTTGTAGGGATAGAAGAAGCAGACAATGTTGATGATGGCGACTGGCTGGCAGGTAAAATAACTAATCTGCGGGTGTTTGATGACAGTAAAGGAGTGATGAACCTTTCGGCCGCAGAGACAGGTAAAGAGATAATGATAGTCAGCCAGTTCACTCTGCACGCCTCAACAAAAAAGGGAAACAGACCCTCATACATACGCGCGGCCAGGCCAGAACATGCAGTACCTTTATATGAGGCTTTCATTACCCGGTCAGAGAAGCTCCTTGGCCGCCGCGTGAGCACCGGGACCTTCGGCGCTATGATGGATGTGCATCTGATCAACGACGGACCGGTCACAATACTTATTGACAGCAGGGATAGGCAATGACAGACAGGGAACTTAAAAGATCAGTGCTGACGGTTACCGCTTTCGCATCATTTCTGACACCTTTCATGGGTTCTTCGGTCAATCTGGCCTTACCCTCAATCGGAGATGAATTTAACCTTAATGCGGTTACTCTTAACTGGATAGTAAGCAGTTATATGCTCACAACCTCCATCCTGCTCCTTCCTGCCGGCAGGTTAGGAGATATTCTCGGACGAAAAAAAATCTTCACCATCGGTCTTATCATCTTCACCGTGACCATGATACTGCTCACATTCACCCCTAATGGCACATGGCTGATCGGAGCAAGAATTTTGCAGGGTATCGGAGGCGCAATGATGTTCGGTACCAACATGGCAATCCTTACTTCGGTTTTTCCGCCCGGTGAAAGAGGAAGAGCAATGGGTATCAATGCGACTGCAGTATATGTGGGACTGGCTTCCGGACCATTTGTGGGAGGCCTGCTCTCACATTACATCGGATGGAGGAGCATATTTGCACTCCTTGTACCTGTGGGTATTGCCAGCCTCATTCTGATCCGCCTGAAAATGAAAAATGAATGGGCGGAAGCGAAGGGTGAACGGTTTGACTGGCAGGGAGCTTTGCTGTATGGCCTTTCACTGTCGGCTATAATGTACGGCTTTTCAAAACTACCTTCAGTTACAGGATGGATATTAACGGCCTCTGGGCTGGTGATAATGCCGCTTTTTATCATGAGGGAAAATAAAACAAACTATCCGCTGTTTGAGATAGCACTTATATCAAAAAACAGGGTGTTTGCTTTTTCATGCCTTGCGGCACTGATAAATTACGCGGCAACCAGCGCCATAGGTTTCTTCCTGAGCCTGTACCTCCAGTATATTAAAGATCTCGGTCCCCGCGATGCCGGATTGGTATTAATGTCTATGCCAGTTACCATGGCATTATTATCAACTCCTGCCGGCAAGTTATCGGACAAATACAATCCCGGGGTGCTGGCATCGATAGGCATGGCAATCACTTCTGCAGGACTTATCATGCTGTGCTTTTTATCCGCCCAGAGTTCCGTTGTGTTTGTTATTATAGTACTGGTAATTATGGGATTAGGATTTTCCCTTTTCTCCTCTCCCAATTCAAATGCCATAATGAGTTCCGTTGAAAAGAAACAGCTTGGCAATGCTTCAGGAATGATCGGCACCATGAGAAATGTGGGTCAGACATTCAGCATGGCAATAGCGCTGATGCTTCTTGCCCTGTTCATGGGGCAGGCAAAGATCGCGCAGTCCAATTATCCGCAGCTGCTGGCAACGATGAAAATCGGGTTCATCATATTTTCCGTACTCTGCATCGCCGGCATATTTGCTTCGCTGGCACGCAACAAGAGCCTGCGAAAATAGGTTCCCGATTCTTTTTATTTGCATTTCATTAAAAACAATTAAATTGACCCCTGTTTGCATTCCAGCGCTAAGAGTCTGTTTGTTTATACATATTATTGATTATGACTAAATTATATCAGAAACTATTGAATCCCGATCTCTCCATAGACGAGATGAATGAAGGCGTTGCCGAAGCGAAAAAGGTGCTTTCCGGTAAGGACAGGGCGGCTGTTCTCAGGGATATTTTTTCTTTTATTGACCTTACCAGTCTGAATACCACTGACAGCGCAACAGCCATACGGCGCTTTGCGGAAAAGGCTGCATCATTCAGCCTGATATATAATGATATTCACAACGTAGCTGCTCTGTGTGTTTTCCCGAATTTTGTCATCACGGCCCGCCAGGGTCTCGGCAAATGCGGTGTGAAACTGGCTGCCGTATCTGGTGGTTTCCCCACCTCCCAGACATTCCTGGAAGTAAAAATGTATGAAACCGAGATGACCGTAAAGAACGGCGCAGAGGAGATTGACATTGTAATCCCCGTCGGCACCTTCCTTGAGAATGACTATGAAGCAGTGATAAATGAACTCAAGACCCTGAAAATGGTTGCCGGCCAGGCTACGCTTAAGGTCATTCTCGAAACAGGATTGCTGAAAGATCCGAAGAATATTTACCGGGCGGCAGTCATGGCCATGGAGTCGGGTGCCGATTTTGTCAAGACATCGACAGGGAAAAGCCAGGTTTCTGCCACCCCCGAGGCAGCCTGGGTGATGTGCAGGGCCATACTTGACTACTGGAACGAGACGGGTATAATGGTTGGCTTCAAGGCAGCAGGAGGAATAGCCACTCCTGATGAGGCAATTGTTTACTATAACATCGTTAAAGAGATCCTCGGAGAAAAATGGCTCTGTCCGGAGTACTTCAGGATAGGGGCGAGCAGGCTTGCCAACTGTATCCTCAGTGAACTCTATCCCGGAAAACCCGCCTTTTTTTAATATCACGGAATGACAGGTGAGACCGGAGATACTACTTTAGTTTCTGCTGCTGACACCCTTCAGGGATCTGTCGCTCAGGAAGCATTCCGTATAGGCCGGTTTATCCCCTTTTCAGGTGCAGCGCCCGGTATCACGGGCCAGATATTTACAGAAAAAACAGTCGGGACTGACTACTATTCCGTGGCCGGAAGGGCAGTGGGTCAACCGCAGGCTCCCGATAAAATGAATGTCGATTTTGGCTTTATCCTGCTTTCTGTCTGCCTTTTAATCATTACCGTGTTAACTGCTTTTGGAAGGAAAAGCGTGGCATCAGGTTTGGCTTCTCTGAGTTTCAGGCGTCAGCCAGCGATGTCTGCCCCGGGTACATCTGAGGTTCTGTCGTGGCCGCCAATATTCAGAAATATATTTACGGCACTAAACTTAGGCTTCTTTGCCGCCATAGCCTTATTGTTCACTGACACCCTCCCGAATAATGGCACAGCCTCTTCCATGAAACTGACCGCAATCATTGTGGGATCTTTTCTTACAGCTCTTATGCTCCGGCATATTATCTGTATCATCGTGGCAGGGGTTTCCGAACAAAAGATGATCTTCCACGAATACATGAATGTCATCTACAATGCATGGTTTGCAAATGCCATAATCCTGTTCATTCTTAATGCAATTATTCTTTTTGCACCTCTCAGTAACACCGTCCCTTTCATTATTTCGGGTATAATTATTAGTGCTATCTTTCTGATCATACGCGCCTTAAGGCTCCTGATAATTTTTCTAAACAGGCGGATATCAATTTCATATTTCATTTTATACCTTTGTGCCCTTGAAGTCTTACCGCTTTTGGTGATTATGAAAATACTCGGTGTTTTCTGATCAAAGGGTAAGTTTGTGGAGGTTGAATTTAAAACTTAAGGTTTTGAAGATAAGGAAGGTATTAGTGTCGCAGCCTGAGCCAAACAATCCGAAATCACCATATTTCGAGCTCGCTAAAAAATATAACCTGAAAATTGATTTCAGACAGTTCTTTCAGGTTGAGGGAATTTCCGCCAAGGACTTCCGGCAGCAAAAGATTAATCTGCCCGATTATACAGCAGTGGTGTTTACATCTAAAACTGCCATTGATCATTACTTCAGGATCTGTGACGAAATGCGCATTACTGTCCCTGATACAATGAAGTATTTCTGCATCACCGAAAATGTGGCATTCTACCTGCAGAAGTACATTGTCTACCGGAAACGGAAGATCTTCCACGGAAAGGCTAAATTCGAGGATCTGATAGATGTTATCGTGAAACACAGGGATGAGAACTTTTTCGTGCCTCTTTCCGAGCCGCACAAAGCTGATGTCCCGGATCTGATGAAGAAGAATAATATCAAATTCATTATCGGTACCATGTACCGGACCATCAGCAGGGGATTTGACTCTAAGGAGCTTGATTATGACATTCTGGTTTTCTACAGCCCGTCAGGAATTAAATCCCTGAAGGAGAATTTCCCGACATTTGCGCAGGGAGAGGTAAAGATCGCCGCCTTCGGCCCCACTACTGCCGAGGCTGTCACCAATGAGGGCTTCAGGCTTGATATCCAGGCTCCGAATCCAAAGGCACCTTCAATGACAATGGCGCTTGACTGCTTTCTCAGGGACTTTAACAGGAATAATAAATAGAGCTGATTCCAGATAACATTGTTCAGGAAAGCATCCATCCTGCCGGGTTGATGCTTTCTTTGTCATTAAGATGAGACAAAAAGAGGCATCATTCACGAAAGGAGAAAGACTCTGCGGGGTAAAGGCGATCAGTGACCTCTTTTCTGCAGGCAGGGCTCTTTATCTGCCTCCTCTCAGGATTATTTATCAGATCATGCCTGAGGACAGCCAACTGGAACCGGCCAGGGTGCTTGTTTCAGTACCGAAGAGGAATTTCAAAAAGGCCGTCGATCGCAATCTGATAAAAAGGCGTGTTAAAGAAGCCTACAGGAAGAATAAAATGCCGCTCATCAAATCTCTTATTGCCAGCAACAGGCGCATTGACCTGGCAATTTTATGGGTTGATGATGCTATTCAGCCGTATGACATTGCAGAGAGATACATTAAAGAGATGATAGGAAAATTATCGCATCTGGTGTGAAGTATTAACTTTGTGAAAATCTTATTTATGAGCTCAGGAAAAAGAAAGAAGATCATTGTAATCTCTCTGGCCCTCGTTACGGCCGCACTAACATACGGTTTTTTTGCCGGCAGCCAGGAAAGCAAGGATTTCAAACTAACCAAAAACCTTGACATTTATATCTCTCTCCTCAGGGAGCTGAACGCTTTTTATGTTGACGAGATTGACCCCGAAAAACTGGTTAGCACAAGTATTACGAGCATGCTCCAAACCCTTGATCCGTATACAGTTTATTACCCGGAGGAGGAAACGGGTGACCTTGATTTCATGACCACCGGAAAGTATGGGGGCTTTGGCTCACTGATAAGAAAATCAGGCGATTATATTTTAGTGACAAATGTTTATAAGGGTTTCCCGGCTGATGTGAACGGAATAAAACCAGGTGATCTGATGCTCAGCATAGACGGCATAACTCTTAAAGATGTTTCTTCTGACAAAGCCTCCGCCATGCTTAAAGGTGAGCCAGGGACTGAGGCTGAAATAGTATTCAGGCGCAATGGAGAAGAGTTCACAAAAAGGCTCAAAAGGGAGAAGATTTCAATTTCCGCTGTGCCTTATTACGGTATGATTGATGATAACACGGGTTATATCCGTTTTACAAATTTCACCCAGAACTGCATATCAGAAGTGAAAGATGCCCTTGTTGATCTTAAAGAGAAGCAGGGAGCCGAAGACCTTATCCTTGATCTTAGAAATAATCCCGGAGGCCTTGTAAATGAGGCCGTTGAAATAGTAAACCTGTTCATTAAACCCGGACAGGAAGTAGTCAGCACACGCGGCAGGGCAAAGCAGTACGATGCTGTTTTCCGCACAAACAAGAATCCGGTTGCGGCGGAAATGCCTGTGGTAGTACTGATAAACCGGTCATCTGCCTCAGCTTCGGAAATAGTGGCCGGGGCATTGCAGGATCTTGACCGTGGCGTTATCGTCGGGGAAAGATCGTATGGCAAAGGCCTGGTACAGGTGGCGAGGCCGCTGAGCTATAAGGCTGAGGTCAAGATCACTACCGCAAAGTATTACATACCGAGTGGCAGGTGCATACAGGCCGTGGATTTCTCTCATCCCAATGAAGACGGCAGCGTGGGCCATATACCCGATTCTCTAATTAAAACTTTTAAGACAAGGAACGGACGGCTAGTGAAGGACGGCGGCGGAATAATACCAGATATTACAGTGCCGTCTGACATGCTCAACCGTTTTACGAGTGAACTATACGTCCAGAATATGGTATTTGACTTTGCAACAAAATATTTCTGGTCTCATCCGGAGCCTTCAACTCTCGACAGCCTGAAAGTAACTGATAATGACCTCAATGATTTTTCCACTTTCCTTAAAGAAAGGAATTTCAGCTATAAGACCAACTCGGAGGCTGCCCTCGATAACCTTGTCTCTGTTGCAAAGGACGAACAGCTGTATAATGATAACATTCCGGCCCTTGACAGCCTGAAAGTAGGACTAAGTCATAACCTGGAAAAAGACATGATGTCGCAGAAACGTGATGTAACCGAATTGATTGAATCAGACCTTGCGGGAAGATATTTCTACGATGCCGGGATGGTTAAATACTCCCTCAGACGTGATACGCAGGTGATGGAGGCAATCAAAATTGCAGAGGATAGGGCCCGGTACACGGCTTTGCTTCAGCCGCCCGTAAATTAAAGGTTCAAAGGATTATTCTAAAACAGTTCCTTTTTCCAGACTGGAAGATTCTCCTTTATCAATTCAAGAGTATGCCGGCATGCACGGATGGCATGATCACGGTGACCTGAAGTGACCATAATGAAGAGCGAGACTTCTCCTGCTTTAACAACGCCTGTGGAATGAACAAAAACCACCTTCCTTACATCGCTGAAGGCTGATTTCACGGTACGGATAATCTCAGCAGCTACTTTCTCCGCCATTTCATTATAGGCGGAATATTCCAGTGCCGTGACCTTTTTCCCTTCAATTTCGTCATCGCGAACCTTGCCTGCAAATACCGATACCGCACCGGCGCCGGTATCGTCATTGCCAAGTGTCATCAATTCAGAAATAAGTACGGGGGTTATTGGTCCCCCGACCAGAAAACTGTCATTCATCTTTGGATTATTAACCTCCCGCAAACGGAGGAAGAACTGCAATTACATCGTTCTCTTCAAGCTGCCTGTCTTTTTTCAGCATGGTGCCATTCAGCGCCAGCCTGAAATTTACAGTGCGCATTCCCGGATGCTTTTCAAGTATTTGCAGGCGAAGGACCGCCGTGTCTTCCGTCATGAACTCCTCTTCAGCTGACCCGGTTATTTCCTGTGCAACACCGAACCAGAGTACTCTGACAACATTTTTCATTTTTAATGAGCCTCCAGCCAGTTATTTCCGGTACCGGTGTCAACCTCAAGAGGCACACGGAGAAAGGCTGCCCCTCTCATCTCCGATGTAGCTATTTTTCTCAGCTTTTCGACAGAAGAAACCTCAACCTCAAAGATAAGCTCGTCATGCACCTGCAGTATCATTTTTGCTTCAGGAAGTTCTTTTTCAAGCTTCATTGCAATTCTTACCATTGCGATTTTAATAATGTCGGCGGCGCTGCCCTGCAGTGGTGCATTGATGGCGTTCCGCTCCGCATTGCCTCTCACTACCTGGTTCCTTGAGTGGATGTCAGGTACATAGCGGCGGCGATCGAACATGGTGGTCACATATCCCTGCTCCCTTGCCCTGCGGATGCTCTCATCCATGTAAGCCTTTACTCCGGGATAGGAACTGAAATAACCGTCAATGAGTTCTTTTGCCTCTTTTCGTCCTATGGTAAGCCTTTCCGAAAGCCCGAAGGCAGAGATGCCGTATATAATACCAAAGTTGGCCGTCTTGGCCCGTGACCGCATCTCGCGTGTCACCTCACCTGCCGGAACATGGAATATCTTGGCAGCGGTTGCTGCGTGGATATCCTGTCCGGAGAGAAAATCAGATATCATGCCTTTGTCGTTGCTGAGATGAGCCATCAGCCTTAGTTCTATCTGTGAATAGTCGGCACTGAGGAAGACTTTTCCTCTGGCGGGGATGAAGGCCTTGCGTATTTCACGCCCTTCTTCATCACGTACAGGTATGTTCTGAAGGTTCGGGTTTGTCGAGCTTAATCTGCCCGTGGAAGCCACTGCCTGGTTGTATGTGGTGTGTATCCTGCCTGTCTTCCTGTCGATAAGCTCCGGAAGCGATTCAACATAGGTCGAAAGAAGCTTCTTCAGACCACGGTATTCAAGGACTTTCCCCACCAGAGGATGCTTTGATGTAAGACGCTGAAGAACCTCTTCATCGGTACGGTACTGTTTAGTCTTTGTAAGACGGGCCTTATCGTCAAGATGCAGCCTGAGGAACAGAATGTCACCGAGCTGTTTGGGTGAGGAGATGTTAAACTCCTGTCCTGCAAGCGCATATATCTCTTTTTCCAGTTTTATTATATTCTCCCGCAGCGTGATGGCATAGTTTTTCAAAACATTCTCATCTATCAGCACCCCGTCTCTCTCCATGCCGGCAAGCACCCTGATCAGCGGCATCTCAATATCAGAAGAAAGTTTTTCAAGTCCCTGCTTACGCAGCTCAGGTTCAAATTTTTCCTTCAGCTGCCACGTTATATCGGCATCCTCCACGGAATATTCCCTAACCCGTTCCTTCTCTACTTCCCTCATGGTCTTCTGCCGGGGTCCGCGTTCGCCTATAAGTTCTTCGATATGTATCGTGTTGTAATCCAGATATTTCAAGGCAAGCATATCCATATTGTGCCGCATGTCAGGCTCAAGAAGGTAGTGTGCTAGCATGGTATCAAACAGCGGACCCCTGACCCTTATATCATATCCGGACAGAACCTGGATGTCAAACTTGAGGTTTTGTCCGATTTTTTTTATTTTTTCATTTTCAAAAACCGGCCGGAACGGATTAAGGAGTTTCAGTGTCCCGGTCCTATCGGCCGGAAGCCAGAGCATTGTGCCCGAGTTCTTTCTCCAGCTGAAAGTGACCGCTACAAGCTCAGTATTAAGAGGATCAATTGAGGTGGTCTCAGTGTCAAAACAGAACTCCGTAAGGCGGCTCAATGTGTGAGCCAGTGCCTCTGCCTGCTCAATATTTTCTGCAATCGTATAGTCATGCGGCGTGCCGGCAAGCGTTGCAACAGATGATTCATTCCCTGCGGTTGTCTCACCGAAGAGATTCCCCAGTGAGGGCTCTGCAGGCCTTGCCGGTTGTTCGGCCGGCCTGCCCAGGCGGGAAGCAAGGGTGCGGAACTCAAGCTCTTCATATAGCTTGCGCAACAGTTCAGTATCAGCCTCCTGCCTGTGAAACAGCTCATGTCTGAATTCAACCGGGACATCCTGTTCTATTGTCGCAAGGCGTTTTGAGAGCAGTACCTGCTCCCTGTTTTGCTCAAGGATATCCTTTTGACGGCCAGAGAGCTCAGATATCTTCTCCAGCAGTGTCTCTATATCCCCAAACTCCCCGAGCAGTTTACGGGCTGTTTTAGGGCCTATTCCCGGAGCTCCCGGTATATTGTCAGAGGCATCGCCCATCAGACCTAGCAGGTCAGTGATATGATCAGGTGTTACACCGTATTCTCTTACAATCTCATTTCTGCCCCAGATCTCCGCATCGCCACCCCCGCGGCCCGGTCTGTACATCATGATTTTATCCGTAACCAGCTGGGCAAAATCCTTATCAGGGGTCATCATATAGGTAGTATATCCCTGTTCAGCGCTTTTCCGTGCAAGTGTCCCGATAACATCATCAGCTTCAAAGCCCGATATTTCAATTACTGGTATGCGGTAAGCCTCAAGCAGTCTTTTGATATAAGGAACAGCTATTTTAATGTCTTCAGGCGTGGCATCGCGGTTGGCCTTGTATGCTGAATAGATCTCATTCCTGAATGTGGGCCCGGGAGGATCAAAAACAACAGCAACATGCGTCGGCCTCTGCTTTGTCAGCAGTTCTTCAAGGGTAAGCAGGAAACCAAACACCGCCGAGGTATTCATCCCGGTGGAGGTTATTCTGGGATTTTTTATAAAAGCATAGTATGACCTGAAAATCAGGGCATAAGCATCAAGTAAAAAGAGCCTCTTATCGTTTTCTGTTGTCGTCACCGGTTGTCAGATGCATGCCATTCGGCAAATGATGTGGCTGTCTCATAGAGCTTCACACTATGCAGTGATACCCCGGAAGGGATCTTTCCGCCAAGTATGGCGGCTATATCTGCAACAATATTTTCACATGTGGGCTGGTAATGTGACACGATGACATTCCCGAAGTGCTGTTTGTAGACTTCAATCGTCTCTGCCGGCGCAAAACCTGAAACCATTAGTGAGTGGTCAAATCTATCAACTATATTTTCCCTTACAATCTTCTTCAGGTCACCGAAATCAATGACCATTCCGTTCCGGGGTTCGTCAGCATTTTTTACAGGCTCTCCCGCAAGGGTAACATAAAGAATATATGAATGTCCGTGAACATTGCGGCACGGACCGTCATAATTCCAGAGTGCGTGAGCCATCTCAAAACGAAACTCCTTGGTTACCCTGATTACGGCCATTTGTGTCAGAATTAGTGCTCACAAAAATAAACTATTTAAAATGATTTTTGTTTATGACTTAATTCCCCGCTTATAATTACAGATTCAAATGTCAGGCAATTAATTAAAACCCTACCTTTGTACCCCAGTACATCAATGAATTAATGGATAACAAAAAGGTGTTGACTATCCCATTCCTTGCCGCAGACAGCTTCAGAAAGCATGGCGAGAATAAGGCGATGGGTTTTGTTGGAGAAGAGGTTATTACATATAACCAGCTGAAAAACAGGGTAGAGTCTGTCATGTCTTTACTTGAGAAATATTCGATAAATCAGGGCGACAAGGTGGCAATCCTCAGTGGCGGAATGCCTAACTGGGGTGCAGTATACCTGGCTGTCACATCTATGGGAGCAGTAGTTGTACCTGTTCTTCCTGATTTCACAACCGGGGAGATATCAAATGTCCTGGTTCACTCAGATACCAAAGTGATCTTTGTATCGAACGCACTTGCATCAAAAATAGCAGGTTTCACATCAGATACCGTGACCACTGTCATTTCCGCCGACGACTTTTCGGTTCTGTCAGGATCTAACGGATTGGGTTATGACCCGGACATGAAGCCTGAGAAAGAATATCATGTCTCAGAGGAAGATATCGCTGCAATAATATATACCTCAGGAACAACGGGGAAATCAAAAGGGGTAATGCTGACGCACCGGAACATCTGCTTCACCGCCATGCAGGTTCTTAACATTCAGCAGGTTGTTGATACCGACGTGTTCCTCTCCATTCTTCCGCTGTCACATACCTATGAGCAGACTCTCGGACTGATCCTTCCTCTGTTCAACGGGGCTTTGATTTATTATCTGCGTAAGGCCCCGACACCGTCAGTGCTTATTCCTGCGATGGAGGAGGTAAGACCCACTACAATGCTTACTGTGCCCCTCATCATGGAGAAGGTATATTTCAACAAGGTTGCCCCGACTTTTAATAAGAACAAGGTTCTTTCATTTTTATACCATACAGCATCTTTCCGCAAGTTATTCAACCGGCTGGCCGGCAAGAAAATTTATAAAGCCTTTGGCGGAAACCTCAGGTTTTTCGGCATTGGCGGAGCGAAGCTTAATCCCACTGTCGAGCAGTTCCTTCTTGATGCCGGATTCCCATATGCCGTCGGTTACGGTCTTACTGAAACGTCACCACTGCTTGCAGGCACTAAAGTCGGTTCCGCGAAACTGGGTTCGACCGGTCCGGCAATGGAAGGAGTGACACTGAAAATACACAATCCTGACCCCGTCACAGGCGAAGGTGAAGTGTGGGCCAAAGGCGATAACGTGATGAAGGGCTATTTTAAAGAACCGGAGATGACAGCCGAAGTGATTACCCCAGACGGATGGTTCCGTACCGGCGATCTTGGAACGATAGATAAACACAACTACCTTAGTATCAAGGGAAGACTGAAGAATATGATAGTCAGCTCCAGTGGCGAGAACATTTATCCCGAAGAGATTGAATCGGTCATCAACGACTTCAGTCATGTAATTGAGTCTCTTGTCGTTCAGAAAAAAGGCAAGCTTGTTGCAATGGTGCATCTCAATATGGACGAGCTGCAGGCAAAATATCAGCAGATGAAAAAAGAATACTCGGAAAAAGCCGAACAGATGATCGATGAGTATCTTGAAGAGATCCGGAGGTATGTGAACTCACATGTCAACAAGTTCAGCCAGGTTCAGCTTGTTATCTATCAGCCTGAGCCTTTTCAGAAGACTGCGACCATGAAAATAAAAAGGTTTCTTTATTACTGAATAATCCCCAATAAAACCGGTCAGTCCCCTGACAATGTGTGATTATCCTTGCAGGTGTTTTCGTTTTTTTGCTATTTTGCGACCAAATTAAGATAGATATGTCGCTGAGGAATAAATCAATCCTGCTGATCATTATACTTCTTATCCTTGATCAGACCCTGAAGATCTTTGTCAAAACCACCATGATCGCCGGAGAAGAATATTCTGTCATTGGCAACTGGTTCAGACTTCATTTCCTGGAAAACAACGGCATGGCCTTCGGGATGGAGTGGGGAGGAAGGTTCGGCAAGGCAGCACTGAGCATCTTTCGGATTATAGCTATAGGTGTTATTTGCTGGTACCTGGCCAGTATCATCAAAAAGAATGCGCATCCCGGTCTTGTAATCTCAGTAAGTATTATCGTTGCAGGTGCAATCGGTAACCTGATCGACAGCGCTTTTTACGGAATGATCTTCAGCGAGAGCTGGCACACACCGGCGATAATGTTCCCGGAAGGCGGAGGATATTCGTCGTTCCTCCATGGCCGTGTAGTTGATATGTTCTATTTTCCGGTCATTGACACCCACTGGCCTGACTGGTCACCCATAAAACCCGGCGAATCATTTATTTTTTTCAGACCCGTTTTTAATATAGCAGATGCGTCGATAACCACCGGTGTGCTCGCTATTCTGTTCTTCCAGAAAAAATTCCTGGGTGAGACAACGTGATCTTTATTCACATTTTGTCTTATTTTTGAGGTGACTTCCGACACCAGATATGTCAACTCTTTCAGATATTAAGAAGCCTGTCGCGGCAGAGATGCGAGATTTCGAATCTTACTTCAACCGCACCCTCCAGAGCGATATACCCCTCTTTCGTACAATTCTGAACTATGTTATCCGAAGGAAAGGCAAGCAGATGCGCCCGCTCCTCGTTTTCCTTACCGCAAAACTTAACGGGACAATCAATGAGACCACTTACGTGGCAGCCACATTTATAGAACTGCTGCACACTGCAACGCTGGTACATGACGATGTAGTGGATGACGCCTCCGAAAGGCGGGGTCTCAAATCCATCAACGCCCTTTATAATTCAAAAATTGCCGTTCTTGTTGGCGATTACCTTCTGGCTCAGGGACTGCTTATAAGTGTTGAGAAGAACAAGTTTAATATGCTTGGGATAGTCTCTGCTGCGGTTAAGGAAATAGTGAAAGGTGAGCTGGTACAACTGCAGAAGACCCGGAAACTTGACATAAAGGAAAAAGACTATTTCAGGATTATAACAATGAAGACGGCAGCGCTGATCTCTGCATGCACAGCATGCGGTGCCAGTTCCGTCACTGAAGATGAGGAGACTATCGCCCGCATGAAATCGTTCGGAGAAAATGTTGGCATAGCATTTCAGATTAAGGATGACCTTCTTGATTATTCCGGCAGCAATATGACGGGAAAAAGAGAGGGCAATGATATCAAGGAAAAAAAAATCACTCTCCCGCTTATCCATGCACTTCGCGAAGCCGGACCGATTGATCGCAGAAAGATCATCCGCATTTTAAGAAAAAAGAAGAAAGGAAGAAAGGAAATACAGGGAGTTATCGATTTCGTCAAAAACCATAAAGGCCTTGAGTATGCTGAATTAAAAATGCAGGAATACTCTGAAAGGGCGATACACCTGCTGGATAATTATCCTGAATCTGAAACCAAATCAGCATTAATCGAATTCGTCATATTTTCAACACTTAGAAAAACATGAAAAGCGTCGCACGTTTTTTGACATTAGGCAAGTATGCCATGGCAGGTGTTTCAAGAGACCCGAAGAAGTTCGGGCACGTAGCCTTCAAAGAGCTCCGTCAGAAAGGAATGGACCTGGTACCGGTTAATCCCGCTGCTGAGACTATTGACGGTGTAAAATGCTTTAACTCGGTCAGTGAACTTCCGTCAGATGTTCGGGGATTAATTTTCATGACGCCAAAGGAAGAAACCCTTTCAGTTGCCAGGGAAGCAATTGCACATGGAATTAAAGATCTTTGGATCCAGCAGGGAGCAGAAACAAAATCAATAATCGCTGAACTGGAAAAGGAAGATATCAACCTGATTCACCATGAGTGCATCATGATGTTCTGGAAACCCAGCAGCATTCATTCTTTTCACCGTTTTCTGAAGAAAATCTTCGGGGGGCTTCCTTCTTAGCGAAAAATATTCAATTGTCGTGAAGTTAAGGCAACAGATAATATACTCTTATCTATTGTGTGTCAGACCTTTATGTTGAATTTCCGGATTTTGTGTTCCACGTGGAAAAAAATCATTTTTGAAGGGCCGCGGACAAAAGTGCGGCTTTTTTCCTGCCAATTACCCCTTCAAGCGCTTCCGGAGAAGCTTCTCTTATTTTTTTGACGGATCCGAATTTTTTCAGAAGAAGTTCCTTTGTCTGCTCTCCTATCCCTGAAATTTCATCCAGAAATGACCGGTTCATTTTTGAGCTTCTTTTTCCACGATGGAAATTTATCCCGAATCTGTGAGCTTCGTTCCGGAGATTCTGGATTACTTTCAGGGTTATACTGTTTTTGTCAAGGTACATCGGAACAGAATCTCCGGGGAAATAAATTTCCTCAAGCTTCTTGGCAATTCCGATGACCGTTATTTTTCCCCTGAGACCAAGTTCATCCAGACTTTTCATTGCTGAAGAAAGCTGTCCCTTCCCTCCGTCAATGACTATCAGCTGTGGCAATGATGTTTGTTCGTCAAGCATTCTTTTGTACCTGCGGAAAATCACTTCCTCCATGGATGCAAAGTCATCCGGCCCGGTGACTGTCTTTATGTTGAAATGCCTGTATTCCCTGTTACTTGGCCTGCCGCTGCGGAAAACGACGCAGGCAGCTACAGCCGATTCACCCTGTATGTTAGAGTTGTCAAAACATTCGATATGAGCCGGCAGGTCAGGCATATGCAGGTCTTTCTTCATCTTCTCAAGATTCCTTTCCGTGCGGTTCTCCTTCGATTTCTCCGCAGCCTTTTTCTGTCGTTCGAGCCTGAAAAAGACTGCATTACGGTTTGCCAGCTCAAGCAATTTGTGCCTGTCGCCACGTACGGGAACAGTATATTTGACCTTATCTATCAGGATATCAGGCATAAATGGCACAATAATCTCAGGCGAATCACTTGTTACACGCTGTCTTATCTCAGTGACGGCAGTTGAAAGAACGGATTCCCTGTCCTCTTCGAGTCTCATTTTCAGCTCAATGGAATAAGACTGCACCACCGCGCCAGCCACAACCTTCATATAGCTTATGTACATCGAACCTTCGTCAGATGAGGATCCGAATACATCAACATTCTTGACAGATGTGTTGACAACCACTGATTTACTGCGGTATTTCGCAAGTGTTTCCAGTTTTTCCTTGATTTTCTGCGCCTCCTCAAATTTAAGCTCGGAAGCATACTGTTTCATGAGGGTTTCGAGGTGACCAGTCACCCCGCCGACATCGCCCTTGATAATTTGCTTTATCCTCTCAATCTGTTGATTATGTTCTTCTTCGCTTACCAGCCCTATGCAGGGCCCCTTGCAATTTCCGATGTGATATTCCAGGCACACCCGGAATTTGCCTTCAGCAATTGATCGCTTGTTCAGGGGAAGGGAGCAGGTTCTTATCTGAAAGAGCTGACGGATGAGGTCAAGCAGTGTGCGTACGGCCGGCACTGACGTGTAGGGACCGTGATAAGATGAGCCGTCAGGGATAAGTTTGCGGGTGAGAAAGACACGCGGGAAATGCTCATTCTTAATGCATATCCATGGGTACGTTTTATCATCTTTAAGAAGGATATTGTACCTGGGCTGATGTTTCTTGATAATGCTGTTTTCCAGCAGCAACGCATCAGATTCATTGTCAACGACAATATGTCTCAGGTCAACGGCCCGGGAGAGCATTACCTGCGTTTTTCCGGACTGGCTTTTAGTGAAGTAGGATGATACTCTTTTTTTCAGACTGCGTGCTTTCCCGACATATAGGATGGTACCGGTTGAGTCAATAAACTGATACACTCCCGGTTTATCTGGCAGTGTCGATACGGTTGACTTTATGGGATTGCCGCTTTTCAAATGCTCTCATTTGTAAGTTCAAAATTAGAAATAAAGCGGCTAAATGAACAAATGAACATTTGTCCTATACCACACTATTGCCTACTGCCTCTTGCCTGTTTAACTCAGACAAACAACGGCACATGTTTAAAGGTCAAGACGTCAAACAGTCCCTTGTCGCTGATTTTCAGTTCCGGTATGACGAGCAGTGCCATAAAGGAAAGCGTCATATACGGTGCATCCAGCCTGCATCCCAGGCTCCTTGCTATCTCCGTCAGACGCTCATACCGCGCGGCCATGGCAGTTACGGGCATATCAGACATTATGCCCGCAATGGGTAGTTTAAGAATTTCAGTCTCTTCAGAAGAAACGACAGACATCCCTCCCCGGGCATCAACGATCATATTAATTGCGTCTGCAATCTCCCGGTCTGTTACCCCTACAGCAATTATATTATGGCTGTCATGAGCTACAGATGTGGCCATGGCACCTTCCTTCAGTCCGAATCCTTTTATGAAACCAACAACCGGAGGACCGTCGTGATATCTCTCTTTGACAACAATTTTCAGAATGTCATCTTCCAGCCTTGATGAAACAACCGGGTCATTTCCAGCCGAAGCGATTTCAGTAAAAGTTGCCAGTTCTCCGTTACGTGCCACTATAACCCTCATCTCCTCTCCTTCCTTCGGCACCTTCAGTTCTTCTTTCAATATTCTTGTGCAGTTGAACTTATTGATTTTTGTTATTACACCCGGTGAAAAGAGCGCTTTTTCCCCGTCATAAACACAAACCCCGTCAATCCATGTCTGCAGAACATTCATTTTTGCCGGATCGTCAACCACAATGAAGTCGGCCGGATCGCCTGGCCTGAGAAGTCCGGCTTTAATTCCGTAGTGTTCCACCGTATTTAAAGATGCAGCGCGCAGCACATCAAACAGATTGTATCCTTTTCCTACAAGCCTTGCTACTAATTTGTTTATATGCCATTTTGCCAAGGTTTCAGGGTGCATATCGTCCGTGCAAAGCATCACCTTGTCAGGATAAAGGCTTATTAACTGCTCAAGAGCCTCGAGGTTTTTTGCGGCACTGCCTTCTCTTATCAAAATTTTCATTCCCGCTGCGATTTTCTCAAGCGCTTCTTCAATTGAAGAGCATTCATGGTCAGTAGTTATGCCCGCCTGAACGTATTTCTTCAATCCTTCCCCTGATAATCCCGGTGCATGCCCGTCAATCGGAACACCTGCATCCTTAGCCAGCTTTAGTTTCTTATGTACCTCCACGTCATCATAGATAACCCCGGGGAAGTTCATCACCTCGGCAAGGAATCCTATCCTCTTGTCTTTTAGAAGCTCTTCTATCTCGTCAGCACCAATCTTTGCCCCTGCGCTTTCTTCTGCCGTTGCCGGCACGCATGACGGTGCACCAAACATAATTTTCACAGGTACCTTTTCTGCATTGTCAAGCATGAATTTTACGCCATCAATACCTAGAACATTTGCAATCTCGTGCGGGTCAGAAATCAATGCAATAGTTCCATGTCTTACTGCAGCAACCGCAAAATGAGATGGCGTAAGCATTGAGCTTTCTATGTGCACATGTGCATCCACAAGACCAGGCATAATAAAGACATTTGGGACTTCCTCAGCCATAATTATCTTTTCAATCTTTCCATTTGAAATTGTCACAATACCCGGATAGATGCGCCTTTGGTGCAAATCAACGATTTTTCCTGAAATTTCCATAAATATTAAAGTAAAATAACTGTTCCACGTGGAACAGTTTGATTACCTTCCAAGATACATAATCAAAATGGATATGTCAGCAGAAGAGACTCCGCTAATCCTTGATGCCTGACCGATCGTTGCCGGCCGGATCCTGGATAGTTTTTGTCTTCCTTCCGTAGAAACAGATGCAAGTTCATTATAATTAATGTCATCCTGAATTTTCAGATCATCAAGTCTTCCTATCTTCTCCGCAATGCCTCTCTCCCTTTCCATATATCCTGAATACTTTATCTTTATTTCAGCTGCTTCGATAATTTCCCTTTTACGTTTTGAATTATTAAATCCAAGCTTTTCATATCCTTTCAATAGTTTTATCAGCTCTTTCAGTTCAATCTGCGGCCTGCCGGCAAGATTGATTGCCTTCGTTTTCTGGCTTATTTCTGAAGTTCCCCTCTTTATCAAAAAAGGATTAATCTCCTCAGGCGCTATACTGGTTTCTTTTATAAATTTTATCAGTTCACCGACCAGATCCATTTTTTCCTTTAGCCGTATAACTCTTTCTTCAGAAGCTGTTCCTATTTCCAAACCCTTTTGTGTCAGCCTTTCATCCGCGTTGTCCTGCCTTAGCAGAATCCTGTACTCGGCCCTCGAAGTAAACATCCGGTATGGTTCATCTACTCCCTTTGTCACCAGGTCATCGATTAAAACTCCTATATAAGCTTCATCCCTGTTCAGGATAAACTGTTCTCTCTTTTTTAGTTTTAAAACGGCATTTATTCCAGCCATTATTCCCTGCGCCGCTGCTTCTTCATATCCTGTTGTCCCGTTTATCTGTCCTGCAAAATACAGTCCATTTACTTTCTTTGTCTCAAGGCTGTGCTTTAACTGAGTTGGCTGAAAGAAGTCGTATTCTATGGCATAGCCCGGTCTGTGAATATCCACATTTTCCAACCCTCTCACTTTCTGAAGTCCGTCAAGTTGTGTCTCCAGTGGCAGGCTGCTTGAAAAACCGTTAATATAATACTCATTCGTATCCCAGCCTTCCGGTTCCAGAAATAGCTGGTGTGATTCCTTCTCCTCAAATGTCACAATTTTCACTTCTACGCTCGGGCAGTATCGCGGGCCTCGTCCTTTTATTCTTCCTGTGAACAGTGGTGAAAATTCCATTCCTGCTTTCAGGGCTTTATGAACAGCTTCATTGGTGTGAGTTATATAACAGCTCTTTTCATTCTTTATCTTAACCTCGTCATGCATATAGGAGAAGCTGCGTTTTTCTCCGTCACCCTTTTGTTCTGTCATTGATTTGAAATCGATGCTTCTTCCATCTACCCTGGCGCTTGTTCCTGTTTTAAGTCTTTCTACAGTGAAGCCCAGCATCCTGAGCTGATCGCTTATTCCGTTTGAAGCCGCATCACCAGATCTGCCACCAGCCATAGTGTTAAAACCAACATGCATAAGTCCGTTCAGGAATGTCCCGTTTGTAAGTATTACCGCCTTTGCCAGGAACTTTGTTCCGAAAGTGGTTGTTACACCGGTTACATTGTTGCCATCAATTATGAGTCCGTTTGCAAGTTCTTGCCAGATGTTAAGATTGTCAGTATTTTCAAGGGTTCTTCTCCATTCGCGACTGAACAGCATCCTGTCACATTGGGCTCTCGGGCTCCACATTGCAGGGCCCTTGCTTCTGTTCAGCATTCTGAACTGTATCATAGACCTGTCTGTTATGATCCCAGACATCCCTCCCAATGCGTCTATCTCTCTGATTATCTGTCCTTTTGCAATGCCGCCCATTGCAGGATTGCATGACATCTGAGCGAGCTTGGTCATATCCATGGTAATCAGAAGGGTTCTCGCTCCCATTCTTGCAGCAATAAAGGCGGCCTCGCACCCTGCATGACCGCCTCCCACAACAATAATATCAAAATTAAAATTCATTCGGCATATGATAAGGCCAGGTACATTTCTTCCATCTCAGACATCTTCCTTTTCTGTTCCGCTGTACTGTCATCATATCCGCATAAATGAAGAAAGCCGTGAAAAATAACCCTTCGGATTTCTGCCTTAACCGGTACTGAAAATTTATCCGAATTCGCTTTTACTCTGTCCACGCTTATATAAATTTCTCCGTTTACTATTCTTCCTTTATTATAATTGAATGTTATTATATCCGTATAATAGTCATGACCTAAAAACTCGCTATTAATCTCATATACCTTCTCGTCGTTTGTCATCACAACATCCACCCTGTCTCCTCTTAAACCTGCCTCATTGATAATTCTGTTGATTACCTTACGTATCAGCCTGGAATCACGAAGCCTGAACTTTTCAATATCGTAATGAAAATTGATAAGCAAAATCCTTAGTATTTAAATTTCATTTTTACCTCATTTCCGGAGCTGTTGTACTCGATTGAGTCAGCCAGTCTTCTCATTAAAAAAACACCCCGGCCATGCAGATTTTCAATGTTTTTCGGATCAGTAGGATCAGGAAGGTCCTTATATTCAAATCCTTCCCCCTCGTCGGATACGGTTATATCCAAAACGTTACCGTCAGCACTGAATCTAACCGTAACCATTTTGTTCCTGTCTCCCTTATTACCATGAAGGATAGCATTATTCACCGCCTCTACGGTTGAAATAAGAATCTTTCCGTATACTTCATCAGAAACGCCCAGCTTTTTTGACAACGTATCAACAAGCGTTTCCACAACCTTTAATTTCTCAACGTCTGAGTTTATTGTAATGCTTTCCATCCTAATGCCCTATCTTTCGTTATACTTTAGCCGGGCATATTTTGTTACAAAATAAGTTTATTTTTTTACAAGCCAGGATTCCGGGTCAAGTTTAGTTTTCTCTTCATAGATCATGAACTTCAAAACGGCTTTGCCTCCTTCGCCGTTAGAGCCGTAAACATCGCCAAGCTCGGCACCTGTGACAATGCTATCTCCTGATTTTACCTTAACGTTCACCAAATTCTGATATACTGTTAAATATTTTCCGTGTCTTACAATAACAGCCATGTTTGCTCCTGAAATAGCAAATACCCTTACCACTTCTCCCCTGTAAACAGATCTTGCTTTTGTAGTACTTCCCGATGTAATTTCTATTCCGATGTTATCTTCCGTTACATGTTTCAGCACCGGGTGCTGCTGAAGGCCAAAGTGACTCGTAATAATACCGTTATCTACCGGCCATGGCAGTCGTCCGCGGTTTTCTCCGAACGATTCCCCAATGAGTTTCATCTCATTGCTCATGGGTGTCACCCTGCTCTTCTTTCTCTCCTCTTCGATCAGCCTGGTTATTTCATTTTCAATCTGTTTTGCTATTCTTTTCTTTTCTTCCAGCTCCTGCTTCAGTTGTTTCTCCTTTTTGCTCAACGTGTTAACCAGGCTTTCTTTTTTGTTTTGTTCGTCTCTTAAAATCTGTTTTTGTCGTTCTTCCTTATTCTTCAGGTCATTTACATTCTTCCGGTCTCTTTCCAGTTTTTCCTTTGTACTTTGAATTTCGACATATATTGTTCTTATCGTCTCTGATTCACTTCTTCTGAATCTTGCAACCTGCTGAATATATTTTAATCTTTTATAGCCCTGGTTAAAGTCCGCTGATGAAAGAATAAATGCCAGTGCCGGGGTTCCTTTTGTCGCTTTATATGCGCTCATTATAGACCTGGCATACTCTTCCTTCAGCTTTTCAATGTCCTGCTCAAACATTTCTATTGCCAGCCTGTTAAGTGATATCCTGTACTCAAGCAGACTTATTTCCTCTCCATATTCATTTATCAGTTTTTCTCTGAGATTAAGCTTTTTCCCAATTACATTGAGCTCGTTAAGGTTTTCCTTTTTCTCCGTTGCCGTACTCCTGAGAAGCTTGTCCACATATTCAATTTCCTGAAGATTCTTTTTTCTCAGCTCCTCAAGATCAGATCTTGATTGCCCTGATAAACAATAATTTAATACTACTGTTAAAATAATTATAACAGTAAGTCTTTTCATAGACTTTCTCTCTTATAAGAAGGGACGTTAAATTCTATTTTCTCGTCATACCCCGGAATTAATTCCTCAATATTCAGTTGCACGTGGAACTCCTTTTCCATTTCACTCACATCTATTTGCGAAGCATATTTTTTCCCGTCCGAGACCACGAAGTTGCTAAATCTCAATGCTACTTCTTTCTTTTCTTTTATTGAATAAATATCTTCCGCACATACTTTCATTTCATCAAAACAAAGACTTATTTCCCGCTCAAAGGATTCATTTTCGTCCTTTAAGATTACGTTGTTGGTGCCAATCGAATCATTCTCATCAAAATAAATATCAGGCATGTCCCCAAATATTATTGTTAAGAAATCTACTGGCAGGCCATGCCTGGCCATAAGCTCATCCTTCTTGCCGATATAGACTGTCTGTGTAAATTTGCTAATTCCGCATATATCATTTCCTACTGACAGTATCCTGAGCACTTCTATTCCCAGGGGGCCCTTTATAGAGGCAAACAGGTCTCCGTTACTGTTGAGCCTGGCAGTAAGACCAAATTCCCCCTCTATTTCCGTTCCTTCAAGTTTGATTCTCGCCCTTTTTATAATAAATCCTTTCTGAACCAGGTTGCTTTCCTTAATAGCGGAGATGACCGCATTGTAATCTCCGGCAGATATCGGAGGTGCATTTTCCACCTGCTTTTTGTGCCTCGTTGCTGCGCAACCTGTAATTACCAAAACAATCAGCGAGATAATTGCTATTTTGATCCCCGTCCGCATATTTCTATCTCCTTCTTAAGATATGATTTTGAATTATCCTTTTCCAGCGCCAGCTCCCAGTATTTTATCGCTTCGGAACATTTGCCCAGCGACCTGACAATATATCCCATGTGTTCAAGAACCTCAGGGTCGCGTTCTTTATCCTTTTCAAATATTATCATCATTGACTTATAGGCCTCCTTACGCTTTCCGAGCTTATACAGAACCCAGGCATATGTGTCAATATATGTGTCATTATCTCCTTCCTTTTCCATGACCTCCTCTGCCATTTTCAGGGCTTTTTTCAGATCCCTGTTCCCTTCAGCCAGAAAATATGCATAATTATTAAGTACCAGGACATCATGAGGAGCAAGAGCCAGGGCTTCCTCATAATATTTATATGAACTCTCCACGTCCTTCATTCTGTATTTAAGGTCGCCCATCATTGTAAGTACCTGAACCTTAAGTTCTTTGTCGTTTCCCGCAAGGATCAGTGCCTTTTTAAGTTCAGTTTCAGCAACATCATATTTTTTCAGTTCCATTGCTGCAACTGCATAATATACCTTTCCGAGCAGGCTGCGATTGTTTTCAGCAGAATAGACCGATGCCAGATTATATAATTTCTCGTATTCCTTTTTCTGCGCATAAAGCAGGATAAGTTTCTCCGAAATATAATAGCCGGGTTTTACAGTCTTCAATACCTCTTCATACCTGGCGATGGCGTTATCAGTGTCTTCTGCAATCTCATACATTGCCGGCCTCAGTGACAGTACCGCTTCATCTTCAGGATATTTTTTCTCAAGAATTATAAGACTTTCTTCTACAGATGATTTATTCTCCTTCACATATGCAGTATCCTGAAGAAGGGTTCCGGCAAGGGAGACCTTTCTTTCCTTTTCGACAAGATCGCTCTCAAATACTGTATTAAGAAATCCGGAGATTCCCGAATATTCCTTTTTATAAACAAGGTTCATCAGGTATAACAGCTGACTTTCAATATTATCAGGATCTTTTTCGATTATTTCCTTATAAATACTGTCACTCTTTTCCTTTTCTCCGCCTTCATAATAGATGTCTGCAAGGAGTGCCCTGTATCTTGTCTCCGAAGGTTGCTGCTGAATAAGCTTTTCCGTCCTCTTCGCAGCTTCCTTCATATCTCCCTTATTAACAAGTCCGGATATCATCATCAGGAACATATCATCATTAAGTGCGCCTTCTTCATCCAGTAATCTGAAGAGCGAATCCGCTTTTTCAACGTATCCCTTTTCAGCATACAGTCCGGCAAGTATCGAATTGACTTCCAGGGCCTTGCTGTCAGCTCTCAGAGCACGGGTAAAATAAACCAATGCAGAATCCTTCTGATCATACTGGGTAAATAGTGATCCGCATGCCAGCTGATACCAATAATTTTCTGGTTCAAGATGAGCCGCCCTCGAGGCATACTCCAGTGATTTTGTCCCGGAACCTGTCGCTGAATATATCTGTGCCAGCTCAAAATACGGCACTGAACGCGTGTTATCAATTTCTATACATTTTTCAAAGATCGCCGTTGCTTCATTAAGATCTCCTACGTATTTCTGCCTCAGGGCTTCTACAAGCAGATAATCATACCTTGCATTTGCCGGAGGGTTTTTTCCTGCAGCCTCTGTCATAACAACGGCCCGGTGTGTACACCCCGTAAACAAAAGGAATAATATAAAAACAGTTATGTAATTCTTCATTTCTTTCCTGAATGTCCGAAACCCCCGGTACCTCTTTCTGTCAAACCAATTTCCCCGGTTTCGATTATTTCTGCTTTTTCATGTTTTGATATTATCATCTGCGCAATTCTGTCGCCATCATTAACCGTAAATTCAGTATCTGAAAGATTTATAAGTACCACGCCTATCTCTCCCCTGTAGTCTGCATCAATGGTTCCGGGCGAATTCAGCACCGTTATGCCGTGCTTTACGGCAAGGCCGCTTCTGGGTCTTACCTGCGCCTCAAATCCGACAGGCAGCTCAATATAAAGCCCTGTGCCAATAAGCTTTCTCTCAAGTGGCTTAAGTGTCACCGGACCTTCAGTCAGGGCTCGTAAATCCATTCCCGCTGCATGTTCCGTCTCATAGGCAGGCAGTTTATGTCCTGACCTGTTCACTATCCTGATCTTCATCTCCCTCTTTTAAACAATAACGTAAAGAATTTGTCTTTTGTCTCAATGACTGCAAAGAAAATAAACAGCAGTGCTGTATTAACCGCAATATTCAATATTTTGTTTTCTCCTGCTAGCAGGTTCGACGTAATAACAAGGACCACGGAAAGCAGGATATATAAAAGAATCTTACCCGTTTCATACTTAATAGGATAATACTTCTGGCCAATCGCATATGAAACAATCACCATTGACAGATAGCACGCAACATGGGCCCATGCAGCAGCTATATAGCCATATGTCGGCACAAACAAGAGATTTACCGCAATGGTCACCACGGCTCCCAGTATTGTGATCCATGCTCCGTAAATGGTTTTATCGTCAACCTTGTACCAAATACTCTGGTTTATGAAGATCCCCAGTAGGAGATAGGCCATGCTTATGATAGGGACAACTATAAGAGATTCCCTGAACACCGGTCCTATTATTATCTGAAGCGCTTCGATATAAAGGTTTATTCCCAGGAAAAGTATTAGTCCTGCAATGACAAAATACTTCATTGTAACGGCGTATGTCTCTTTGGCGTCGTCGCGGCCGGCTTTTTCGAAAAAGAACGGCTCGGCAGCAAAGCGGTACATCTGTATAAACAGGGACATTAGTACTCCTACCTTGAATCCTGCGCCATAAAGACCTACCGTCGCAAGGCCCTCGTTGCCTCCGATGAGCCTGCGAAGAAGTATCTTATCAAGCACTTCATTCAATGATCCGGCCATACCTCCTATAAGGAGCGGCCAGGTGTATGAAAGCATCTTTTTCAGGAGTCTCCCGTCAAACACCGGTTTTATCGTTATTATGAACGGCAGCAGTAACAGCAAAGTAACTGCAGATCCGACCAGGTTTGCTACAAATACATATCCTACCTGAAAATCCGGGTCATAAATCCTGAAAATCCAGGTGCCGCCACGGGCGGCAATCCTGGGAGCTGTCCTCAGGAAAAAGAATACCAATATTATGGTGACAACAACATTGATTACTTTCAAAATACTGAACGTAGTGGGTTTGTTGTGTCCTCTCAGATATGCAAAAGGAATGGCTGAAACCGCATCTATTGCCACGATCCATGCAAACATCCTGATATATTCGGGATGCGGGCCGTAACCCAGAAATGCAGAAACCGGATGTATGAAAAGAGATACTGCCAGAACGAACAATGCTGATGTTGTAAACACGCTGACAAGGGCGGTTCCGTAAACAGTCATCGCCGGGGCCTTTTTTCCGGCAAACCGAAAATAGGTGGTCTCCATTCCATACGTAAGGATGACCAGGGCCAGCACCATCCAGGCATAAAGTTCTGTGATGATACCGTATTGCTCACGGGCAAAAATATATGTATAAAATGGGGTGAGCAAAGCATAATTCAGGAACCTCGGAACAACGGTTCCGAAACCATAAATGACCGTCTGTCCGGCAAGCTTGCGTATTTCGTTCATGCTTAACTCTTGGTGCAAATATATATCTTTGTCTTTCGTAAACTACAATAAAATGAGGACTTCATTACGCTTGTTGATACCTGTCGCAGCAGCATTGCTCATCGCAGGCTGCGCCGGTAACAAGAAAGAAGGCGTGCGCGCCCAGATCAAAACGACCGAAGGAGACATTGTAATTGCGCTCTCCGATCTTACTCCCGGTCACAGGGATAACTTCATCAGGCTTGCTGAAAGCGGTTTCTATGACGGCGTCTCTTTTCACCGCGTAATAAAGGATTTTATGATACAGACCGGGGACGGTGCAACCAGGAAGGACACCGCCTCTTTGCCGGAGGAATATACTATCCCGGCAGAGATAAACGATTCACTTTATCACAGGAGAGGCGCCGTTGCAGCAGCACGCACTGGCGATGATGTCAACCCTGCCAGGAATTCATCAGGAACACAGTTTTATATTGTACAGGGAAAAGTTTACAATGACGAGGATCTCAATACCACTATCAGGCGCATCGATTTTAACAGAAGGCAGTTTTTATATAACAAGGCCCTGGATGAGTTGCGTAAAGAAGCGCTTAAGACAAATTCCTCTCCAAATGATGATGAGATTCAGCAAAACGCTATCCTGAAGGCCTATGAGGTCATGGAGGCGGAAGGGCCTTATAATATGCCCGAATACCACAGAAACGTCTATAAAACAATTGGCGGAACACCATTCCTTGACGGGGCCTATACGGTCTTCGGAGAGGTGCTGGAAGGCATGGACGTGGTTGATGCCATCGCAGGTACTGCAACAGATATGACAGATAAGCCCGTTAAAGATATAAGGATCCTGAAGATAAAAATCATTAAATAATCAGACCGGTCTGTAATGAAAGCAAGAATTGAAGAGCTTAGAAAAGAGGTAGAAAATTATCGGGTTACTGATGCAGTTTCTCTTGAACAGTTCAGGATTGCCTATTTGAGCAAGAAAGGATTGATTTCATTGCTGTTTGAAGGCTTCAGAAATGTTCCGCCAGAGGCAAAAAAGGAGACGGGAGCACTTCTAAACGATCTTAAGCAGTTTGCCACCGATAAATTCAATGAGCATAAAGAAGCCCTGTCAATGACAGAAGCTGTCTCCGGCCTTACAGATCTCACTATGCCTGCTTATGCCTTTGGTGAAGGCTCACGTCACCCTATTTCCATTGTACGCAAGGAGATAATCGACATCTTCAGCCGGGTGGGTTTTACGGTGTCAGAGGGTCCGGAGATAGAGGATGACAATCATGTTTTTACCATGCTCAATTTTCCGCCAGATCATCCGGCGCGCGATATGCAGGATACGTTTTATATTGAAAAAGCGTCAGGCCGCGAATCTGATCCCCATGATGTTCTTCTTCGTACTCATACCTCTTCCGTGCAGGTTCGGGTCATGGAAACACAGAAACCGCCTATCAGGACAATATCCCCCGGAAGAGTCTTCCGTAACGAAGCTGTCTCCGCGCGTGCCCATTGTATCTTCCATCAGATTGAGGGCCTGTATGTTGCAGAAAATGTATCATTTGCCGACCTCAGGCAGACCCTTTTCTATTTTGCAAGTGAACTTTTCGGACACAATGTAAACATAAGACTGAGACCTTCATTTTTTCCTTTCACTGAGCCTTCGGCGGAGATGGATATCAGCTGCAATATCTGTGGAGGCAAAGGCTGTAACGTATGTAAGGGCACTGGCTGGCTTGAGCTTCTTGGCTGCGGGATGGTTGACCCTAATGTTCTCAATGCCTGCGGTATTGACTCTGAGAAATACACGGGATATGCATTCGGTATGGGAATAGAGCGCGCTGCGATGCTTAAATATGGCGTTAATGACCTCAGGCTTTACTTTGAAAACGATATCCGCTTTCTTAACCAGTTCAGAACCGAGATAGTCTGACACATTCATTTGAACAATGCCCTATTGACTTTGTTATCTCGGGAAGCGGGCATAAATCATTTTTTATGTTTTTACTTATTAAATGTCCATCTTTGTAACAATAACATACTGAGCAATGAAACAGCATGACTATGCTATATCATTCTGTGACAAATGTGCCTTTGAAACAAATGCTGTCTTCCGCTTCCTGACAAGGGATGAGACAGACAGGCTTAACTTTGAGAAAGATTTCAGGCACTACAAAAGAGGTGATATCCTTTATCATGAAGGCAACAGGATAAGTGGTTTCTATTGCATTAATTCAGGAATTATCAAGGTCTTCAAGACCGGTGTCGACGGCAAGGAGCAGATCATCAGGTTTGCCCGCAAAGGCGAGATCATTGCCTACAGGTCTGTCCTTAGCAATGAACCTGCCTGCACCTCGGCCAAGGTGATCGAGGATTGCCAGGTATGCTTCATTCCGTCCGAACTACTGATTCAGTTTGTTAAAACCAATCCATCCTTTGCCTTTGAGGTTGTCAAGCTTACCTGCCATGAGCTGGCAGAAGCAAACTCTTACATCACAGATATAGCCCAGAAGACCGTCAGGGAGCGGGTGGCTGAGGTGTTGCTTAATCTTGTGAAGGACTTTGGTCTTGACGATCAGAAATATCTCCGTATCTCTCTTACCCGTGAGGAACTGGCAAACATTGTCGGAACGGCCACAGAGTCGGTTATCCGACTTCTTTCTGAATTTAAAAGTGACAAGCTGATTGAACTTAACGGCCGCAAGATAAGGATCCTTGATCTGCGTGGTCTCGAAAAGATAAGTTCCTAATATCCCTACGCTCTTCAGAAGAGGGTGTTTTCATTTCCTTTTACAATACCCAGATGCCGGTAGGCTATCTCGGTCGCTTCCCGTCCGCGGGGTGTCCGTTTAATATATCCTTCCTTGATCAGGAACGGCTCATAAACCTCCTCAATTGTACCGCTTTCATCACCCACTGCAGTAGAGATATTGTTAAGTCCCACCGGGCCCCCTTTAAATTTCTCAATGATGGTTCTCAGGATCCTGTTATCCATCTCATCGAGACCATGTTTATCTATGTTCAGTGCATCAAGGCTGTAACGTGTTATCTCAAGATCGATAGAACCGGTTCCCTTTACCTGGGCAAAATCGCGTACTCTTCTTAGCAGTGCATTAGCTATCCTCGGCGTACCCCTGCTTCTTGAAGCGATCTCCTGTGCGGCTATGTCATTTATATCAATATTCAGTATGGCTGCCGACCTTCTGACAATGCCCTTCAGGATAGGTGTGTCATAATATTCAAGGTGGAACTTAATACCAAAACGCGCGCGCAGCGGGCTTGTAAGCAATCCTGATCGTGTCGTGGCTCCGATGAGGGTGAACGGATTAAGCTTCAGCTGAACAGAGCGTGCCCCCGGTCCCTTATCGATCATAATATCGATCATGTAATCCTCCATTGCTGAGTAGAGATACTCTTCAACAATCGGACTGAGCCGGTGTATCTCGTCAATGAACAGCACATCTCCTTCGTCAAGGCTTGTCAGAAGTCCGGCCAGGTCTCCCGGTTTGTCAAGCACTGGTCCTGATGTGACTTTTATCTTTACATTAAGTTCATTTGATATAATGGTTGCAAGAGTTGTCTTCCCCAGTCCCGGGGGTCCGTGAAGGAGGACATGGTCAAGCGCTTCGCCGCGCTGACGGGCTGCAGTTACAAAAACATTAAGGTTGTCAGTTATACGTTGCTGGCCCTTGAAATCAGAAAAGGAGAGAGGCCGAAGCTGTCTCTCCAGGTCCGCATCACCGGCAATTGTTGTCTCTTTCCTCAGATTAAACTCTTCCGACATCGGGGCAGATTATTTAATTCGTTTTGCCGAACCCTCCGGAAGATTGATTGCAACGCCATTAATGTTGGTTTCAACATCATCCCGATAAGTGATTGTAAGAATAACCTCGCCTTCTTCGCTGTACTTTTTCCATGTTTTTGTACGAAGGCCGTTTTTATAATATCTGTCTTCCTTTATTCTTCCATTTTCATAATAGATCACATGGTGACCCTCTGGATTACCCTGGTTGTAATCTCCTTTAAATCTTATTTTACCGCCGGGATAGAACGCCTTCCAGGTCCCGTCCCTGAGTCCAAGGAGATAATTGCCCTCCTCTGAATTATCCCCTGACATTAACTTCCATTCGCCGTTTCTCTCACCGTCAGCATATGTTCCCCGGGCAATTATTTCGCCGGTTCTGGTATATTCAGTATACTGACCGTCACGCTTTCCCTGGTAATAGTCCTCTTCCCTTAAAAGCTCTCCCTCCGGATAATACCAGCGCCAGGTGCCGTCGATGCGGCCATTATTGTACGATCCGGCCTGTTCAAGCTTTCCGGCAGCATTATAGAATTTCCATGTTCCGGAGCGTCTGCTGTCAGTGTAATTTCCTTCGGCTATCACCACTCCATTCGCTGAAAAATCCTTCCACGGACCATTGCGACTCCCATCTTCATTGACAACACCCTGTGAGATCAGAACGCCGTTGTCATTATACAGAAAGGCGTTCTTCACCGTTCCGTCATCATTGTATTCCCGGTGAATACCCACAGGGATACCTTCCTTGAATGGGCCTGAATAAATCAATTTCCCGGCGTCATTGTACCTGTTCACAATATCTATTTCACCGCTGTTATCGAGATTGGTCCCGGTAACCTTGCTGCTCTCATAAAGCTGGGTAACCAGCAATTTGCCCTTTTCATCGTACTCCTTGTAATAACCGTGAAGCAGGTCGTCGCGGTAATTTCGTTCAGTCTTAATATTTCCGTCAGGATAGAAGTCAAGCCATTCGCCCTGTTTAAGCCCTGAGGCGTCAGTGAAGTTTATTTTTTCCCTGCTTATAAGGTAATCGTTGTTGTATTCCAGCAGTGTGATGATCTTTCCCTCCCGGTCATATTCCCTTGAAAGACCGTCCTTTTTCCCGTTTACATACGGGACCATCTGTTTAATCTTCCCGTCGGGATAGAAAATCCTGGCGGTTCCTTCCTTTTTATCTCCTGCAAAAAGTTCCTTTGAATAAATATACGGACCGTACATCGGATCTTTCTGGTATCTAATGTAATATCCGTTTCTCTTTCCAAGGAGATAATTGATTTTTTCTGTTGTGTCACCGGCCTGATCATAAAACACCCAGATGCTGTCCAGCAGGAAGCTCCTTCTTTTTCCTTCCGATTTAAGAACACCGGTTACATAGAAGCTTTTCCAGTATCCGTCAGGTTTGCCGTCTCTGATATAACCTTCACTTGATATATTACCGTTCGGATACCTGAATTGCTGGAAGCCATCCTTAAGTTCCTCATTTGTTTGCGCCTGCACAAAAGCTGGTAATAATATCAGCAGTATCAGAAAATATCTTTTCATCTTATAAACCAAGTTTTGCTGAAATTTCAAGCATTCTCCTTATCGGGATCACTGCGCGTTTGATTATTTCCGGGTCAATAGTTATTTCCGGTTCTTCAAATTTAAGTGATTTATATATCTTTTCAACTGTAATCAGCTTCATGAAATTACATTCGCTGCATCCGCATGTCGAATCTTTTGGCGGAGCAGGTATGAATATCTTTCCCGGCTGGGTTTTCTGCATCTGATGTATAATGCCCGGTTCAGTGGCAATAATATAAACTTTTCCTTGATCCCTGTTTACGAATGAAAGAAGTCCGGCTGTTGAACCGATATAATCTGCAGCCAGCCTCACAGGCATTGCACATTCAGGATGCGCTATAATTTTTGATCCTTCATTTTCCTTCTTTAGTTTTAAAATGGCTTCCAGCGAAAATTCCTCGTGTACGTGACAAGAGCCATTCCACACAAGCATATCTCTTCCTGTCAGGCTCTTTATATAATTGCCAAGATTTCTGTCCGGACCGAAAATAATTTTTTCGCTTTCGGGAAGTGATTCAATTATCTGTTTTGCATTTGAAGATGTGCAGCATATATCACTTAAAGCCTTAATTTCAGCCGTTGTATTTATGTATGTAACAACTGTTCTTCCTGGGTTTTCAGCAATGAATTTTTCAAAATCTTCCTTTTTACATGAATCAGCAAGTGAACATCCTGCCATAAGGTCAGGGATAATTACCTTTTTCTCAGGCGAAAGAATTTTTGCCGTTTCAGCCATGAATTTAACACCGGCAAAGACTATAATATCTGCATCTGTTTCAGCTGCCTCCTGCGAAAGAGCCAGGCTGTCTCCTGTAAAATCAGCAAGATCCTGAATATCGGGTATCTGGTAATAATGAGCCAGTATTACTGCATTCTTTTTCTTTTTAAGAGCCTTTATTTCCTTTAAAAGCGTTTTATCAACAACCATTATTTATTATAGTTATTTAAAATTTATATATATGATAGTTATTATATCCTGTTAATTCTGTTCATACAATTTTACGATTCCTTTTGCAAAAATGGCAGTTAAAAGATTAATAACATGTTTTGAACACATCAAAAAACATACCTTTTCTGAAAAAGAGGCAATTAGATAAACAATTAACAATAGTTTGGTATGTTTTGTTAAGAGTAAAAAAAATATGAAAATGAAAAATCATATGTTTAAGGAAAGTTGAAATGTAAACTTGTAAGGGTAAAAAATTGTTTTTGAAATACGCTAAAAATTACAAGTAGTGATAAACCCGCATGGACGAAAAAACGTTGAACAATTAATGAGAACTATCGTTACAGGTTATGAACACACAAGAACAAAAATGTTTTCTTTCCTTTTGTTGATTGTAGGACTATATTTGTATAAAAATATAAGATCGTCTTGGAAAAGATTATTGTAACCTCAGATCATGCCGGTTTCAGACTAAAGGAGAAACTGGTTAAGTGGTTGATTTCAAATAAGTATGAAGTAAAGGATATCGGCAGTTTTTCTGAAGACAGCGTTGATTATCCGGACTATGCCCACCCGTTGGCTGTTGCCGTCGAAAAGGGCGAATTCAAATACGGTATTACTATCTGCGGATCAGGCAACGGCATCGCCATGGCCTGTAATAAACATCAGAAGATCAGAGCCGCAGTATGCTGGAATGAAGAGATCGGAAGGCTGGCGAGGGCACATAATGATGCAAATGTATGTTCCCTGCCCGGACGATTTCTTAATGAAGCAGAGGCTATAATTATTGTAAAGACTTTTTTAAAAACGCCTTTTGACGGAGGGCGGCATAAGCGCCGCATAGACAAGATACCCGTGAAAAGCTACTGAAATGCTCTCGGCAACATGCAAATATGGCATCAGGGCAGTGATTTTCATAGCATCCAGACCTGATCCTAAGATTAATACGGGCCTGAGGCAAATTGCTGACGCGCTCAAAATACCGCAGCCTTACCTGGCAAAAATTTTACAGACATTATCAAGAAAAAAAATCCTTCATTCATTCAAAGGTCCGCACGGAGGTTTCAACCTGCTCGTTCCGTCGGGGAAGCTGACGCTAATGGATATAATAGAAGCAACTGACGGAGGAGATTTTTTTGACAGCTGTTATGTGACGGGGGAGAGGTGCAACTTCGACAAACCTGACGATAACGTTTGTATATTGCATAATGAACTCCGGAAAGAGAAGGAAAACCTGGCAAAATTTTTCAGCTCAAAGACTATTGAGGCTCTTGTCAATCAGGTAAAAGGACATTCTGATTTTACCCCTTGAATTTAATGATGATCAGTTTTTTTATTATGTATGCCATCACAAGGCCCGCTGAAATTCCTACAATATTAGCCACAAGATCCAGCTCTTCCGCTTTTCGCGATACGGTGAGGGTCATCTGAAGGATCTCCATAAGAGCACCGAAGATCAGCGGGATAAGTAATATCAGGTAATGGAAGTTCTGGTCGGCACGCCAGCGGCAGGAGTCAAGCAACAGAACTGCGGAAAAAACGGCATACATACCAAGGTGGCCCAGCTTGTCGAGATAAGGTATATTAAGCAGACGGCCCGGAATCGGAATATTGCTTCCGGTGAGGCTAAGCCATAAAATTAAAAGGCCGATTAGAATACTCTTATAATACTGTTTTAAAAAGAGATAGATCATGCCTTGTTTTTGATGGGGTTAAAATAACAAACTAATGTCAAATCTTTTGTATTTTTAAAGTATAAATTTATTCATGGCCGGTATATATATTCACATACCTTTTTGCAAAAGTTTCTGCAGCTATTGTGATTTTTACAGTATTACGGATAACAGTGAAACAGAGTCGTTTGTTCAGTGTCTGATGCTTGAAACGGCCATGCAAGCGGGCTATCTTGATGGAGAAGCTATTGAGACTGTCTACTTTGGAGGAGGAACCCCATCGCTGCTGACGGTTGAGCAGATCGCCCGGATTATTTCTTCGGTGCGAACGAATTTTGCCCTGACACAAGACCCTGAAATTACAATAGAGGTTAACCCGGATGATGTATTTGAAGGTTATTTTAAGGCATTGGCCAAAGCAGGAATAAACAGGGTCAGCCTTGGCGTTCAGTCGTGGAATGACAAACGCCTGAAATATCTTGGAAGAAGACATAATTCAGAACAGTCGGCGAAAGCCCTGCAGCTGGCCTTCGTCGAAGGAATTGAAAACGTATCGGCCGACCTGATTTATGGAATTCCGGGAATGACGACAGAAGACCTGAAGCATGATCTTGAAAAGACCTTTGCTTTTCCTGTCACACATCTTTCTGCATATCATCTTACAATAGAGGACGGTACGCATCTGGGTAAGATGAAAAAAGACAAAAAGCTTGTGGAGACGGACGAGGAGACCAGTAATGCCATGTTCTCGCTTCTTGGCAGTATTTGTCGTGAAAAGGGGTTCATACATTATGAAATCTCAAATTTTGCACGCGAGGGATTTATATCAAAACACAATTCAGCTTACTGGAAGCAGACACCTTACCTTGGCCTGGGTCCTTCGGCCCATTCATTCAACAGGTCATCGCGCCAATGGAACGTTTCGGATGTGAAGAAATACATACGCTCCGTCACCAGCGGTAAGGTACCGTTTGAGAGGGAGGAGCTTGATAAACTGACTATTTTCAACGAATACGTAATGACCTCACTCAGGACGATGTGGGGCATTGACCTCGAACATGTTGAAGCATTTTATGATAAGGAGCTGCATGATTACCTTGTCAACCTCTCCGGAAAGTATATTCGTTATGGCCTGATGCGTCGTGAAAAAAATACCCTGGTCCTCACAGACCAGGGTAAGATGATATCCGACAATATTATTGCGGAGCTACTTATGGAATTATAATTATCTCTTTCCTTTCAGAGTGAACGATCCGTCACCGATCATCTCGCCTTCGAGATATAGCTCAACTTTATATGTTCCCGCAATAAAATCTCCGGTGTTATCAAGGAAAATGCACATTTCGATGTCAGCGTTTGCATAATCAACAGCCCTGTTGGCCGAGAAGATCAGCTGTTCCCCCTTAACATCAAACAGATTATCAGGTGATGGAGTTATGACAAGCTGGTCAGGACGTACAACCCTCAGGTATACAATTTTGTTGCCAGCCGTGGCGATGGGATTTTCTCTCAGGGTGAAGCAAACCCTTACCTTATCAAGATTCCTGAGGTCTCCGGTTTCCTTGCGTTTTTTGTTAAGCGCCACCGCAACAACATCTTTTGCCTGGACAACCGAAGCAATTGTAACCTTGGACGTCAGCTCCTCCTTGGTTTTTTGAAGTTCGACATTTGTCTCCTGAACTGTGGTAATTTGCTGTTTTATCTCCACGTTCTCAGCGGTAAGAACCTTATTGCGCGTGTTAAGCGAGTCTATCTGTACGATGTAGCTCTTCATGATATCACGCATGGTGGATATTTCGGCTTTATACTTGCGGATCAGCTGTGCATTTGAAGCACTGACCTCAAGCAGTTTTTCTATATTTCCGCGCGCACGGAGTATCTCGGCATTAAGCGTATCGTTGCTTGTTTTCAGTGTGTCATAGCCGTACATCATCATACGGAGTTCGTTGGCCAGAGAATCTTTCTCTTCGGTCAGAACCTGCTCCATTTCAACCATCTTGCTTTTCTGGTTGTAATAAAGTACGACCAGGGCGATCAGGCCCAGCGTAAGAATAATGGTCGAAACAATCATGACAATTGGAGCACCTTTTTTATGCTCAATGTGTTCAGCCTGGTATTTTTCCTGATTTTCCATTTCTGTTGTTTTTATCCGGTGCAAAATTAGTAATTATTACAGTACAACAATTCTTTCTTCTGTTTGATTATCTTAGTCTTGCGTTATTTTTTAAATATTTTATTGTAACACACTGTTTATGAGCGGTTTTTATGGCCCAAGGCCAGGCTTTGCACTCACTGCCGGGACGGCAGCAGTACCTTTTAGCTAATGTTGAAAACGCCGCCCGGTTGTTGATAACTCCATGTTCCTGAGCTTTTGCCGTGTTTCGTAAAAACTAATTTTACGATGCGGAATTTTTTATTTCAGTTCGGAATTTGCAATTATTTACTAAATATTGCGTTTCATTGAATAATAATGTTTTGCATAATAATTTTCGAAGCATAAAAAGAGAATGAATAATTTAATATCAACCTTAAAAACAGAAAAAATGAAGAAAATCTTTTTGTTTTCAGCAATGCTGATTGTCTTTACTGCCGGTATTTTTGCACAGTCAACTGATACTGAACCGACAACAGCTACTGCCACGATTGTGGGTCCGCTTGCGCTTACTAAGGTAAGTGACATGAATTTTGGAACAATAGCCGTAACGGGTACTGCAGGTACTGTCGTTCTCGGGACCGACAATTCCAGAACCGCAGTTGGACCCGCTCTTGTCCCTCCGGCTGCCGGCGTTGCAGCATCATTCACTGTCGCCGGGGAACCAAACAAAACATTTATTATCACCCTTCCGGCAAACGGGACAGTTTCTCTGATCAGCGGAGCAAACACAATGGCGGCAAATACATTTGTGCACAATGCAGGTGCTAATCCGGTTCTTAGCGGTGCAGGTGCAGCAGCATTCACCGTTGGTGCAACGCTGTCTGTAGCTGCAAACCAGGCTGCGGGAATTTACACCTCGGCAAGTTTTAATGTGAGGATAGACTATAACTAACAAATTACCAGGTGAATTAACGATGGATAAACATAATGAGAAGGCTTAAAAATATATTTATCAGCCTTGTATGTTTATTGACTGTAACCACAGGCAAGACATGTGCGCAATCAGCATTATCCGCAACTGCCACAGGTCATATAACAGCCGAGGTAGTAGCCACATTATCTGCCATTGAGACTTCGCAACTGAGTTTTGGTAAATTTTCACCTGGATCCCAGGGTGGTGAACTGATCCTGACACCTCAGAATACAATCTCTGTGCTCGGCAGTGTATGGCCAGGGAGCGGACCACATAACGCAGCCAGTTTTTATGTCACCGGTGATCCGGGAATAGCGTATACTGTTTCCCTGCCGGCATCACCGGTGACAATTAGTCACATGGGCACTGCCAGAACAATGACTGTTGAAGAATGGCGGTCCGTTCCGGAGGCGGCGCCAGGTGCCGGGATGCTGGAGAACGGGTCTCAGACAGTATATGTGGGAGCTACACTGAAGGTCGGAACCCTGAACGATAATCCGGTTGGAATTTATACAGGAACATACACTATCACATTTGACTTTAATTAACAAGGATCTGAACAAGTAAATTCTAATATAATGTCAAAGCGATTATTTCTGCTTTCAGCTGCAGGCCTGATACTGTTTCAGGTCTTTTTTCCTTTTAATATAAAGGCTCAGGGCGACCTGCTTATCACTCCCAAAAGAGTTGTGTTTGAGGCAAATAAGAGATCAATGGATCTCAACCTGGCCAATGTTGGTGAAGATACTGCCACCTATGCTATTTCACTGGTTCAGATAAGGATGACTGAAGAGGGAGGTTTTGAGACTATCACCGAGCCGGACGAAGGGCAGATGTTTGCCAGTCCGTACCTGAGGTTTTTTCCCAGATCTGTGACCCTGGGTCCCGACGAGGCGCAGACAGTCAAGATTCAAGTGGTCAAGGCCGGTGGCCTGGCACCGGGCGAATACAGGTCGCACATTTATTTCCGTGCAGTGCCCAAAGAGAAGCCCCTTGGCGAAGAGGTGGTGACCCAACAAGACCCGACATCGATATCCGTAAAACTTGTTCCGATATTTGGAATAACAATACCGGTGGTCATCAGGGTAGGGCAGCCTTCAGTCAATGTCACGCTGTCGGATCTGGGAATAAGATTTGAAAACGACACTGTCCCCAGGCTGAAATTTACATTTAACCGTGCAGGCAATTACTCTGTTTACGGAGATGTAACGGTTGATCATGTCTCTCCCGCCGGAACCGTGACCCGGGTGGGTATAGCCAATGGCGTTGCTGTCTATACTCCTAATACAAAGAGAAGTTTTGAATTCAGTCTGTTTGGTGACAAGGGTGTTGATTATGGCAGCGGAAAGCTGCGTGTTACCTATTCTGCGTCGTCGGATATGAAGCCTGAAAAGTATACCGAAGCAGAATTAGTGCTGCACAGATAATTAATGGCGAAACAGCCACCTTTCAATTAACGTTATTTACAGTATGAAAAAGCCTGGCCTGATCTCTAAGACAATTGCACTGGCAGGGGCTTTGGTCTTTTC
>Ga0209745_1000058_pt1 | contig 55266 bp, 52 predicted proteins | sample BarGraNGADG00312_FD_184495 | JGI IMG/M metagenome (GOLD analysis project Ga0209745, IMG submission 184495) | Arctic peat soil microbial communities from Barrow, Alaska - Barrow Graham LP Ref core NGADG0004-312 (SPAdes) (version 2) | ecosystem: Environmental > Terrestrial > Soil > Wetlands > Peat... | reverse complement strand
GTTCAATTCAGAATCTAATATAGCTGTTTTGAGTTACATCCAAATTCGGCAAGCCCACTATTAAATTTATGAGCAGAGTTCCTATTTTGTGTTTTTTGCACACCTGAAACCAACGGCAAAATCTATCCAGCTCGGCGAGAGTCCGTTTCTATAGTATGTCTGAACACACATTGCACCAGAATGCCAGCTGCCTCCCCGAATTACTTTGAACCTTCCATTGACTGGACCCTTTGGATTTTGATTTGGCGAATCTGAATAATAGTTATCCCCATAATTGTCTGAGGTCCATTCCCATACATTCCCAGCCATATCATATAATTCATACCCATTTGGCTTGAAAGTACCGACTTTTAGCGTAGTCTTATATTTTTTCCCATAATTCACAAATGTTGAATCAATCTGGTTACCCCATGGAAAATTACTGTCAGGAAGTCCGCCTCTGGCTGCAAATTCCCATTCTGCCTCTGAGGGAAGTCTTTTCCCTGCCCACTTTGCATATCTGAATGCATCAATGAAACTTACACCTACTACAGGATGATCCGGGTATTCCAGACTACATTTAAACTGGGATAATCCCCAAAATTCAGGAAGTGAATTATTAGTTTCTTTACAGAATTCATAATACTGTTTGTTAGTCACCTCATATTGATCCATATAGAATGCATCAATCACAACTTTATGTTCTGGCTGCCAATCTGTTGGAGTATTTGTATTTTTACCCATGGTGAACTCTCCGCCAGGAATAAGGATCATGTCTGGATCCTTTACCTGAGAATGAACAGGGTTACAGATCAGAAAAGTCAGAAGTAATAATCGCGTTTTCATAGCTCATGATTTTTTTGTTATTAATGACGTGTCTGGCGATATAATTTTACTCTAACGACGTATATTTAAATACAGGCTAAGATTACGAAGGCAGCGGGGAATATATTTATTTTATTATCCAAGCGAGTACAAGTATTTTATTAAATCAATTTTCAGGACGATGAATTTACTATCTACTGAGTTACCTGCTTCAGGAAGTCGCCATCAATAATCAATACTTTCACTCCTTTATTTGTTATAGAACTGTGTGAACTTAGCTCATCTGATACAACATAGGTCATCCCTTTTGTTAAGAGGAATTCTCTGCCATCCTGCATTAGGCTGACAAATTCTCCATCCAGGCAATGAACTATATGTCCTTTTTGGCACCAATGATCTGCCTGGTATCCTTTAGAATATTCAACAATCCGGATTCTTAGTCCTTCAAACTCTATGGTCTGCCAAAATGCAGATCCAGTTTCCCCTTTATATTCGATTCTGGGGATTATTGACCAATCTATGGTTTGAAACGGGATATTCTTATCAGTGTTTGCCATATAGATCTGTATAAAGGTTATTAATTTTATTATCCGTGTTTGCGGTTGTGTAATTTATTATTGTCTGGAATAATAATAGTCAAACCCATCATAATATGGTTCAATTAAAGCTAAGGTATCCTGAGAGATCATTTGAATCAGATATGTGTATGACCCTAATTGATTGGCAGAATAGCCTACTCTGGATTCCTGAGTAAATTTTATTTTAAATGAACAAATGCTATTCAAAAAATCAAGATCATTTTTTGAGATACGGTAAGTCCCATTTTCAATAATTGAATCATTGCGGATATTCTGATATGCATCTTTATTGTTAATTATTAGTGAGTTGTAATTAAGTGTGGCTCCTGTTCCGGCAATTCCCCCACCTGAACCAAAGAGTTTCCATTCTCCAACGAGGTCATGCTTAATTTCCAGTTTTTCACATGAGGTTGAAATGATTAAGATGAACAGGATAAGGATAGTTTTATGTAATCTTCTCATATTTTAAAAGTCTAAATTATTTATTTTATTATTCCTGAGATCATTTAAACCACTATTCCGTCAGTCCCATAAGTAAAAAACGTGCTATTCAGAAAATTATCCGGGAAATCGGCTCTTTACTATACCTAACCATCGCTTTCACACATATACTCTAAAATTAAGATAAAAATATAAATTGAAACAGTGAATGTTAAGAAAATAACAGTAAATTATTCCACGAATACCATTACCGCTGACATTCTCTACTGAAAAACGGGGTGGGAGATAAGAAAGAAGATTGATTTTTACTTTACTGTTATTATCATTGTGAAGAAATTCATCCGAAGTGGTGTAAATCAAGATCACCGTAACAAATATTTTAAAGAATGAAAACAATTGCATTAGCCTCATTTATCCTCCTGACAGCTGCATTACCGATTATTCAGGCACAGGACATATCTGTTAAATCACCTGATAATAAGATAGTTGTAAGTATAGATAACAGTGATAACCTCTCTTATTCCGTTACATTTAACGGTCGGACTATTATTGAAAAGTCATCTATGGGATTTGAGTTTAAGGATGAACCGCCGATGAAGGGCGGATTCCTGATCACAGGTCAGTCATTAAAGAGCATTAATGAGACATGGAAGCCTGTAGTGAGATCAAAGCATGCTGAAATAGCCAATAATTATTCTGAGCTGCAATTGCTTCTGAAAGAAAAGGATGCTCCTATGCGTCAGATGGAGCTTTATGTGAGAGCATATAATGACGGAGCCGCTTTCAGGTATAAATTATCAAGAGCTGCCAGGATCGGCGATCGCCAGATCACCAAGGAGCTAACGACATTTTGCATCCCCGGGGAACCGAAAGCCTGGGTTGTGGAATACCCGAAAGGATATTCATCATCCAACGAAGCTGAGTTTTTTGACCATCCCCTGAGCTACCTCACCGAAAAATCAATTGCAGGAATGCCTTTGCTGATGGAGTACGGAAATAGATGCTGGGTAGCAATAACCGAAGCAAAGATCGACAATTACGCTGCTTTCTATTTAGGTACGAACGGGAATACTAATCAGCTATCTACAAAGCTTGTACCGCTTCCGGGTGAACTGGAGAACGGCGTAAAGGTGCGTTTCAGCGACGAGGTCTTTACTCCCTGGCGCGTACTGATGATAGGTGAGACCCCCGGAACCCTTATTGAATCGGAGATAGTTCAGAACCTGAATGATCAATGTGCCATAGCTGATCCTTCGTGGATAAAACCCGGGATGAGCGCATGGGACAACTGGTGGAGCGGCGAGGTGAAGATGGAGATGCCGGTCATTAAGCAATATATTGATCTTGCGTCGGCTATGGGATGGCCATACATGCTTGTCGACTGGCAATGGTACGGGAAATTCAATTCTCCCGAAGCCGATATTACAAAATGGGCGCCCCAGATAAGCATGCCTGAAATAATTGAATATGCAAAGACAAGAAATGTCAGGATAATCGTTTGGCTTTATTCCAGTGATGTCAACCGGAATGCAGCATACAGGGAGGCTTTTCCGCTTTACCGGGATTGGGGAGTGGCAGGTATCAAGATCGATTTCATGGATCGCGACGATCAGCAGATGGTAAACTGGTATCACGATATTATAAGATGTGCAGCAGAAAATCATCTTCTGGTCGATTTTCACGGAGCATACAAACCAGACGGGATCATCCGGACCTGGCCAAATATGATCACCAGGGAAGGGGTGATGGGTAACGAATATTATAAGTTCTCCGATAAGATGAGTCCGGAACATAATGTCAAGCTGGCCTATACCCGTATGCTCGCAGGACAGATGGATTATACTCCCGGAGGATTTCTCAATGTTACAAAAGCTCAGTTTAAGCAGCAGACACCAGCATTAGTCTGGAATACAAGGGCAGCTGAGCTGTCAAAATTCGTGATCTATGAGAGTCCTCTAACGGTGGTATGCGATCATCCGGATCATATTTTGAATCAGCCGGGAGCCGATTTCCTGAAGAAGGTTCCGACAGTGTGGGACGATATCAGGTTCCTTGGAGGCTATCCGGGCGATTATGTGGCACTTGCAAAGCGTAGCGGCGACAGATGGTTTGTCGGGGTTATGAACGATACAATCGGGAAGACAGTAAATATTAAGCTCGATTTCCTTCCCCGCGGAAGATATTTGATGGAAAGCTGGTCAGACACCAGGAACTCGGATAAGGTTCCTGCAGAGTTGAAGAAATCAGAACAAAAGATCAGTCCTGATGACATCGTGAAGGTTACAATGGCAAAGAACGGAGGCCGGGTAATGGTAATACGGCCTGAATAAGCAGGCAATTGTTCACCTCTGATGATTTTATTAAAATTAATTTTGATTAAATAAAATTTCGCTTATTTTTGCAACGCTATAATTTTTTGGTGCGGTAGTTCAGTTGGTTAGAATAACGGCCTGTCACGCCGTGGGTCGCGGGTTCGAGTCCCGTCCGCACCGCAAGAATCACAAAACCCGATGAGAATTCATCGGGTTTATTGTTTTCCGGAACTCGTTGGAAACTTGTTTCCATAAGAGTGACGGAAAACAATAAACCATTTGCTGCGATAGCAGCAATGGTTTTGTGGTTCTTGCTAGGCAACCTCAGGATGAAAGGGTCCGATCGAACGAAGTGAGATCAATCCCGTTTATAATTAGATTTCGCCACCTCTGCAGTCCAGCAGCTCCCTGAAATTGCCCACAGGGCAATTTCTATACGTTCGCTCCCCTCAGGATGAAAGGGTCCGATCGAACGAGGTGAGATCAATCCCGTTTATAATTAGATTTCGCCACCTCTGCAGTCCGGCAGCTCCCTGAAATTGCCTACAGGGCAATTTCTATACGTTCGCTCCCCTCAGGATGAAAGGGTCCGATCGAACGAAGTGAGATCAATCCCATCAATACCTCTTTTTGCATTATACTCAGATCTCCCCACCTGAGCAGAGATCCACTTCAAATAGAAAACGATGCCATTTTTTGCAAATAATGCTTACCTTTTGCCCTCATATAAAATAGTAATAATGTATTTCACAGGAAAGAACATATTACATTTGATAATGCTCAATAATTTAAAATCATAAAATATAATTGATCAGAAAAGGTCTAATCTTGATTGCAACCGTGTCTTTAATAAGCTGTCTTAGGTTTAACTCTGATCAGAGTATACCCTTGGGGGGACACTACTTTATGAAAGCCAGAATTGATAGTACAATATGGGAAACTGAAGGTCAGAACAAGGTGACTTTTGGTACAGATTTTAATTTTAACGATAACCGCTTTTTTCTAGGTTTAGGGGGCAGTAATCTTTTTTGCAATCCTCCGGATGATTATGGTAAAATGATAAGCTTCTCATTTGGGTTTGTACCCATTCCGGGGAGGTATTTTTTTAACAATGAACGTGATTTGAGTATGGACTCAGGGATTACAGCCACTTATGCATATTGGAATATAAACCGCCATGATTATAAATGGAGCAGTGAAGGTTATATTGATATCAATGCAATATCAATAGATTCAATATCAGGCAGATTCTCGTTTAAGGCGGCAGGCGATGCGAACAACCCGGATACTACGACCATTACTGACGGTTCATTTAATGCGTTATATGTTGGGAGTACCGGTAAGGTATGGTGGGGTCCACAATAAGTCAAATTATTATGGATAAATAAAGCCTAAGCATAACTTAAGCGAAGTTTTCGTAACAGATTGAAAACTACAAGGAAAAACCTTTGAATAAACGTGACAGAGTCAAAAATTTATTTAACTTTATTCCATGGAAAATTATGAAGAAGATTCAAGCCAAAACTTTGGAACTATAATTTTCTTAATTATATTCTTGCTTTTTGCGTTAACTTTTTCAGGTAAATCAGACAGTCAGGTTTCATCATCGTCAAGATCTTATTTACAAAATGAACTGGCACTTGATAATATCTCAATTCATTTCGATGCCACTGTATTAAATGCTGTTAATCTACCTGATCTTTACAAAAATTGCGTACATGCTCTAAACAATACAAGCTTTAATCTTTTTTCATTACAATATAAAATATCCAATTACGACAATAGAACAACTCAAAATTTCATTGACATTCAAAAAACAAGGCTTACCATAAAACCCCTTTTCCTTTGGAGGTTATCCTATCCACATCCCTTAAGTGAAAAAGAAGACTTGCCGGTTTTAAGTTAAATTCTTTTATCGATTTTGATCTCTCTCTTCCCAAAAGGAGAAAAGAGATAAATTTTAACTTAAAATTTACTTTTATGAAATCCAATATTATTATTGTTGCCATCATTATTGTAGCATTCTCTTTTGGAGGATGTACAACGAAAAGAAACTTTGATTATAAAGTTACAGTTGTTCCTCAGACATATAATTCTGTAACTGCACCTGGTGATATGAATAAAGCTGCTGAAGTAATTAATAAGAGGCTGAATTACTTTTTCAGCATCCCCCGGAACAGAATAAAACTTGACGTTACTGAAAATCAGATATCGTTAACTGTATCCAAAATTGACACCAGCTTAATCGACAGAATAAAAACTTTAATCACAGGTTACCATAAACTGGAATTCTGGGAAACATATGAAAATAAGGAAGTAATTGAATATCTGACACAGGCTAATTCACTGCCTGGCAAGTCGAATTTAATAAACGAAGTTGATGACTCAGCCAGGAAAGAATTTAACAGACAAAATCCGCTTTTCGGGATCCTTATCCCAAGAGTGACTGCAAATGGTCAGCCTCTTCCATCATGCCTGATCGGACTGGCTGCCTTAAAAGATACCGCAAAGGTGAACAGCTATCTTAAAATGAGTGATGTAAAAGCTCTTTTCCCCGGAGCTTTAAGGTTTTTCTGGAGCCATAACCCTTATAAATATGATAAGACAAAATCGTTATATGAGCTTCATGCAATTAAAGTGACTGCCAGCAACAAACAAGCTCCGCTGGATGGGAGTGTAATTATTTCAGCGAAAACGACTTCAGGATCTGTTAACTCAGTAGTGAAAATCGACTTAACTATGGATAGTGACGGAGCCAAAACCTGGGCTGGAATAACACGTGAGAATATTAATCGCTGCATCGCAGTTATTTATGATGGTCATGTCAGATCTTATCCCAGGGTAATGAATGAAATTTCTGGAGGGAATACTGAAATAACTGGTGATTTTACAATTGAAGAAGCAAACGAAATTGTCAACATCCTCAAATCAGGTGAATTGCCATTTGAACTTAAAATCGTTGAAGAACAAATAATAAAAAGGGAATAAAATATTTAAAGGAACCATACTTCCCAATAAGGTGTTCATGCCTTTATGGTCGCAGTGTAAATTGTATTTGATTTTTATTACAAGCCCTCCGATACAGGGGGGCTTTTTATTTGCATAAAACATGTATACTTCCAATTGGCACTGACCTGCATCATGTAGACAATGATTCCATTTTTAGTAAATTATGCTTACCTTTTGTCTACATTTACAGGAGTTAGCGTGCATATCTAAGAACTCCGTTAATATGAAACATTATCTTTTATTGGTTTTCTGCACTTTAGCAATTTCAAATATATCAGGGCAATCTGATAGACATAAGTATATTGGGATAAATGCATTGGGACTAACAACTACTACCCTAAACACAAATTATTATTTTGATATTAAACCTTTTTTTTCTCCTTTAATTGATATTGGGTACACTTTCAATTATGAAAAGTCATTTGACTTTATTGGAACTATTCTAACTCCGCATTGTAAGTGCGGAAACAATGGTTTTGATCTTAATAAACAATCCGGTACATATTTAAAACTAGGTGCCCTACTAAATCTCAGAAAGACTTTTGACAAAGAGAATTACTTCCATCTTGGATTATTTTTTACAAATTCATTAATCAATCAAGGATGTACTTATCAGACTCTTGACATTATTGACCCATTTTTTCCTCTTCCAACTCAGTTAAGCCATACAAAGTTTATTTTCGGGTTTAATGCATCTATAGGTTATGAATTCTCAATAGTAAAAAAGCTAAAATCCAGCTTTGATTTTCAGGTTTCATTCCCAAACAAAAATTATAAGGATCTATTCGGATATAGAAATTACATTCCAGGGATCGGATTTAAAGATTTTGAAGGATATTGGTTCCCTATGCTATTATGGAATCTGAAATATAGATTATAATAACAAACGCACGCTGATACGGACAATAAAAGGTTATAAGCTATTGGTGGGCGTCAGGCGTGGGGCGGCGGGCATCAGGTTGTTTTAAGATATTAACTTTTTACTTTTATCTTGTGACATTTGTCTCTTATCTTTCTATTAAAATCCTTTATTACCGGACAGTTAGCATTCATAAATAAACTCCTGCCTCTATTATGTCAACCTACAATCAAAATTCAGGATTTCTAAGCCAGCTTACAATTGAGCCAGTAACAAAAAAGAATTGGAACAAATTTGTTAAACTTTTTGGTGAAAAAGGAGCTTGTGGAAATTGTTGGTGCATGTATTATAGACTAAGCAAAGCTGACTTCACGGAAGGGAAAGTTGATGAAGGGAATAAAAGGGCAATCAAAGAAATTATTTGGGACGATAACCCTGTTGGACTTATAGGTCTTTTGGAGGGACAAGCAATAGCATGGTGCGCATTTGCTCCCAGAGAAGATTTTATTAAATTAGAAAAATCGCGAGTTCATAAACCCATTGATAACAAAGATGTTTGGTCTATCACTTGTTTTTTCATTGATAAAAACTACAGAAGGTCTGGTGTCTCTGTTCAGCTATTAAAAGGTGCAATAAAATATGCAAAAGAGAATGACATCAAAATCATAGAAGCATATCCAACGATCCCTACACAAGACATAATTCCAGACTCCTTTGCATGGATTGGTTTATTTAAATCTTTTGAGTGGGCAGGATTTAAAATTGTGGACAAGACATCTAAAAACAGACCAATGGTTAGATATTATATCGAAAAAGAAGTCAACATTTAACAAATTATGAAACGCTGACACAGGTAATAAAGGTTAATGGAAATGATAAAAGCCACGCTTTGGTGTGGCTTTTATCATTTTAACCTTATCCGGTTTCATGATTTTCCAGTCATTCCTGGCAATTCATAAAACAGTTTGTTGTGATTGCAACGATCAATACTTCGATGCGATTTAATTAATCAAGCGGGGTTTCATCATCATGATTACTCTCTTGTTTCTCTGCATCTTTTGCAAGTCTGTTTGCAATAGCTGTATTAAATTCCGCTGCCTGTACATCCCTTTTAATAGAGTACTTTTCCCTGCGGTTAACAGCGGCTATTAAATTTTCTTCTTTGACAAGAGGTATAATTATCTCATTTTTCATAATATAACGATTTAATTTAATGATATAAAGCATCCCTGATCTGTCGGGCAGAGATCCAACTTACTGAGGATTTTTATTATCGTGTCTGGAAATCAGGATGCTTATTGGTTTCATCGGGCAAAGATACGAAAAAGTACGGTACAAATTACATTTACCTGATATTGTATCGGCAAAACAGTAAATCCAGGATAGCTTAATTCTGATGATTTTCTTTACCTCACCAATATGGAAACTCAATATGGCGTTACAAGAAACAGGTTATTAAAGTAATTCCTTTTGGACCGGATACGTTTCTGTGTGAAATAAATTTAAATATCCTTTTATCTCGATTTCATTTTATTGCAGTAATTTAATGTTCCCTAATAATATGGTTTACCACACAGAATCTGAAATAAATCTGACATTATGAAAATCAGGCGACTAATTAGAAATGAGATGATTATATTGTTATCAGCCTTCCTGGTATCATGCTCAGGAAAGGCTGAACGGCAATTCAAAATTGTGTGGCGATAATCTGGCACTTACTCCGCACATGGGTTGGAACAGCTGGTATGTCTGGGAGAACCACATAACGGACAGCATAATGCGGGTATCTGCTGATGCGTAGAAAATAAATAAATTAGTAACTTGGGAAAGTTTTCGAATTTCAGGGTGATTTTAATGACCAGGATTATGAATTATCGGGGACGACTGCTTTGTTTCGTTTTAATTTACCTCATCTCATCGTCATTGTCGGGGCAGAAAGGATATATTTCAACCGCTGAAAAGACCAATTACGGTTTAAAGATCATCGACCAGGGTGAAAGAAAGAATTCTGAGTTCTGCAAGGTTGATAATGGAAACAAATTCTCTGATTATTCACCTGATGAACTGGCGGAATATGGTATTAATGAGAAACAGGTGTACAGATCTTTTCCTATAAAAGGCATTGATTATGAAAAAAGGTACTTCCTTGAACTTATCATTAAAAGTAAAATTGATATATATTTTTTAAGACAGGAAGGTGGGACAATAAGGTATTTTCTTACGGAACATGACAGCTCAACCTTGGTTGAAATACCCAGGGCAAAAGAGGGGTATACTGCCCTGATAGGAAAGTATCTTCAGGATTGTGATAAGGTTACTGATAATATTCAGCATATCAGGTTAAACAAGAAAAGCCTGGCAAGATTTTTCAATAATTATGAAAATTGTTTTAACAGGCCTGACAGGCCTTTACCTAAAATAAAATATGGTCTCATTCTGAGTTTTACCGAGTCAATACTTTCTCCCGTTCTTATGATGAATGAAAATTATTTGTCAAAAAATGATAGAATTTATAGCCCGAATATTTCCTTTGAAGCATCTTTGGACATCCCAATATTTGAAGGAAATCTTTCACTTCATTCGGGGCTTGATCTTAATAAAACCGGTACCTCAAAATCATACATTTCATACATTTCCGGTGAAACCGATTATGATATGGTTATCAACTATACATCAGTCAGCCTTCCGGTGCTTTTGCGATATACCTGGTTAAGGAAGGGGATAAGTTCGTACTTAGAGGGTGGAACGGCCTATCTGAGAGCTCTGAAAAATGAAGGCCAGATATATACCTATTCTTATTCTGGAAATAACGTATTTACCAGTTCGGACGATACTCATTTAATATGCAACAATCTTATCGGCTTTACTGCTGGTACTGGTATTATATCAGGATACGGCTCGCGATATTCCTGGTTTGCAGAAATCCGCAGCTCCATTTTCCCCACTTTGAAACTCAGAGATCAGAACCATGTTAATCTTAGTAATATAACCTTTGGAATTGGATTCTTATTTTAAGCTAATGAAATACAGGTCGCTTATATTGGTATTCATTTTATTGGTTTTATCCGGGTGTGAAAACTATGCTCCTGAGGAGAGAAATTTTCCGATATTAAAAACGCTGACACCTGTTGATGTAGACTCCTCTGGTGCGACATTCATGGCTGAAGTGGTAAGGAAGGGTACGATGGAGATGACTTCCTATGGGTTTCTCCTGAACAATTCAGGAGAACCTGAAGATCAGGGAGCATTTAAGGTAATTGTCGGTGATAAAATAGAAGCTGGCGATTATAAAGTAAGATTGGACCATGCACTTGTCAGCGGTTATGAATACAAAATAAGGGCATTTGCGACTTTTAACGGAAGTACCGTTTATGGAGATGTTGTAAAAATACAAAGCATGGGTTCCAGTAAATGTCCATGGTCAGTCAGGTTGAACGATATTTCTCTGGAAGGCTGGTTTAAAAGTGTCTCGTCTTCGACAGATGAAAAAGGATTAATAGTATTTCAAAGTTCTCATGCGTATGAATATGATCCTGAAAGAAATGAGATAAATGCAATCAGCAATTTCCCGTTAACAGGTAATTCAGGAACTCTGTTTGCCTGTGCCAATCTTAATAACAGCATCTATTTTTTGCAGAACATTAATAAGCAGGTATACGAATTTGACAATGGTGCCTGGTCATTAGTTGCCAACGGTCAAAATAATCTGTGGTATAATACACCGTATATAGGTATATCTTCAAATGGGATAGTATATGCTTTATCTTCCATCGAGGCAGTTTCATTTGATCCGTCAACAAACAGCACGTCCCAATGGTATCCACTTCCTATGGATATCGGCGGTTTGATGGGAGGTTGCCAGTTGAACGACATATCCTATATTATTACGACCAGCAAGGAAATATGGAGGACTGAATATCCCTTTACAAATAGGGTTTTAGCCGGCACATATCCCGGAAAATTGATAGGCAAGGCATTTGCATTTGTATCAGGAAGTAAAATTTTTATCGGCTCTGCTGGCAGTAAAGATGTGTGGGTCTGGGATACTGCGACAAAAATCTGGAGTGAGATTGATCAGTTCCCGGCTGCATCAGTTACCTGGTCAGATATTTTTTCCTTTACTGTGAAAAGTAAATTCTATGTCGGGATCAAGAGTAATGGCAGTAACTATACTATCCTGAGATTCGACCCTTCAAAAATCGAAAGCCATTGGGATTAAAAGACTAGAAAAAGTCAGGAATATTAGAGTATTTCCCGCCTTTATTTCATTGGACCTCGCTGATTTAATATTGAAAAAGCCGCATTGATGCGGCTTTTTTTATTTCTTTATTTCGGGATGAACGTAAATGACCTCCTCCTTCATTTTGACCACTTTCTTCTTCTCCGCATGATTGGCAATGAGCACACCAACAGTGATCAAAATCGCCAGGATCAGAAGCATCAGGAAAGGCGGGCTTTTTATCAATTCAACAATGAAAGAATTCTTTTTCATGGGAAGATGATATTGATTGATACAAGTTGGCAGGTATAAATGTATAAAACATGACCATATAAAGCAAATATTTTATATGAGTTTTACTACCAGTTGTTTAAAGATTCTCACGTGCTGATTGTGCCGGTCTGAAGAAACTGAAATTTACTCCGCCATAATTACGGTGCTCATAAAAGAGACTATGATTCCCAAAGCTCATATTCCTTGGATGTTCAAGGATAAAAAATCCATCATCCCTGATTATGCCTGATCTGGTAACCAGGTCAGGGATCTCCTTAAGCCAGGACAGATCGTACGGAGGATCGGCAAATACGATATCATACTTTGCCGTGCATGTCCTCAGGTAGGCTTTTACATCAATATGAATTGCCTTTATATTGCTTAATTCAAGATCTCTGATAATCTTCCTGATCCCGGCAATGTGCTTAGTATCTTTTTCAACCAGGTGAATCTCCCTTGCTCCCCGGGATGCAAATTCATAGCTTATGCATCCGGTTCCCGAGAAAAGATCAAGAACCATAATGTCTTCAAAATCAACCCTGTTACTAAGGATATTGAAAAGCCCCTCACGTGCAAAATCGGTGGTAGGCCTTGCCCTGAGTCCTGCCGGCGGGGTGATCCGCCTTCCCCTGTATCTTCCTCCTATTATTCGCAACTGGTTAAGCTGAAAAGATTGATAAACCTGTGAAGCCCTATATCGTTGAATACATAGCTGAAGGTGAAATTACCGGCTGGGTCAGTGAATTTCAGATTGCGAATATAGAGAGCAAAATTTGACCATAAATCATCAAATTTTTCTGTCTCACCGCTGAAATGTATAGTCTCATCATTGTTGATTCCCTTGTTTTTAAAGAGATTCAGGACATAGTACAGGATATCTGAGATATTCCTGTATTTAAAAGTATTGCTGAAGGTAAGGGTGCCGCGATCATAAATAATAATGTTGAAGTATTCCCTTTCAACATGAAGATGAATATAATGTCCGGCGCTGCTTTTGCTGTAATGAGCAAGCTGGGTAAGAAGCGGTTTCATGTGATGAAAAGGATGAACAGCAGGGAATAAGCGTTCCCGGAGATCAAAAAATGGTTTGGTAACAGAGAATACGATAAAAGCATCAGGATCGGTAATCTTGTTTGAAAGTATCACCTCATTTTCATCTTTTATCAGGTTGAAGCTGAAGTATTCTTCCTTCTTTGCGGGATCGAAAAGGGGGGCAGGTACGAGCGTGGATTTGGGAGAAGGGAAAACCATATTCACCTTTTTGTATTTCTTCATCAGAAAATCGTCCTTGCTGATGATCTCACCGATCTGGTCTGCTGTAAAGTACTTGTTTTCATCGGGTTCTGATGAGCGAAGCAGTACATATTTGTTCCTGATGGTATCAAGAAGTGTGAATGCAAAACCATCCTGGCTCAGCTGCATGGACAATTCATAATTCTCAGTCGAATTTATATCAAGAGTCTCGTCAAATAGTTCCAGGAACGGCATTTGCAGTTTATTAGCGTTTCGACTCTGTGGTCCTCTGTGGTCCTCCGTGGAACTCTGTGTAATAATTTATTAAGAACTTTCACAGAGGGACTCAGAGAAGTCACAGAGAGCCACAGAGAATTATATTTATAATATCTTGTTCAGAATAATTAAGTTTACAAACAAAATTAGAAAAAATATCCAAGCTGACGTTTTTTCCCAGTAAATTGTGATGAGAGATACAATTATATATAATAGCCTTTGCAAGAACCTTGGCAACATGCCTACTGACGACCAGTCGACAGCGCTGAAGAAGCTGGCATCCTATATCTGTGAAAACAATAACGATACAATATTCCTTCTGACCGGTTATGCGGGTACAGGGAAGACCAGTGTTATCAGTTCGGTAGTAAAGACACTAGATCTTCTTCGCATGAGATCGGTCCTCATGGCACCTACGGGCCGTGCCGCAAAAGTTCTTACAAGCTATGCCGGGAAACCGGCTTTCACGATCCATAAGAAGATTTACAGACAGAAATCATCAAAGGATGGGTTTGGCAGTTTTATGCTCGACAGGAACATAAGTAAAGATACCTGGTTCATTGTCGATGAATCATCCATGATCTCCAATAATTCCAGCGACACTTCTCTCTTTGGCAGCGGCAAGCTTCTCGACGACCTTATCGAATATGTCTATTCAGGAAGGGAGTGCAAGCTTATCCTGGTTGGCGACAGTGCGCAGCTTCCTCCTGTCGGTTCAGCTCTCAGCCCGGCACTTGATCCGTCAGCGCTCGGGCAATATGGTTTTGGCCTTATTACCGCGGAATTACGCCAGGTTGTCAGGCAAAGTGAAACATCCGGAGTGCTGATGAATGCTACCAGTGTACGTCTGCAGATTGAGGAGAACAACCTTGTTCATCCTTCAATTAACTGCAATGATTACAAGGATGTGATAAAGCTTGGAGGCAATGAACTTATCGATGAGCTGTCTGCATCTTACGGATCATGTGGACTTGAGGGCACTATTATTGTCGTGAATTCAAACAAACAGGCCAACAGGTACAACGAGGGAATACGAAGCAGGATATTCTTCAGGGAAGAGGAGATAAGTACCGGGGATATAGTGATGATAGTGAAAAACAACTATTCTCTTCTTGAAGAGGATGAAAAAGGACCCGGGTTCATTGCCAACGGCGACATTGCAGAAGTAAGGAAGATCAGGAAATACGAAGAACATTATGGATTCAGATTTGCCGATATGACACTTTATTTTCCCGATTACGATTTTGAAGTCGAGTCAAAGGTGATGATCGATGTCCTTCATCTGGATACACCCTCGCTTCCTGCAGAAAAGAACAAGGAGCTCTTCCAGAATGTACTTGCCGATTATCAGCATATTAAAGTGAGGAGAAAACAGTATGAAGCCGTAAGGAACGACAAGTGGTTCAATGCCCTGCAGATAAAATTTGCCTATGCCGTTACGTGTCATAAAGCCCAGGGTGGCCAGTGGGAGAGGGTCTTCATCGACCAAGGCATGTTCAACCGCAATGAGATCTCAATCGACTACCTCAGGTGGTTCTATACATCGCTTACCCGCGCAACCGATAAGGTCTATCTCGTTAATTTTAATGAAGAGTGGTTTAACCCCCGGACTATCGGTAACCGGTAACCGGTTGCCGGTGTCAGTCCCCAATGATCTTCACCAGCACCCGCTTCCTCCGTTTACCGTCGAATTCGCCATAGAATATTTGTTCCCATGGACCGAAGTCGAGTCGCCAGTTGGTAACTGCTACAACAACTTCGCGGCCCATCAGGGTTCTTTTGATATGAGCATCGGCGTTATCCTCAAAGCCGTTATGTTTATATTGGGAATAGGGTTTTTCAGGAGCAAGCTTTTCAAGCCATACCTCAAAGTCGTGGTGAAGCCCTGATTCATCATCGTTTATAAATACACTGGCTGAAATGTGCATTGCATTTACGAGCACTAAACCTTCAGCAATACCGCTCTCAGCCAGGCACTTTTCAACCTCGCTGGTTATATTTACAAATGCTCTTCGGGTCGGTATCTCAAACCAGAGCTCTTTCCGATATGATTTCATAAAGTATTTATTTTCAAAAAGTTAATCACGGAGCCACATGGAGCTTTGTACGGAATAACACTGAGTACAAGAATGAACCTTTAACCGTGAGACTCCGTGGTAAAAAAAGTTAGTTTAATTTCATATCACTGATGATCCCTGCAATTCTCTGATCAAGTAGTTTCTCTGTTTCCTCAAACTTCACTGCTGATTCAATCTTTGCATTTACACTGAAATAGAACTTGATCTTTGGTTCGGTTCCTGAAGGCCTGACTGATATCTTGGACCCGTCCGCGAGGAAGAATTGCAGTACATCAGACTGAATGAGGTCGATCTTTGTCTTCTTTCCAGTACCGCAATCAGTGGAAATAAGCGAATCGTAGTCGTTGATCTTCACTACTTTACTACCATTGATCATCTTTGGTGGATTATTCCTGTAACCCTTCATCATGGCCTTGATTTCACTCTGGCCCTCGAGACCCTTGCGTACATTATTTACCAGTTTTTCCCTGAAAAGGCCGTATTCAAGATAAATATCGATGAGCACCTCATAAAGTGATTTGCCCCTGCTTTTTGCCCATGCTGTTATCTCTGCGACGAGTGCACATGAAGCAACTGAATCCTTGTCACGTACATAATCTCCCGGCAAAAATCCATAGCTTTCTTCTCCGCCGCCTATATATTTTTTCTTGCCCTCGAGTTTCCTTATGAGCTCGGCAAAGAACTTGAATCCCGTGAGGACGTTGTAACATTCCACGTTATACTTTTTGGCAATCCTGTCCATCAGATCAGTCGAAACGATCGTCTTGATGATATACTCGTTGCCCTTATATAACTTCTTCTCCTTGTATTGAGAGAGAATATAATAAATCAGGAGCGTGCATGTCTGATTCCCGTTCAGGAGAATAAAATCGCCATTCTTATTCCTGCATGCAATTCCGAGCCTGTCGGCATCGGGGTCGGAAGCCATTACCAGTTCGGCTCCCGTCTCAACAGCTTTTTCAATTGCCATCTTCAGAGCTCCTGGCTCTTCAGGGTTAGGCGATTTAACCGTCGGGAAGTTTCCATCGACTTTATCCTGTTCCGGCACACTGATTATATTCCTGAAGCCGAATAATTTAAGGGCAGGAGGGATCATCTTTACTCCTGTGCCGTGTATAGGAGTATAAACTATTCCTATATCGCTGAACTTTTTAATTATTTCAGGGTTCAGGCTCATCTTGAGAACTTCCCCGAGGAACAGATCATCTGTTTCTTTACCAATGATTTTGATCTTGTCCTTATTACCATTGAATTTAATTTCGCTCACGGATCTTATTTTCCTGACCTCGGCAGTGATACCTTCATCGTGCGGAGCAACGACCTGTCCGCCGTCATTCCAGTATGCCTTATATCCGTTATATTCCGGAGGGTTGTGTGAGGCAGTTATTACAACGCCGCTCTGGCATTTATAATGCCTGATTGCAAATGACAATTCAGGTGTGGGTCTCAGCGACTCGAAGAGAAAGACGTCAAACCCGTTTGCGGAAAAGATATCCGCGGTGGTTTCGGCAAAGTACCTGCTGTTATTACGGCAGTCGTATGCGATTGCGACGCTTATCCCTTTACTCCCGCATAGTTTGATTATATAGTTTGAGAGTCCCTGGGTTGCCATACCGAGGGTATAGATGTTCATCCTGTTTGTACCGGCGCCCATGATGCCTCTCAAACCACCTGTACCAAATTCAAGATCCTGGTAAAACGCATCGACAAGTTTTTTTTCATCATGCTCAAGCATATCTGCGACCTCTTTGCGGGTCTCCTCGTTAAAGTCACTTCCGAGCCAATTGGTGGCTCTCTTTCTGATTTCGTCCGTTGTTAACATATTTAATAAATTATTTTCTTAGTTTTTTTGACCCCCTTTCTTATTTCCCTCAGGGGGGAAAGGATTTGCTCCTGCCCCTTTGGGGGAAAGCCTGCCCCGCTTCGGCGGGGGCGGGGAAGGGGGTTATTTTAACATTTTAATGCATCTCTTGAGACTAGTTCTCCAGTGAGGGATTTCCAGGTTATAAGTCTCCTTTATTTTTGTTTTATCAAGAACCGAGTATGCAGGCCTTTTAGCTGTTGACTGATAATCTTTTGAGAGAACAGGGATGATATTGCAGTCAAGTTCGGCTTCCTTTACAACCTCCGTAGCCAGATCATACCAGCTGCATACACCTTCATTTGAATAATGATATATACCCGCATGAAAAGCAAGCTTATTCCTTATAACACCTGATATGATAATCATTATAGCGCTTGCAAGATCAGCTGCATATGTTGGTGTTCCTGTCTGGTCGAATACGACCCTCAGTCTGTCGTTCTCCTTTCCCTTTGCAAGTATGGTCTTGACAAAATTGGCGCCGAAAGAAGAGTATAACCAGGAGGTTCTTATGACCATCGATCCATAATGCATAAGTGCGGCTTTTTCTCCTTCTAACTTTGATTTTCCGTAAGCACTGAGCGGATTTGGTAATGAGCCTTCATTATATGGAACATTTGAATTGCCGTCAAAGATATAATCTGATGAAATATGGATCAGTTTGCATTCGCTCTCCCTGATAGCCTCTGCAATGTTACTTACCGCAGAACTATTGATCAGTATTGCCTTATCCTGTTCCTTTTCAGCTTTATCGACAAGGTTATATGCTGCGCAGTTTATTATCCATCCCGGATCAGCGTTACGAATGAATGTTTCCGTCTGATCCTTGTCGGTGATATCGAGAGTATCGATATCCGTGAAGATAAACTGGTAACCGTAATAGTTTTTTGCTGATTCTTTCAGCTCACTACCAAGTTGTCCGTTTGATCCGGTCACAAGGATTACAGCCATATTTCTAGAAATTATATTCTGCTTCCCTGAAGGAAGGATTTTTCAAATCTTTTTCACTGATCACAGGTGCTGCCCCGCATGCCGGCCAATCAATTTTAAGTTCCGGATCATTAAGGGATATTCCTCTTTCCGACAATCTGTCGTAAACGTTATCTACTTTATACTGAATTATTGCAATGTCGCTAAGAACTGAAAAGCCATGCGCGAAACCTCCGGGAATGAACAGTTGTGATTTACCATCGGAGTCGAGTTCAATACCATACCATTTTCCAAAGGTGGGAGAGCTCCTGCGCAGATCGAGCGCTACATCAAATATCTTTCCCTGGACAACCCTGACAAGCTTGGCCTGCTGATGTGGCTTGAGCTGGTAGTGAAGTCCGCGTATAACACCTCTTGATGACTTCGATTCATTATCCTGGACTGGAGCGAAGTCAATACCTGACTTATGAAATGCATTGCGGTTGAAACTCTCAAAGAAATAGCCTCTGTTATCGGCATACACCTCCGGCTTGATAACTATCAGACCCTTAAAACCTGTTTCAATTATTTCCATTCTTACGTGCTATTTTAATCCTTCAAAAACGCTTATTTCGTCTGAGGCAATCCTCAGGAGGTATTTGCCATACTGGCTGTTTTTGAATGGCTGTGCTATTGCAACAAGCTGTTCTTTTGTGATAAACCCTCTCTTGAATGCTATCTCTTCAATGCATGAAGCCTTAAGACCCTGCCGCTGTTCGAGGGTCGCTATAAAGTTAGAAGCCTGCAGAAGACTTTCATAGGTTCCGGTATCGAGCCATGCCATCCCTCTTCCCATCAACTTGACCTCAAGCGTTCCTTCGTTGAGATAGAGCCTGTTCAGGTCAGTTATTTCAAGTTCGCCGCGTGCTGAAGGCTTCTGGGATTTTGCCTTTTTAACTACGCTGTTGTCATAAAAATACAGGCCGGTTACAGCATAATTTGATCTTGGTTGCGAAGGCTTCTCTTCGATACTGATAGCTTTACGGTTACCATCAAACTCAACAACTCCGTACCTCTCCGGATCGGTTACATAATAGCCGAATACGCAGGCTCCTTTGGTGATCTGCGAGGTCTTCAGAAGCACATCCCCGAACCCATGACCATAAAATATATTATCGCCAAGTATCATGCAGACAGTATCATTGCCGATGAATTTCTCTCCAAGGATGAACGCCTGGGCAAGGCCATCGGGTGAAGGCTGTTCTATGTAACTGAAGGTCAGCCCGAGCGATTTGCCATCGCCCAGCAGGCTATGGAATCCGGGCAGGTCGCGGGGAGTTGAGATGATTAATATATCACGGATGCCGGCAAGCATGAGGGTTGATAACGGGTAGTAAATCATAGGCTTATCATACACTGGCAGCATCTGTTTAGAGATAGTGCTGGTTATTGGGTATAGTCTTGTGCCTGAGCCGCCTGCTAAAATTATTCCTTTCATATTTTATTTATTAACCCAACCCCCCATCCCCCCTGAAGGGGGGCTAACCAGGTGGATGGATTTGTTATTTTCATAATTCAGGCCCCCTTTAGGGGGCAGTCCCGCTTCAGCGGGACGGGGGTTAACGCCCTTTTATCTTCTTCCTATCCCATAATACTTAAACCCCAGTTTCTTAATCGAAGCCGGGTCATATATGTTTCTGCCATCAAAAATTACCTTCTCTTTCATCAGCGAAGCCATTTTTTTGAAATCGGGCAGGTGAAATTCCGACCATTCAGTCATCAGGACCATTGCATCGGCACTTTCAAGAGCTTCATAAGGGTTGGATGAGTAAGCTATTTTGTTTCCCAAAACTTTCTTTGTCTCCTCCAGTGCTGCAGGGTCGTAAGCCCTAACCTTTGCGCCGGCCTTAAGCAGGTTTCCAATCAGGTTTATCGATGATGATTCCCTGATGTCATCTGTTTTTGGCTTGAACGATAATCCCCATACTCCAATAGTCTTGTTCTTTAAATTGTTTTTGAAATGAGCAGTCATTTTGTTGAAAATGACATTCTTCTGATATTCATTTGCTTTTTCGACAGCTTTGACCACATTCAGTTCGTACCCATGGTCGTGGGCAGTTCTGATGATTGCCTTCACGTCTTTTGGGAAGCATGAGCCTCCGTAACCGGTTCCGGGATAAAGAAATTTACTTCCGATCCTTGAATCGCTGCCAATACCCTTCCTGACATGGTTGATGTCGGCTCCAAGAATATCGCACAGGTTTGCAATTTCGTTGATGAAGCTGATCCTCGTGGCCAGCATAGCATTTGCAGCGTACTTTGTAATCTCTGCCGACGCAATATCCATGAAAAGTATAGGGTGATTATTAAGCACAAAAGGATTATACAGGCGTCTCATTATCTCTCCGGCTTTCTCGCTGTCAATCCCTATTACTATCCTTTCAGGCTTAAGGAAGTCATCAACGGCAGCACCTTCCTTGAGAAACTCGGGGTTACTTGCCATATCGAAGGCTGCTTTTGATTCACGTTCATCGAGCTCTTTACGGATAGCTTTCCTGATCTTTTCGGATGTACCGACAGGAACTGTACTTTTGGTTACGATGACCGAATATGATGTGATCACAGAGCCTATTTCCCCTGCTACTTCAATAACATGCTTCAGGTCGGCGCTGCCGTCTTCTCCTGGCGGTGTGCCTACTGCAATGAAAATGACCTCGGCACCCTTTATGCCATCCTTCAGTGAAGAAGTGAAGAATAACCTGTTTTTCTCCACATTGAGCCTGATCATGCTTTCAAGACCAGGTTCATAAATGGGAACAGAACCTTCATTCAACTGCTTAATTTTAGATTTATCATTATCGATGCATGTCACAGTTACACCACTTTCAGCAAAACAAGTCCCTGTAACCAGTCCCACATAGCCTGTTCCCACAACTGCAATTTTCATATAAACCTGGTAGTTTTAAGTTTAAATATATGCAAAGATAATAGAACAGATGAATTTTCACCCCCCCTCAGGGGGCAGGGGGCAAAGTGGTGAAAATCTTCTCATTATTATGGCATATTTAAAAAATATGGATATCTTTGCGAACCATTTTTTTCAAAATAATGTCTAACTTATTAATTATTAGTTCATTTAAATTACAATTATGACTGAAAGCAAGAAGAAAACAACCGCCAAAGAGGTTGTTGAAAAAAACGAAGACGTTGTAAAACCTGTCAAAAAAGCAAAGGTTAAAGAAAGTAAAGAGAAACTTATTGAGGAGGCTCTGGAAGTTGAAGCAGTTCCTGTCGATGAAGAAAAAGAATTAAAAGTTTCCGAAGTCAGCGAGGCTCCTGAAGCCGTGATTGCTGAAGAAAAGAAAGAGAAAAGGCCAAAGAAATCAAAGCCTGAACATGAAACTGAACGCCCGGCTCCCGTTGCCAACGAGGATTTTGACTGGGTTGGTTTCGAAAAGGATGAGCTTAAGAACTCACCTAAACACAAGGAATACGAAGCGATGTACGACGAGACACTCTCAACTGTTGCAGTTGACGAGGTTGTTCATGGTACAGTTATTCAGATGACTCCCCGCGAAGTCGTTATTAACATCGGTTATAAATCTGAAGGCGTCGTTAGTCTTAACGAGTTCCGCTATAACCCGAACCTGAAAGTAGGCGATACCGTTGAGGTATATGTTGAAAGTCAGGAAGACAAGAAAGGCCAGCTTCTCCTTTCACACAAAAAAGCACGCGCAATCAATTCGTGGGACAGGGTTAATGCATCCCTTGAAAAAGATGAGATCATCACCGGTTATATTAAGTGCCGTACTAAAGGCGGTATGATTGTCGATGTATTCGGCATCGAAGCTTTCCTTCCCGGTTCACAGATCGACGTCAAGCCGATCCGCGATTACGATGTGTTTGTAGGCAAGACGATGGAATTCAAAGTTGTCAAGATCAACCAGGAATTCAAGAACGTTGTTGTATCTCACAAAGCTCTTATTGAAGCTGAACTTGAACAGCAGAAGAAAGAGATCATTGCCAAACTTGAAAAAGGACAGGTTCTTGAAGGAACCGTTAAGAATATTACCTCATACGGAGTATTTATTGACCTCGGCGGTGTCGACGGTCTTATACATATTACAGACCTTTCATGGGGCAGGGTTAACCACCCTGAGGAGATTGTTTCCCTTGATCAGAAACTCAATGTCGTCATACTCGATTTTGACGATGAAAAGAAGAGGATCGCGCTCGGTCTCAAGCAGCTTACTCCTCATCCATGGGATTCAGTCAATCCTGATCTCAAGATCGGCGATAAAGTAAAAGGCAAGGTTGTCGTTATGGCCGATTATGGTGCATTCGTTGAAATAGCCACGGGTGTTGAAGGACTGATCCATGTCTCTGAAATGTCATGGTCACAGCATCTTCGCAGTGCACAGGAGTTCATGAAGGTTGGCGACGAGGTCGAAGCAGTTGTTCTTACTCTCGACAGGGCTGAGAGGAAAATGTCACTCGGCATCAAACAGCTCAAACCGGATCCATGGCAGAACATCGACGATAAATATACCGTTGGTTCAAAACATATGGCTAAAGTCAGGAACTTTACAAACTTCGGTGTATTCGTTGAAATTGAAGAGGGTGTTGACGGACTGATCCATATTTCGGATCTTTCATGGACAAAGAAGATCAAGCATCCTGTAGAATTTACTGCAATAGATGCTGAGATTGAAGTTGTCGTTCTTGAAATCGATAAGGAAAACAGACGACTGAGCCTTGGACACAAGCAGCTCGAAGAGAATCCATGGGATGTATTTGAAGGCCTGTTCACAGTTGATTCAGTGCATGAAGGAACCGTTATGGAAGTATTCGACAAGGGTGCAGTTATTGCCCTTCCTTACGGAGTTGAGGGATTTGCTACACCCAAACATATGGTTAAAGAAGACGGAACAATGGCAAAAGTCGATGAGAAACTGATGTTCAAGGTTATCGAATTCAATAAATCGGCCAAGAAAATCATCGTTTCTCATAGCAGGGTTTTCGAAGATGAAAAGAAATCAACTGAAGCTCCTGTTAAGAAGACAGAGGGTGAAACACCCAAGAAATCAGCAAGAAAGCCTAAATCAAACGCTGAAAAAACAACTCTTGGTGATATTACCCAGCTGGCTGCTTTAAAAGAAGAAATGGAAGAAAAACAGAATAAAGCATCTAAGAAAGAGAAATAATTATTAAATTAGAGCTATCAAATTTTAATATTATGGATTTCAATATTGAAAGCCGGAATAACAGTACAGTGATCCAGATCCAGTCTGAGAAGCTTGATACACATATTGCTCCTGCTCTGAAATCTGAACTTGTACTGGTTTCAGGTAAGGGTGAGAAGAATATCATCCTTGACCTTGAAAAATGTCAGTACTGCGACTCTTCGGGTCTTAGTGCCATCCTGGTAGCCAACAGACTTTGTAAAAATGCCGGTGGTACATTTGTACTCTGCGGCCTGAATGAAGCCGTCGAACGTCTTATCACTATTTCTCAGCTCGATACTGTCCTGACAATCACCGGGACAATAGCCGATGCTGAAAAGATGATATCCTGAGACCGCAGCTTTGCAGGATGCCGATGAAAGTTACAGTACTTGGCAGCAGTTCTGCATTGCCGACGTCAGAAAGATTTCCTTCCGCTCATGTGCTCAATGCACATGAGCGGTTGTTTTTAATAGACTGCGGAGAGGGAACCCAGATGCAGCTTCGCAGGAACAGGATCCGGTTCGGAAAAATAAACCATATCTTCCTCAGCCACCTGCATGGCGATCATGTTTTCGGCCTCTATGGGCTTTTATCAACATTCAGTCTCATGGGAAGAGCTGCACCCCTGCATCTATATGCCCCTGAAAACTACAACAGCATGCTCAGATCCCATCTGGCCGATTTCGACATCCACCTGAATTACGAAATTGATTTCATTCCTCTTGCCGGAAAAAACCCGGTAAAGATACTTGAGGATAAATACCTGACGGTAACCTCATTTCCTCTTCAGCACAGGGTGACGGCTTTTGGTTTCCTTTTTGCTGAAAAGCCTCACGACCGTAATATTATCAAGGATTCAATTTTCAGGTATGAGATTCCTTCAGTTAGAATTCCTGCAATAAAGAAAGGCGAGGATTTCATCACGAAGGATGGGGTTCTGATAAAAAATGAAGATATCACTGTTGCAGGTCCGGCTCCGCTTTCCTACGCCTATTGCAGCGACACAAAGTATTTTAAGCGGCTGTCATCTTTCGTTAAGGGTGTCGACCTGCTTTACCACGAAGCTACCTTCGATATGTCACTTCAGGATCTGGCGAAAACAACTGGCCATTCAACATCTCTGGATGCTGCAAAAGTTGCAGCCTCAGCGGGAGCCGGCAGCCTCATGATTGGACATTTCTCAGCCAGGTATAAGGATATCTTGCCTCTCGTGGAGGAGGCCAGACAGATATTCCCCCTGACATTCCCAGCCCTTGACGGGCACACATACGAAGTGGGCAGCCACGTTAATCCTTAAGAAAAGAATTTCTATCTTTGACATCTTTAAATAAAAAGAGGATTTATTTAAATGGAAAATTCAAATTGATAATTAAGATATAATTTAGACCCCCATCCTGCCTTCCCCCAAGGGGGAAGGTAAGTATTTCCCCCCTGGGGGAAAAAAGAAGGGGGGGGTAAAAAATAAAGAAGAGTGCAGGATAAAATACTCATACTTGATTTCGGCTCTCAATATACTCAACTGATAGCCAGGAGAATAAGGGAACTCAATGCTTATTGCGAAATTTATCCGTTCAACCATTTCCCGATTCCGGACAGCAGTGTCAAAGGGGTTATTTTATCAGGCAGCCCATCGTCGGTACGCGATAAGGATGCACCGGTTCCACAGTTGGAGAAAATCAAGGGTCATATCCCTCTTCTGGGTGTTTGTTACGGTGCTCAATATCTTGTTCAGGGATTCGGAGGTGAAGTCCTGCCTTCCAATACACGTGAGTACGGAAGAGCAAACCTGATCTCAATTAATAAAGAAGACCAGCTCTTTAAAAACATCACGCCTGGCACGCAGGTATGGATGTCTCATGGCGATACAATAGTAACCATGCCTGAGAACTACGAGATTACAGGCTCAACTGCTGACGTTAAAGCCGGAGCTTTCCATATAAAAGGAGAAAAAACCTGGGGCATCCAGTTCCATCCTGAAGTCTACCATACCTCTGAAGGAAAACAGATACTCGCCAATTTTGTCGGACGCATATGCGGATGCGCAATGAACTGGACCCCTGGTTCGTTTGCTGAATCAACAGTTGCCGGACTTAAGAGACAACTCGGCAATGATAAAGTGATCCTTGGTTTATCCGGAGGTGTCGATTCATCTGTGGCGGCCGCACTTCTTAACAAGGCAATAGGTAAGAACCTGACATGCATCTTTGTTGATAACGGGCTGCTAAGAAAGAATGAATTCGCAAAAGTGATGGAATCTTATCCGGGTCTCGGGCTGAATGTAGTCGGTGTTGATGCGGCAGACAGGTTCCTTGATCAGCTTGAGGGAGTGAGCGAGCCGGAGGAAAAGAGAAAAATCATAGGAAAGGTTTTTATTGAAGTTTTTGAGGAAGAAGCGCGTAAGGTGAAGGATGTTAAATGGCTTGCCCAGGGAACCATTTATCCTGATGTAATAGAATCAGTATCTGTGAACGGTCCGTCAGCAACAATAAAATCCCATCATAATGTCGGAGGACTGCCCGAAAAAATGCATTTGAAAGTTGTAGAGCCGCTTCGGTTGCTCTTCAAAGATGAAGTCAGGAGAGTCGGAACCACACTCGGACTGCCCGATTATATTCTGAAAAGGCATCCATTCCCGGGACCCGGACTTTCAATCAGGCTCCTGGGAAAAATATCGAAGGAAAAGCTGGAAATACTCCGGGAGGCAGACGAGATATTTATTGAGGGCCTGAAGAAACAGGGACTCTACGATCAGGTATGGCAGGCAGCAGTAATCCTTCTTCCGGTTCAGTCAGTCGGAGTTATGGGTGACGAGAGAACCTATGAAAATACAGTCGTTTTGCGGGCTGTCAATTCCACAGATGGTATGACCGCTGACTGGTCGCAGTTGCCTCACGAATTCCTTGGAATGATATCCAACGAAATAATAAATAAGGTTAAAGGGATCAACAGGGTGGTGTATGATATAAGCTCTAAACCACCTTCAACTATTGAATGGGAGTAGAAGAGAAGTTTGGAGTGAGCTAAAGTCAGGGGTGAAGAACAAAAAGATGTAAAACCCGTTTATGAAGAATTACGATATAATAAGTTAATATGATTATGATAGTCAGAAGAGCAATACCAGCAGTATTATTTTTTGTTTTATTGATATTCAATCTGCCGGTCGCGGCACAGACGCTGAATGAAGGTACATTCAAGATAGGCAGGACCATGGGGCTGATCGATCAGTTTTATGTCGATTCTGTGAACCTGGACAATCTGACTGAAAAAGTAATCATAAACCTGCTTAAGGATCTTGACCCTCACTCAACCTATATTTCAGCAAAAGATGTGAAGGATATGAATGAGCCGCTCGAGGGAAACTTTAGCGGGATAGGTATTCAGTTCAGCCTTCTTCGCGATACAATAATTGTAATAGAAACAATTTCAGGAGGACCATCAGAAAAGGTAGGTCTGCTTGCCGGCGACAGGATTATCAGGATCAACGATGAAAAAGTCGCGAATACCGGTATATCAACGGGCAGTGTCATGAGCAAGCTAAGGGGACCGAAAGGGACTGCCGTGAATGTCAGCATCTTCAGGAAAGGGGAGAAGAATGTACTTGAATTTACTATTATCCGCGATAAGATACCGCTTTACAGTCTCGATGCTGCTTATATGCTTGATAAAGAAACCGGCTATGTGAAACTTAACAAGTTTGCTGTTACCACCGATAAGGAATTTACAGATGCACTTGTTCCGCTGAAAAAGAGCGGAATGAAAAACATTGTAATCGACCTGCGGTCAAACGGCGGCGGCGTTATGTCAGCAGCAACAGATATTGCGAATCATTTTTTTACCGATCGGAAACTTCTGGTATATATGTCAGGAAGAAAAACACCGAGAACCGATTATAATTCTTTGGGAGCAGGTGACCTTGCTTCATTTAGGGTGGTGATCCTTACAGATGAAGGATCAGCCTCGGCAAGCGAGATTTTAACAGGTGCGCTCCAGGATTGGGACAGGGCTGTGGTAATGGGCAGGCGAACCTTCGGCAAAGGGCTGGTTCAGAGAGGATTTTACCTTAACGATGGCTCAATGATAAGGTTAACGATAGCACGTTATTACACACCTACCGGACGATCAATACAGAGCCCGTACAATGAGGGTTACGATAAATATATGAGCAATTTCTATAAGAGGTTCTCTGATGGTGAGATGATGTCGGCAGATTCGGTTCATTTCCCTGATTCACTGAAGTATACGACACTGGTAAACAAGCGTACTGTTTATGGCGGAGGAGGTTTAATGCCAGATGTTTTCGTTCCGGCTGATACCACTTTCTATTCTGACTATTACAAAGCTCTTTTCAGGAAAGCTGTCTTCAATAGCTTCATCCTTGAGTATGCCGATAAAAACAGGGATAGGATAAAGTCGGCATATACATCCTTCAATGATTTTAAAGAAAGATTCCGGTTTTCTGATGATGAAATCAATGCTTTCATAAAGAAAGGGGAGGACGCTGGTGTAAAATACAATGAGCATCAGTTCAAGATATCAGAGGAAGAGATACTTCTTGCGCTAAAAGCATTGGTGGCTAATAATTTCTGGCAGACGAACGAGTACTTCAGGATAATTAACGCGAACGACAAGCTGATAGAAAAGGCCCTTAATTTAATATCTGACAAGGATGCCTATAACAGGATTCTTGGTAACAAATAGCTGTCTTTACCGATTAGCTTGATCTTTTCGTTGAATAAGTGATTTCGTAAGAAATCGTCGGATCAGTATCATCTGTTGCAGAGAATGTCCATTCAAGAATATCATTGTCGATTGTGAACTTCCAGGTGGATGTCGCACCGGGTATTGTCATAATATTGCCGTTTAAAGTCCAGGAAAAAGTACCATATACGTCTCCGTCCTTGTAATATATTGCAGTACCGCTGGAGGCAAACTCATAGGCCTCTTCATTGTCTTTGAGATAGGCCGTATATAAGTCCTGTTTAACACTATTACTATATGTGACCTGTGTTTTTGAAATAACATTCCATTTACCAATGATGGCTTCACTCAGAGGAGTCTCCTTTTTACACGATGCAACTGAAACCAGGAAAATGGCAGAAAGTAATAACAGTTTTTTCATAATATCTCTTTATTTAGAATTGCAGGTATGAATCCTTATTGTAAAGAAACAATAAAATTTGAAAAGTGGTCTGCATTAAAACAAAAGATTCTGTAAAAACTCTTTTTATATGGGCAAATAACTAATTTTGAAAATCACTTATATTTAATGAAATTCACTGCAAAGACTCTTTACGGGCTTGAAGATGTTCTGGCCCTGGAGCTGAGGGAACTCGGTGCCTCAGATATTGAACCGGCCAACCGGGCTGTCCTGTTCAGCGGCAGTAAAGAGCTTCTTTACAAGGTTAATTACTGTTCACGGAGTGCATTATCGTTTCTGGTCCCCTTATCAGGATTCAGGATCAGGTCGAAGGAAGATCTTTACAAGAAGGCTTCAGAAGTGGAATGGTCTGAAATCATGGACCACGACTCTTCATTTTCTGTTGCGCCGGTTGTGCGCTCAGAACTCTTTGATCATTCGGGCTACCCGGCTCTGGTTGTCAAGGATGCCATTGCGGATTATTTCCGGGGGAAAAGTGGTAGGAGGCCATCTGTCAGCACTTCGGACCCTGATGTGGTGATCAATCTTCATATCAGCAACGATCATGTAGACATATCACTCGATTCGTCGGTAATACCTTTGTATAAAAGGGGTTACAGGTCAGAACAGGGATTGGCTCCATTGAATGAAGTTCTTGCTGCAGGAATGCTTATGCTTTCGGGATGGGACGGCACTCTGCCGCTCCAGGATGCTATGTGCGGATCAGGCACTATACTGATTGAAGCGCAGATGATTGCCAATAAAATACCTCCGGGAAAATTCAGGAACTTTTTCGGATTTACCCGATGGAAAGATTTTGATGAAAATCTTTTCATAAGGATGAAAAAGGAGAGCGAAGCGCTGATAGTTAAATCCGGCACGCTGGTTACCGGCAGCGATATATCTGAAGCCGCTGTCCGGCAGGCTGAAGCAAATATCAGGAAAGCGGGTCTTGAAGGTGTTATATCGGTTGAGGTCGCTGATTTCAAGGATGTAAAGAGAGCATCCGGCGACGGGTACCTGGTTATTAATCCGCCTTATGGACAGAGGCTTAAACCTGATGAAATAGAAAACCTGTATAGCATGATAGGTTCAACTCTTAAACATCATTTTACCGGAAACAAAGCTTGGATTATCACATCCGGGAAGGAGTATTTAAGGAATATCGGACTTAAACCGAAAAAGAAATTTACCCTTTTCAACGGGGCTCTGGAATGCGTTTTTGCTGGCTACGAACTATATGAGGGAACGAAAAAACAGGCATCAGCGTGAAATCGTCATAAAAATGGTGTTTATCACTATAATTGCCTACTTTTATCAAAAAGCAAGTTGAAACCGGCATGAGTAATGTGGAAAAGTTATAATTTGGTAACTTCATATTTTTATTATATTTGTTATCGGAAAAACAGGGTCCTTACCCAAAAAGAGCTTAAATGGGCTTTGATATAGAAAATTACTTAACGGACCAGTCAAAGAAAAATGTTATCCTTTTTTATAAGGGTAATGTTGATTCTGATGTCATCAATCACGTTCTTGATACGGTTGAGGACAAGATGGTTCAGATTAATGAGCAGGCCAAGCTCCGGAAGAAGGTCTATAATGTGCTTGTTGAGAGCCTGCAGAACCTGTATCACCATGTCGATAAAGTACCTGAAGATTTCGAAGACCAGACCTCAGAAAAGTTTGGACTGCTTATTGTAGAAAAGGTTGACTATGGTTATAAAATAATTACCGGGAACTTTGTACATGCAGATAATATTGAAAAGCTCGAAGAAAAGATAAAAAGGATCAACAGGTCAAGCCACGAGGAGATCAAGGAACTATATAAATTCATCCTCAATCACCAGCGCATCTCTGCCAAAGGTGGTGGCGGACTTGGACTTGTCGATATTGCCAGAAAGACGGGCAATAAACTAGATTACACATTTAAACGGTATAATGATAAATACTCTTTTTTCTACCTGAACATCCTGGTTGACGAAAGAGAACAAGTATGAATTTAATTTTACAAAACTTAAAACTTAATAAAAATGGAACCGATCATCATTGAAGGAACGCCGAAAACCCCAACAGTTAAATTTGATGCAATTGAAGGTGTATTCGAAATAAAGGGACGTTCAATTCCAGAAAACTCAGTTGAATTTTATAAACCTCTTGTTGACTGGCTCGACACCTACAAAGAGACACCGCTGATAAAAACCGTGGTGAATATCCGGCTTGAGTATTTCAACACGAGTTCCTCGAAGTGCATTCTTGATGTCTTCAAGAAGCTTGAGGCTATTCACAAAGCCAAAAATGAAGTGGAAGTAAACTGGTACTATGAGGAGGACGATGAGGATATGCTCGAAGCCGGTGAAGATTATGAATCTATCATCAGGGTGCCGTTTAAGATGATTGAAATAGTAGAGTAATCTGCTTAAAATCTCAGGTTGATCATTGTCAGGTCGGTTATTCCAAAAACTAAAGGGGCTTTTGAAAGCCCCTTTTTTTATTCTGATTTTTTTAGCTTATGCCCTATTGCCACTTCTCCTGAATCGAGAATCTTCTTGAGCACCCTGAAATAGAGTGCAAAATAAAGCAACATAGTCATCGCCCACAGAACAATCACATTTACCGTAAAAGTATCCATATCCTTTCCGAATATCCTTTTGACAGGTGAATAAAAGTGAGCTTTTATCATGTTGGTCTCAGGATCGGTATAAATGGGATCAAGCTTCTGGATAATCTCACCCTTGAAATCAATAGTCCTCACTGTTTCATTCTTGTTGGTGACAAACTCTTCAAGAGACTCATTGGCATAATCGTCCCTTAATTTCAGGAATGCCTGACTGTTTTCTGTATTGAGTTTTGTTACAAGAGCATCCTTCATTTCGCTGGCGCTCTTGGAATAGTCGACATAGTATTTTCTTATTATGTCGACACATTTAAGCGCTTCACCGGCAACTTCAGGAGTCACCTTTTCCGGAGTGAGCGAATCAAGGTAATTGAATTTAAGATCGGGAGTCTCTATAAGCTGTTTCCTGATCTCATTGCGGCAAATGAGAAGCTTGCTATTAAAGTCTTTGCTCCTGACACCTCTTTCGAGATCTGTTTTGATGTTTTCAAGCTTGCCTTTTATTTCGGAATGCCAGTAATCCTTCTTGAATTTAGCTTTGCTTATGGCTTTATCAAAGACATAGAATTGCCTTTCAAATTTATTATCCTTGAACTGTTTGACAGCCAATGCTTCATATCCCCACCTTGCAGTAATGAATTCACCATATATAGGAATTGAAACAGGTGATGACAAGTTAGGGTTAAGTTTTTCGAACTTCACCATTATACCGCTTAATATGATCTGCGGGATTACAAGGAAAGGTATTAAGATATAAATGGTAACAACAGCCTTGAAGCTGTCGGATATAACCAGACCGATCATGTTCGCGCCGGCCCAGCATGTGAAGAGCACAAGCCAGTACTCGAACCACATGCCTTTTATGCCGATAATTGAGTTACCGATAATTACAAAGCTCAGGGCCTGGATGGCAGAGATACTCAGCTGAACAAAGACCTTTGACATCAGGTAACTGTTCCAGCTGAGGTTAAGGAATGCCTCTCTCTTCAGTATTTTTCGGTCTTTGATGATCTCTTCAGCGCTCACTGTAAGTCCCATGAATATGGCAATGATTACCGACATGAATATATATACCGGCAGATTGCTGTTCTCATAAAGAGTGTACTTCGGATTTGTCGCGCTCTCGTCAAAATACCTGATGAGGAAAGCGAGCGCAAATGCCAGGATGGGAGCTTCAAGCAGCGTAATGAGCAGATACTGTATATCGGCAATCTTTGACAGCACATCACGCTTTGTGAATACAAGCATCTGCTTGAATTTATTAGGCGTCTTAAAATTTATTTCTGGAATTGCAGCACCGGGTTCGATGATATCTTCCTTTTTTTCACTCTTGTATAGGTTGCTCCAGTCGGCAGGTGATATCCGCCTGGTATCGGTGGGCTGACCGCTCTCTGTAAAGACCCTTGTTTCAACAATATTGAAGATCTGTTCGGGGTTGACGTTACCGCAAACGTAGCATTCGCTCTCGTTGTAGTTTGCCTGTTCAATTTTTCTTTTGAAGTATTCGATAGACTCAACCGGGTTGCCATTATAGATAAGGTATCCGCCGGTATCAAGGATGATGAGCTTATCGAACATCTTGAATATTTCAGAGGAGGGCTGATGTATTACTATAAAGAGAAGTTTCCCCTTCCTGGCGAGTTCCTTCAGAAGGTCAAGAATGTTTTCTGAGTCACGCGAGGAGAGACCTGAAGTAGGTTCATCGAGGAACATGATAGCAGGTTCGCGGATTAGCTCCAGTGAAATGTTGAGTCTTTTGCGCTGTCCTCCGCTGATCTTTTTGTTAAGAGGGCTTCCAACCTGGATGTCGCGTATCTCAAAAAGGCCGAGGTTTTTCAGGGTATTATCGACCCTGGTCACTATTTCATCTTCAGAAAGATTATCAAAGCAGAGCTTTGCATTATAATAGAGGTTTTCGAATACCGTCAGCTCTTCAATCAGCAGGTCATCCTGTGAAACATACCCGATAAGGCCTTTGATCTTTTCTTTGTCCTTATGAATGTTTACTCTGTTAATAAGGACCTCACCATCAAATGGAGCATTAGTGCCGTTCAGAACGCCAAGAAGCGTTGATTTCCCTGCCCCGCTGGCTCCCATGATCCCGACCATCCTTCCAGATTCTTCCCTGAAGCTCATATGGTGAATTCCCACGCTGCCGCTCTTGAACCGGTATTCTATATTGTTTACCTCATATACAACCCTGGATGCTTTGAATTCCTCTTTGAGAAACTGCATAGTCACATCCCAGTAATAGACAGGTTTTATCTTATAACCCTTGATTGATGAACCCTGGCTGAAAGGATATACTTTGTCTTCCTGCAGCAGCTGCCCATTCATCGAAAGTTCTCCTGTACCCGTAAATCTGACGAAATAGAGTTTTACAGAGGAAATGAACAATATCCATATCTGTCCCTTCAGCAATTCCTTGTAAATATGCTTGGCTTCCTTCAGTCCGGGTTCCTTGTTGCTATTTATAAGCAGAAGGTCCTGAGAGTCAGGAATACTGGTGAAAGGATTCAGAACAAAACTTTCAATAAAACCATACTCTTCCTCGGTAATGTTCAACCCTTCGGCAAGAGTGCTGATAAATCCAAGTTCCAGATGACTTACTTCCTGCCCTCCGGATTTACAGAATTCAAGTGCCTGGATCACAACAACAATTCTCTGTTCCTGGTCAAGCTGACCCTGTTCGTTTATCTCCTTGCAGAGTTTCCTTATCCTTATGGCAATAGCGCCTTCACGACGCTCTGCGCTGCTCTTTTCAAGCTTTTTCCTTGCCTCGTCAAAAGCTAGGTCATATTTAAGAAGGTATTCTTTTACAAGTTCCAGATTAAGCAGCCGCTTGAGAAAAGCTTCAACGACACCTCTTCTCTCATTGTCATTAGCCTGAGGTTTCGCAATTATGGCAAACAACTGCATAAGGGTTTCGAGGATCTTTTCACTCATAGAAGGTCACTTTTTATTCCGATTTGAAGGTAGGAAATATATTGCATGGTACAAAAATTCCGGTATTAGATTTTTAATACCATATGCTCATCCTTTTCTTTTCTTTTTCTTCTCAACAGAGAAGCCGAATTTGCCAATGAACTTGCCAGTCTCATAATATTTCCCGTGAAGATAGCTGAGAGGATTGGCATCGGAAAGCCTGAACTTTCCGCTTTTCCGGTCAATATATTCCTCATCTGCATTTATTGCGACCACTTCCGAAATGAACATATGGTGTGAGCCGAGCTCCTTTATTTCCCTGACAACGCATTCAATGTTTACCGGGGATTCTTTCAGCAGAGGCGCTTTGACTTTTGATGCAGGCACCGGGGTAAGCCCCATTTCTGCAAATTTATCAAAGTCTCTTCCTGATCTTACTCCGCACCAGTCAGTTGCAAAAGCCAGCGCCCTGGTTGTAAGGTTTATTACAAAATCGCCATTCTTACGGATAATCTCATAAGAGTGCCGTGACGGCCTTAATGAAATATAGCACATTGCAGGATCGGTGCATATCGTTCCGGTCCAGGCAATTGTAATAATGTTATATTCAGATGGTTCAGATCCGCATGTAACCATTACGGCCGGCAAAGGATATATCATCGTACCGGGTTTCCAGAGAATTTTAGTCATTGACTTTCAGATTGAAATGATAAATATTTCAAAGATAATATTATACTTTGATGTATTCTTTCTTGTCACTATGACATTATTTGACTAAATTTTAATGCCAAAAAGTCCATACTTCGGGTTCGGCAGGTAATTTGATCCTTTCAAGTAAAACAAACTAAAATGAATCTGAATAATTTTACATTAAAAGCACAGGAAGCAGTACAGAAGGCTTTCAATATCGCTGCAGCAAAAGGCCAGCAGGCAGTCGAATGCGCACATCTTCTCAAGGGAATAATGTTCGAAGCAGAAAGTGTTACTGACTTTCTGTTTGGAAAGATGGGCGTTAATAAAGCAAATCTGTCGCGCGGTATAGAAAAGCTCATTGATTCATATCCAAAAGTATCAGGGGCAGAAGCGTATGTCTCTTCTTCATTATCTGAGGCAATGCGGAAAGCTAACAGTTTTGCCTCAGACAAGAAGGATAAGTTTGTCACTGCCGAACATCTTCTTATGGGTATTCTTGAAACCGACGACAAGGCATCAAAGCTGCTTAAGGATAATGGAATGACTATTGCCGGTCTTAAAGCTTCAGTTGATGAGCTCAGGAAAGGCGCCTCGGTTGACAGTCAGACAGCCGATGATACGTTCGATTCGCTGAACAGGTATGCTATAAACCTCAACGAAAGGGCAAGATCGGGTAAGCTTGATCCGGTAATAGGACGCGATGAAGAGATACGCCGTATTCTACAGATACTTGGGCGGCGCACAAAAAACAATCCTCTGATGATAGGCGAACCGGGCGTGGGCAAGACTGCAATTGCCGAAGGAATAGCCCACAGGATAATAAGGGGCGACGTCCCTGAAGACCTTAAATCAAAAGTGATCTATTCACTTGATATGGGTGCGCTGATTGCCGGTGCCAAGTACAAAGGCGAGTTTGAGGAGAGGCTTAAATCGGTGGTAAACGAAGTTATCGGTTCAAACGGCGAGATCATCCTTTTTATTGATGAGATACATACCCTCGTAGGCGCAGGTCAGTCTGAAGGAGCCATGGATGCAGCCAACATTCTTAAGCCGGCGCTGGCAAGGGGAGAGCTCAGGGCCATCGGAGCCACAACACTTAATGAGTACCAGAAGTATTTTGAAAAAGATAAAGCTCTAGAACGAAGGTTCCAGGTGGTTATGATCGATGAACCTGGCCGTGAGGACTCTATCTCGATACTGCGTGGGATACGTGAAAAATATGAGGCACATCATAAAGTAATTATCAGGGACGAGGCAATAATTGCTGCCGTTGATCTTTCAGTGCGCTACATAACCAACAGGTTTCTTCCTGACAAGGCAATCGACCTCATCGACGAGGCTGCAGCAAGACTCAGGCTGCAAATGAATTCCGTTCCTGAAAAAGTTGATGAAGCGCAGAGATCTATTACAAGGCTCGAAATCGAAAGGGAAGCTGTAAAAAGAGATGGTGATAAAAATAAGGAAGAAGAAATCTCACGTGAGCTTGCAGATTTACAGGCAAAAAGAGATGAGCTTAATGCAGCCTGGAAAACTGAAAAGGATATGATCAGCAAGGTACAATCTAAAAAAGAGGCAGTTGAGTCTCTTCGTTTCGAAGCTGAACAGGCTGAACGGACCGGTGACTATGAGAAGGTGGCCGAAATTAGATATGGAAAGATAATAGGACTCGAAAAGGAAATAGCCGTACTGAAGGAACAGATTGAGAAAAAAAGGAGCAAGGGATCCCTGATCCAGGAAGAAGTTAAGTCGGAAGATATTGCCGAAATCGTTTCCAAATGGACTGGAATTCCTGTTTCGAGAATGCTTGAAAGCGAGAAAGAGAAGCTTCTTCGTCTGGAGGAAGAGCTTCATAAGAGGGTCGTGGGTCAAGATGAAGCCATAAGCGCCGTAGCTGACGCAGTAAGAAGATCAAGGGCCGGACTGCAGGACCAGAAAAAGCCTGTTGGATCCTTTATTTTTATCGGCACAACAGGTGTAGGAAAGACCGAACTTGCTAGAGCCCTGGCAGAGTTCCTCTTTAACGATGAGAACCTGTTGACCCGAATCGATATGTCGGAGTATCAGGAAAGACACTCTGTATCAAGGCTTATAGGCGCACCTCCGGGATATATCGGTTACGAGGAGGGAGGCCAGCTCACTGAAGCTGTCCGTCATAAACCGTATTCGGTAGTGCTGCTCGACGAGATTGAAAAGGCACACCCTGACCTTTTTAATCTTCTGCTGCAGGTACTCGACGAAGGCAGACTGACTGACAACAAAGGAAGAACAGTGAATTTCAGAAACGTCATAATTATTATGACTTCCAACCTTGGATCCGATATTATCAGGGACCGGATGGAAAAATGGAACAACAAAATGCCGGAAAAAGAAGAAGAGCTTTTAAGAAAGGATATCTTCAGCCTTCTGAAAAAATCGATGAGACCCGAATTCCTGAACAGGGTCGATGAGATTGTGATGTTCCGTCCGCTTAATATTGAACAGATCAGGGAAATAGTGGTTATTCAGCTTGACCTGGTAAAACGGATGCTGCAGGAACATAATATTGGTCTTAAAGTAACTGATGACGCAATCAACTGGATTGCAGAGAAGGGATATGATCCGCAGTCAGGAGCAAGACCGGTTAAACGGCTTATTCAGAAGGAAATAATCAATGAACTCTCAAAAGAGCTTATTGCCGGCAAGATTCCTAAAGATTCTGTTGTTACAGTTGCTGTCGAGAAGGGCAAGATCATATTTAAGGTTTAAAGTTTAAGGATTAAGGTTTCCTTTTAACCTTTCTCCTTTCTCCTTTATTTTACCTCATAGATCTGATGCAGGCATCCAGGTCATCATAAATCTCAAACACGGTATGCAGGTGAAGTGTATGGAGCACTTGCATTACAGCAGGTTCGGGGTTGGCCAGTTTAAGCATACAATAATTATTGCGCGCATTCTTCAGGATTGAGAGAAGGCATCCGAATCCGGAACTATCCATATACTCAACTCCCCTGAGGTCGAGTATGACTTTTGATGTTCCATTCCCGAAGAGCTTGCCGATCTCTTCTTTTATTTCATCGGTGATAAGCGCATTGATCTTGTCGACACTGAAAGTGACTATATCGATTTTGTCCCTCTTTTCAATGCTGATCATCTAACTCTTTTTTAGTCCGTTGGTTACCAGGTCATCCAGCTCCTTGATTGCTTCTGCTGTGTCGTTTCTGAACCTGTCAATATAAGACTGATATTTCTCGGGTTCTTTTCCCTCTTTGGCCTGAAGCTCGAGTGTCTTCAGTATTGTGGCAAGATCACTCATACCCATTATAGCTACTGACGATTTCGCCTTATGGGCAAGCAATCCAAGTGAGAGATATTTCTTTTGTTCGAGGAATGATTTCATCTCATTGTGAAATTCAACGACCTGTTCCCTGAACATTGAGACAATTTCACGAATCATCTCACTGTCACCCCCGGATACGGAATCGAGGTATTCAGTATTTATGAATTTGTAATCCATAACACCAGAAAATAAAGGATCAATAAATAAGAATGCAAAGAATTGAACAAATATAACCAATTTTTTATCACCATGGATTCCCATAAGCATGAAACGTTTTTTGTAAACGGAAATAAGTGCTAAATTTATAGCGAGAAAAATAATATGGTATGAAGCGTTTAAAGCATTTCCTGACTTTGTTTTTTATTTTCAGTTTCTCCTTCCTGAATGCACAGACTAATATAAACGTGCGGAAAAATGAATTTAAAAAGGATAAGAACGGATTCGATCTCGCATGGCAGCATATCAGCACCGGCGATTCATATTATTCAGAACAGGGCATTTGGTATGGCTATGCTTATGAGGAATATGTAAAGGCAGGAATCTATAACAGTTCAAATTCCGAACTGAATTACAAGACTGGTGTCTCAGCCCTTTTTTCAGATAACAAGGAGAGAGCTTCTGAATTCTTTCTTAAGGCGCTTCAGTACAAAAGCGGCATCACTGATGATATCCTGTTGCTTACAGGCCACTCCCTGCAGTATGCAGGAAAATACACCGAGGCAATCGAGAAGCTGACCAGCTACCTTAATTCAACGGTGAAGAAGTCGGAGCAGAATATATCAGATGCTAACAGATTTATTGAGGAATGCAATTCTGCGCTTACCATTACGAAAGATACTCTAAGGATCGAAATAAAGAATGTAGGGCCTAATATCAATTCTGCCGCTGACGATTACGCCGAAATATTCACTGCAGACGGTAAAACAATGTATTTTGCCTCAAGACGCGAATTTTCAAAATCGAGCACATTGTATGGCGATGGCAAGTTTGATGAGAATATCTACTTTTCGACATTTTTTAATGGTACATGGGGAACCGCTGCCACTGCTGGAAAAAACCTCAATACCAATTTATGCGAGACTCCTCTCTATATTAATCCTGCCGGCGACGAGCTTTTTATCTATGCCGGATATGAAAACGGAGGCGATATCAAAGTATCGGAACAGAAGAAAAATGATTGGAAGACACCTTCCTCCCTATCATATAATATTAACAGCAGCGGGGCAGAGACATCTTTTACCTTCAATCCTTCAGGCAATGAAATATGGTTTGTGACAGATAAGGGGAAAGATGGACTTGGCGGTAAAGATATTTATATATCCAAAAAGCTTGATGAAAAAAAATGGTCAAAACCGGTCAATGCCGGTCCTAAGATCAACACTCCCCTTGATGAGGAGTCAGTTAGGTTTTCTGATCTTGGCGATACTATCTTTTTCAGCTCAAAAGGATATAATTCAATCGGCGGCTATGATGTTTTTTACAGCGTAAAAGGTCCCGGCGGAGAATGGGGAAATGCCGTGAATTACGGTTTTCCGCTCAATACCGCATGGGATGACCTCTTCTATTTTAAACCTAAAGGAAGCAAATCATTCTTTTTTGCATCAAACCGGCCAGGAACAAATGGCGGACTGGATATTTTTGAAGGAAAACCCCTTCCTCCGAAACCAGTAATAGTACCGGTAGTAGTTCCTCCTCAACCACCGAAACGCGATACTGTTGTTATCAGGGATACGGTTGTTGTGATCAAACAGATTGTACAGGCTCCGCCTCAACCGGTAGCTGCCCCTGAACCTCCGAAAGAAGTAGTTCTGTACCTTATCGGAAAAGTTAAGGATTCGGAGACATCTGAACCAGTCCTTGCAAAGATTGATGTAATTGACCTTGCCACCGATCAGAATGTTGCAACAACTGTAAGCTCTGACGTAGATGGAACATACAGGGTCAGGCTTCCGGATAAAAAAGCATATATGGTTAATTTCCGCGGAGCAGGCTTCCTGTCGGATATGAAGCGGGTAAGCATCCCAGCAAACTATTATTCCGATGTATTTAACCTCGACGTTTCACTGATCAAGGTTAAGGTCGGCAAAAAGGTGGTCCTGAATAATATCCTTTTCGAAACAGGAAAATCAATACTGACTCCAAGTTCAAATACTGAACTTGACCGTCTTTATAATATTCTTATTGATAATGCCCAGATGAGGATCGAAATTTCAGGCCATACTGACAAGACGGGGAGCGAGCCCGTAAACTTCAAGCTTTCGGAAGCCAGGGCAAAATCTGTAGTGGAGTATCTTGTCAGGAAGGGTATCGACCGGGCAAGGCTTGAATACAAGGGATTTGGTTCTCTTCAGCCGGTAGCTGATAATGCCACCGCCGCAGGAAGGACTAAAAACAGGAGGGTTGAATTCAAAATACTGGAATTCTGAAAAAAAATTGAAGATTTTTAAAGAATGAAGAATACTGCATTTACTAAATTTCATGAAGAAGCGGAAGCCAGGATGGTCCCTTTTGCAGGTTATAATATGCCACTTGAATATACCGGAATAAATGATGAACATATCAATGTAAGAACCAGGATCGGTGTATTTGATGTCTCTCATATGGGAGAGTTCTGGGTCACCGGACCTGATGCCCTTGCTTTCCTTCAGCATATAACCTCGAACGATGTCTCTCTGCTCACTGATGGTAAGGTTCAATATTCCTGCTTCCCAAACGGTAAGGGCGGCATTGTGGACGACCTTCTGGTTTACAGGTTTAATGCCAGGAAATACCTTCTGGTCGTAAATGCAGCCAATACTGAGAAAGACTGGAAATGGTGCGTTAAGAATGCATCAGGATTCGGCATTGTGCCAGGGAAAGATCTCGTGAACGCTTCAGATGACATTGCCCAGCTAGCCGTCCAGGGCCCGCTGGCGTTAAAGGCTATGCAGAAACTCACAGAAACTCCCATTACCGGGATGGAGTACTATACATTCATGGAAATCGACTTTGCCGGTATCAAAAATGTTATTTTCTCGACAACAGGTTATACCGGGGCAGGCGGTTGTGAGATATATGTTAAGAACAGCGACGGCCCGAAACTCTGGAATGCCATATTCGAAGCAGGAGAAGAGTTCGGAATAAAACCCGCAGGGCTGGCAGCACGCGATACGTTAAGACTTGAAATGGGCTACTGTCTTTACGGCAACGATATTAATGACACTACGTCACCGATAGAAGCCGGACTCGGCTGGATCACCAAATTTACCGATTCAAAGAGTTTTATCGATAAAGATCTCCTCCTTAAACAGAAAAATGATGGAGTCAATAAGAGACTCAGGGGATTTATTATGATAGACAGGGGGATACCGAGACAGCATTATGATGTCGTTGATTCAAATGGAAATAATATTGGAGAAGTGACTTCCGGCACCATGTCGCCGATGCTGAAGCAGGGAATCGGAATGGCATACCTTGCCAGGGGCTTCTGGAAGACCGATACTGAGATATTTATACGCATAAGGAATAAAGACCTGAAGGCCAAGGTAGTGAACTTACCGTTTTACAATAAATAAAGGTATTAGGGCATTAAGGTATTAAGGTATTAAGGTATTAAGGTATTACGGCATTACAGCATAACACCCTAACACCCTAAAACCGTAACACCTTAACACCGTAACACCATATTGATGGGGAAAAGAAAACTTGAGACATGTTTTTCACCGGCATTGTATGAAGCCGATCTGCATGCAGGATCGATAGTTGTGATCATTGATATCCTGCGGGCGACATCAGCTATTTGCACTGCCTTTGCCAATGGAGCAAAATCAATAATACCGGTTGAGACAGTTGATGAGGCAAGAGAATACAAAAGCCGAGGCTATCTTGTTGCAGCAGAGCGTGATGGTTATTTGCTTGATTTTGCGGATTTCGGCAATTCCCCTTTCAACTTTACCAGGGATAGGGTTGAAGGAAAAACTATTGTTTACAGCACAACGAACGGAACAGGGATTATTAAAATGTCATCATCGGCAGGCAGGATAGTAATAGGATCTTTTCTGAACATAAGCGCGCTTACCGATTGGATCATTTCACAGGAAATGGATGTTGTGCTCTTTTGCGCTGGATGGAAAAACAGGTTCAATCTTGAGGATACAATCTGTACCGGGGCAATTGCAGAAAAGCTTATAGCCTCATCCCTGTACTCAACCATCTGTGACTCAACTCATGCTGCAATGGATCTCTGGACTCTGGCAAAAAACGACTTGCAGGGCTACATTGAAAAAACTGCTCAGAGGAGCCGGCTGCGCGACAAGGGACTTGATGATTGTATCGGGTTTTGCCTTACTGCCGATTTCACAAAAAAGATACCTGTAATTAAAAATGGGATTCTTGTCGATAATATTTTATAAATTATTGTTTTAGTGTTATTTGACAATGGCTAGCTCTATTTATTATATTTTTGTGAAACAGTGTATCGAATTTATTAATTATTAATAGTAAAATACCAATCATGAAAAAACACAATTTTTATGCAGGGCCCTCAATTCTTCCGCAGTACACTCTTGATAAGACTATTGAAGGAATTAAGGATTTTGCCGGTTCAGGGCTGTCAGTTCTTGAGATCTCTCACCGCAGCAAGGAATTTATTGCTTGCATGAATGATTCCATTGCTCTGGTTAAGGAGCTTCTTGAAGTACCATCGGGTTACCAGGTTATATTCATAGGAGGCGGCGCCAGCATGCAGTTTGCAATGGTACCGATGAATATGGTGCAAAAAAAATCAGCTTATCTTGTCACAGGTGAGTGGGCAAGCAAAGCTTTCAAGGAAGCAAAGTTGTTTGGCGAAACCGTTGAAGTGGCCTCCTCTAAAGACAAGAATTTTAATTACATACCAAAAAGTTATTCAGTTCCTTCAGATGCAGATTATTTTCATGTTACTACCAACAATACTATCTTCGGAACAGAACTGAAGAAAGATCCGGATGTAAAGATTCCCCTGGTTGCCGATATGTCTTCCGATATCTTCAGCAGGCCTGTAGATGTTTCCAAATATTCAATTATTTATGCGGGCGCACAGAAAAACCTTGCTCCTGCAGGGGTTACCATGGTTATAATAAAAGAAGATGTTCTCGGCAAGGTTACCCGACCCATACCTACCATTCTCGATTACAGGACACATATCAAGGCCGAGTCGATGTTCAATACTCCTCCGGTGTTTGCAGTTTTTGCAGCACAGCAGACCCTTAGATGGCTTAAGGAGTTGGGTGGCGTGAAGGCGATTCAGAAGAAGAACATTGAAAAGGCTGCCATTCTGTACAATGAGATCGACAGGAATAAGTTGTTTGTTCCTACAATCAAGGATATTGAGGACAGGTCTCTCATGAATATATGTTTTGTAATGGCAGATGCTTATAAGGAGCTTGAGAAACCATTTGCTGATTTTGCAAAATCAAAGGGTATGCTGGGAATTGAGGGACACCGCTCTACAGGAGGATTCAGGGCTTCGACCTACAACGCTCTTCCTAAAGAGAGTGTGCAGGCTCTTGTAGATGTTATGAAAGAATTTGAAAAGAATAATTAAATACGAAAAATGAAGATACTGGTTGCAACAGAAAAAGCTTTTGCACCCGCTGCAATCAAGCTGATTCGTGAAGTGATTGACGCTGCTGGCCATCAGCTTACATTGCTGGAAAACTATGAGGATGTCTCCGAGCTTCTTGCTGCAGTTGCTGACGCAGATGCCATGATCGTCAGGAGCGATATGGTAACTCTTCAGGTGCTCGATGCTGCAAAAAAGCTTAAAATTGTCGTAAGGGCGGGAGCAGGATACGATAATCTGGATCTCCCGGCATGCACTGCTCATAATGTTGTTGCAATGAACACACCCGGACAAAACTCCAATGCGGTAGCTGAGTTGGTTTTCGAATTGATGCTTTACCAGATCCGTAGTGGCTTTAGCGGTAAGACCGGCACTGAACTCAGGGGCAAAACCATTGGATTGCATGGCTTTGGAAATGTAGGAAAATATGTGGCGGATATTGCCAAGGGATTCGGTATGGATATTTACGCATACGATCCTTTCGTAAGCGAAAGAGTGATGAAAAACAATAGCGCCAAGCAGTCCATTAACCTTGCTGAGTTGTACAATAAATGTCAGTACATTTCTATACACCTGCCATTCAATGAAATAACAAGGAAATCTGTTAGGTACGACCTGATTAAGACTATGCCTCATAATGGTGTGCTGGTTAATACTGCAAGAAAAGAGGTCATAGATGAAAATGGTCTTCTGAAGATTTTTGAAGAGAGACCCGACTTCAGCTACCTTGCCGATGTGGAACCTGATTGCATGGCTGTATTCGAAGAAAAATACAAGGGACGATTCATATTCACTGCTAAAAAGATGGGAGCTCAGACTGAAGAGGCTAATATCAATGCTGGTGTCGCAGCAGCAAGGCAGATAGCAGATTATTTCAAAACAGGAAACGAAAAATTCAGGATAAACAAGTAGAAATACGTTTTTCTAATGGCAGTTGTTAGACCTTTCAGGGGGTTGAGACCTCCACGCGAAATAGTGAAAGACCTCGCATGTCTTCCATACGATGTAATGAATACAGAAGAAGCTGCAGCAATGGCTTCAGGAAAAGAGTGTTCGCTGTTGCATATCACAAGAGCAGAGATAGATTTACCTGCTGGCACCGATGTACATTCCGAAGAGGTTTATAAAAAGTCGGTCGATAATTTTGCGCTGTGGCGGGAACAGGGGTGGCTGGCTCAGGATGAGACCCCCTATTACTATATCTATGCCCAGACTATGGCAAAACGTACCCAGTACGGCATTGCTGCATGTGCTTCAGTAGATGATTATCTGACTGGTGTCATTAAGAAACATGAGCTTACACGGCCTGATAAGGAACAGGACAGGATGGTCCATGTAAGGGCTAACAATGCCAATATTGAACCTGTTTTCTTTACTTACCCTGCAGTAAGGGAGATAGATTTGATAGTGAAGAAGATCGTCAGGAAAGAGAAGCCTGAATATGATTTTACTGCTGAAGATGGTTTTGGACACCATTTCTGGGTCATCAGAAACCCCGAGACCACTAAGCAGATCGAAAAACTGTTCAGGGAAAAGGTTCCTTTTACATATGTCGCCGATGGACATCACCGCACTGCTGCTGCAGCCCTGGTTGGCAAGGAGAAGCGTGAAAAGAATGCAGCACACAATGGCACTGAGGAATATAATTTTTTCCTTGCTGTTCACTTTCCGGATGACCAGCTGCGAATCATGGATTACAACAGGACCATTAAGGATCTTAATGGCCTCAGCGATGAGGAATTTCTTAAAAAACTTGAAACCGGCTTTGTAATCAGGGAAAAGGGGATAAAAATATATAAACCCCGAAGGCTTCATAACTTTTCAATGTACCTGGGAGGAAAGTGGTACTCACTTTCGTCGAAAAAAGGAACATATGATGATAATGACCCCATCGGGGTACTTGACGTTACCATCCTCAATAACCTGGTTCTTGCTCCGGTACTTGATATTCAGGATCTCAGACGGTCAAAGCGCATTGATTTTGTCGGGGGTATCAGGGGACTGGGTGAACTGAAGAATAGGGTCGATAGTGGTGAAATGAAAGTTGCATTCGCACTATACCCTGTGTCGATGAAACAGCTGATAACAATAGCCGACTCCGGTAATATTATGCCGCCCAAGACCACCTGGTTTGAACCCAAGCTGCGCAGCGGAATGGTTATTCATCTTTTGGAATAATTAATTCCTGTCCATGAACGTCATTGGCGAAAATATCATTTCATTAAAACAGGAGATACCCGTCGTGGTAAAGCTGGTTGCAGTATCAAAGACAAAACCGGTTGGTGATATCCTTGAGGCATATAATGCCGGGCAGAGGATATTCGGAGAGAACAGGGCAGGGGAGATGCTGTTAAAAAAGGATCAGCTGCCCGATGACATAGAGTGGCATATGATTGGGCATCTTCAGACCAACAAGGTAAAAAGCATCGTTTCTTTTGTAAGCCTGGTACATTCCGTTGATTCATTAAGGTTATTGAAAACAATAAATGATGAAGCCCTGAAAATCAGAAGGGTAGTAGATTGCTTGCTGCAGTTTCACATCGCCACTGAGGAGACAAAGTTTGGTTTCAGCATTGATGAAGCCATGGCGATGATCGGCTCTGAAGAATTTTCTAAATTTGAATCGGTCAGGATATGCGGGGTAATGGGAATGGCTACATTTACTGAAGACAATAGCCTGGTGCGCAATGAATTCCATGCTCTTGCCGGTCATTTCAGAATGCTTAAAGAGAGCTATTTCGCAAACATTCCCGGATTCAGGGAAATATCCATGGGCATGTCAGGCGATTTCAGGATCGCGATCGAAGAGGGGAGTTCAATGGTAAGGATAGGCAGCCTGATTTTCGGGGAGAGAAAATAGAAAAAAGCGCTTAGCACCCTCTTTATTCAGGCTTTCTGAAACCTGCTATTTTTCAAGGATAGATAAAAGTTCCAGAGTGAGGCTCTTCTTTTCATTTACCCAGACCTTTGAAGCATCTTGTATCGTTCTTATCAAATCATCCTTTCTCTCGCGACTGGTTTCAGCGACAGACCCCTCAATGACGGTCATACATTCTATTGCTGTGGAATAATCTCCTTTAATAAATATTTTTATCATATCCTCCATGTAATCAGAATAATCGAGACCGGATTGCCAGCATGAAGCTACCAGCATGCTGATTGTATCTTCATTCCATGGCTTCCTGATCTCAGTAATAATTTCTGGTCTTGCAGAGAGGTCCTTTGTATCATTAAAAAAATTCCCGATGGCTTTTATAACACTCTTGTCATCTGACCCGTTAAATGTTTCTGCCAGAAGCCCGATAGCCCCTTCAAATGGTTCCTCTTCGCGGAGTGATCTGACAGCCTGGATAATATGCAACGAATTCTTTTTACCCAGGATCTGGACCAGCTCCTTAAGTTTCTTTTCTGATTTTATCATGTGAAAATATTTAAGGTAAAATTAGAAATAGAGTCAATAACATGTAGCTCTTTTTGAAAAATAAAAATAATATACTAATTTAGTCCTGAATTACGTTTGAAAATTAAACACTTAAATCATGAATAGAAAGTACAGGTTAAGTTCGGTTATTTTAGTGGTATTTATCCTGATTATCAGTTTATTTACCGGTTGCAAAGGTGGCAAAAAAGGCTCTGACCAGAATGTAACGGTAAAAATGCCTCAGGATAATGCCGTAATATTACAGGATATTAAACAGGCTGAGAAGATCTTCAATGCTTTGCCTTCTCCCCTTGAGTCTGCTATGCTTATCAAATCGGCTGGTGCCAGATTTGATGCAAATCTTCTGAATCCTGTCACAAATGTCAATACTTATGTGACCAATAAATCACAGGCCCTCAACCTTGGCGTTTATACCTGCGATCTCAGCTTTGCCAGCTTGTATGAGCAAACCCAACTGCTGATCGATTATATGAATGCAGCCAAGAAGATGGCCGACGGTCTTGGAATCCTTAAGGCAATCGAACAGGACGATATTGACAAACTCGAGGAAAATATAAACAATGTCGATGTCATTATGGATGTTGTTTCCCAGACATTCATGAATTCAAATTCATATCTCGAGGATAACGGACAGCCGGCAACTGCAGCCATGGTACTCGTTGGCGGATGGATTGAAGGACTCTATATCTCTACCCAGCTGGTTGATATGAAAGGGTTCAACGGAAACAAGCTCGTTGGAAGGATCATTGATCAGAAACTCTCAATTGATATCCTGCTTAACCTGCTCAAAAGCAGCAAGGGAAACCCCGCTGTTGACGAGCTGATTATACAGGTTACAAAACTTAGCAGCGTTTTCGACAAAATTTCAATCAAAACAGGTCCCGTAAGATCTGAGTTTGACGCTGCAACCAATACAACTATACTGAAATCAGAGGTCAAGACTGACATGACTCCTGTAACCTTTAAAGAACTCTCGATAGTTGTTGCTGAAATCAGAAATTCATTTGTAAAATAGATATGCCATGAGAATATTTAAGACTTTACCGTTACTCGCATTATTTATTCTTGCCTTTAGCGGATCATCTGATGCACAATGCAAGGCATTTGCAAAAAAGGATTGTCTTCCTGAACTGAGCACATATACTCATGACGGTAACTATCATGCAGCTGTGCTTGTCGAAGGTGAAGAGGCAGAACTATATAAGACTTTCTATTCCGATATGGAGTACAGGGTCGCCATCGTTGGAGAGGATAAACTCCCGATGGTTGAATTTAAAGTCCTTGATGCCAATAAGAATATCCTTTATTCAAATAAAGAAAAGGATTATGCCAAGACATGGGACTTTAAATTACAATCGAGCCAGCAGCTTAAACTCGTGGTAAAAGTATCATCGTTCAATAAACCGGGCGACACTCCTGCTAGCGGATGCGTGGCAATAATGTTCGGATTCAAGATGAAAAAATAAATTGTTTATAATTTTTTTAATGTAGAGCCGGATCTGAGATCCGGCTCTACATTTTTTATTTCAGTTTCGATGCAAGGTATTTTCCTGTGTAGGATTTTTTACATTTTGCTAGCCCTTCCGGAGTCCCCTCGAAAACAACATAGCCACCTTCTTCTCCTCCTTCGGGACCCAGGTCAATTACCCAGTCACAACTCTTTACAACTTCCTGATTGTGCTCAATGAGTATCACGGAATGGCCATGGTCTACAAGTGCATTGAGCGATTTGAGCAACTTATTGATGTCATGAAAATGAAGCCCTGTTGTAGGCTCATCAAATATGAATAAAATATGGCCAGTTCCCTTTTCCTGGCTCAGGAAATAGGCCAGCTTGACCCTCTGACTTTCACCACCCGAAAGTGTGCTCGATGATTGTCCCATCTTGATATAGCCCAGTCCAACGTCAGACAATGGCTTCAGCTTCTCGATAATCCTGCTCTCGCTCCTCCCGGGATGAGCGCTGAAGAAATCGATAGCTTCATCAATGGTCATCTCGAGCATATCGTAAATATTTTTGCCATGATACCTTACCTCAAGGATCTCTTTCTTGAATCTCATTCCCTTGCAAGCTTCGCAGGTGAGTTCTACATCGGCCATGAACTGCATCTCAACGTGTATAATCCCGTCACCCTGACACTCCTCACAACGCCCGCCATCGATATTGAATGAGAAATGAGATGCTTTGAAGTTATTCTGAACCGATGCCTGCAACTCCGAATAGAGCTTTCTTATCTCATCATATGCTTTCAGGTAAGTCACTGGGTTAGACCTGCTTGATTTACCGATCGGGTTCTGGTCTACCATTTCAATTCCCGACAAACTGAGAACATCACCGGCGATTGTCTTAAAGTGCCCAGGGTTAAGGTTGTTCCCATTGATTTTATTCGACAGGTATTTATAAAGTATCTCACTTACCAGGCTTGATTTCCCTGATCCGCTTACACCGGTTACAGCTGTTATCGTATGCAGTGGAAACCTGACATCAATTGATTTGAGATTGTTTTCCCTGGCGCCTTTTACTTCTATATAGCTGTTCCATTTTCTCCTTTTTGCCGGGACCTTGACGGATAGCCTCCCGCTAAGATAGCTAGCAGTCAGCGATTTATTTGCGGGAGTGAGATCCATACCTCCCTGGAATACCACTTCTCCTCCAAGCCTGCCAGCTTCCGGTCCCATATCGATTATTTCATCGGCAGCCCTGATTATCTCCTCCTCATGTTCAACTACTATCACCGTGTTTCCCATATCGCGAAGCTCTTTCAGGACTTTGACAAGAAGGTTTGTGTCGCGCGGGTGAAGACCTATGCTTGGCTCATCAAGAATATACATTGAACCTACCAGGTTGCTTCCCAGCGATGTAGAGAGATTAATCCTCTGTGATTCTCCACCTGACAGAGTCGATGATAACCTGTCGAGTGTAAGATAGGGAAGTCCTACATCAATAAGCAAGCGAAGTCTTGTTGTGATCTCTTTCAGGAGCCTCTCAGCTATTACGGCATCGGAGGGTGGCAATGAAATGTTTTTAAGGTATTCATAGAGATCGCTAACCGGCATCCTGACAAGCTCCTGGATACTTTTTCCAGCAACTTTTACATAACCGGCCTCTTTCTTCAGTCTCGATCCCTTGCATTCCGGACAGATGGTTTTGCCACGATAACGGCTAAGCAGCACTCTGTACTGTATCTTGTATTTCTTCTCCTCAAGGTGTTCGAAGAACCTGTTCAGTCCATAAAAATATTTGTTCCCTTTCCAAAGGAGCACTTTCTGATCATCAGTGAGCTGAAAATATGGCTTGTGAATGGGAAAGCTGAAGATATCGGCGCTGCTGATAAGCCTCTCCTTCCATTTCTTCATTGTCTCGCCTTTCCAGCAGACAATAGCATCCTGGTAAACTGAAAAATTCTGGTCAGGAATAACAAGGTTCTCATCGATACCGAGGATCTTGCCGTATCCTTCACATACCGGACATGCGCCTAGCGGATTGTTAAAGCTGAAAAGATATTCCGAGGGTTCTTCAAAGAGTATTCCATCCTCCTCAAATTTGTTCGAAAAGCTTTCCCTGCGGAGATTACTTTTATCGAGTACTAAGACCTGGCAGTAACCCTTGCCTGTCTGAAATGCTGTCTGTGCCGAATCAGCTGCCCTGCTGAAGCTGTCGGCAGAGTGGCTTATTATCAGCCTGTCGACCACAATATTTAACTGCTGCCCGGGGTGAAAGCCCGCAAAATTTCCAGGGTCATCAATTCTGATCAGCTCTCCGTTCGATTCTACCCTGTTAAATCCCTGCTTTACCAGGAAGGAAAAATATTCACTGACCTTAATATTTTCAGGTATTTCACCTGATGAAGTGATAATTACACCAGTTTCTTCAGGTAGCGACGCCAGGAAATCAACAATATCATCAGCAGAATGTTTTTTTACTTCCCTTCCCGAAACAGGAGAGCATGTTCTTCCAACCCTTGCGTACAGGAGCCTCATGTAATCGTAGATTTCGGTCGAAGTCCCGACTGTCGATCTGGGGTTACGGGAGTTTACTTTCTGTTCAATGGCTATTGCAGGAGGAATCCCATTTATGAAGTCTACTTCAGGTTTGTTCATTCTTCCCAGGAACTGGCGGGCGTATGACGAAAGGCTCTCAACATACCTTCTCTGGCCCTCGGCATAAATAGTATCGAATGCCAGTGATGATTTACCAGATCCTGAAACACCGGTTATAACCACCAGCTTATCCCTTGGGATTTTAAGACTTATATTTTTAAGATTATGAACCCTTGCCCCCCTGATATCAATACTCCCATTCATCCCTGAATTCTGCTTATTTATGGAAAAATTTAGTTAAAATCCAAAAGTAATACTTTCAAATTAAAAAAAATTGTTTTCTTTGATGTTACGTTTAAATTATAAAAAAGGAGGATCGCCTATTAAACAACTCTACTCTTGGTAATTAATACAGAGAGCTATGAGTAAAATGATTTCCGATTATGAACTGATCCAAAGGTTCATAAATGGCGAGACGTCCTGCTTTGATCAAATAATCAACCGTCATAAAAACAAAGTTTTCGCTTATATAAGCTTATATATTCGCGACCAGGCGCTTGCTGAAGATCTGTTCCAGGATACGTTCATGAAGGTTATCCAGTCTGTAAGGGCAGGCAAGTATCAGGATAACGGTAAATTCATTTCCTGGGTGATGCGTATCGCACATAACCTGATCATTGACCATTTCAGGAGGATTAAACAGATGAATACGGTATCTAATGATGATTATGAATCTGATCTGTTCAATTCGAAGAAGCTGTGCGATTCAAATGTCGAAGACGATATGATATCAAAACAAATTCAGAAGGATGTTAGAAAGATGATCAGCTTCCTGCCGGATGACCAGCGTGAGGTCGTTATTCTTCGCCATTATGCCGGACTTAGCTTCAAGGAGATAGCCGATCTTACCGGTGTAAGCATAAATACGGCATTGGGACGAATGAGATATGCGCTCATCAATATGCGCAAGTTCATGGAGGAGAAGAAGATCAGCCTGACTCTTAATTAAGGTGTTAAGGTGTTAAGGTGTTAGGGTATTAAGGTATTAGGGCATTAAGGTATTAAGGTTTAAAATAGTAGTAAAACCGTAAAACCGTAAAACCATATATTTTTAAACCACACAACAATATTTTTTATTCAGAAGCAATAATAATTTTTCCTATAGTGCGTTTTTAAATAAAATCAACATGACGCCTATGGGTTTAAATTCTACTCCTTTCCTTTCATACCGCGAAATCAAAACTGACAAAATTGACCTTTATGAGGATGCTTATGGCTTATGCCAGCAATTCAGCGATGTGATAGGGATACTGAACCAGGTAAAGCCAATACCCGGGAAACGGCTGACACGCCGGCTGATTGAGAAGATCAGGAAGAATCACTGAAAAATTAAGAAACACAGAAAAATATATTCTGTGTTTTTTTGTTTTATAATATTTAATATAATATCTTTATGATATCAATATAATATCATTAAAAATGAAACAAGAATTTACAGTTAAACCCGTTTCGGGTTATCTGGCCCTGCTGATGGCAATATTGTTCATCGGCGGCGCTATTGCCGGATTTGCTTTTCAGATAATCTGGCTTGGAGCTGTTCTTACGCTGCTTTTTATCTTTACTGTTCTTGGATTTAAAGTAGTCAATCCAAACAGTTCGCTGGTTATGGTCCTGTTTGGAGCATATAAAGGGACAATTCGTGAAAATGGATTCTTCTGGGTAAATCCATTTTACATTACACGTCATATTTCTCTCAGGGCACGCAACTTCAACAGTGAACCTATTAAGGTTAATGACAAGATCGGTAACCCGATAAAAATAGGATTCGTGCTGGTATGGAAAGTGCAGGATACTTTTAAATCGGTATTTGACGTCGATGATTTTCAGCATTTTGTGCTGGTCCAGAGCGATGCTGCATTAAGGAAGCTGGCTGGATTGTATCCATACGATAATTTTGAGGATCATGAGGCTGTAATTGCACTCAGGGGCGGGGGAGAAGAGATAAACAGGGAGCTTGAAAAAGAGATCCGTGAAAGGCTGGTGATTGCAGGCATCGAAGTGATTGAGGCAAGAATAAACTACATTGCTTATGCCGAAGAGATAGCCAATGCAATGTTGAGAAGGCAGCAGGCTACAGCAATTGTTGCTGCAAGATTCAAGATCGTTGAAGGTGCAGTTTCGATGGTCGAAATGGCTCTGGAACAGTTATCTGTTAAAAAGATTGTCGAGCTTGACGAAGAGAAAAAAGCTGCAATGGTCAGCAACCTGATGGTTGTTCTGTGCGGCGATAAAGATGCCACTCCTGTTGTAAACGCAGGAACTTTACATACTTAGCATGAGCGAAAAGAAACCGTTTGTTCTCAGGATCGACCCGGAGAAGTTGAAAGCTCTTGAAAAGTGGGCGGCTGACGAATTCCGCAGTACGAACGGACAGATTGAATATATCCTTGACCAGGCTCTCCGCAAAGCGGGAAGGTTGAAGAAAAGAGGGAACCCGGATAATTCAGATCACTGATTAATAAAGTAAATGGAATGGCAGGCGGCAAGACCTGCCGTTTCTGTTCTTAACCTGCTCTTCCCAAGGTGAACCGGGATATATCCATGGTTCCTGGCTTTACTGATCTCTTCTTCCGAAAAGTCACCCTCGGGTCCAATAAGTATTACCGCATCGTTTCTCTTAATGTAAACCTCGCCAATGCCTTTCCTTTCATCACCATCATTGCAATGAGCAATCATAAGGGTGCCTGTGTGAGGTGTACATATAAAATCATTGAATTTACAGGCAGCATTCAGTTTCGTGGAGCTTGCCTTCAGCGATTGCTTCATCGCCGAAATAATAATATTTTTCAGCCGATCAGGTTTTAAGCCCTGCTTTTCCGTGTTACGGCAAATCAGGGGAGTGATTTCATCAATCCCGACCTCAACGCTTTTTTCTATAAACCATTCAAATCTTTCGGGATTCTTAAGCGGAGAGATAGCAATATGAAGCCCGTAATCACGTTTCTCAAAATTTTTTATAATATTAAGTATCCTTATTTTGCAGGCTCTCTGATCGGGCTCACTTATTACACCTTCATAGAGGTTTCCCTTTCCGTCGATGAGTTTTATCCCTGATCCTTCACCCATCCTCAGAACACGTACCGTGTGTTTTGATTCTCTTTCATCGAGGGTGTAATATTCACCTGTTATATCGGGGGCATAAAATACCTGCATTATGATTGGTTTTTACAAAATTAATGATTTTATTGACCCCACATCCCTCCCAAAGGGGGGCTAATTCAATAAATAAAAAGTTCATTAGATTTGCATTCTCTAAACGACAAGCGAGATAACCCCCCTTCAGGGGTGTACGACCCATAGACATAGGTAACAGGGGGTCATAGACAAAGGTAACAGTTTTGTTAATAAAGTTATTAATTAGGCATTGAATCAAAAATCAA
>Ga0209745_1000057_pt1 | contig 55709 bp, 52 predicted proteins | sample BarGraNGADG00312_FD_184495 | JGI IMG/M metagenome (GOLD analysis project Ga0209745, IMG submission 184495) | Arctic peat soil microbial communities from Barrow, Alaska - Barrow Graham LP Ref core NGADG0004-312 (SPAdes) (version 2) | ecosystem: Environmental > Terrestrial > Soil > Wetlands > Peat... | reverse complement strand
GGGCGAGGGCAACGACCCGGCCCACGACTTCAGCGCCAAGGTGGAGACCACCAACAAGACGGACATAATCGCCGAGCGCCCGATGTACTTCAACTACCAGGGGGTCTGCACCGGCGGCCACGACGTGGTGGGATACACGCCGTAAGCGCTAGGGCGCATCCTCGCGCTCCGCGAAGACCTCGGCGGCCACCGACATCGCGTTCAGCGCCGCCGGGAATCCCGCGTAGGCCGACATCTGGATGATCACCTCGACGATCTCGTCTCGCGTGAGTCCGACGTTGAGGCCCGCGATGACGTGGACCTTCAGTTGCGGCGCCGCCGTCCCGAGGGCGGTGAGCGCGGCGATGACGGCGACCTCGCGGTATTTCAAATCCAGCCCCGGCCGGGAGTAGATATCGCCGAACGCGAACTCGATGATATAGCGGGCCAGGTCGGGAGCCACGTCCTTGAGGCCCTCGATGACCCGCTCGCCCGCCTCGCCGTCGATCTCGTTGAGCCGCTGAAGGCCGCGCTCGTACCTGTCTTCGATCACCTTGCATCCCTCCTGTCGCTTGCCGGCTGTCTCGGCGACCGGCTCGGCGCCGGCACGCCCCGGCCGGACCCCCGCAGGGGCTCAGAGCTCCGCGTCACCGCGTGCCTTCAGGATCATCGGGCAAGAAATCGAGGATCATCGCCGAGAGGTCCTCGGGGCACTGGTAGGGGAGCCCGTGACCGGCCCCGTCGAACTGCACCAGCCGCGCCCCCGGAATCAACCCGGTGATCGTGACGCTGTTCCCGGGGTGGATCACCGCGTCCTGCGACCCGGTTATCACGAGTGTCGGGGCTTTGAGGCCCGGCAGTCGCTCGCAACTCCCTCCCCATCCCAGCATCGCCTCGCCCTGTTTCTTCACGCTTTCCGGGTCGGGCGGTCGCGAGCCGCGGAGCAGCTTCTCCCTCAACTCGGCCTCGTGGCCCTCGAGCCAGTCGGCGGGACACAGCAGCCGGGTCACCCTGTCGAGGCGCTCCTCCGCGCCGACCGAGAAGTCGCCGAGCTGCTCGATGGCAGTGGTGGAGACCGGGATGGAGTCGAAGCCCCCGCACGAAGTGTTCAGCAGGACCAGGGCCGCCACCCTGGAAGGGTTCTCCAGCGTCAGCTCCTGCGCGATGAAGCCTCCCATCGAGATGCCGAACAGGTGGGCGCGCGACATGCCCAGCGCGTCCATCAGGCCGACGGTATCACGGGCGAACTGCCCGATGCTGAAGGGCGCGGTCCCGGCGGTGGTGCCCCCCATCCCGCGGTTGTCGAAGGTGAGAACCCTGAAACGCTTTGACAGGGCCTCGACGAGGTCGGGGTCCGAGGCGTCCATGGTGGCCGTGTAACCTACAATCTTGACCAGCGGGAAACCTCGCTCGCCGCGGACGCGATAAGCGATGTCGATGTCCCCGACCCGGACCGAACCTTCGCCCATCGGTCAGGGCACCAGCGTGAGGGTGCTCGCGGCCTGCTCGGCGACCTTCTCGCGCGAGTAGGGCAGCGGCAGGTAGCGAACGTTCAGCCAGTGGTCGAAGTGGTCCTTGTAGTGAGGGCTGAGGCGGTGACCGGACTGGCCGACGTCGAGCACGGCGCGCGAGTTGTCAAGGTCGGAGAGGTCCACCACCAGCCGCAACACGGGGCCGGCGTAGGCCGCGTGACTGTTGCAGTCGGGCAGGATGGCGATGTCGCCGCAGCCGCCCATGGTACCCCTTCCCAGCAACTGGACCAGGCAGTCGCTCGCCGGAGGCGAGGCGTTGACCGTGTCGACCTCGCCCGCCCGGGGCGCGGGGCCGACGTTGAAGATCCGATCGAGTGGCCAGGCGAGACCGAGCAGGTGCTGGCAGGTCAGGTAGTGGACCCGGCCCCACCGCCAGGCCGACTGGTCCGTGGTGCCGAACACGCACTCGAGCTCGGCCACACCCTTCTCGAGCGAGTCGAGCACCAGGCTGTCGTAGGAGCGGTGGTCGGGGGGAAGCCAGAAGTCCTCACCGCCCTCGAGCAGGTTCTCCAACGCCAGGTTCACCGAGCTCCAGCTGCACATGTACTCCCGGAAGAGGGTGCTGCCCAGCCGGTGGCGCAGCAGGCTCTCGCACAGGTGCTGCCAGGAGTAGAAGTAGATGGACATCGCGACCGAATCGGTTCGCGCATGGTGGTCCCAGTCTCGCAGGTAATCGACTGCCCTGGCGGCCGCCACAGAAAGCTCGACCGTGGACGCTTCGGCGGCGCCGACGGCCGCGACCGCGAACCTCCTCCCCGGGAAGGTGAAGGTGTCGCCGTGTATCTCGGCCATGTCCTCCGGCCCGAACTTCTCCTTCGAGCGCAGCAGCTCGGTTATACGGCCGTTACGGTAAGGCGCCTCCCAGCACTTTGTTATCAAGTGCGGATAACCCTCGCTGACCACCTTCGAGTTGGCTGTGGCCAGAAACCCCTCCTCGGGGTTCAGCGCGCGTGGCATCTCGGAGAAAGGCACGTATCCGGTCCACTCGCCCCGGGCTTTCGACCCGTCACACGGCACGGTGCCGTCCCCCTCGGCCCTCACCGGCACCTTGGCGGCAGCCATGTAACCGATGTTGCCGTCGATGTCGGCGTAGGCCTGGTTCATGGCGGGGCCGACGTAGTTCTCCATGGCCGCCACGAACTCGTCCCAGGACCGGGCGCGGTTCTGTCGCAGGAAAGCCTTGAGCGAATCGAGCGAAGTGTCGTGGGCCACCCACCGCAACGCCAGGCCCTTGTCGCCTTTCCGCTTGATGATGGGGCCGTGCCGGGTGACCAGGACGTCCAGCCTGCGGGTCTTCGAGAAGCGCACCCTGACTTCTTCGGCGATGACCTCGGCCTCGAGCCACTCGCCCTCGTAGAGGTAGCGGTTGGACGTCTCCGACTCGAACGTCTCGACGTAGAGGTCCTGGACGTCGGGGCAGAGGCTGGTCGCGCCCCAGGCGCAGTACCCGTTGTGTCCATAGACGACCACAGGGACGCCGGGGAACCCGGCACCGATGGCGTTGAGCTCCGGGCACTCCAGGTGGAACATGTAGAGGACGCCCGGGGCATTGTGCTGTATGTGGGGGTCAGCGCAGAGTATCGGCTTGCCGGTGGTCGTGTGATCGCCGCCGATGGCCCAGTTGTTCGAGCCCATCACCGCCCCCGCCCCCGGCGCGAGGACCCAGTCGGCGCCCCCTCCGCCCTCGAAGTCCCAGTCGATGTCTTCACCGGGCTCCAGCGTCTCTGCCTTCACGCCCGGCCCATCGACCTTCACGGGAGGGTTGTTGTAAGCGGTCGTCTCCGGGAGGAGCTCCGCCGCCCTCTCCCTGCCGAGGCAACGCATGAGCTTTTCCCGCATGATGTCGGCGGGCCAGAACGAGTCGAGCAGCCACATGGTGAAGAGCCCTATCGTCATGCAGTCGGACGGCCGCCATGGCTCCGGCCTTCCCTTGAGCGGGATGAACTCGAACGGGAGCCTGATCCTGTTGCCGGAGAGGAAAGCGTTGACCCCCTCGCAGAAACGCTCCAGGCACGAGACGGATTCGGCGTCGAGGTTGCCGGTGAGCTCCTCCGCGACCCGCGCGAGCCCCACCGTTCGCATAAAGCGGTCCATGTCGAGCGCCATGCCCCCCACCGATTCGGCGAGCCTCCCCCTGGCGACCTGAAGCATCGTGTGCATCTGGACCATGCGGTCCTGTGCCATCAGGAACCCGAGCGCCCGGTAAGCGTCCCCGGCGGTGGCGGCCCTTATGTGCGGGATGCCCGCCCGGTCGAAAACCACCTCGACCTCTTCGTCGAGACACGGCATGCTCAGCTTGCCCCCGGTGCGGGGGATCGAGAGCCTGACCCTTGCGGCGAAGTAGCCGGCGCCCCCCAGCAACGCGGCCGGCGGACCCAGTTTGAAAAGACGACCGATCCTGGACATCGCGGCACCTCTCCGATCGCTGGCTGGATGAAATTGGCGAAAAGTAGCCGACGGAATGTTACCACAAAGCGGCGCCGGCGGAGGGCTCGGGGAACGGCCATGACACGCGGCCGGGCGGCCCGGGAAGCCCGGCGATCGCGCGTGCGCCTCAGACGATAACCTCAAACCGCCGATAGGTAATGCAAGGATCGGTTAACTCGGCGGCCGGATGCGGCCGCCTGTAGCGGCTATCTTATAAAGGGAGGCGCCTGGGTTGCTGTCAAGGCTCAAGGGCGCGTTGCAGGACGGCAAGGTCGGATCACTGCCCCACTACAGGGCCATATTCATCATGGTCTTCCTGATGGCGGAGGCGGCTACTTTCGGGATCGAGGGATACTACCTGGCTATCGGCGAGAACACCGTCGGTTTCCTCTTTCTCGACACGGCGCTATACACCGTGATAGCGGCCTTCCTGATGCTGCTGTTCTACTTCCTCCTCGGCAGGGTGCTTTCGGCATACCTGGAGTCCCAGGGCAAGTTCGAGGACCTGGTGAACAACTCGCCGGACACCATCTACTACCTTGACGGAGAAGGGAAGATAGCGTGGGTCAACGAGGCGGGATTGGCGTTCTTCGGATACAGGCGACTGGACGAGGTGAGCGGAAGGCCTTTCATTGATTTTATACACGAGGAAGACCTGGAGGAAGCAATCGCCGCGTTCGAGAAGAGGCCTGACGAGAGGACGGACACCGGCGACGGACTCACGTTCCGCATGGTCAGGAAGGGCGGGGGCGTCGCATGGGTGGAGCTCCACTCACACTCTATGTTCGACGGGGAAGGGAAATTCCAGCAGAGCGTCGGGATCATCCGTGACGTGACCGGGCGGAAGGAGTACCAGGACGCTCTGGAGAGGGCCAACGCCGAGTTGGAAGGCTATGCGCACACGGTCTCGCACGACCTCAAGAATCCCATCCAGACGGTGCTGCTGGCGTGCAGCGGGATCATGAACGTCGTCGAGGAGGGGAAGATGAACGGCTCCGAGGAGATCGTTGAGACGCTGGCGGAGGGAGCGGTTGCCGGTGCCTTCCGCGCGAGCCACATGATCGAGGAGCTCCTCCTGCTGGCGGAGTCGGGGCAGATCCCGGAGGCCGTGGGACCGGTCGGCATCTCGGAGAAGGTCGACGAGGTCCTCTCCGAGAAGGCGCAGGACATCTCTGAACGTGGCATCGAAGTCGATGTCGACGAAGACATGGGCGAGGTGGTCGCCGCCCCCGCACACATCTACCAGCTTTTCGCAAACCTCGTCAGGAACTCCATCAAGTACAACGACAGCAACAATCCCAGGATCGAGATCCACCACAGCCCGCCCGAAAACGGGGAGGGGCACCGGTACCTGGTCCGCGATAACGGCCCCGGCATACCCATGGAGATCATGGACACGGTATTCCTGCCGTTTACGAAAGGTGAGTCCGGCGAGACCGGGATAGGCCTGTCGATAGTGGAAAAGATCGTCAAGACCTATGGAGGCGACATCAGGGCGTTCAACGAGGGCGGAGCCTGCTTCGAGTTCACGCTGAACGATGCCGTGCCCCAGTGAGCCGCGCTACAGCCTGAACCTGCGGGTGGCCTTGTCCATGACCCGCGGCCACAACCTGTCAAAGCGGACGGCGGCCGAAGAGAAATGGCGCCGCAGGAAATACGAAGCCCTGAAGAGGGGCGTCGTGACGACGATGAACCTGTTTCTCCTCACTGCTTCCACGATCGCACGGGCCGTGTCCTCGGGGTCTTCACCGATCCGGAACAGGTAGCGCGTCATGCCGCGGACCTCGTCGGCGCGAAAACCCTTGATCCTGCCGGTCTCGTATATCGGCGTCTTGACGACCCCGGGGCATACGCAGCTCACCCCGATCCCATAGACGGACCCCTCGACCAGCAGCGCCTGCGAAAGCCCCACCACCCCGAACTTGCTCGTGATATACGGGGCCACGAACAGCATGTCCCCCCAGAGGCCGCTCACCGAGGAGACGTTGACTATGTGGCCGGTCTTTCTCTCCGCCATGTGTGGGAAAACAGCCATGACGGTGTGTATATTGCCCCACAGGTTGACGTCAATGGTCTCCCTCCAGTCCTCCAGGTCCATTTCGAGGAACGGGGCCACGGTTCCGATACCGGCGACGTTGACCAGGATGTCGATACGGCCGAACAGCCCGAGGATGGCACCGACCATCGCCTTGACCGAGTCGAAATCGGAGACGTCCGCAATGAGGCCCATCGCATTCCGGCCCAGCGACTCGACCATCCTTACAGTCTCAGAAAGGCCCTCGCCGTTAACGTCGTTCAGCAGCAGCGGGTCGGCCCCTTCGCGGGCGAAAGCGACGGCGGTCGCGCGGCCGATGCCGCTCGCGGCGCCGGTCACCAGCACCGACTTGTCCCTCAGGTCTCGCACGCAAACACCACCCTTCATTCCAGACCCCTCCGTGCATGCTGTTGCCCGGTCATCGGGCAGACGAATACAATTAGTGATGGCCGAAGACAACGGCGTGAAAGGAGCATGACATGCCAAACGTCTACGTGGATGGGCCCCCGATGGAAGTCGACAAGAAGCGTCAGCTCACCGGTGAGATAACGGACGCGCTCGAGAGGGCTTACGGGTTTCCGCGCCAGGCCTTCGTGGTCATTATCAGGGAGAACCCGCCCGAGAACGTCTGCGTCGGGGGAGAGCTCCTCTGCGACAGAAGGGCGCGGAGCGACAGCGACTAGCTTCCATAAGGCTTCGAGCATCCAAGGAGTTCAGATGGGCGGCAGAGGCAACATGTGGGCGGTGGTGCTGTCGGCGGTCATCATCGTCCTGATCCCGATATCCGTTCTCGTACTCTTCACGAGCAACTGGTGGCTGGCGTTCATACCGCTTGGCATAATCATGGTCAGCGTGATCGCCATCATCGTCGGCTATTTCGCTGGCATGATAGAGAGAGTCGAGCGGCAGGAGAACATGCTCTGAACAGAAAGGCCGGCGGGTCTCCCCACCGGCCTTTTATATCTGGATCTATTTAATCTACTGTATAAGGTCAGTCCTTCCTGAGCCGCTTCACGAGCGCCGGTGAGCTGGCGAGCGACAGCAGCCCCATCACACATCCGAAGAGGGCAAGTGACGCGCCCGCTCCTCCTCCGCATGGGCCCGCCGCCGCCGTCTCGTTGAACCCGTTGACCAGCTTTGCTTCCGTGCCTTCGGGGTTCCTGACTAGGCGAAGATGGACGGCTCAGTCTATGCGGTAGTCGTTGAGCACCAGCTCGAAGCAGGCGCCGCCTTCGTTGTAGGCCCTGATGCTCCCGCCATAAACCTTCGCTATCTTCTCGACGGTGGATAGGCCCAGGCCGGTCTCGCCCGTGGGCCTTCCCTTGAAGAAAGGCACGAAGACGCGGTCCAGGTCCTCGCTGGGGATGCCGCTCCCGTTGTCCCTGACCAGGTAGCGGTGGCTGCCCCGCCTGTCCCGGCCGAGGTAGGATACGGCTATCTCAGGGTTCGCGCTGTCGTTGTGCTGGATGGCGTTTCCTATCAGGTTGGTGAACATCTGGTAGACGTGCGTCGGGTTTGCGACCAGGGTGCCCAGCCCGTTAAAATCAGCGACCCGGATGCCCCGCTCGACTATGGCTTCCCGCCTTTCCCTCAGCACCCGCGTGACCACGTCGGAGACGTCGACCTCGCGCACTTCCTCGGGCTCCTGCCCGGCCTCGGCCAGGGACAGCATGTCGTCGATCAACGCGGCGGACCTCCGGGCCCCGTCGCCGATGATCTTGGCTACCTGCATCTCGCTCGACCTGACCTCGTCGGTCTGCTTCGTGTCCAGCAGGAAAACCAGTGTGTCACCCGCCGCCTTGATGGCGGACAACGGGCCTTTCAGGTCGTGCGAGACCGTGTGTGCGAAGCCGTCGAGCTCCACGTTTATCCTCCGCAGCTCTTCCTCGCGACGCTTGCGCTCGGTGATGTCCCTTATGATGCCCCACATCCCGACAGACTCGCCCCGGTCGTCCTTCAACAGCCAGGCCCTTAAGGAGATCGGGAACACCGACCCGTCTTTGCGGATGTACTCTTTCTCGTACTCGTCGGAGAAGCCGCGCCTCGAGATCTGCGTCTCGACCATCTCTTCGTCGACACGGTGCCAGGACGCAGGGCGTCAGCTCCTGGTAACTGAACTCCCTTATCTCTTCACGCGTGTAGCCGAGCATATCGAGGTACGCCGCGTTCGCGTCGACGATTCGCCCTTCGGTGTCGACGAATACGATGCCGTCCAGGCTGGAGTCGAAGAGCGCCCGGTGCTTCTCCTCCGATTCCCGCATGGCGTCCTCGGCTTTCCGGCGCTCGGTGATGTCGGTGAGTATGCCCCTTATGCCGGCCGGCTCCCCGAGCTCGTCGGCGACCAGGGTCGAGTCCACCAGACACGGGAAAGTGGAGCCGTCTTTCCGCCTTGCGAGATATTCCCGCAGGGCCCCGACGGAGCGGCCGTCCATCATCTTGGCGATCGCCCCGGCAACGCGCTCGTGGTCTACCGGGTCGATGACGTTCAGGGCGCTGATCCCCGCCGCGATGTCATCCTCCGTGTAGCCGAACAGGTCGTAGCCGGCCTGGTTGACGTAAGAGATGGTCCCCGTCACGTCGGTCTCGAAGATGACCTGCGGCAGTGCCTCGGTGAGCTCCCTGTATTTCTTCTCCGCCTCGAGGGCCGACCGTTCCGCGGCCTTCCGCTCGGTGACGTCGACCATCACGCCGACGATACCCGCGACGGTTCCGGTGTCATCCGTGAAGGTCGCCTTGTTTATCACGACGTCTCGCGGCGACCCGTCCGCGTAGTCGATCCTGGCCTCGAACGTCCGGTACCCCGGGACCTCGAGCAACTCGACGTCGGATTTCGAGTAGGCTTCGGCCAGCTCGCGCGTCCACACGTCGTAGACCGTCTTCCCGATTATCTCGGTCCTGGACATGCCGGCGTGCCTCTCGAACGCGCGATTGCACCCGATGTAGAAACCGTTCCTGTCCTTTAAGAAGACCGGGCTCGGCATCGCGTCCATCAGGGATTCCAGGGGGTCGATACGCCTGTCGTGCGACTCCGCGAATTCTTTTGTGGTTCGTTTCTTGCCATTGTCCCCCGACCCGGTGCCGGGCCCGGGGGTCGTTATCCTGCGCTTTTTTCCCCTCAAACTATGATTCCGCCTAACTGGTCATACGTCATTCAGTGCTTGTATCGTCATTTCGCATCGCCCCCATGAGGATTTATCTCAACCGCGCGATCAATTGGATATAATCTTCTGCAGGCTGGCGGGACCGTTACTTCTAAGAGGATCGAGGAGCCTGTCTATGACGTTCGAACTGCCCGTGTACGACGAGCCGGACTTCGAGAGTGAGCGGCTCGCCTCGTGCCCCGACGCGGTGACGGAGCCCGTCACAAAGCGGGGGGTAGCTCCCGAAGGGTTCCATGCAACCACCATATTCCCCGAGTACGTGCGCCTCGACGGCAGGTGGCTGCTCGCCCGCGAGAGCCGCATGGACTGCGTGATGGTCGCGAAGGACGACGCGACACTGGAGGTCACCGAGTTCAGGAGGCTGGAGTCCGGCGACCGCGTGGTGCTCGGCCGGGTGGAGGACGGCAGCGAAGGGATCTTCGTCCACCCCGGGGGGTTCTCTTACGCCGAGGAGGTCTCCGAAGCGTTCACCTTCAGGACCGGCAGGACCAGGGAGACCTCCTACTCGATGGACTACGACCGCCTGTACGAGATACTCGTACACGAGCGGGAAAACGGCTATATCGTCTGGGTCGCCGGGCCGGCGGTCGTGTTCGACTACGATTCTCGCAACGCGATGGTCGGGCTCATCGAGAGAGGATTCGCGGACGCGGTGCTGGCAGGCAACGCGCTTGCGACTCACGACCTGGAGGCGGCGTTGTTCAGGACGGGGCTCGGGCAGGACATCTACACGCAGGTGTCGGCGAAGAACGGGCACTACAACCACCTGGATACCCTCAACAGGGCGCGGGCGTGCGGTTCGGCCGAGGCTCTTATCGGGCAGTACCAGGTCGACTCCGGCGTGGTCGAGGCCTGCACCCGCTGCGGCGTGCCGATGGTCATAGCAGGGTCCATCAGGGACGACGGCCCGCTTCCCGAGACCATCGGGGACGTGTACGCCGCGCAGGACGCGATGAGGGGGCACGCGAGGCGAGCCACCACCGTGATAGGCCTGGCCACGCAGTTGCACTCGATCGCGGTAGGCAACATGACGCCCTCGTACCAGGTGGTCGATGGCAGGGTCAGGCCCGTCTTCATCTACATCGTGGACGTCTCGGAGTTCGCGGTAGGCAAGCTGAGGGACCGCGGCACCCTCGAGGTGACGTCCATTGTGACGAACGTGCAGGACTTTCTGGTCAACCTGGGCAGGAAGCTGCTTTAGCCCTGCGCATTCGGTCGAATATAATAACCGGAGGTCGACAACCGGGGGGTATCCATGGCCGGCAAGCGCGTGCTGATAATAGACAGCGACAACAACCTGGCAACCGAGGTCGAGAAGAGCCTGATCCAGATGGACAACGAGGCGCTGTTCGCCCGCGACGAGTCTCAGGGGACCATGCTTGCGCACCGGGAGAAGCCGGACCTGGTCGTTATCGGACGCAACATCTCAGCCCCCGAGAGCATGAAGATACTCCAGGACTTCCAGAAATCTGTGGACACCATGCTGATACCGGTGATATTCATAAGCAAGGTCAACAACGAGGTGGAGGAGAAGGAGGCGCTCGCCACGGGCGCCGCCGCCTACATCAAGAGGCCTTTCAAGACCGAAGACCTGCTCGTTGAGATCAGGAAGTTCACCGGCGACTGAGGCAGGGAGGCGCTTTGGCTGGCAAGACCATTCTGGTGGTGGACGACGACGAGAACCTCGTGAGAGCTCTCAGCATCCGTCTCAAGGCCGCCGGCTACGACGTCGTCGCGGCGATGGACGGTATGCAGGCGGTCATGATGACCCATCGACGCGATCCTGACCTGCTCATCCTCGACATAAGGATGCCGGGGGGCAGCGGCATAACCGTCATGGACAAGCTGCAGGGTTCAATCAAGACGCGGCGCATCCCCGTCATCGTGGCCTCGGCCTTCGACGACGACGAGACCAAGCAGAAGGTCCAGGAGCTGGGGGCTTTCAAGTTCTTCCGCAAGCCGTTCGAGACCGACGACCTGCTCAAGGCCATAGAAGAGGCCCTCGAGGGCTCCCCCGACTGACCCTTACCCCCCCCGGACGTTACTGGAGCATGCCCGCATTCTTCAGCGTGTCGCGCGCCAGGTCGGCCTGCTGTTGCGTGAGCTCGGGCAGCGGGCCCTTGACGATCGCGCTGAAAGGATGCCCCAGCAGGCGCAGCGCCTCTTTCATCATGGCATGCGGAGTGGGGGAAGATGCCATCAGCGGCGCGAGCGCGATGACCTCGCCCTGAAGGCGCGAGGCCGCCTCCGCCTCGCCGGCCACGATCGCGTCGTAGAGCTCGACGGTCTTCCGCGGCGCGACGTTCGGCAGCGGGCATATGGCGCCGCACGCACCGGCCTCCATCGCGGCGACCAGGTTGAAGCACATCCCCGTGAACGCGCAGAAGTCCCTGTCCGTCGCCTCGACCAGCGCGCGCACCTCCTCGATGTCGAATATGGTCTCCTTTGCTCCCACCAGGTTGTCTATCCCGGCCAGCCGCGCGATGGACTGCGGCGCCATGGTCAGGCCGGTCGCCGACGGGTAGTTGTAGTAGAGCACCGGCAGCCTGGTACAGGCGCACACCTGCTCGTAGTGGCGGTAGACCTGGTCCTCCTGAAGCTGGTAGAAGACCGGGAGAGCCACCAGCAGGCCGTCGGCCCCGGCCTCCTCGGCGTAGCGAGCCAACTCCATCGCCGGCTCGGTGCCCCTCTCGTTTATCCCCACAACCACGGGGACGCGGCCGTCGGCCGCGCTCAGCACTGTATCGATGGCGTCCATCTGCAGCTCGCGCGTTAGGTACGGGCACTCGCCGTTGCTGCCGAGGACCACCAGTCCGTGGACGCCCGAGTCGATGAGGAAAGAGGTGAGCTCTTCCATCGCCGGCCGGTCTACGGCGCCGACCGGGTCGTAGGAGTTCAGCATCACCGTGAATATGCCCTTGAACCTCTTCATCGTCTCCTCCTCGTGGTCCGGGCCAGAAACCGCCGTTTGCGTTTCGCCTCGCGCAAAAGCAAAATGTGGCCTGAACCCCTGTTGCGTTTCTAAAGGTCTGTCGGCTGCCCGGGCGGGAGGGCGAGCCCCCTGCCCGGCGGCAGCAACTTCACGAACTCCTGCGGGTCGATCACCTTTCCCCTGACCTGGTAGTGGATGGGCACGGCCAGGGCGGCGCCTATCTCGTCGACGAAGAGGGCGGCCTCGCGCGCGTCCATGCCGTCCTCCCTGCCGAAGTACGTGCTGCAGGCCACCTGGACCAGCGCGACGTCGACTTCGAAGGCAGCGACCTCGCTGACCAGCGCGGGCTCGCGCCTGGTGTCGCCGCTGAAGTAGAGCTTCTTCCCGGCATCGACGACGAACCCGACGGCGTCCTTCGCGAGCGGGTGGAAGGCCCTCGTCGCGTGTATCTTTATGCCGCCGCGCTCGACGGTGTCTCCGGGCGCGACGGAGGTCACGTCGCGGCAGCCCTTCTTCGTGGCCCTCTTTGCCGCCCGCCGTGAGCCGATCACCCCCGCCCCGCGATCGACCGCCAGCCGGACCGCCGCGTTGTCGAAATGGTCGATATGGTTGTGCGAGACCAGCATAAGGTCGCAGCGGGGGATATCCCCCGGCCCCATTGCCGGCGGGACGCCCCGCATGAAGCCGAACGATTCGAACCATGGGTCGGTGACGATGACCATCCCGCCCTCCAGTTCGATGATCACCGTCGACTGCCCCAACATCGTCAGTCTCATCCTGCTCCTTTCACCGAACGAACGGCCCGGCCCAGGAGTCGGCGCCGACTCATCCGGAGACTATCGGATAAGTGACCCCGCCCTTCGGGAAGACCAGCACCGACGCGGAAGGCATATCTCGCGCCGCCCGGTCGATGGTCTCCTGGAACGAGACCACCGAGCAGAGGGCGGGAAAGCGCCGCCTGTTCCCTTCCGGTATCCCCGGGGCGAAGACCCGGACCCGGTTCCGCAGCACCGTCCTCAGCGCGGTGTACATGTAGAAGCGTTCCTCTACCGGAATCCCCGGCGCGTGCTTGACGACGGGAAGGAGCAACCGCGCCGCGCCCCTGACCAGGCCCTGCGAGTCCGGGACGCTGAATCCGGGCAGGGCCATGTCACCCTGGCCGGCCTGGCAGCGCATCGCCGCGATGACCAGCCCGCCCTCTCTCGCGGCCATGAACGTGTTTGCCACCGCCTTGACCCCCTGTCTGAGGTCGTGGTCCATCGGGTGGGAACTCGATATCACCACGTCGGCCATCGAGTCCACCGCCACCCCGTACATCGCGCGCGCCTTGCGCAGGCCCTCGCGATGGGCGTCGACCGGGTCTCCGGCGGCGATCGCGGTGACCTCGAGGTCGGGGCTCAAGACGGTGTTCACCATGAAGCAGCGGCCCGGCAGCATGCGGCCCGCCTCCTCGAGGTCGAGGCGCATCGGGTTGTCGCCCGGCTCCCAACCGACCATGCTGAAGTTCCGTCGGGTCGCCGAGAGCAGGTGGTTCTTCCCAATGCTCTCGGCGCCGGCAACCCCGGGCAGGATATTCTTGAAGCCGCCACCGAAGCCGGCGTGGGGGTGCGGCTCTATAGTCCCGACCAGGACCACCAGGTCGGCCCGCACGACGGCCCTGTTAACGTCGACCGGGGTGCCCCTGCTCGTGCGCCCCAGGTTCACGAGCTGCCCGGCGTCGTGGCAATCGTGGTTGGCCCAGCGGTACCTGGTGGCCACCTCGGCGCCTACCTTGGCCCGCATCTCGCCTTCGGTCATCTCGCGGTGGGTGCCGTTGGCCATAACGAGCGTCATCCTGTCCTCGTCGATCCCGGCCGCGGCCAGGGCTTTCAGCAGATCACCGATGAACAGGTGAGCAGGGGTCGGGCGGCTGACGTCGTCCACCACCACGGCGACGTCTCGCGCGCCCCGGCACAGGTTCGCCAGCGGCGGGGAGCCAACCGGCTCCGCGAGCGCGCGGGCGACCATGAGGCGCACGTCATCGACCGGGCGCGGTTCCTCCGGCTCGACGATACCCTTGAGCATCCATCCGGCCGGCAGGTCGAAGGAGAGCTCGCCGTCCTTGCCCCACGGGATGCTTATCATCTTCTAACCCGCTTCCCGTTCGCTCGAGCCCGATCCGAGCACCGCGCCCTTCGACGCCGAGCCCACCTGTGCCTTGTAGCGCCGGAGATACCCCGCGGCGAGCTGCCTTTCCCGCGGTCGCCACCCGACCTTGCGCCGCTCGAGCTCTGCGTCTTCGACCCGGAGCGTTATCGAGCGCGCCGCAACGTCGATGGCGACGGTGTCCCCGTCCCGCACCAGGGCTATCGGCCCGCCCGCGTAGGCCTCGGGCGACACGTGGCCCACCGCCAGCCCCGCGGACGCCCCCGAGAAACGCGCGTCCGTTATCAGGACCACGCGCTTGAGCGCGAGAAGTTCGATGGTCGTGGTTATCGACAGCAGCTCCGGCATCCCGGGCCCGCCGCGGGGCCCCTCGTACCGGACTATGAGCGCGGTCCCCGGCCTGACCTGCCCGCGGGATATGGCCAGCAGCGCCTCGACCTCGCCGTCGAAGACGAGCGCCGGTCCCTCGAAGTGGAGCAGGCTATCGGGTACCGCCGAGCTCTTGACCACGCACCCCTCCGGCGCCAGGTTGCCGCTCAGCACCGCTATCGCGCCCTCGTCCCGGTACGGCTTTTTCTTGTCCCTTATCACCGACTCGTCCAGGACCCGGGCGCGCTTCGCGATCTTGCCGATGGTGTCGCCGGACACCGAGAGGCAATCCCCGTGCAGGTCTGCCGCAAGGCGCTTCATGACAGCCGGCACCCCGCCCGCGGCGTAGAGGTCGGTGACCCCGTGCGGCCCGCTGGGCGCGATGGAGCAGATTGTCGGGACCACGCGGTTGTAGCGGTTGAAAACGTTGATGTCGAGCTCGATCCCCAGCTCGCGCGCAATCGCAACCAGGTGCAGGACGCAGTTGGTCGAGCCGCCCAGCGCCAGCGCCACCATCACGGCGTTCTCTATCGCGTCGGCCGTCACCACCTCGGAGGGCTTCAGGCCTTCCTTGACCATCTCCACCACCCGCTCCCCGGACTCCCACGCCTGCACCTTCTTGACCGAAGAGAACGCCGGGCTGGCCGCGGCACCCGGGAGGGCCATGCCCATGGCCTCGATGAGGCACTGCATGGTGTTGGCGGTGGTGAGCAGCTCGCAGGCCCCGCAGGTGGCCGCGGTGGTGGTCTGCACCTTGTCGCGCAGGCCGCGAAACTCCCGGTGGTCGATCCCTTCTCCCTTCCTGGTGAACCTTATGTTCATCATGTTGGGCCCGCCGGGTACGAACACGGCCGGCAGGTCGAGCCGAGCCGCTGCCATCATCATCCCCGGGTTTATCTTGTCGCAGCTCGACAGCATCACGAGGCCGTCCAGCCACTGGGACCGCACGTACAGCTCGATCATGTCGGCGATCACGTCGCGCTGGGGCAGCAGGAATCGCATGCCCTCGTTCCCGTTGCCGAGGCCGTCGCACGGCGCCGGCACATTGAACTCGAATGGTATGCCGCCGGCCGAGAGGATGCCGTTCTTCACCGACCGGGCCAGCTCGCCCAGGTGGACGTGACCCGGGTTGAGCTCGCACCACGAGTTGGCCACCGCTATCAGCGGCTTGGTGCGCATCTCACGCGCCGGTATGCCCAGCCCCTGCAGTATCGCGCCGCGCACCACGCCCATGCTCACGTCGCCGCCGGCGACTATCGACGAGCTCCGCGGTTTTCCGTAGCGCCTCTCCAGGTAGCGCCTGTACAGGCCCGACGACGACCGCAGGATATCCAGGCCGCCCGTCATCGCCCGCGAGACCGGGCCATGACCGCGTCTCTCTCTGGCCAAATCAACCACCCCTGGTAACGATGTGCCTGCACCTGGGAGCGCCCTCCAGGATCGTCTCGGTGACGACCAGCCGCCCTCCCAGCCTCCTGACTATCTCCATGTCCATGTTCATGCTCGCCCTGCAGAGGGGCGCGCACTCGGGTCCCTCGAGACCGATTGTGCACTCCGGCCTCAGCACGACGACCCGCTCGTCCGACGCCTCGGCGACCTCGGTGGGTATCCGCAGGAATATCGACAGCTTGAGCCACTCCATCGCGATCTCGACGAGGTCGTCGCGCCTGCGGTCCTCGATGCCGAACAGGCCCTTGCCGACGATGAGCCGCGCGAGCAGCCGCGATGTCACGTTCGCCATCAGGAAGCGCCCGACCCTGTTGTTGGTGTGTCTCATCTGGAAGTGCCCAACCGCGAGGGTGCCGCGGCGCAGCCACTCGTCGTGGCCGGCGTCGAACTCGGCGATCATGCGGTTGAGCTCATCGGTCCTGTCTTCCGGCAATCCGCCCTCCCATCGCCGCACGCGGTGCATGCACCGGTGTTGCGCGGGTTCGAGAGTCTGTGGCAGGACAATTGTATTCCGAAAAGACCGGCCGGGGCACGCGGAAAAGCTCGCCGTGTCGGTCAGGGTTGGAGCCTCACGGTCAGCACCTGGTACGGCTCGAGCCTGAGTGAGACCCTGCGCCCGGCGCTCGACAGCCGGGTGGTGGGCTCCTCGTCGAGACCCGCCGCAAAGGCCTTCTTGAACTTGACCGCGCTGGCCAGCGTCAGCGTGGCGTCCGTCTGCTGCCCGCCGGTCTCGACGACCCGTAGGACCAGCCCGGTGCCTCTCGACGGCTTCTTCATCAGCGTCACGTCGACGTTTGTCCTGTCCACGGACACCGTCGACGCGCCTGCTCCCCCCGCCGGCCCGGTCGTCGACTTGACGAGCGCCGCCGCAAGCGGGGCGGAGAAGCTCTCTCCGAACCGGTTGGCCCACGAGGCGTCAGGGCCCGCCGCCGAGCTTGTGAGCGAGAACCGCATGCCGTAGGAGCCCGGGACCACGAACGCCGACCAGGTCGAGGTATCGAGCCATATCGGGAAGTAATAGGGCTTGTCGGGGACCTTATAGCGGGCGTCGTCCACCATGTTGAGGTCCACCCGGCCGAGTGTGAACGGCCCGACGTCGGGGCTCGCGATGGACACGGCGCGGTCCGGACCCGTGAACTGGATCCAGTCGCCCAGGTGCCTGTGCGGCGACGGGCCGCCCGGCAGCTCGTCGGCGCCGACGCGCGCGGTCGAGTAGGCGTTCTGGTAGCTGACCGAGAAATCGCCCTCGAACGCCAGGGGACAGGAGACCACGTACCTCTCGAACGGCAGGTTGCCGGCGCTTGCCACCCAATCGACGAAGTCGACCCGCTTGAGGCCGCGGAAGAGGGCCACCGTCTGCCTGCGGTCTCCACCCAGCGCATCCTTGCCGATGGAGGCGACCGCGCCCATGACCGGCCCGCTGGACACGACCTGGAGGCCGCCTGAGAAATCCGGGTCCCAGTTCTTCAGGCTGTTCCTCGCCATGCCCTCCAGGATCGGCTGCCAGAACGGCCGGTTGCCGGTCAGGAAGTCGAGGTTGATGAGTATCGGTATCGCGTCCAGGGCCGAGTACCCTTTGAGGAACTGGTTGAAGAAGACCTTCTTCCCGGTGACCTGCGCCGCGGGGTCGACGAGCTCCTTGCCGAGCTGCTTGTCGACGATGCTCGAGACCGCCCCGGCCGTCCCGTCGAAACCGACCCGGTAGTACTCGTTCTCTATCGTCCCGGCGCTCACTGCGGGCCCCCCGGAGTAGACCGGCGGGGACGTGCGCTTCAGTACGGTGAAAGTCTTGTAGCCCATGGACGGTACGTTTCCGGCGACGAAGACCATGAACTTGCCGGACGGCGGCGAGGGGTCCGGGTACTCTCCTTCGAAGTGCGCGTTCTGATTGGCCATCGAGCCACGCCGCCCGAAACAGTCCTCGCAGGTGGCCGCGTCGATGAGCTGGTGGGGCACCTCGAGGCCCGTCGCGTCATCCTTGAGGGCGAACCGGTCGTCTTCGAGCGAGGCCGGGGCCTGGACCACCACCGGCGCGGTTCGGACCTGCGAAAGCGAGTTGAAGACGGAAACCTTCTGCTTTCCGGCGGTGTTCACCCTGGAAGCAAGCGCCGATACCCCGTCGGCGTACGCCTTCCTCGCCTTGCCTTCCGCGATGAGCGACCACTCGGCCTTCGCCCAGTCCGGGTTCATGAAGTCCGGTATCAGCTCCCCGGTGTCGGGGTCGAGCCTGGCGCCGTAGAAGAGGTCGTGCGCCTCGACCTTGGCCATGTTGTCCCACGCGGTCCGAACGTCGGCCTCGGGGTAGCCGCCGGCCCCGAAGAGACCCGCGATGCTCCACAGCGTCTGCGCGCCCGGGACGGATCTCTGGCAGTAGCGGTCGTACAGGTTGATGATGCCCTGGTTCATGACCACGTACTCCCAGGTGTTTCCGATCTCGCCGGTGCGCTCGGGTATCCGCGGGCCGTACCGCGACTCCATCCCGCCAAGGAATCCCGAGAACGAGTCGATCTCGAACCGGGGGTACGCGAACCTCGAGTCCCAGCTCTGGACGAAGTCCATCGGCGCCGCGTCGGCGGGCACGTTATCGCCGTAGTCCCAGAGGATCATCGTCCTGTCGTACGGGTATGCGAGGTCCGGGTTGACCTTGCCCGTGTCATCACGGCTCTCCTGGCGCTGCATCAGCTTCTCGTTGACGGAGCTCTCCTGCTCGGCGGGGTCGGGGCTGGTAAGCCTGTAGTACGCCATCTTCTCCTGGTTGTAGCCGTAACAGGTGCGCCACGTCAGCACCTTCGCGCCGCTCTCCGCCTTCCAGTAGAACAGGAACGGAAGTCCCGTCATCTCCTGGATGCGATACGAGGTGTTCGGGCCGTGCACCAGGTATTTGACGCCGTTCTCGGCGAGGAACTCCGGCAGTTGCTTCATTATGCCGGGTGTGTCGTAGACGCAGCAGTACTCAGGCTTGATCCCGTAATCCTTCGCCAGGTCCTTGCCCTGGTTCCACGGTGTCATCTGGCCCTGCACGTAGCTCTCGCCGCTGGTGGTGAACTGGTGCGCGCCGTCGTACTGGGCCCCGAAGTCGATGCGCCCCTGCTGGATGAGGCCCACCAGGTGCGCGACCTGCGCGGGCGTGCGGTGCCCGTCCATGTACTCGTATATCGGGATGCGGTTCTCGAGCTGGTACGTGTAGCCGGGATACCGGTCGCACAGGTCGCACGCAGTGTCCAGTATCCTGCGGTGCTGCTCGGGCGTGATGTCGGCGTTGGCGGTGCTGTAGAGGTCGATGTGCGAGCTGGGCACCAGGGATACCGTCCACTTGCGCTGGGGGACCCAGTCCCTGGTTATCTCGTTCTGCAACTCGCCGGGCTCGCCCGCCCCGACGTCGTAGAGCCGGAAGGCCATCCTGGTGGCGGCGGCGATGTCCGGTACCTTCACCCGGCAGGCCTTCTCGCCGAAGCCCACCTGGCCGACGTCGGTGCGCGCGACCGCGCCGCTGCCGAGGTCCTCGACCTCCACCACGCCGTGGAACTCCGCCGGGTCGGGCACCCAGTAAGCTATCCTGGCGTCGGCCAACTGGTAGAGGCGACCGCCGTCCTCTTTGAAGAACACTGTCGGGGAGGCTTCCTCGACCCACTTGTACGGCGGCCCCACGCAGCCGGCGACGAGCAGCGCGCCGAACCCCGCCATCATAATCAGTACAAGCGCAGCGGCGACGCTCCTGCGCACCGGGATCGCTCTCAGGGACTTCTTCATTAATGATCCACTTTCACGAGAATGCGACAACGCGGCCGGGCCCCGTACGTCGTTTAGTTGTATTTCTTAGCGGCCCGCCTCACGGCGTGGGAAGCGGCGTTCCGTCAACGCACTCCGGCGCCGCCCATCCCAGGATGCCGTAGATGGTCGGCGTGATGTCACCGATCCTTACCGCGGCGGAGCTGGTGGCGCCCGGCGTGTACCCCGGCCAGCCCTTGGGCGCCTTGAACACCAGCGGTATCTGGCTGGTGGTCAGCCCGCCGTGCGTGGCGGGGAAGCCTATCTGCACCGAGTCGGGCAGGTTTCCGAGTGACATGCCCACCGGGTTGAATCCGGTCGACAGCGAGTTCCCGTGGATCACCAGGTTATAGCGGTTGACCTGGAAGACGAAAAAGTCCGGCCAGATCTGCCCCGCCTCGGGATGTTCTATCCAGAACTCGGAGTAGAGCTCGTTCGGAAGTATCCTGCCGAGCGAACCGAAGTCCCTGCCGTCCTTCATCTCCTGGCGGTTCACCACCATGAACGGGTGCACGACCCCCTGCAGCGGGTCGTTCACCGTGTAGTCCCTCAGCGCCTGCTCCATGGCGGCCGTCTTCGACGGGTCCGCCGACCAGACAAAGCTTCCCGCGCCGCCGCCCTCGTGGTAGTCCTCGTTGTACACAAAACCGCTCGCCCTGAGGACCTTGCGGAGGTCGATCACCTGGAACCCCTTCCCCGGGTCCTTGAGGTTCTCCATGCTGTGGTCGGACATCAGCACGACGATGCTGTTGTCGTAGACCCCCCTGGCCTTGAGCAGGTTTATGAACTCCGCGAACAGCAGGTCGTTCTCGCGCTGGATGTCCAGGCACTCGTCGCGCCTCATCCACGGGTTGTAATTGTTGACGTCGTCCCACACCCAGGGCGTCCCCTTGGTGTCCCACTCGTCCATGTCCCAGGAAGCGCCCGTCACGTGCCCCGTGTTGTCGAGGTCGGCGATGTTCATGTAAGAGACGTCGGGGTCCTCCTCGACCACCGAGCGGATGAACTCGCTTTCCAGGTAGCGGTCTTCAGCGTGAGCGCCCGGCGCCATCCCGAAGTACTGCTCGACCGGCAGGATGAATATGCCGAGACCGATGATGAAGTTGAACTGCCCCAGCAGGGTCGGGATCACCACTTCCCGCGAGATGTCACTGTACATGGCGGCCGTGAAAGGCCCCGACAGCGGGTCCCAGGGGTCGGTATCCGACTTCGGGTCTCCGGCCGTGTACTTGTAGGGTCCTCCGAAGAAGAGCGGGAACTTCTCGCTGTGGCACAGTATGTCGACGCCCTCGCCCGCCTCGAGCTCGCCAAGCCAGTTCTTGTTGGTGAAAAAGCCGGTCAGCGACTTGCCCGCGGTCTCCTCCTTCGCGACGTCGTAGATCCGCTCCAGCGGCTTCCCGTCCGGTCCGTAGCGCATCAGGTCGACCGTGTTGGGGATGGCCAGCACCTCGTCGTGCTGGTCGAAGCCCGCGTACCCTCCCCCGACCGTGTATATGCCGCTGGTGCCCGAGTAGGACCCGGCGAGCGCGTTCGTATGGTTCATGTCCGTCGCCGAAGGGAGGTAATCGTGCGCGGCCGTGTAGTCGACCCCGTCCGACAGGAAGGCGTGCATGTTCGGCGTGAGCCAGTCGCCTTCCGAGCCCGGCCCGGTTCCGGCGCGGTTGAGATAGAGGTAGGCGGGGTCCATCGAGTCGATGGACCAGTAGTATACGTTGCGGACGTTGGTGACCTCGGTGGCGACGGCCACGTCATCGGTCGCCCCCAGGCTGCTCGAGGCGTGAACGCCCAGATCCAGGCGCGCGCCTGCAGCGGCCGACGCGGGCGCCTTGACGTTCAGGGTCGCCTCGCGGGTCTCGCCAGGCTGCATCCCGGCGAAGCCAAGGTGGTCGATGCCCGTTTCCCAACCGGGCGCCCCACCGGCGAGCGAGATAGCGATGTCGGCAACCGTTGCCCCGCGGTTCGATACGTGGAGCAGGAAGCTCGTCTCCTCGGCGGGCATCACCTGGTGCGCGCGCGGCTTCCAGCCCCCGGTGTCGTTGACGCAGAACAGCATCCCGGCATCGATCACCTGCATGGTAAATCTAGATGTCATGCTGGAACCCGCCCCGGGCCCGAGGATGAAATCGATGTCGGTCGGGACGTTCTTGGGGAGAGGCCCGGTCGGTGTCACCTCCGCCTTGAAGTTGACCGCGTTGGGGTACAGGAAGTTGCGGGTCAGTCCCGGGACCGTGACCGAGGTTATCTGCGTGCCGGCCGAATCCAGGAACCTGACGCTGCACGGGAAGCCCGCCTCGTAGCCCAGTGGGTAGGTGTCCACGGCGGCCCCAAGGTTGGTGGCCCCGAGATTCCAGACCATCGGCTTGCCCGCGAACGGCTGGAGCACTGGATCCCGGTATCCCTGGCCGGTCCCGAGGTCGCCGGTCGACCTGTCGAGCTGGGGCTTCGAGGCAAGGGCCGTCACCTGGAACCACATGCGATGCGTTTCCGCGCCCCGCTTCCCGGTCACCTTTATCCAGCAGACGGTCCCGTCCGGCGTCTCGGGCCTGCACGAGACTATCACCCATGAGGACGCGCTTCCGGTTGCGCCCGAGGGGGCGACCTTGCACAGGAAGACGCTGGCCGTGAAGTAACTCGAGTCGCACTCGGCGGAGAGAGACACGGTGTCGCTGTTGTCGACTATGTTCCGCGTCTCCAGCCGCATCCACGTCATGGTGTTGCCGGTCGCCGGCGCCAGCATCTGCTTGGGAAAGGTGCTGAACAGGTCGAAGGTGGCCCCGCCACCGGCCGCCCTGGTTTTCGCCTTAGACTTCACCGGTTTGGCGGCCTTCGGCTTTGTCGCTTTGCCGGCGCCCACGGCCACCCCCGCGCCGAGCGGGACCATCGAGGCGCACAGCGCCAGCAGCGCGACGACCGCAACGTAGACCTTGAACCTGCCGGTTGCCCTTCCCCTCAGTGCCTTTCCCATCGTCAACCCCCAGTTTTCGCTGACGAACCGGTGCCACCCCGGCGGTGTGGATGATTGCCCTGTCCCGGTATTGTCCCACCGTGGAGCGGGTCGCGACAATAAGGTGACCGACCAATCACCCATTTGTTGTATTGGGTCGCGCGGGCGCGCGGTCGTCGCGCGCCGCGGCGGGCCTTGGCCTCAACTGCTACACTCAACCACGCAGAAATGGCCGAGTGGGTATCGGCGCGCCCCTGGAGAGCGTTGGGCGGCCCGGACGCGCTTCCAGCGGAAAGGTGGTGTTCCTGGCAGTGAAACAAGCAACGTCGATTGATGAATACCTCTCCTGGATCCCGAAGGAGCAGCGAGCGGCTCTCGAGAGGCTGCGCGCTGCGATAAGGGAAGCCGCGCCAGAAGCCATCGAGACGATCAGCTACCAGATGCCCGCGTTCAAAGACCATGGAACGCTGGTGGCCTTCGCCGCCTTCAAGAACCACCTCAGTTTCTTCGTCATGAGCACGGCTGTATTGGATGCACACGAGGATGAGCTCGGGGAGTACAGGACCGCCAAGGGGACAATCCACTTCCAGCCTGACAAACCACTGCCGGATGCGCTGGTGAAGAAGCTCGTCAAGGCGCGTGTCGAGGAGAACGAGAAGAAGAAGTCCGAAAAGGAGGCGCGCCCCAGGAGACCGAGGTATCCGATGCCCGACTACATCAAACGGGAGCTCGAGGGCAAGGGACTGATGGACGCGTACAGGCAACGACCCCCTTTCCAGCAAAACGATTACGTTGGCTGGATAACCCGCGCAAAGCAAGAGGCGACGAGACAGAGGCGACTCGAACAGATGCTCGACGAGCTGCAACGGGGAGACGTCTATATGAAGATGGCCTATAAGCCCAAACAGGAAAAACGAGACGCTCCCTGAAGAAGCATGGCCGCCGAAGCCGCAATGGCAAGCCAACTTCGCACCTGCTAAACTCGACCACGGAGAGATGGCCGAGTCTGGTTTAAGGCGCACGCCTTGAGATAAAAAATGGGAAGTCCCACGGAGTAAAACGGCATCTAAGTGATGCATTGTGGGAAATCGAGAACCCCTACTTATATATTACTTTAGCGTTTATAGTTCCAGAAAAACTATTCCCGTTCGTGTATTTTCCATTGATAGTTATCGGCACGGAATTACCTGCTTGAACTCCAATAAGGTCTTGCCGGTCGAACTTTATTATTATCTTTCCGTTTTCATTTAACTTTATGTCTATGGCTTTTGCGTTTCCACAAGATATAGTAGACATATCGAAACTGTTTATATTGAATCCAGGGTAGGCTGTTAATTCAACGTCGAACTGGCAATTGAAATCCCCGTTGCTGCGAAGGTTCAGGGTTCCGGGATTAACCGCCAAATCGTCTATCGTAGGAGGCCCCGGAGGGTAATCAACCTCGTCGGGTTGGTTCCACACAAAGTCCTCGGAAGCCACAGGTTTTCCCTGATAGAAAGTGAGGATGTGAAGGTTCCCCGACTTCTCTACCACCATCATACTCAGGTGTTTGTAGTCGGTATTGTCGTACCACGTTCCGTCGAGGTAATAGGAGTTGAACAACACAGCGATTTTACCCGGCAGATTTCCGAGGCTGGAATCCCCTCCTGCCTCTACTAGAGTTCCGTTCTTGTAGTACCCGTTAATCGAGAACGAGAAACCACCGTTGACTTGCGCCAAAATACCGGGGCTAGGAGAAAGACTTGCAAGCATACCGGAGGAACTTCCTGTCGCCAGAGACCCCGAACCACCCATATCCACCCACGGAATCTTGGTCTCTTTACCGCTTATGTAAAGAGCATCCACAGGTGTCGAGCCGTCCAGATAACACTCGCCACCAGCAGGGAAAGCGTTACGTCCTATGAGTTCTAACCAGATATGGGTATGTATTTCTTCTGCTGCCTTGATATTGTAAGTGGCTACGGCCTTGTCGGCTCTCGTCTCAAGGCTCAAGTAAATGGGAACAGCAATGGCCACAAGGACTGCGATTATGAGAATGACAATCATCAGTTCCATGAGGGTGAAACCTTCATTATAAAGAGTTTCCGCGCCTGTCAACCGTCTCATCTGTCTTCTCCGGCTTGATGAATGATGAATCTTATGTATCACTATGTTGTCGTCTCAAAAGTCTTATTTCAGTACCCCATCTGTGGTTTCCGAACACTGTTGTTATTTTCGTCCGCCGATTTTCCGACCGTTGAAGGCAAATCTGCTTTCCCGCGTTATCTCGGGCTTCTCGGACCTGCATTTAACCTGCAGTCTGATAACACAAATGGCTTCACGTTCCCACTCCTGCTAAACTCGACCACGGAGAGATGGCCGAGTCTGGTTTAAGGCGCACGCCTGGAGAGCGTGTGGGCGGGTTGACCTCGTCCCGTGGGTTCAAATCCCACTCTCTCCGCCAAACAAGGCTGGCGCTGTGTGGGTTTGAACCCTCGCCAAAGGTCGCTTGCGACCTCAAAGACGTTCGGGGTCACCGCGTTCCGGAAGGAACGTGGGGCGGTTCAAATCCCACTCTCTCCGCCAAACAAGCTTGGCGCTGCATGGGTTTGGACATGACCGAACAGGACGGATGAAACCTGACGTACATTCGAGGCAGTGCTTTTCCGGGAGGATGAAGATGGGCATTACAGTTCGTCGAGCGCAACAGGAAGACGTCCCGGTCATCGCCGAGATAATCCGGAAGCTCGGTTGGTTCCCTTACGTCGACAAGGAGTCTCCGTCGGCGACCGAGAGGCGGGTGCTTCTCCACATGGAGCTTGCCGACGCGGACGACAGCCATACAGTGCTTGTCGCGGAGGACGAGGACGGCGCGGTATCGGGCTACATCTCGGTGCACTGGCTGCCTTACCTGCTGCTCGAGGGCCCCGAAGGCTACGTGTCCGAGCTGTTCGTGAGGGAAGAGGCGAGGGGAAAAGGCGTTGGGACGGCGCTCATGAACGACATCAAGGAGCTCGCGATGACAAAGGGCTGTTCCCGTCTCATGCTCCTGAATAACCGCGAGCGAGATTCGTACGAGAGGAACTTCTACGGGCAGATAGGCTTCCAGGAGCGCCCCGAGGTCACCAACTGGGTCCTGCCCCTGAAGGACTGAGGACCCGGCGCGCCGTCACGCTTCCTGCCACCGCATCAGCCCGCCAGGTGCTTGAAGTTCTGGTCCTCGATCGCTCCCGTCACCGACATCCACACCCGTGTCAGTCGCTCTCCCTGGACTCCTCCGTCCGAACCGAACATCATCCCCCTGTCGCGGCGGACCCGGGAGCGGGGCCTGTCCGGGAGCAGCGCCCCGTCCGGACGCCGCCCATCGGCGCCCAGCATGTCTCCCCAGTAGAGCGGGACGGTCTCGTTACGACACGGGTGACCGCAGGTGAACCAGACGGTCTTGCCCGCCGGCCGTATCTGGAACGAGTACAGCGTCGTGCTCATCGCCGTCTCCATGCCTGCGTCCATGAGCTTGCCCTTCGCGAGGTGGCGCCTCAGGTTCCACGCGTGGGCGCACACGGTGGCGTCGTCCGGCATCTCCTCCCACCATTCCCTGTCCATGCCGAACTCGCGGAGCAAAGAGTAATCGGGGAAGTGGTCGGAGACCATCGCCTTGGCGCGTTCCGGGTCGATGCGGCCCGCGTTGGCCGCCAGCATAGCGTACATCCTCGCAAGCCTCGAGTAGGAGCCGGTTATCAGCTCCTGCGAGCCCGGGTCGAACGAGCCGCTCAGGCTCCTGTCGAGGAACTGGTGGTGGTTCGCCGACGCCACCATCCTGTCGTCGGTCGCGCGGTGCCTGTGGAAGTGGTTGTGGGAGTACTCGAAGACCGACAGGTCTCCGGAACGGTCGGTCCAGATGGTGTTCCAGTTCATCAGCATGCCCATGGTCATGGCCTTCACGGCGCCACGCGGCCCCGTGGCGAAGACCTCCTCGGCGGCGTCGACCGTTGAGCACGTCTCCATGCACCGGTTGTTCATCTCGAAGGAGCTGAGGCCGTCCCCGTCGTCTCTTATCCCAACCGCGTTGACCACGCAGCAGAGCCCTTCGGCGTTCATGACCCCGATGCCGAAGAACGCCGGGAAGCACATGCAGAGGTACGGGATGGTCCCATCAACCTCTCGCACGAAGAGCGGAAAACGGCCGAACATGGCCCTGATAGGGGGGGCGGCGTCGAAGTTCCACGAGAGCATGGCGTCCCCGTCGCCCGTCACCGGCGGCAGGGCGCCGAAGTTGGTGCACGCGGCCATCGCCAGCGACTGGGCGACAGAGCCCGCGGCCGAAAGTTCGTCGACGCCCATGGAAAGCCCGCGCGACAGCCCTTCCAGCTCTGCCAGTCGTTCGGCACCCGGGGCCGGCTTCCCCGGGTCGATGAGCCAGGGACGACCGCGAGCGACACGGGAGAGCATCCGCATCGTGAGCTTTATCCTGTCGCCGTAGAGGAGTGCCGCGCGAGCTCCCAGCTCCCGGTGGTCCTTGCCGTAGAGGCGCACCCCCGGGTGTCGCATCGCCGGTCCGCATCTCGGTGCCATGTCAAACCTCCATGGGGCGAAAGGGTCATCAGCACTGTAACACAGGCGGCGCCGGCGCTTCCTGTCGGGGCTCCACGGAAATACAATGTCGGCATCACGTCACCATCGGGTGAAGCGGGGCGGCAGGATCCACTGCCCCGCCGACAGGAGGATAATTGCTAATGGTGTGCGGTGCGGAGGCGCGATGAGACGGAAAAGGGAGACCCGACAGGGCCGGCGCGGAGATGCGCCGGCGTTCCTAGTCCGGGTGGAAGTAGTGGGCGACCCCGGCCCGGTCCGCTGCGCGTACGGCGACATCTTCTACGTCAAGGCGCGCATCCGGAACCTGGGGACCGAGACCCTCGACTCGGGGCGCCCGACCCGACCCGATTATCTCTCCTACCACTGGGAGACGCCCGACGGGGGGTCGCTCGACTACGAAGGCCTGAGGACTCCGCTGCCAGCGCCCGTCCCGCCGGGAGGCGAGCTGTTCTGCCCGGTGAGGATATCCGTCACCGTGGGACCCGGTGACGTAGTCGCCAGAGTCGAGCCGGTCAGGGAGGGCGAGGCCTGGATCGAAGTCGCCGGCGACGGAGCGGCCATGGTCGAGTGCACCGTCGCGAGGTCGGACGACGAGGACGAGCTGCGGAGCCGGTTGGAGCGCCTGGCCGAAGAGGGCGGGTCAGTCCCGGGCGACAGCGTCGAGGGGTTCTGGGGCCGCAGGGCGAGCGTCAGGGACGCAGGTGAAGGATGGGGGTGGCTCGACCACCCCACCGTGCTCGAAGACTGCGTCTTTCCCAAGCTGGGCGGCCCCGAGCGCAACTGGCTCACCATCATGCTGCGCCGCCACGGCATGGAGAACGGCGGCGACTGGCTCAGCCTGGGTTGCGGTGAAGGCGGTTTTGAAAGGTGGCTGGCCGGGACGGGCGTCGCCGACTCCGTCATGGGAGTCGATATCTCGACGGCGGCCGTGGATATAGCCAACCGGGCCGCGCGCGACGAGGGGCTCGAGCAGGTCTCCTTCAGGGTCGCCGACCTCAACCGGGACAGCCTCGACCCGGGTGCTTATGACGTCGTGTTCACTTCCATGTCCCTCCACCATATAGCCGAGCTCGAGGCCGCGATCGAGAGCATCTACGGCGCTTTGCGGCCGGGCGGCATCTTCCTCGCGAACGAGTACGTCGGGCCTTCCCGGTTCCAGTTCCCGGCGGACCAGAAGGAACTGGCCGAGCGCGTGATAGCAATGCTCCCGAGGGAGCTGCGCTTTCACCCGGTCGCGAGCCGCGAGGCCGGCAGGCCTGTCTACAAGGACAGGTACCTCTCCCGCACCCCCGAGCAGTGGCTGGAGGTGGACCCCAGCGAGGCGGTCCGTTCGTCGGAGATCATCGGGCTGCTCGGCGCACGCTTTCCGCGGACCTGGACCTACCCCTACGGTGGGTCGATGATGCACCTGGTCCTGGAGCACATCGCGGTGAACTTCGACCCCGAGTGTGACCGCGACCGCGCCATCATCAGGCTCATCGACCTGATGGAGAGCGAGCTCATCGCAAGCGGTTGCCTGGCCGACGACTTCGCGGTGCTCGCCTGCCGGCGAGATAAACCCTCCTGTCCGAGCTAGCAACAGCGCCGCTCGACTAAGGTCGATCCGGCTACCGGCACGCGTCCGGCGCCGTCCGGCTTGCCTTGTTGGACGGATACGATTTCCGTGGTATAATTCTCTGCAAGGCCGAAACGCAAATGCGCTTCGGCCCTTTTTCGTGCTCGTTTTCCCAGGATCGGGCTGACTCTTGTGCTCAGAGTGCCCTCCATCGTCGCCCGCGTCACCTATTTTCGTCTCGCAAGGCCTTGCCGGACCCATGAAAAAGCCTTTCAAAGCCCTGTTTTCAGGCGTAGAAACCCGTATTCGAGGCCATTGCTTGACTTGTTTGACTGTTGCCGTGATCGTGGTATAATATTCTTTAAGGTCAGAAACAGATTGTGTTTCGGCCCTTTTTTATTGCCCTCACATGCTCCGCGCGATTCCGGTAAACCTCCGACAGTCCCCCGGCGCGGAAGATGCCGGCCCCTGGTCACCCGTTCAGCACGTTCGATTTCATACCTTCCCCGTTCTTCGATGCTACCGCTGGCCGATGTCGGATTAACGTCAATGCCCGAAACTATTAAGCGAAGGGTGCAACGGCACAGGGAGGGGGCGCGCTTGATTCATAATCGGCGGCGGGGCCGGAAGCAGATAGCCCAGTCGCCCTCCGGTTCGCCGGACGAAGCAGGTTGAGCCCTCCGCCACAAGTCACGACCGAAAGTGGCGGAACGTCAGATCAGTCTGGAAAACTTTATACTCCTGGTGGGGTAGGAGGAAGTGCACCTGCATCAGACCTCAAGCACCGCCTACCCGCCCACCTATCCCACCAGCCCTCCCTTTAGGCCTGAGGCCGGGACATTTACAAGGAAGTCAAAGTCCCGGCCTCAGCTTATTCCTGCAGGTTTTTCCCGCGGAAGTCCAGGTCTGGCGACCACGCGCGTAAAAAACGGCTCTCGAGCCTGAGCACGAGGCTTGTCGGGAGAAGAGCGAGCGCGGGCGGCGCCCGGGATGGTCGCGTGAGGGGTCACACCGGCGTGTCCTTGAGGTCCGCGCAGCAGTGGTCGGGGCTGTTCCTCGCCTTCTTGAGGACCTCGAGCGCGACGTTCTTGACCTGGAGCGGGTCACCGAACTGCCTGCGCTCGTTCGTCACCACCGCCATCGCGAGCTTGACCTTCCTGTCCGCCGCCGCCTCGGGGCCCCGGAGCTCCGGGCATATTCCCTCCAGCGCGCTGTCGAACCGGGCGGTCAGGCTGTTGAAGATCTGGCCCACCCTCAGGGGCACCGTGAGCACGACGAAATCGTCCTCACCCATGTACCCGAGGAACTCCTCGTCGGGCACGATGATGTCGGCCAGGATGTCGGCCACTGTCCGTATCACGACGTCTCCGCGGTCCACGCCGAACGCGTAGTTGATATGGCGCAGGTTGCTGATGTCGATGTAGACGAAAGCGAAGAACCGGTTCCTGCGCTCGAGGCGGGTCCGGGTCTCCTCGTAGATCTGGTGCTTGCCGGGCAGCTTGGTGAGTGGGTCCACCACCATGCCCTTGCTGGCTTTCGACAGCACCGACTTGATGCGCGCGTAGAGCTCCGCGTTATTGAACGGCTTTGCCAGGTAGTCGTCGGCCCCGCTCTCGAAGCCCCTGACCACGTTTTCGGTCTCGTCGAGCGCGGTGAGCATTATCACGGGGATGTACTTCGTCCGGGGGTCGAACCTGAGCCTGCGGCAGATCTCCCAGCCGTCCACGTCCGGCATCATGATGTCTAGCAGGATGACGTCCGGCTCGTCGACAAGAGCCGAGGCCAGGCCGGTCTCGCCCCTCATGGCGGTCACTACGTCGTAGCCCTCTATCTCGAGGTTCGTCTTCATGACCTCGAGCAGGGATGGCTCGTCGTCCACCACCAGGATTTTTCGCTTTTTTACAGTGACCATAGGAAAATCCAAACCGCATTCCGATTGCCTGATTTTACCACAGTGGCGCCCCGCCTCCATGATTCATTCATTCGACGCGGGGTCACGCGGGGGGATGAAAAAGGAGCGGCGGAAGGCTCAGATCAGCCCGCTCCGGCTGAGCAGCGCCACGTCGCCGAGGATCGGCCCGACGCGGCCATCGGCGACGATGCGCCCCCTGTCAATTATCACGGCTCGTCCGCAGATATCGCGCGCCATCTCCAGGTCGTGCGTGACGATGAGCTTGGTGACGTCGAACGACCCGATCAGCTCGATGAGCTCCCGGCGCCCCCTGGGGTCGAGGTTGGCTACGGGCTCGTCGAGAACGAGTATCTCCGGCCCCATTGAGAGCACCGTGGCCAGGGACACCCTCTTCTTCTCCCCGAAGCTCATGTGATGAGGCGACCGGTTCTCGGACCCTTCCATCCCCACCCACTCGAGCGCCCTCTCGACCGACTGGTTCACCAGCTCGGGCGAGAGCCGCTGGTTGAGGGGGCCGAACGCGACATCTTCGCGCACGGTCGGGGAGAAGAGCTGGTCGTCGGGGTCCTGAAACACGAGGCCGACGGTCTCGCGCACGCGGCCCAGGTTCTTCTTGTTCACCTCGGTGCCGAGTATCTCGACCCTGCCGTCCCCCTGCAGGATGCCGTTCAGGTGGAGCATGAGCGTCGACTTGCCGGCCCCGTTGGGGCCCATGATCGCTACGGACTCGCCCCTGCGCACTACGAGGTCTATCCCGATCAGCGCCTGGTGCCCGTCCGGGTAGCGGTAGCTCAGGTCATCGACCCGTACGGCGATCTCCTGCGCGAGAGGTATCACGTCCAGAAGATCACCAGCCTTCCCGCCAGCGCGGTCAGTATCACGCCCGACATGAACGCGTAGTCGGGCCACCTGAGCCGGGTCTCCGTCCAGCGCGGGAAGGTGCCGTCGAAGCCTCGCGCGCTCATCGCGTTGTAAACCCGCTCGGCACGCTCCTGGCTGCGGAGGAACAGCGTGGCTATCATGCGGCCGACGACGCCGGCCTGCCACAGCCAGCGGCCCCTGAAGTTGCGTGAGTCCCGCGCCCGCTTCATCCGCTCGGCCTCGTCGACGATGATGAAGATGTAGCGGTACATGAACGCGCCCACGGTCGTGAAGAAGCTGGGCACGTGAAGGCGCTCGAACCCGTGCATAAGGTCCGAGAACTGGGTGGTCGACGAGAGCAGGATCAGGCAGGCCACAGATATCACTGACTTGACCGCGACGTTCCACACGATGAGGAGGCCGTCCCTCGACACCGTGAGAGGCCCCAGGTCGAAGGTCGGTCCGCCCTTGTGCATGAAGGGCACGAACACGGCCACCACCACGATGAACGGCAGGACAACGAGCATGCGGGTCAGCAGGTACTTGAGCGGCACCTGCGACGCGGTGGCAACGACCACGACGAGGCCCGCATAGATGGCGAACGCCCACCAGTCGCCGGGAGGCGTCGTCACGCAGGCGATTATGACGGCGAAGAACGCCAGCGCCTTGGCCCTCGCGTCCAACCCGTGGACGGGGCTATCGAGCCTGCTGTACCTGTCGATGAAATCATGCCGCATCCGTGAATGACTCCTGTGGCTCTTGCGCTACCCGGCGGGCCCCGACCGAGCCGCGTCCTCCCTGTTCCGCTTCCTGACCCCGAGGCCCCAGGCAAGGAGCCCGACCAACAGAGCGAAGCCCACGGTGATAAGGACGCCCAGGAGGCCGGAGATCCCGGTCGACGCCTTCTCGTTCCTGACCCCGGAGACCGAGTAGTCTTTCAACGGTGAGTGCTTCCAGGCGGGCTGCGTGTCCTCAGCCTTTTTCGCGAAGCCCTTGTCCCGGGCGACCTTCTCAAGCCCGTCCGGGCTGGACGAGGCCCAGGGCGAGACGAACACGGCCAGGAGCACCGCAACCAGGAGCCCCGCTCCCGCGAAGATCCAGAGCCCCCTGTTTCTGGAGAAGCTCTCTTTTAGCTTGAAGGCCATCATGCCACCTCCCCGGCCGATCGGGCTGGCGTCAACGCCGGACCGCGCCAGGCGTAAACGAGGTCGGGCCGCGATTGCAGGACGACCCCCACCACTATGGTGGTTATCATCGCCTCGCCGACGCCGATGAGGCTGTAGACGCCTAACATAGCGGTAAGCGTCACGTGGAGCGGCACGGTGCCCGAGATGGCAAGCTCGAGCGCGGTCGCCGCGGAAGCCATGACGACCGAGATCCAGGAGAAGATCGCGACCGACGACAGCAGGGCCCGCTTCTCGCCGATCCGCCTGGAGAGCGGCACCTTGACCAGCATCATCAGATAGTAGCTGAGCAGGCCGGCGATTATCCCCATGTTGAAGATGTTGGCTCCAAGCACGGTAAGCCCGCCGTCAGCGAAGAAGAGACACTGCACCAGCAGGACCACCACCATGACCAGGTAACCCTCGAGCGGCCCCAGCAGCGTGCAGGCGAGCAGGGCGCCGAGGAAATGGCCGCTCGTGCCGCCGGCGACCGGGAAATTGAGCATCTGGGCGGCGAATATGAAAGCCGCCGTTATACCGAGCATGGGGATCTTTTTCCCCTCGAGCCTGTCCCTTACCTTGTAGAGGGCGTACGCCGTGGTGCCCCCCGAGACGCCGTAAAGCGCCCCCCAGGTCCTGGTGTCGAGGAACCCGTCCGGGATGTGCAACTCGAACACCTCCTGTCGCGGTGCCAACAAAAAAAGCCACGCCTGCCGGTCTCTCCGGTTTTCAACCGGTACTGCCGGCCTTCGTGGCCTTCATCGCATCCGAGTTGTTCTATACGGGCCTACATGACCCTCTTCGAGTAACGATTTATACCAGAAAACGCGCGGCGGCGCAAACGGATAGCTCAATCGCGCGAACTTTACTCCTCGGTTGAGAGTATTATCTCGTGTCCTATCAGGTCGACCTTCTCGATACGCGCTGTGACGAGCCGCTGCTCGCCGAAGATATCGGTCAGGAGCACCTTCTCGCCCTCTGGGTGGACGGTCACTACGTCCTCCATCAGGCGCTTGCTCTCCCCCTCCTTCACCAGGAAGACGACTGCCTCACACATCGGCATCCTCCTCGGGTTCTTCGATAATGCCATAGTGCTGCTGGACGATGATGACGGCGTCCCTTATCAACTGCTGGAGCGGCTTCTTGACCATGCCCAGCAGGTCGAGCGGCGGGTTCGATATGGGCAGGAGCACCTTTCTCCCGGGGGCCGACGCGATCGCCGTGGCGATGTTTGGCGTGACCTCGCCCATCATCGAGTTCGGGACGATGATAGACAGCGACCCCATGATCACCTCGGCCTCGCCCACGGAATACGTTATTGCGTTCTCGCCCGTCGCGCCGCGGGTGGCCCGGGCCTTCATCATGCTCCCGGTCGCGATGGCGTTCGTGCCGAGCGCCATAATCTCGGTCTCCTCGGGAAGCGCCTGCCGCAGTTGGAGCACTATCTGCGTGCCGATGCTGCCACCCATCCCGTCGACCACCGCTATCACCATCTAGTGCCCCCCCGCGTAGGCCTTGCGGGCCCCGATGGACTCGAGGTAACGCTGCGCCGACAGCGCCGCGAGCGCTCCCTCGGCGGCCGCCAGGATGACCTGTTTGAAAAGGTTGGCGCGCACGTCTCCGGCTGCGAAGATACCCGGCACGCTCGCCTCGAGCTTCTCGTCGGTGACCACGTAGCCAGCCTTGTCGAGCTCCAGAAGGTCGCCGGCGAAAGACGTGTTAGGGACGTTACCCACCTTGAAGAAGATTCCGTCGACCGGCATCTCGGTGCGCTCGCCTGTCACTTTGTTGACTATCAGTGCGGAAGATACGGTCTGGTCTCCCTTTATCTCCGCAATCTCGGAGTTCCACATGAACTCGAGCTTAGGCTCGGAAACCGCGCGCTCCTGCAGGTAGTCCGCGGCCCTCAGCTCGTCCCGTCGGTGCACCAGTATCACCTTGCTGGCGAACCTGGCGAGGTGCAACGCCTCCTCGATGGCCGCGTCACCGCCGCCCACCACCAGAACCACCCGCTCGCGGAAAAGAGGCGCGTCGCAGGTCGCGCAGTGCGAGATCCCCCTGCCGAGGAACTCTTCCTCGCCCGGTATGCCCATCTTGCGCGGGCTCCGTCCCGTGGCGATTATCACGGCGCGCGCCCTCAACGCTCCCTTGTCGAGGGCCAGCACCTTGTCCTGGCCGTCGATGGAGAGCTCGGTGGCGCTGTCGAAGGTCCTTACCTCGAGGCCGAACCTCTTTACCTGCGCCTGCATGAGCTCCATCAACTCGGCGCCCTGGATGCCCTCGGGAAACCCGGGGAAGTTCTCGATGAGCGGCGCGTAGACCGCCTCGCCGCCCGGCAGTTGTTTCTCGACCAGCACGACGTCTATCTTCGCGCGGCAGAGGTAGAGCCCGGCCGTGAGCCCGGCCGGGCCGCCACCGACGACCGCCACGTCCCTGGTAGTCTCGTCCATGCCAACCCTCCACTCGCCGGGGAGGCGCGGGAACGGCTTCCCGCATGTCCCTCCGGGGCGCGCCAACCCTTTCCGCCAGGTGGCGGCACCGCGGTCGCGCGCCCTATTCTAGCATTTTGACGCGGCACCTAACTTGCCTGCCGGAGCCACACTATAATTGGACCTGAGATGCTCGAGAGGTACCGCTCGATACTGAAGAAAGAAAGGTTCGCCGTTCACTGGCTGGCGCGCTCGATCGACGCGGGCGTCGGTGACCTGGAGGGCGCATCCGCCGACGAGCTCAGGGAGGCGAACGCCCGCGGCGTCGCGACGCTTCGACGCATGCTGGGCCGGCCCGCGGGCGCGGAGGAAGCCGTTGCGGGCGCCAGCCTGCTCGACGTGAAGCTCGAGCTGGCCAGGCGAGTGCTGGCCGAATGCGCTTTCTGCGAGCGGAGGTGCGGGGCCGACAGGGCATCCGGCGAGAAGGGATACTGCGGCGTCGGGGCGGAGTCTCGTTACTGCTCGGACTTCCTCCACATGGGAGAGGAGCCGGAGCTGGTCCCGAGCCATACAATCTTCTTCTCGGGCTGCACGTTCCGCTGCGCATACTGCCAGAACTGGGATATCGCCATGCACCCTTCGGCGGGGTATCCCGCCGAGCCGGCCATGCTGTCGGCGGTGCTGCTCGAGGGCATCGGCCAGGGGTCGAGGAACGCGAACTTCGTGGGTGGCAATCCCGACCCGAACCTTCACACCATACTGGAGACCATACTGCTCGCGGGACGCGGAGCGAGGTTCCTGCCCATGGTCTGGAACTCGAACATGTACGCGTCGCGCGAGACCATGGAGATACTCGAGGGCGTGGTCGACATCTACCTGGGCGACATCAGGTACGGGAACGACGCCTGCGCCGAGGAGCTGTCTGACGTCACGGACTACTTCGCGGTCGTTTCGCGCAACTTCACGCTGGCGTTCGAGACGGCCGAGGTGATGGTGAGGCACCTGGTGCTCCCGGGGCACCTCGAGTGCTGCTCCCGCCCGGTAATGGAATGGGTGGCGGACAACATGCCGGATGTTTACTTCAACCTGATGTTCCAGTACAGGCCGGAGTACCAGGCGGGCCTGCACCCCGGGATAGACAGGAGGCTCTCGGCCGAGGAAAGGCGACTGGCGCTGGCGATGGCAGGAGAATACGGCCTCCAGTACCAGTAGGGAGCGATCGCCACACGCTCCAGCTCACTGGGGCTTGATCTCGACAGTGGCGGATTTGGCCCCCATGCCCTTTAGGAGATCTTCGGCCTGCTTTCGCTGGTCTCTCGTGAACGGGTTCTGCTTGCGCTTCTCGGTCTCCGACATCGGGATGACGATGGTCATCTTCACGTCCGAGTTCTTGACCTGCTGGGACAGCCTGTAATTGCTCCTGTATCCCGGGAAGTACTGGACCAGCATCACGATGAAGATGATGAGCCCGACCACCACGATACTGATGAGGTACGCCCCGAGGCTGACCCTGGGCCTGGGCCGCGGCGGCTCACCCCGCGCGGCATCTGCGGGCCCGCGGGCCTCACCGGGTCCGTACGCGTATCCCTTAGAATTCCCTCGCGCCATGTCGGTCCTCCCCGCGCCGGGCGACCCCGGACGGCGTCTTCGACAGCCGCCGTGGCGGGCCACCGTTTATCCGGTTGCTCGATTTAACCTCTTTTTAACACAGTTTCCGTCCGCGTTTAACAGCCCGGAGGGACAATCCTCATCGAAAGGCAAGAGTCGACGGCGATACGACCATTGGTTTCCAATGAGACGCAACGAAAACAGTTTTGAACGTTATTCGCGAAGGGTCGGCACCGTACTGCTCGGCATCGCGGACAAAGCCGTCGGGTCGAGCACCGACGGGGCCGGCCGGGAAGGCCTGCGGCCGCAACAGGCGCGGTTCCTCATCCGGCTGGCGGGAGTGGAGCCCCCGAATGGCGGGCATCCCCGCCAGGAGGGGAAAGCCGGCGCGGCGGCTCCGAGGCGCTTGGCGAAAAGGCTCGCCCGGAGAGGGCTCGTCGAGACGGCGCGTGACGGCCGCCGGAGGGGCGTATTGATAGTGACCCCTACCGAGGCGGGCGTGGAAGCGGCGGCAAGGTTGACCCGCGACTACGTGAGGGATGTCACAAGGGCGTTGACCGGCACGAGCGACAAGGAAAGGGAGGCCCTGCTGACCCTCCTCCTGCTGATAGACGAGACCCTCGACTGACCGGGCGCGGCGGCTTTCGCGGGGCGACAGGACCGCCTTCGGCCGGCTCGCCGGAGCCGTCGACCTGGCCCCGACAACGGGAAACGGAGGGAGGATGTAGAACAATATGGTGAGGTCAGGAACTCTCTTACGCGCCGTGGGCGCCCCGGGTTCGGGCGCCATGAGAACGGCGATCCCGGACAAGGAGGCGACTATCCATGGCAGATGAGAACCAGGGAACAGGGCAGCCCCAGGGCCAGGCGCCCGGGCGTCCCGGAGACTACAGTGCCCCTGGTGTCAACGAGGGCACGCAGCCCCAGCCCCCGGGCACTACCCCGCCCATTCCGCCCGCAGGTGGAGCGGCTGGCTGGACGCCGCCGGCACAGGGGCAGCCCGGGGCGGTCGGACCGACGCAGGCCCCACCTGGCTGGAGCGGCGGAACGACCGGTGGCATGGCCGCCGGACCGGTGCCGCCACCGCCCGGGGGAGGCAGGCAGAAGGGAGGATGGGGAAGGACCGTCGTCACGGCGCTCGTGGCCGGGCTCATCGGGGCGATCATAGTGCTGCTGGTGTTCCCGGCGGCCTTCGGCGTCAACCCCTACGACCTCGTTCGTGGAAAGGTCAAGAGCGCCGAGACGCACGAGGAGATCAGCCTCCCCAAGTCGACCACCAAGGTGGTGAGCCCGTCCGGCCCGACGGACGTATCGGCGATCGCCCAGAAGGTGATACCTTCCATCGTAAACATCGACGTCAGCCAGACCGTGCAGAGTGTCCCGGGACTCAACTCCGGTGTCCAGCAGGGGACAGGCTCGGGCGTCATCTACACCTCGGGCGGCTACATCCTCACAAACAACCACGTCGTTGGCAGCGCGACGAAGATCACGGTCACTCTGGCCAGCGGTGAGAAGCTCGCGGGCACCAGGGTCGGGACCGACCCGGAGAGTGACATCGCCGTGGTCAAGATCGACAAGAGCGGCCTGCCGGCCATTACGCTCGGCAACTCCGACACGCTGGTCGTGGGCGAGCTCGCGGTCGCAATAGGCAGCCCGTTCGGGTTCGAGCAGAGCGTGACCAGCGGCATCATAAGCGCGCTGAACCGGAACGTGACCGCGCAGGACGAGAGCGGGAACCCGGTCCTGCTGACCAACCTCATCCAGACCGACGCGGCCATAAACCCCGGCAACAGCGGCGGTGCGCTGTGCGATTCGGACTCGCGACTCATCGGCATCAACACCCTCATCGCTTCTTCGTCCGGCGGGTCGGAGGGGATCGGCTTCGCGACTCCATCGAACACCGCCAAGAGGGTCGCCGATGACCTTATAGCCGGGAAGCCAGTCTCGCACCCTTACATCGGGATCTCGGGCCAGACCGTCAGTGACACGATAGCGACGCAGTACAACCTGCCCGTGACCAGCGGCGCCTACGTCACCGCCGTCGTGCCGGGCAGTCCCGCGGAGAAGGCCGGTATCAAACAAGGCGACATAATAGTCAGCGTAAACGGCCAGGCGGTCACGTCCATGGACGACCTCATCGGGGCGGTTCGGAATAACAACGTGGGCCAGACCATCACCCTCGGCTACTACTCCAACGGACAGAAGAAGTCCGCCCAGGTGACGCTCGCGGAGATGCCCTCGAACGTCCAGTAGACAGAGCCGCGCGCACGCGCGTGACACCAACGGCTGCGCGAGAGTCGAGAGCCCCGGCGGGATAAACCGTCGGGGCTTTTCTCTTGCCGGGCGCGTGCTGACGCCTGTTTGTGAAGCCAACCGCGCTGGTCTAGACTGACAATCTATGGTCCGCCTGACTGCGACGACGGGGTCTGACCCCGATGCGACGACCCCGATGCGACACGCGCGAGGACACGGATGGCGAAAGAACGGATAACCTCCCTCGTAGAGGACGCGATAAAGAAGGCCACCTCGAGCGGCCTGCTGCCGCCCGTGGACCCGGGACCGATCGAGCTCGAGCGTCCGAAGAGGCGCGAGCACGGCGACTGGGCCACAAACGTAGCCCTCTCGCTGGCCGGCAGGCTCGACATGAACCCGCGCGAGATAGCGGCGGCGATAGTCGATCGCCTCGACAGGCCCCCGGAAGTCATCTCGGATGTCGAGATCGCCGGCCCCGGGTTCATAAACTTCCACCTCGCCCCGGCGTTCGTCAGGGGCATTCTCCTTGAGATAGAGGAGAAGAAAGAGCTTTTCGGCCGCTCGACGGCGGGCGGCGGGCGCAAGGTGCAGGTGGAGTTTGTGAGCGCCAATCCGGTGGGTCCGCTCCACCTCGGGCACGGGAGGTGGGCGGCCCTCGGTGACTCCCTTACGAGCGTCCTCGAGCACTGTGGTTACGTGGTGGAGCGCGAGTACTACGTGAACGATTACGGCACCCAGATGGCGAACTTCGGGCGTTCGATCTCGGCCCGGTACATGGACCTGCTCGGGAGGGAGGCCCAGTGGCCCGATGGCGGGTACGCCGGCGCCTACATCACCGACATCGCGAAGCGGCTGGTGGCGGAGCACGGGGAGGAGTACGCAGGGCTTCCCGACGCCGAGCGCGCTGAGCTCTTCATCTCGATGGAATACCCGCCGATGCTCGACGCGATCAAGAAGACGCTGGAGAGGATGGACGTTGCCTTCGACGTCTGGTTCAGCGAGCGCGACCTCTACCGGAAAGGAGAGGTCGAAGACACGCTGGCGCTCCTCGAGAAGAGCGGGGCCGCTTACCGGAGCGAGGGCGCCCTCTGGTTGAGGACGAGCGACTACGGGGACGAGAAGGACAGGGTCCTGGTGCGCCAGAACGGAGAGCCCACCTACTTCGCCTCCGACATCGCCTACCACCGTGACAAGATGGAGCGCGGCTTCGACACCGTTATCAACATCTGGGGGGCGGACCACCACGGGTACGTCGCGCGGATGAAGGCAGGGCTGCAGGCGATGGGCTTCGACCCGGCGAGGCTCGAGGTTTTACTGGGACAGCTCGTCAAGCTGTTCCGGGGCGGCGAGCCGGTAACCATGTCCAAGCGGACCGGCGACATCGTGACGCTCGACGAGCTGCTCGACGAGGTCGGGGTCGACGCCGCGCGCTACTTCTTCCTGCAGCGCTCGAGCGACTCGCAGCTCGATTTCGACATCGAGCTGGCCAAGAAGGAGTCACCCGAGAACCCGGTCTTTTACGTGCAATACGCGCATGCGAGGATATGCAGCATCCTGAGGTACGCGGCCGAAGGGCGGGCCGCAGCCTCGGAGCCCGGGCCCGGGGACCTCGAGCTGCTGGCGAGCGACTCCGAGATGGACCTCCTGCGAAAGCTTTCCGAACTCGAGGAGGTCGTGGAGCTGTGCGCCGAGAGGAGGGCGCCGCACCGGCTGACCGGTTACGCTGAGGAGCTCGCCGCGTTGTTCCACGTCTTCTACAGGGACTGCCGGGTCGTGACCGAAGACGAGTGCATGACCAGGGCGCGGCTATTCGCGGTCAAGGGCACGCGGCAGGTCCTCGAGATAGTACTCGGGCTGCTGGGGGTGTCGGCTCCCGAGAAGATGTAGGTGGTGGACGGTGCGCTTCGGGTATCACGTCAGCGTCGGCGGCAGCCCTGTCTCGGCGATAAAGCGCGGCTCGGAGGCGGGCTGCGAGACTATCCAGATATTCCCGGGCAGCCCCCAGAAGTGGGGCACCCCTCCCGTGTCGGACGAGGACGCGCTCGAGTTCCGCCGGGCGAGGGCCGAGTCGGGCATCGACCCGGTCGTGCTTCACGCCATTTACCTCGTGAACATGGCCGCCCCCTCCAGGCAGATATACACCAGGTCGATGGGCTCGCTCGCCAGCGCCCTGAAGAAGGCCGAGGCGCTGGAGGCGGCAGGGGTGGTGACGCACATCGGCAACCACAAGGGAGAGGGCGAGGACTTCGGCGTAGCGCGCATCGCCGAAGCCGTTACGACAACGCTTGAGAGGTCGCCCGGGGAGTCCATGCTCCTGCTTGAGACGACGGCCGGTGCCGGGACATCCATCGGGAACTCGTTCGAGCAGTTCGGCCGGGTCTTCGATCAGGCGGGCCGGCCGCGCCGGCTGGGGTTCTGCGTCGATACGTGTCACATCTTCGCGGCGGGCTACGACATCTCCACCCGCGACGGCCTGGAGGCGGCTCTCGATGAGCTGGAAAGGTTCGTCGGGCTGGACCGGCTCAGGCTCATGCACATGAACGATTCGAGGGGGGCCTGCGGGTCTCACCTGGACCGGCACGCGGACATCGGGGAGGGCCTGATGGGCCTGGAGGCTTTCCGTCGCATCGTCAACCACCCGGCCTTCAAGGATCTCCCGGGCATCGTCGAGGTGCCCTACGAGAGGCCCGGCGCGCCCGACAACCTGAGGATACTCCGCTCGCTGGAAGAGGGGTGACCGAACGGGCGAACTGTCACCGCCGCCGCAGCCGGGAACTAGACGGCGTGATGCTCGTGTTCGGCCTCGTGCTCCTGGGCTTCGACCAGCCTCGCTGCGGCCGCCTCAGCGTTGACGTATGCGGTCTTCAGGTTCGCGACGACCTCGTCGAGCCTCACCGCCACCTCGGGCTCACCGCGGTTCTTCGCCAGGCGCGCCCAGTGGCCGGTCGCGACAGCCTCGTTCTCGAGCCTGCTCGCAAGCTGGCGTATCGCGGTTTTGATGGACACCAGGTCGGGGTTGTCCATGTGCATCAGTTAACACCTCCTGTTTCTATGCATACGAATTCGCCCGCGCCGCGTGGACACCTTCCGCGGGGGGGAAGGATTTGGCTCAGGGCTCGCGGAATGTGGGATATAATTGGACATGGTGGACGAAGGCGATCGGGCGGCTTTTCGGCAAGGGTGGGGCCCCGCGGGAGGGACATTTGGACGATTTCAACTACCGGGACGGCGCGCTTTTCTGCGAAGAGCTCCGCGTCTCCGACATCTCGGACAAGGTAGGGACGCCCTTCTACCTCTACAGCAGGAACACCCTGGCCGGGCATTTCCATGCCGTTGACCAGGCGTTCGCCGGGATCCCCCACATCGTATGCTTCTCCGTCAAGGCGAACAGCAACGTCGCCATACTCAAGCTCCTTGCCGGTGAAGGCGCCGGCGCCGACGTCGTATCCGGTGGCGAGATATATCGCGCGTTAAAAGCGGGCGTAGACCCCAAGAAGATAGTGTTCGCCGGGCTCGGCAAGACCGCGGCGGAGATCGAGTTCGCCCTCAAGGAGGGCGTGCTCATGCTCAACGTCGAGTCCAGCCAGGAGCTGATGCTGATAAACGAGATAGCGGGCAGGATGGGAGTCGAGGCGCCGGTCGCGCTCCGGGTAAACCCGGACATCGACGCGAAGACCCACCCCAACATAACCACCGGTCTCAAGACCAGCAAGTTCGGCATCCCCCTGGGGCAGTCGCTCGCCGAGTACGAGGTGGCGCACAAGCTGTCCGGCCTGAACCCCATCGGGGTCCACCAGCACATAGGCTCGCAGATACTCGAGTCGGGGCCTTTCGAGGCCAGCCTGCGAAAGATAATCAACCTTGCGAACAGCCTCAAGCTGCTCGGCATGGACATCCGCTTCATCAACATAGGAGGCGGGTTCGGCATCCGTTACACGGACGAGGAGCCGCTCACGCCGAAGGAGTTCGCCGGGGCGCTGGTCCCGCTCCTGAAAGAGACCGGGTGCACCGCGATACTGGAGATAGGCCGGATGATAACCGGCAACTCCGGCATCATGGTCACGAAAGTACTGTTCAACAAGCAGTCGGACGGCAAGAAGTTCATCGTGGTCGACGCCGGCATGAACGACCTCGTCAGGCCGAGCCTCTACAATGTCCAGCACGTCATCAGCCCGGTGGTCGAGCAGGAAGGCGCCGAAGAGGTGACCGCCGACGTCGTCGGCCCCATCTGCGAGTCCACCGACTACCTGGCGCTCGAACGCAAGATGCCGGACGCGAAGCCCGGCGAGCTGCTGGCGGTCTTCACGGCCGGCGCGTACGGGTTCTCCATGTCCTCCAACTACAACTCGCGGCCGCGCGTTCCGGAGATACTGGTATCGGGGCGCAAAGCCTACCTGATCAGGCGCCGGGAGACCTACGAGGACCTGGTGCGCGGAGAAGCTATCCCGCAGGACCTTTGACCGCGACGACGTTGCGGTTCGCACGCGGGCGAGCCGGCCTGGGCTGTGCCGTCGGATCGGCCGGGCCCGGCAGCGGCAGCGGCGTGGCGCCTGCCAACCACCTACCGGGGGGAAGTATTGGCTGAGACCACCGCACGCGTTTCCGTCATCGACATCAAGAGGGACCTCGAGGGCGCAGTGGGCCGGGTCATGGACGGCCACGGGGTCGCGGACATCATCAAGGGAAAGCCCCGCGAGGTCTACGTCAAGGTCAACGCCATCGATTTCAAGCCCTACTGCTACACCAGCATCGCCGTCACCGGGGCCGTAATTGACTACTGCAAGGGCGCCGGCGCGGAGAAGGTCTACCTGATGGAGAACGCGACCCAGGGCAATTTCACCAGGCTGGTGTTCCACGTCGCGCGCTTCGAGGAACTCGCGAGGGAGACCGGCGCCATACCCCTCTATCTCGACGAGGGGAAGCAGGTGCCGGTAGCACTTCCGGGCATGGGCTACGACGTGAGGGTATCCAAGCACGTAAAGCGAATGATGGACAGGCGCGACGAGGTCACCTACGTGAACGTGCCCAAGCTGAAGACGCACTCGATGACCGTGCTGACCGCCGGCATCAAGAACCAGTACGGACTCATCATGCACGCCGACCGCGCGCCCGACCACAACTTCCGTCTGCACAAGAAGCTTGCCGAGATATACAGGCTCATCCAGCCCGACTTCACACTGGTGGACGGCACTGTCGGCACCATCCACGGGCATTACCCGCCCGAGGCCCTGCACAGGCAGACGCTGGTGCCGTTCAACATCCTGGTCGGGGGCACCGACACCCTGGCGGTCGACGTCGTGTGCGCGCGCATCTTCGGGTACTCCGTCGAAGAGGTCGGCCACCTCCGCGAGGCCAGGGACATGGGGCTGGGCTGCGGAGACCTTGAGAGCATCGAGGTGCAGGGGGAGCCGCTCTCCAGGTTCGCCAAGAAGTATCCTTACGAGCTCTTCGACGCGTTCCCGCACGATGTGAAGGTCATCAGGGGGAGCGAGCGCAACTGCCTCGAGGGATGCGACGCCAACACCCTCGCGCTGCTCCAGGTGCTCTACCTGGACTTCAACGGCAAGGGCGGCTTTACCATCGTCATGGGCAAGGGGTTCGACGAGGCGGAGATACGGGCGATCGAGGGCCGTGCGTTCGTCGCGGGGCCCTGCGCCGAGGACGAAGTCGGAGCGATGCTCAGGTCCCGCCTGGGAAAGAGGAACGTCTTCGGCACTGTCGAGTGCAACGACCTGGCCGGCACCACCTTCGGGTTGAACAGGTTGATGGGGGTGAGCCCGCTGAGCATGGTGCCCATCAGCCCGTTGAAGTCCCTCGGACTGCTGGTGAAAGCCAAACTGAACCGCACCTCCGCGCGGACCCCTCCACTGCTGCCGTTCTGAGGGGCGTGGAAGATGGACCGCAGGGAGAAGGCGCTCGAGGTCGACCGGCGGTTGGTCACGGCATTCGGCATGAAGCTGCCGGCGGAGCGCCGTGACGTAATACAAGAGCTCGTCCACGCGGTCCTCTCGCAGAACACCACCAGGAGGAACTACAACCTCGCCTATGCCCGGCTGCTCGAGCGATACCCGACCACAGGGGAGCTGGCGCGGGCGCCGCTGTCCGGCGTCGAGGAGGCCATCCGCCCCGGTGGGCTGTCGCGACAGAAATCGAGAGCGCTCAAGGAGATCCTGGCGGCGATACACGAGCAGAGGGGCGAGTACTCGCTCGAGTTCATCGCCGGCCTGGGAGTGCCCGAGGCGAGACGGTTCCTCACCTCGCTCCCCGGCGTCGGCCCTAAGACCGCGTCGGTCGTGCTGATGTTCTCCCTGGGGAGGAAGGTGCTGCCCGTTGATACGCACGTGCTTCGAACATCGAAGAGGATCGGGCTGGTCGACGAGAAGACCACCGCCGAGGAGGCCGAGCGCGAGCTGGAGGGGCTGGTCCCGCCCGCCAAGAGACCACGCATGCACCTCAACCTGGTCCAGCTCGGTCGCGAGATCTGCCACGCCCGAGGGGCCCGACACGAGATCTGCCCCGTCAACTCGATATGTGACCTCTACCAGGGCACGAAGTGACACGATGGTAAAATGACATTGCCGCCACACCGGTGTTGAGGCTGGACGGAGGCGCCGGTGTCGCGTTCTCGATTGCACGGAACACCCGGGTCCCGGGAGGGACGATGTCCTGGATCGGCGAAGCGCTGGAGACCGGCGCGCAAGAGGTGATCGAAGAAGCGAGCGTCCTCGTCACCGGGCGTGGGGCGGCCGCGATAGCCGCTGTGCCCAACGAAGTGATCCTCGAGCAGGTCCGCAAGACCCTGCAGCTTCTCGTCGACACGCTGGGGCAGGGTGAGGAGTCCGAGCTTCTGGGCCACTGGGAAGCGGTCGGCCGTGACTGCAGCGAGGGCGGGATAGCGCTCGCAGAGGTGCCGGACGCCACGGACGTCCTCAAGAGGGCCATCTGGACTGTCATGGAAAGGCGGGTCGAGTCGGGACAAGTCGACTTCAAGGACCTGGTCGAATCGATGATGGATGTCGAGTCTATCCTTGCGGACTGCAGGGTAGCGATGATCCGCAGTTACCTGGGCTCGAGGGCCGTCGAAGAGACCGCGACGTCGGCGCGCCTCGAAGCGATGCATTCGCTGACCGAGCTCTTATCCACCGAATCCGACAAGTACCAGGTATTCCAGGCCCTGGTCGACAAGGCCGCGGAGATAACCGGGCTGTCACGTTGCACTCTGCTGGTCTTCGGCGAGGACGGGTCGCTCGAGCCCGTCGCGTCGAACTTCGCGGACTCGATGGAGCACCTCAGGGCTATCCCGGACGGCCTCGAGGCAGCCCTGGCGGGGGCCGTCAGGAAGGGGGTCCCGCTGGTGGTCGAGAGAGGTAGCGGCCAGGACCCGGGCTCAGCCCTCGAGGACATACTCGACCTGTATCGCACACCGACCGTCCTCATCGCACCACTCAAGACGGACGTCAAGCCCCACGGGGTCATGCTGCTCGACGAGGCGAGGGACGGGAAGTTCTCCGACGAACAGGTCCAGCTCGCGATGGCCGTGGCACAGCAGGCGGCGATAGCCATCGAGAAGAGCGACCTGCTGCGCGACATGGAGAAACGGCTCAAACACATGGCGGCCATAGGTATCGTCGCCAGGACCCTGCCCTCGTACCTCGACCCACGGCAGCAGCTTCACGGCCTGCTCGAGATAGCGACAGCGATCGTGAAGGCCGACCGCGGCGCGATACTGCTCCCCGACGAGATGTTCGGGGTGCTCTCCGTCGCCTCCAGGGTAGGCCCGGAAGACTGGGACGCGGAAGGGCCGGCGCTGCTGGCCGTCGCAAAGTGGGTCTACGAGAACGGTGAGCCCGCGTCGCTCGAGAAAGGGGTCAAGGACCCGCGCTTCCCGCTTGTCCAGGCGGGGGTAGAGGCGAGCATCACCGCTCCGCTCACCGTGCGGAGCAAGTCGGTCGGCGCCATATACGTGGGGACGGCGGCGCCGGGCGCGCGCTACGACGATGACGACCTCGAGCTGTTCAACAACTTCGCCGCACAGTCCGCGATCTCGGTCGAGAACACCCAGCTCTACGAGCGGCTGCAGGACACCTACCTCGGGGCCATCGGCTCCCTCGCCGCGGCTATCGAGGCGCGCGACCCTTACACCGTGGGCCACTCGGCCAGGGTGACGCAGTACGCGGTCGCCATCGCCGAGTCGATGGGCCTGCCGCAGGAGAACATAGAGGAGCTCCGGCTGGCCGGCCTGCTGCACGACCTCGGCAAGATAGGGGTGCCGGACCGAATACTGAACAAGCCGGGCAGGCTGACCGAGGAAGAATACTCGGCCATAAAGATGCATCCCGCCCTGAGCATGAGGATAATCGAGCCGCTTCCCCACCTGGGCAACATCATCCCCATCATCTACCACCACCACGAACATTACGACGGCAGCGGGTACGTCGACGGCAAGGTCGGCGAAAAGATCCCGCTCGGCGCGCGTATAATAGCGGTCGCCGACGCGTTCGAGGCCATGACCTCCGACCGCCCGTACAGGACGGCGCTTTCCCGCGACCAGGCCATGACCGAGCTGAGGCGAAACGCGGGCTCTCAGTTCGACCCCCGGATCGTGGCGCACTTCCTCGACCTGCTCGACAAGACCACGCAGGGGGCGTTGGAGTAGGTCGCGTCGCCGCGCCGAGCTCAAATCAGTTATCATTTCTCAACGCCGGGCGCCGCGAGGTGTTTGGCGGCGCGTAAAGAAAGTAAAACCCCGGAGGTGGTTTATTTGAAGATAGCTGTCAGCGGTAAAGGAGGGGTCGGCAAGAGCACTATCGCGGGAGCGCTCGCGAGGAGTTTCGCCGACGAAGGCAGGAAGGTCCTTGCGATCGACGCGGACCCGGACGCAAACCTGGCGGTGTCGATCGGCATATCGCCCGAGGCGGCGATGGACGTGGTGCCGCTCGCGGAGATGAAGGACCTTGTCGAGGAGCGCACGGGAGCCAAGCTGGGCGTCTATGGGCAGATGTTCAAGATGAACCCGCGGGTTGAGGACCTGCCCGACCAGATATGCCTCACGCACAAGGGCGTCAGGGTGCTCGCAATGGGCACCGTCAAGGAGGGCGGCGGGGGTTGCGTGTGCCCGGAGTCGGTGCTCCTCAAGGCACTGATGAGGCACATCCTGCTCGAGCGTGACGACGTCGTTGTGATGGACATGGAGGCGGGCATCGAGCACCTCGGCAGGGGCACCTCCGAGAGCGTCGACGCCATCCTCATCGTCGCCGAGCCGGGGCTGCGGAGCGTCCAGACCGCCAGGACGACCGCAAAGCTGGCGCGGCAGATCGGCGTGAAAAGGCTCTTCGCGGTCATGAACAAGGTCATCGACGACTCCGAGATAGAGACCCTCAAGGAAGACCTCGGGGACATCGAGTACCTCGGGGCCGTGCACTTCAGTGAGAAGGTCAGGAAGTCCGACCTCGAGGGCCAGTCGGCGTTCGACGTCGACCCTGTGTTCGTCGAGGAGGTAGACGGCATCAAGCGAAGGCTCGAGGAAGAGCTCGAGGGCGCGAAGGTCTGACCGAAGAACGCTTCGAGGGCGGCCGGCCGCGCGGCCTTTGAGGATAACCGCGAGAGGACGAAACTTGAGCGATGACGGTTTCCGGATAACCGAAAAAGAGAGGCTCGCCCCGGACGTCTACCGGCTCAAGGTGCGCGCGCCGCTCGTCACGACAAGGGCCGCGGCCGGGCAGTTCGTGATCGTCAGGACCGACGGCAGGGGCGAGAGGATCCCGCTGACCCTGATGGACTTCTCTCGCGAGCGCGGGACCATCGAGATGGCGTTCCAGGTCGTTGGCACGACCACGGACAAGCTCTCCAGGCTCGAGCCCGGCGAGTGCCTGGCCGATGTCGTGGGACCGCTGGGCAGGCAGACCGAATGCGAGGCTTTCGGAAAGGTGGCCTGCGTCGGTGGCGGCGTGGGCATCGCGGCGCTCTACCCGATAGCGAGGGCCATGGTCGACGCGGGCAACGAGGTCAGGGTCCTGCTGGGGGGGCGCGACCGCGAGCACCTGATACTGCTGGACAGGATGCGGGAGCTGGACGCGGAGGTGAGGGTCGCGACCGACGACGGCTCGGTCGGCATAAAGGGCTTTGTCACCGAGCTGGTCCTCGAGGCGGCGACCGGGTGGAAACCGGACCGCGTCATCGCGGTCGGCCCCGTGCCCATGATGCGGGCCGTCTCGTTCCTCACGCGCGACCACGGCATCCCCACCATCGTCAGCCTCAACGCGATAATGCTCGACGGCACCGGGATGTGCGGCACCTGCCGCTGCGAGGTCGGTGGCGAGACCAGGTTCTCCTGCGTCGACGGCCCGGAGTTCGACGGGCACCAGGTCGACTTCGAGAACCTCGTGATGCGGCTGGGCGCATACAAGAGCGAAGAAGGCGTCTCGTGGGAGCGGTTCAAGGTCACGGGCGGCAAGTTCGAGCATTGGTGTGAAGCGCGAAGCGGGGAGGGCGGCGATTGACACCCGTTGACGACAGACCCGATACCGTACCGAGAGTCCGGTTCGCCCCCAGCCCCACAGGCAAGCTCCACCTGGGCTCGGCCCGCACCGCCCTGTTCAACTGGCTTGTCGCGCGCGGCGGCGGCGGGGCGATGGTGCTCCGCCTCGAGGACACCGACCGCGAGCGCTCCTCGTCCGAGTTCGAGCGCGACATCCTGGATTCTCTCCACTGGATGGGCCTCGGATGGGACGAGGGCCCGGACGTCGGAGGCCCCCACGGCCCGTACAGGCAGAGCGAACGGATGGAGCTGTACGCGGGCTATGGCCGGAGGCTGCTCGACGAAGGCAAGGCATACCGCTGCTACTGCACGCCAGTGGAGCTGGAGGCGCGAAAGAAAGACGCGATAAAGGGCGGGAAAGCGTGGCGCTACGACCGCCGGTGCCTCGGCCTCGACGCGGCGGGGCGCGAGCGTCTCGAGGCGGAGGGCGTGCCTTTCGCGATGAGGTTCCTGGTACCGGAGGGCACCGTCACGGTCAGCGACCTGCTGCGGGGTGACGTGACCGTCGAAGCGGCCGAGATAGACGACTTCATCATCATGCGCTCCGACGGCAGCGCCGGCTTCCACCTCGCGGTCGTGGTCGACGACATGACGATGGAGATAACACACATCATCCGGGGCGACGACCACCTGACCAACGCGGCCAGGCACGTCCTGCTGTTCGAGGCCTTCGGCGCGCGACCGCCGCGGTTCATGCACCATTCCCTGCTGATGGGCCCGGACGGGACCAAGCTGTCCAAGCGCCACGGCGCCACCGCGGTTTCCGACTACCGGGAACAGGGATACCTGCCGCAGGCCCTGGTGAACTACCTGGCGCTGCTGTCGTGGTCGCCGGGTGACGACCGCGAGATATTCACACTGGACCAGCTCGTGACCGAGTTCGGCATCGAGGGGGTCTCAGCAAGCAAGGCGATCTTCGATTTCGACAAGCTGAACTGGCTCGACCGCCAGCACATTAAGCGGCTGTCCGACTCCGAACTCACCGACCTGGTGGAGCCTTTCCTCGAGAAGTCCGGGCGTACCCGATTGCTGGAGCTGCCCCGCGAGCAACTGGTGACGGCGGTCGCGTCGGTCCGGAACAACATGGAGAAGCTGTCCGATGCCGTCGAGCCGATGGACGTGTACGCGAGGCAGGCCGGCGAGCTGGACGAAAAGGCGCTCGCCGAGCTGCGAAAGTCAAAAGACCTGGGCGAGGCGATCGAGCTCTGCCTGGCCGAGCTGCGAAGGCACGGGTCGGGCGACCGCGAGACAGCCGAGCTGATAGTAGATTCGTTGCGCGAGGCCGCGAAGGCGCGGGGATGGGGGGCAAAGAAAATGCTCTGGCCGCTCAGGCTCGCGATAACCGGGATGACCGTGGGCCCCGACCTCGCCTGCCTTATAATGTTCTGGGGGCCCGGTGGCTGCGCCGACCGAATCGAAGCCTCCGTCAAGGCCATGGAGCGGGAGGGGATCGAACTTGGGTGAGCCCGGTCGTAACGGCGGCTTCATAGCCGGGGCTTCGAGACTGATCCGCGAGGATATCGAAGCGGTCAAAGACCGGGACCCCGCCGCCCGGGGCACTCTCGAGATAATCCTGTCCTACCCCGGTCTGCACGCCGTCTGGATGCACCGGCTCGCCCACTACCTGCTCGGGTCCGGGGTGCCGCTCATCCCCAGGTTCATCTCGATGTTCGCCCGGCTGGTCACAGGGATAGAGATCCACGAGGGCGCCACCATCGGGGAGGGTTTCTTCATCGACCACGGCATGGGCGTTGTGATAGGCGAGACCGCCGAGATAGGCGTTGACGTGACTCTCTACCAGGGCGTGACCCTTGGCGGGACCGGCAAGGAGAAAGGCAAGCGTCACCCGACAATCAAGGACAACGTGGTCATCGCCGCGGGCGCCAGCGTTCTGGGCCCGATAACGGTCGGGCGCAACGCCAAGGTCGGAGCCGGCGCGGTCGTCATCGCCGACGTCCCCGACAACTGCACGGTGGTGGGCGTACCGGGGCGGGTCACGGTCTGCGCGGGCGAGCGAATCTCCGCCATCGACCTCCACCACGAGGAGTTGCCGGACCCCGTGCTGGACATGTTCCAGGCGGTCGAGAGGAGGCTCGACCGCATCGAGCAGGCGCTCGGTGCGAGGCGCGAGCAGCAGCCGCCGAAAGACTGACCGCCTGCCTGCACACCATGGGGTCAGGTCTCTTTTCGTGCGATTTGGACCATGGCCGTTAGATTACAATTGTGAACAGGGCCGTTTCGAGCCCGGTAGGCCGCTTTCAAAGTGCACAGGAGCGTGGGCTTGGCGATAAAGATCTACAACACCATGGCGCGGCGCAAAGAGGAGCTCGTCCCGCGCGAGAGCGGGAAGGTCTCAATGTACGTCTGCGGCCCGACGGTCTACAACTTCATCCACATCGGCAACGCGCGCACCTTCCTCAACTTCGACATGATACGGCGCTACCTCGAGTACTCTGGCTACGAGGTAGAGTTCGTCCAGAACGTCACCGACGTGGACGACAAGATCATCAACCGCGCCAACGAGGAAGGGGTGACCCCCGACGAGGTCGCGGCGACCTATTCGCGCGCGTTCGAGGACGACATGGCGGCGCTCGGTGTAAAGCCTCCGGACCTGGCACCGCGCGCGACGGGACACATACCCGACATGATCGGCGTGATAGAGGGACTGGTCGAGAAGGGGTTCGCCTACGAGTCGGGCGGAGACGTCTACTTCCAGGTCTCCAGGTTCCCTGGCTACGGCAGGCTCTCGGGCAGGGACCTCGCGGAGCAGCAGGTGACAGTCCAGTTCAGGGAGGAGATGGACCGCAAGCGCGACCCGAACGACTTCGCGCTGTGGAAGTCAGCCAAGCCCGGCGAGCCTTTCTGGGACAGCCCTTGGGGCAGGGGGCGGCCGGGATGGCACATCGAGTGCTCGACCATGTCTATGAAGTACCTCGGCGAAGGCTTTGACGTCCACGGCGGAGGGCAGGACCTCATCTTCCCCCACCACGAGAACGAGATCGCGCAGGCCGAGGCCTTCTCGGGTGGCGTGTTCGTCCGTTTCTGGATGCACAGCGGTATGCTGAACATAGACCAGGAGAAGATGTCCAAGTCACTCGGGAACATCAAGCGGCTGCGCGACGTCATGGCGGAGCACAGCCCCGACACGGTACGGATGCTCATGCTGGGCACGCACTACCGCAGCCCGTTGAGCTTCAGCGACGAGAGCCTCGCCGAGGCCGCCGCCACCCTCGCCCGGATACAGAACTGCGTGTTCAACCTCGACGACGCGTTGCGGCGGTCCGAGAGCGAGGAGACCGGCCTCTCCCGTGCGGGCGGCGAGACGACGCTGGTCGACTTCCTCAACGACTCGCAGGCGGAGTTCCGCGAGGCGATGGACGACGACTTCAACTCCGCGGCGGCACTGGGAGTGGTCTTCGGGGTCGTGAGGGAGATCAACTCCTACATCTCCGACATGGACGCATCCAGGACCCCCGACGCCAGGCCGGCGCTCCTCGAATCGAGCCGTGTGCTGTCGGAACTCTGCGGCGCGCTCGGGTTGTTCCAGCGGGTGGTGGAGAAAGCCCCGGAACTTGCCGATAAAGATGCAGAGGGGACGAAAGTCGGGCAGCAGGAACAGGGGCCGACGCGCGAGCAGTTGATCGAGTTGTTGCTCGAGACCCGCGGCGCGGCCAGAGAGTCCAGGAACTTTGAGCTGGCGGACAGGATACGCGACGGCCTGGCGGAACTCGGAGTACGAGTCGAGGATGTCAGGGAGGGCTATCGATGGCGCTTAGAGCGGTAACACCGCCGGACGGCGGCTTCAGGGCCCCCGACCAGTCGAAGAAGTACGACCAGGTCGAGGGCAGGAACGCGGTCCTCGAGGCGCTCAAGGGCCCCAGGACGGTCTCGCGGATCTATGTGGCCGAAGGCCTGGAGCGCAACGATACCATTGCCCGTATCCTCGCCGCCGCGGACGCCGACAATATCCCGGTCATGAAGGTCACCAGGGGAGAGATCACCAGGGTGGCCCAGACCTCGGCGCCGCAGGGCATCGTGGCGATGGTGTCGGAGTTCCGGTACGCGACCCCCCTTGACCTGATAGAAAACATGCAGGACGGCAGGACCCCCCTGGTCCTGGCGCTCGACGGCGTCGAGGACCCGCAGAACTTCGGCTCGCTCCTGCGCGTGGCCGATGGCTGCGGCGTCCACGGAGTGATAATAGGACAGAGGCGCGCGAGCCCGGTCACGGCCGTTGTCTGCAAAGCCTCGGCCGGCGCCTGCGAAGGGGTGCAGGTCGTCAGGGTCGCCAACGTGTCGGGGTTGCTTCTTCGTCTCAAGAAGGAAGGCCTGTGGGTAGTCGGGGCGGAGGCGGAGGAGGGAGAGCCCTACTTCGACGTCGACCTGACGGTCCCGCTCGCCCTGGTGCTCGGCGGCGAAGGAGGGGGGCTCGGACGCCTTGTCAAGGAGAGGTGCGACTTCCTTGTCCGCCTGCCGATGCTAGGCAAGATCTCGTCTCTCAACGTTTCGACCGCGGGGGCTGTCCTGCTTTATGAGGCCATCCGGCAAAGGTCGGTGGGCACTCCCGCCTGACAACGGTCCATCTCTGATCATGATCCTCATCGACGGCTACAACGTCATGTACGCGCACCCCCGACTCAGGGATCTGATGTCTGTCGACCTCGAGTCGGCGAGGGACGCTTTCGTGGCGGAGCTCATCGAATACGCGGCCCGGGAAGACAGGCAGCTCGAGGTCGTTTTCGACGGCCGGGGCACGAACCGTGAAAGCACGAGTGCTCGCCGGTCCGACCAGGTTACAGTGACGTTCTCCGCCGGGGGTAAGACCGCCGACTCCTACATCGAGGAGGTGGCCTATCGACTGCGTCCGAAAAAAGACCTGCGGGTCATCGTGGTGACCGGTGATTACCAGCAGCAGAAAGTCGTATCCGGCGCCGGCGTCATACGGATGTCCTCCCGCGAGTTCTTCGACGAGGTCCGCGAGGCCCGGGAAGAGGTAGCCGCGATGGAGAAGCGCAAACCCCGGACCGGCCGGGTGAAACTGGAGCAGAGGATTCCTGAAGACACCAGGGAAGCGCTACGCCGGCTTCGCGAACGCCGCAAGTAGCGCCTTAGCTCAGATTACCGTTCATCCCTTCATAATGACCAGCCATCACAGTATTATTACCGTTTGACCCCACTATTTTTCCAAAACCCCCTTGACTTACCGAAAACGGCACGATATAGTATCCGAGCGGTATATATTGTGCTATGAGCGGGCAAAAAGGACCGACGAGCGGGAGGTTTGAAAGTGGCTGGCACCGCTGCAATCGAACTGGTCAGGTCCGATCAGCAGAGCGACGTGAATCTCGTGAGGCTCGCCCAGGCGGGCGATTCAAGGGCGCAGACGACTTTGCTCGACAGGTACCAGGAATTCGTGAGGCTGAAGGCGAGGTCGTATTTCCTCATCGGGGCCGATCACGAAGACATCGTGCAGGAAGGCATGATCGGCCTGTACAAGGCTATCCGCGACTATCGCGAAGACCGCGAGGCTTCCTTCAAGGCGTTCGCCGAGATCTGCATAACCCGGCAGATCATCACCGCTATCAAGACCGCGACCCGGCAGAAGCATACGCCTCTCAACACTTACGTATCCCTGAACAACCCTGTCGGCGACTCGCAGGACCCTGACCGGGTGGTCATGGACTTCCTGGCGAGCGACGTCGCCCTGGACCCGGCCGAGGTGGTCATCAGCTTCGAGGAGGCCGAGAGTATAAAGGCCAATTTCGGCAAGATGCTGTCGGGGCTCGAGACGGACGTGCTGCGCCTGTACATCGAAGGCCGCTCGTACCAGGAGATAGCGGACAATCTTGACCGCCATGTGAAGTCAATCGATAATGCACTCCAGAGGATCAAGCGGAAGGTAGAGCAGCACCTCCGCTATCGGGAGTGCCTGGCCCAGGGGACGATCACCCCGCCCGGCCGAGCGCGCTCTATGGCTAGCTAGCCGGCGTAGCTCAACTGGTAGAGCAGCGCACTTGTAATGCGCAGGTTGGGGGTTCAAGTCCTCTCGCCGGCTCCATTACCCCCATCGTCGAAGCA
>Ga0209745_1000054_pt1 | contig 58216 bp, 53 predicted proteins | sample BarGraNGADG00312_FD_184495 | JGI IMG/M metagenome (GOLD analysis project Ga0209745, IMG submission 184495) | Arctic peat soil microbial communities from Barrow, Alaska - Barrow Graham LP Ref core NGADG0004-312 (SPAdes) (version 2) | ecosystem: Environmental > Terrestrial > Soil > Wetlands > Peat... | reverse complement strand
GGCGGCGACCCCCGACTCGGCGAGCGCCTTCGCGCCGATGGCGACTGCGGCGTCGTCGAACGCCGTGTCCGCATCCCACCACCGCCGCTCGTGGACCCCCGCGAGCCGCTGGAGCAGCCCGTGCGGCAGCCGCAGCCGTCGCAGACTCGCCGCGAGCTTCTCGTCGAACCAGCTGGACGGAACGATCACCGGTGCTTCCAGACCGGTGATCGCGAGCAGAGCGGTTCCCGAATGGCGGATCGTGGCATTGCCGTTCACGTACGCACCTGGTTTCTGCGGACTGAAAGGGGCAAAGGGGCAACATGGCAAGCCCGCGACGGGCTTCCATCCTCACATCGACAGGGCTCCGCGTCTCGCGGAGCATCCTACGATTCTCAGGACCGCGCGCGCACCGCTTCGCCATGCGCAGGCAGGTCCTCGGCGGCGGCGAGCACGACGATGCGGTCCGCGACCTCCGCGAGCGCGGCGGCGTCGTACTCGATGACCTGGACGGCCTTGACGAAGCTGTGCACACCCAGCCCGCTCGCGAAGTGCGCGCACCCGCCCGTCGGCAGGACGTGGTTGGAGCCTGCCAAGTAGTCGCCGAGCGACACCGGAGAGTATGGCCCGACAAAGATCGCGCCCGCGCTGCGGACCCGTTCCGCGAGCGCGGCGGCACCCTTGGTCTGGATCTCCAGGTGCTCAGCCCCGTAGGCGTCGACCACGGCGAGCCCGTGCTCGAGGTCGTCCACCAGAACGATGGCGGACTGAGGACCCGACAGCGCGGTGCGAACCCGGGCAGCGTGCCGAGTGCCCTCGACGCGGTCCCTGAGCTCGGCCTCGACGGCACCGGCCAGCTCGACCGAGTCCGTCACGAGCACCGAGGCGGCCATGGGATCGTGCTCCGCCTGGCTGACCAGATCCGCGGCGACGTGCACCGGATCCGCACCGCTGTCCGCGAGGATGGCGATCTCGGTCGGTCCCGCCTCGGCGTCGATCCCGACGATGCCCCGGACCAGGCGCTTGGCGGCCGCTACGTAGACGTTTCCGGGTCCGGTGATCACGTCTACCGCCTCGCACAGCCAATCGCCGTCGACGGGCTCCGAACCGGTCGCGCCGTAAGCGAACATGGCGATGGCCTGGGCGCCGCCTGCGGCGTATACCTCGTCGACCCCGAGCAGCGCACACGCGGCCAGCACCGTGGCGTTCGGCAGGCCGCCGTTCTGAAGCTGCGGCGGGGACGCGACGGCGAGGGACGGCACACCCGCCTCCTGCGCGGCGACCACGTTCATCACCACCGAGGACGGGTAGACGGCGAGTCCGCCCGGGACGTAGAGCCCGACCCGCCCAACTGCGATCCAGCGCTGGCGCACCAGCGCCCCGGGCGCGAGCTCGACCGTGAAAGCGGCGGGTCGCTGCGCGGCGTGCACCGTGCGGACCCGGTGGATCGCCTCCTCGAGCGCCGCCCGCACCGAAGGTGCCAGCGCGGCCAGGGCCGCGTGGAGAGCCTCGGGCGGTACGCGGAGGTGGACCGGCCGGACCCCGTCGAACCGTTCCGCGAGGTCGCGCAGCGCGGCTGCACCCTTCGTGCGAACGGCCTCGAGGATCGGGGCCACCACGTGCGTCGCGGCACCCACGTCCACGGCGGCGCGCGGCAGCGCGGCGACGAGCTCACGGGTGGACATCGTGCGACCGCGAAGGTCGAGGCGGGAGATCACCGTTCGATTCTAGGTCGGCGCCAACCGCCCGACGACGCGCGGGATGATGGGGGCATGAACGACGTCCCGATCACCCCGGTCCAGATCAGCAGCGACATCATCCGGCTCGGCCAGTTTCTCAAGCTCGCCGGGCTGGCCGCGTCCGGCGCACACGCGCGGGAACTGCTCGAGGACTCAGTGGTCTCGGTGAACGGCGAAGCCGAGACGCGCCGCGGTCGGCAGCTGCAGCGCGGCGACCGGGTCGAGCTGGACATGCCTGATGGCGTGGTCCGCGCCCTCGTCCGCTGACCCCGCGGCTCAGTGCACGGTGTCTCGGTCGTAGCTGCGCTCGGTCAGGAGGCCAGGCAGCTCGGGCCGAGCAGGGCCTTGAGGTCACCGAACAGCGCCGAGGAGCGTTCAACCCGCAGGCTCTCCTCGAGACGCATGACGGTCGCACGGCCCGGGCTCGTGAGCCGCAGGTGGACCTCGACGACGCCGGGGTGGTTGGCCAGGATCTCCCGGAGTCGCTCGACCATCGGCGGCGTGCACCGCGTGACCGGCATCGAGACCGTCACCGGAGAGTCGACGACCCCCGACACGTCGGGCAGCGACACCTCGATGGCCTGCAGCTGCATCGTCTCGTCCCGGCGCCGCACCCGGCCCCGGATGACGACAACCTGGTCCTCGGCCAGCACGGTCGAGTAGGCGAGGTACGTCTCGCCGAAGAACATGATCTCGACCGAGCCCTCCATGTCTTCCACGGTGACGGCGGCCCACGGGTTGCCCTGCTTGGACATCTTGCGCTGCAGGGAGGTGATGAGCCCGGCGATCACGACCGTGGAGCCGTCCGGCCGGGCGTCGTCGGCCAGCAGGTTCGCGATCGAGATGTCCGCGGCCGCGGACAGCACGTGCTCGAGCCCCGACAGCGGGTGGTCGGAGACGTACAGCCCGAGCATCTCGCGCTCGAAGGCAAGGCGCTGCTTCTTGTCCCAGTCCGGGAGGTCCGGTACCTCGACGGTGAACGACAGACCCTCGTCGACCAAGTCGGCGGCACCGAAATCGGCGAACAGGTCGAACTGACCCTCGGCCTCCTTGCGCTTGACGCCGATCACGGACTCAACGGCCTGCTCGTGCACGAGCAGCAGCGCGCGACGGGTGTGCCCGAGCGAGTCGAACGCACCAGCCTTGATGAGCGACTCGATGGTCCGCTTGTTGCAGACCACGGCGGGGACCTTGTCGAGGAAGTCCGTGAAGGACCCGAACTCGCCCTTGGCCTGTCGGGCGACGACGATCGCGTCCACGACGTTGGCCCCGACGTTCCGGACCGCGGTGAGCCCGAACCGGATGTCGGTGCCCACGGCGGTGAAGTTGGCCGAGGACGAGTTCACGTCAGGCGGGAGCACCGTGATGCCCATATGCCGGCACTCGCCAAGGTAGAGCGCGGACTTGTCCTTGTCGTCCCGCACCGACGTCAGGAGCGCGGCCATGTACTCCGTCGGGTAGTTCGCCTTGAGGTAGCCGGTCCAGTAGGACACGACGCCGTATGCGGCCGAGTGCGCCTTGTTGAACGCGTAGCCGGCGAAGGGGACCAGCACATCCCACACGGCTTGGATCGCGGCGTCGGAATACTTCCGCTCACGCATGCCGGCCCGGAAGGGGACGAACTCCTTGTCGAGGACCGACTGCTTCTTCTTGCCCATCGCGCGCCGCAGCAGGTCAGCCTGGCCGAGCGTGTACCCGGCAAGCTTCTGCGCGGCGCGCTGCACCTGCTCCTGGTAGACGATCAGCCCGTGCGTGAGCCCCACGATCTCCTCGAGCGGCTCCGCCAGCTCGGGGTGGATCGGCACGACGGCCTGCAGGCCGTTCTTGCGCAGCGCGTAGTTCGTGTGCGAGTTCATGCCCATCGGGCCCGGGCGGTACAGCGCGATGACAGCGGAGATGTCCTCGAAGCTGTCCGGGCGCATCTGCCGGAGCAGCGCGCGCATGGGCCCGCCGTCGAGCTGGAAGACCCCGAGGGTGTCACCGCGCCCGAGCAGCTCGTAGGTGGGCAGGTCGTCGAGCGGGAGGTCCTCGACCCGAATCGCCGGTTTGCCGTTCGCGACGATGTTCTCGAGCGCGTCGTCGAGGATCGTCAGGTTGCGCAGCCCGAGGAAGTCCATCTTGATCAGCCCGAGCGCCTCGGCGGTGGGCTGGTCGAACTGCGTGATGATGGCGCCATCTTGTTCGCGGCGCATGATCGGCACGATGTCGATGAGCGGCTCGCTCGACATGATCACGCCGGCGGCGTGGACGCCCCACTGCCGTTTGAGGTTCTCGAGACCCATCGCCGTCTCGACGACACGCTGCGCATCGGGGTCCGTCGCGACGAACTGCCGGAACTCCTCCGCCTCGGCATACCGCGGGTGCTTCGGGTCGAAGATGCCCGCCAGCGGGATGTCCTTGCCCATCACCCCGGGCGGCATCGCCTTGGTGAGCCTCTCCCCCATCGCGAACGGGAATCCCAGCACGCGCGAGGCATCCTTGATCGCCTGCTTGGCCTTGATCGTCCCGAAGGTGACGATCTGGGCGACCTTCTCCTCGCCGTACTTGTCCGACACGTACCGGATGACCTCGCCGCGGCGGCGCTCGTCGAAGTCGACGTCGACGTCTGGCCACGAGACACGCTCAGGGTTCAGGAAGCGCTCGAAGATGAGCCCGTGCTCGAGGGGGTCGAGCTCGGTGATCCCCATCGCGTACGACGCCATCGAGCCGGCCGCGGAGCCGCGCCCCGGGCCCACCCGGATGCCCTGCGCCTTTGCCCAGTTGATGAAGTCGGCGACCACGAGGAAGTACCCCGGGAACCCGAGGTCGGTGATGACCTGCATCTCGTAGTCCGCCTGCGCGCGGACGTCGGCAGGGATGCCCTGGGTGTAGCGCCGGTTGAGCCCGACCTCGACCTCCTTGACGAACCAGGAGTCCTCGTTCTCCCCGGGCGGGCACGGGAAGTTCGGCATGTAGTTCACGTCGGTGTTGAACGTGACCTCGCACTGCTCCGCGATGAGCAGCGTGTTGTCACACGCCTCGGGAAGCTCGGCCCACGTGCGCCGCATCTCCTCGGCCGACTTGAGGTAGAAGTCCTCGCTGTCGAACTTGAACCGTTTCGGGTCGGCGAGGGTCGACCCGGACTGCACGCACAGCAGCACCTCGTGCGCCCGGTGGTCGGCCTTCGTCGTGTAGTGCAGGTCGTTGGTCGCCACGAGCGGTGCGCCGATCGCTTCGGCCAGGCGAAGCAGATCCTTCGCGACGCGGGCCTCGATGTCGAGACCGTGGTCCATCAGCTCGACGTAGTAGTTCCCGCGACCGAAGATGTCCTGGAACTCCCCGGCGGCGCGGACCGCCTCGTCGAACTGGCCGAGCCGCAACCGCGTCTGCACCTCGCCCGACGGGCAGCCCGTGGTCGCGATCAGACCGGTGCCATAGCGCTGCAGCAGGTCCCGGTCCATGCGCGGCTTGTAGAACTGCCCCTCGAGCGATGCCAGAGAGGACATCCGGAACAGGTTGTGCATGCCCGCGGTGTTCTTGGCCCACATCGTCAGGTGGGTGTACGCACCACCGCCCGAAACGTCGTCGCCCGCCTGGTGCGCCTCGCCCCACTTCACCCGGGTGCGGTCGAGCCGGCTGGTCCCGGGCGTGAGGTACGCCTCGACACCGATGATCGGCTTGATGCCGTGCGCCCGTGCCTTCGACCAGAAGTCGAACGCCCCGAACACGAACCCGTGGTCCGTCGTGGCCATGGCGGTCTGTCCCAGCCGCTCGGCCTCGGTGAACAGGTCGTCCAGCCGTGCCGCGCCGTCGAGCATCGAGTACTCGGTGTGCACGTGCAGGTGCACGAAGTCCGAGGACAGGGAAGACGGCATGACGTGAATTCTAGGTCGCTCTACCCACACGCCGGGACCGCCACACCCGTAGGGAACTCACCGGTAGGAGTCCCGCAACCGCTCGAGCCCGGCTGCGAGGTCGTCCGGATACGGGCTGTTCAGCACGAGTCGTTGCCCCGTTCTGGGATGGTCGAAACCGAGCCGGACGGCATGCAGCCACTGCCGTTCGAGCCCAGTCCGCTTCGCCAAGGTCGGGTCGGCGCCGTAGGTGATGTCACCGACGCACGGGTGCCGCAGCGCCGCGAAGTGCACGCGGATCTGGTGCGTGCGCCCCGTCTCGAGGTGCACCTCGACGAGCGAGGCCGAGGGCAGCATCTCGAGCACCTCGTAGTGCGTGACGGACGGCTTGCCGTCCGCCACGACGGCGAACTTGTAGTCCGCGCTCGGATGCCGGCCGATGGGTGCGTCGATGGTGCCGGTCGTCGGCTCGGGGTGGCCCTGTACGAGCGCGTGGTAGACCTTCTCGACCGTGCGCTCCTTGAACGCGCGCTTGAGCACGGTGTAGGCGTGCTCGCTCTTCGCGACCACCATGAGGCCCGACGTCCCGACGTCGAGGCGATGCACGATTCCCTGCCGCTCGGCCGCGCCGGAGGTGGAGATCCGGTACCCGGCCGCCATCAGCGCGCCGACCACGGTGGGCCCGGTCCAGCCCGGCGACGGGTGCGCCGCGACCCCGACGGGCTTGTCGACGACGACGACGTCGTCGTCGTCGTGCACGATGCGCATGCCGGGCACCGGCTCGGTGACGACGGCGAGGGCGGCTGCGCCGGTGCCCGGCGCGTCCGGGAGCTCGACCTCGAGCCAGCCGCCCGGCATCAACCGGTCCGACTTGCCCATCGTGCGCCCGTCCAGACGCACCCTGCCGGCCGCGGCCAGGTCGGCGGCACGCGTGCGGGAGAGTCCCAGCAGTCGAGCGATCCCCGCGTCGACCCGCTCGCCGGCGAGCCCGTCGGGCACCGGCAACGCACGCAGCTCAGCCACGGGTCGCCGCACTCTCACGGCTACCGTCAAGGCCGATGCCGCGCAGCGCGAGCACGATGATCAGGCCGGCCGCACCCACGATCGCGATGTCGGCGACGTTCCCCACGAAGAGGTTGCCGTATGCGATGAAATCGACCACGTGACCGCGCGCGATACCGGGCTCCCGGAAGAACCGGTCGACGAGGTTGCCCAGTGCCCCGCCGAGCAGGAGTCCCAGCGCCACCGCCCAACCGGCCGAGCCGATCCGGCGCGAAGCCCGGACCACCACCACGACGACCGCCGTGGCCACGATGGTGAGAACCCACGTCATCCCGGTCGCGATCGAGAGCGCGGCGCCCGGGTTGTGGATCAGGCTCAGCCCGAGCAGACCCCCGACGAGCGGGGTGCGTTCGCCGGCGGTGAGCGCACCCTCGGCCCACGCCTTGGTCAGCTGGTCGACCACCAGCACCCCCGCGGCAAGCACGGTCAGCGTGATCAGCAGCCGACGACGTCGCGCGGAATGGACCGGGCCAGAATCAAGTGGGCCAGGACGGTCAGCAGAGCTCCCGGTGGGCTCGGCGGGCTGGAGCGAGGCGTCAGGGGTGATGGACATCGCCGAGAAGTGTCCCACGGGCAGAAGGAGACTTCAGCGCCGCTCCTCGCGCTGCTTGCACTCCACGCACAGGATCGCTCGGGGGAAAGCCTGGACGCGCGCCTTGCCGATCGCCTTGCCGCACGAGTCGCACGTGCCGAAGGTACCCGTCGAGATCCGGGCGAGCGCGCGGTTGGCCTGCACGAGCAGGTCGCGGGTGTTGTTGACGAGCGTGAGCTCCTGCTCGCGCTCCAGCGCGCTCGAGCCGGAGTCGGCCTGGTCGTCGCCCGCGCCGTCACCCGAGTTGCGCAGGAGATCCGAGAGCTCGGCGTCTGCGGCGAAGAGCTCGCCGCGAAGCCGCTCGATCTCACGGGTCAGCTCGGCCGCGACCTCGCGCACCTCGCGCACCGTCCACGGCCTCTCGCCATGCCGCACAGGGAAGGATCGGACGGCCTTCGCCAGACTCGCCTGGTCGGGCGCCGCCGTGGTGCTGATCGCGTCGTGTATGGCCACGGTCGCCCCCATTTTCGAAGTTCCGTGAGAGTAGACGCCCGCCGCCCCCCCGCACAAGACACCACGCCGGGCGAGCCCGGCGTGGTGTGGTGTGCGTTCGTCGGAGCGCTGGTGGCTACAGGCCGCCGGCGTCCGCAGAGGCGTTCTGACCACCGTGCGGCGGGAGCGCGCTGCCTCGGTTGTCGAGGTCTCCGAGCAGGTTCTCGAGGTAGCTCTTGAGCCGCGTGCGGTAGTCACGCTCGAAGACCCGGAGCTCGTCGATCTTGCGCTCGAGGAGACTGCGCTCCTGCTCGAGCTGCGTGAGCGTCCGGTGCGACGTCTCCTCGGCCTCCCGCACGATTCGACTTCCTTGCGTCTTCGAGTCCGAGATGATGCGGTCGCCCTCCTCCTGACCGCTGCGCACGTAGTCGTCGTGCAGCTTCTGGGCGAGGGCAAGCATCCCGGTCGCGGACTCGGGCTCGCTCGTCGAGACGGACGGAGCCGACGGGGTGACCGCGGCGGCGACCACGGGTGCCGGGGCCGGAGCGGCTCGAACAGGCTCCGGTGCGGGCCGCGCCTCAGCCTTGGCGGGGACGTTCTGTCCACCCGCCCGGCTGAGCTCGGCGATACGCGCCTCAGCCGTCGCCAGCTTGCCCTTGAGCTCGTCGTTCTCGCCCTGGACCGCGCGAAGCGTGTTCACGATGTCGTCGAGGAAGTCGTCGACCTCATCCTGGTCGTAGCCCTCGCGGAACTTCGTCGCCTGGAACTTTTTGTTCAGGACGTCGTCTGCGGTCAGCATTGCCATCGGTGTCACCTCTGTAGGTCGTACCGCTCGCGGTCGAGCCGGTCAGGCGGCAGTCCACCGACCACCACCAGCCACGTTACCGGAAATTGGACGGGGCAAGCGCCTCAGACGCGCGCAAGCACGTTGAGCAAGATCGAACAAGCGACCATGAGAACCAAGAATCCGAGGTCCAACCGGACCGAACCAAGGCTCAAGGGCGGAATGAGCCGGCGCAGCGCGCGCAACGGTGGATCGGTCACCGTGTAGGTGACCTCAGCAATCACAAGCGCGGCACCGCGCGGACGCCAGTCCCGCGCGAAGACCTGAACCCAGTCGAGCACGAGCCGCACGAGCAGGATCAGGAAGAAGACGAGGACGACCAGGCGCGCAAGGCTCGCAAGAACGTGCACCGAGTCAGCTCTGGTTGTAGAACCCGGCCCGAACCTCGCCCGGAACCGCTTGTTCCTCAGCGGTCACCTCGACGTGCGCGGGTGAGAGGAGGAAGACCTTGCTGGTGACCCGCTCGATCGCCCCGTGCAGACCGAAGATCAGGCCGGCGGAGAAATCGACCAGTCGCTTCGCGTCCGAGTCGTCCATGTCCGAGAGATTGATGATCACGGGCGTGCCGTCCCGGAACGCCTCGCCGATCTTGCGCGCGTCGTTGTACGAGCGCGGATGAACGGTAGTGATCCGGCGCAGCTCACCGACGGGTGGTGCCGCGGCAGCCGGCCGATGGGCGGACGACCGGATCGGCGTCACCTGGGCCTCGAACTCGTGCGGCACGGTCATCTCCAGATCCTCCGCCTCGTCGATGTATCGATCGCTCTGGTGCCCACCGCGCTCGTCGGCGAGACCGAGGTACAGCATTGTCTTGCGCAGCGCTCCGGCCATCGCCCTTTTCCTCTCGTGCACTCGTGTCCAGCGCAATCACGCTAGCAAGGGCCCGGCATCGATTCCCCACGACACGCCCGGAGCGGGCCCGACCGTGCGGATGAGCCCGGCGAACCGGCCGGTCGTGATCCCTTCGCGCTGGGCCCGCCGGTGGGAGAAGAAGCGGTCGTCGGTCAGCGTGCAGATCGCGAGCCGCTGGACGCGCACCACGCCCGCGGCGGCGAGCAGTGCAGCCACGCCGGCGGGCAGGTCGAGCGCGGGCGTGCCCGCCGTCGTCGTCCCCCAGGTCGCCGGCACCACGTCGGCCACCTCGGCCCGCAACCCGGCGGGCACCTCGTAGCACGCCCCGCAGATCGCGGGCCCGATGGCGGCCCGGACCCGCTCCGGCCGCGCGCCGCAAGCGATCATGGTGGTGAGCGTTGCCTGCACGACGCCGTCGGCCAACCCGCACCGGCCCGCGTGCACGGCCCCGACGACGCCCGCCTCTGGATCCGCCAGCAGCACCGGCACGCAGTCGGCGACAAGGACCCCGATACCCGCGCCGCGCGCGGACACGAGCGCGTCGAACCGGCCGATCGACGGCGGCGTCGGCCCGGACCACGGCTCGACGACTGCGACGTCCGCACCGTGCACCTGGGTCGCGAACGCGACCGGAGCCCCGGCCCAACGCCCCACCAGCGCGCGGTTTGCGAGCACGTCGCCGACCTCGTCGGAGACGTTGAGGCCGAGGTTGAGCGCCGCGTGCGGGCCCGTGCTGACGCCGCCCGCGCGCATGGTGAACGCGGCGCGCACCCCCCGGCCGAGGTCGACCTCGAGAACCGGGAGGGACACACTCATCTCGACCGTCGGGACTATTTCAGGAAGTCCGGGATGTCGAGCTCGTCATCCTGACGACGAGCGGGCTCCTCCTCGAAGATCCGGGGGACCTCGAGCTGCCCGGCTGCCCGTCCCGCGTCCGGGTTCGAGGCCAGGAACGCGGGAACCGGGATCTCGCTCCGCTCGGCGACGGGGACCCGCTCGGATGCCGGTGTCTTGCTCGGCACGCCGTTCGTCGACGGGTGGACCGCGCGGTGCTGTGCGAAGGTGGCCGCATCGGCCAGCGAAGCCGGCACGGGTCGGCTCGTGCCGTTCACCTGCCCGAGGGCCCGAGCGTCGCGGCGCTGGTGCGGCGAACCGCTGTCGAAGCCGGCCGCGATGACGGTGACCCGCACCTCGTCACCGAGGGCGTCGTCGATCACGGCGCCGAAGATGATGTTCGCCTCCGGGTGAGCGGCCTCCTGGACCAGGCGCGCGGCCTCGTTGATCTCGAACAGGCCGAGGTCGCTGCCGCCCTGGATGCTGAGCAGCACGCCGTGCGCGCCGTCGATGCTCGCCTCGAGCAGCGGCGAGGAGATCGCCAGCTCGGCGGCCTGCACCGCGCGGTCGTCGCCACGCGCCGAGCCGATGCCCATCAGCGCGCTGCCGGCGCCTTGCATCACGGCCTTCACGTCCGCGAAGTCGAGGTTGATCAGGCCGGGGGTGGTGATGAGGTCGGTGATCCCCTGGACGCCCGAGAGGAGCACCTGGTCGGCCGAGTGGAACGCGTCGAGCACGGAGACCGAGCGGTCCGAGATGGACAGCAGCCGGTCGTTCGGGATGACGATGAGCGTGTCGACCTCGGAGCGCAGGCCATCGATGCCGGTGTCGGCCTGGACGGACCGCCGGCGCCCCTCGAACGTGAACGGACGCGTGACCACGCCGATCGTGAGGGCTCCCAGGGTCCGCGCGATCCGAGCAACCACGGGCGCACCGCCGGTCCCGGTGCCGCCGCCCTCGCCCGCGGTCACGAAGACCATGTCGGCGCCCCGCAGGACGTCCTCGATCTCCTCCGCGTGGTCCTCCGCAGCCTTCTTGCCGACCTCGGGATCCGCACCTGCGCCGAGGCCCCGGGTGAGCTCGCGACCGACATCCAGCTTGACATCGGCGTCCGACATGAGAAGGGCTTGCGCGTCCGTGTTGATCGCGATGAACTCGACGCCCTTGAGGCCGACCTCGATCATCCTGTTGACGGCGTTGACGCCGCCGCCACCGATGCCGACCACCTTGATGACCGCCAGGTAGTTCTGCGGAGCTGCCACGTCATTCCCTCTCGTTCTTTGTTCGTCCTGCTGCCCGGTGGAACCTTCACCTTGAGGTAGAAGGTTAGAGTTATGTCAAGTAGTTCTGTGCCGTGACGCTAGGTGCGCGGCGCCCCGGGATCAACGACCGCGCCGCGCGTGTCGCTCACATCCTCAGCGTGTGACCGGCAAGGTCGGCGCCGAGACGTCGAACCCGTGTGCACGGGCCGTCGCCGGAGCGGCTCGCAGCGCCTGCAGCACGGCCACCTTGAGCGCGGCATCGCTCGAGTCTCCCCAGTTCACGGTCGCGCCGTCGCGCAGACCCATCTGCACGGTGTCCTGGCTCGCCGCGGCGACCGTCGCGACCTGCGCCCGGAGCGGGGCCGGCAGCGCCCGCAGCACGGACAGCACCGCGGTGAGCGCGCGCTCGCTCTTCCCGTCGATCGGCACGGAGACGACCGGCAGACCGTCTGGCGCGACCGCGGCCCAGCCCACCTGGTATCCCTCGGTGTCCAGCAGGACGAAGCCCGCGGGATCATTCGTCGCGGGCCCCGAGGTCGCCGGAGCCTGCGGGACGGCCGCGACCGGCTCACGCGAGACGAGCGATATCACCAACCCGTGCGGCCACTCGCGGGTGACCCTGACCTGCCGGACGCCGGGCACGTGGAGCACCCGGTCCCGCAGCCCCATCGTGTCGAGCCGGGGCAGCGGAATGCCTTCGACCCCAGCGACGACCGCCTTGACGTCGCCGATCGCAACCACGGTGCCGGCGCCCGTGATGTCGACCCGGGCGGGATCGAACGCAAACACGGGAGACAGCAGCGCCAACCAGGCGAGCCCGAGCGCGAGGACGACCCCTGCCGTCGTCAGGTAGACCTTGCGTCGCACGACCCGACGGCGCGCTGCGGTGCGCTCAGCGAACCGGTCCGCGGAGCCGATCGAGACGACAGCGGGCCGCACCGGCAGCCCGAGCCCGCGGCGTCCCGACATGTAGGTCGTCACGCTGCTGCCCGGGACGACCCCGCGCAGTGGCTTCGGCGCGGCGGCAGGCTTCCGGACGGTCGGCTTCGCGGCGGCAGGCTTCCGGACGGTCGGCTTCGCGGCGGTCGGCTTCGCGGCGGCAAGCTTCCGGACGGTCGGCTTCGCGGCGGTCGGCTTCGCGGCGGCAAGCCGCGCGTCGGCTTCCCGAGCGGCAGCCGAACGCGACGGCGTCATCGTCGACGACGCCGGCCTCGGTGCGGCCAGCCGGCGCAGCGGCACGGGCCGGCTCGGTCGCGACGTCATGGCGTCGAACCCGCCCGGGCCGCGAGCGCCTCGAGCACGACCTCCGCCAGCTCGGTCACGTCTCCCGCCCCGACCGTGAGCACGAGGTCGCCCGGGACCGCCCGCTCGGCAACGCGGTGCGCAGCGCCGATCCGGTCGGGCACGAGCTCGGCCTTGCCGGCCGTGGGCACCTGGGCCGTGATCAACGCGCTGGTCACCGCGGGGTCGGGATCCTCGCGCGCACCGTAGATGTCCGTGACGACCACGGCGTCGGCAAGGTCGAGCGCGGTCGCGAACTGCGCCGCGAACGTGCGGGTCCGGGAGTACAGGTGGGGCTGGAACAGCACTAGCACCCGGCCCCCGCGGGCGACCGGTCGCGCGGCCCGGAGCAGGGCAGCGACCTCCGTCGGGTGATGGGCGTAGTCGTCGACGACACGGACCCCGCCCGCACTCCCCCGGTACTCGAACCGCCGCCCTGTCCCCTGGAACGCGGCAAGCCCGGCTGCTGCGGCGGAGGCCTCGACCCCGACCAGCCGGGCAGCGGTCCACGCGGCAGCCGCGTTGAGCGCGTTGTGCGCGCCCGGCACGGCGAGCCGCAGGACGAGCTCCAGCGTGCCCAGCAAGGCGTGTTCGGTCCGCAGCACGCACGTCGAGCCCGCGCCGTCCGCGGCGCGGTAACCGCTGACCACGACGTCGGCACCCGGACTCGTGCCGTAGGTGAGCACCCGCACGCCACGGGCAGCGAGCGATGACCGGACGACGTCGACCAGGCGACGGGAACCCGCGTCGTCCGCGCACGCGACCAGCGCACCGCCGTCGACGATCCGCGCGGCGAACGCCTCGAATGCACGCTCGAACGCCTGGCGCGTGCGGTAGTGGTCCAGGTGGTCCGGCTCGACGTTGGTGACGACCGCGATGGTGGGCTCGTACGCGAGGAACGAGCCGTCGGACTCGTCCGCCTCAGCCACGAACGCGTCGCCCGTCCCGTCGTGAGCGGCTCCGAGCGTGCCCGTCGCGACGGGTCCGCCCGGCAACGCCGGCCCGGACAGCTCGGCCAGCACCGTGCCGCCGATCGCGAAGGACGGGTCGAGTCCGGCTGCGGCCAGGGTCACGGCGACCATTGCGGACGTCGTGGTCTTGCCGTGCGCACCGGCGACCGCGATCGACTGTCGGCCAGCCATCAGCGCGGCAAGGGCCTGCGACCGGTGCACGACGACGAGCCCCAGCTCGCGTGCCCGGACAAGCTCGGGGTTCGACTCGCGCACGGCCGTCGAGACGACGACGGTCTGCACACGCTCGACGTGCGCCGCGTCGTGCCCCACCCACACCGTGACACCCGCCCGGCGCAGACCCGCGAGCGCGACGCCCTCGCGGGCGTCGGAGCCGCTCACCTCGAGCCCACGCGCCACCAGGAGCACGGCGATCGCGGACATCCCCGCGCCGCCCACACCGATGAGGTGCGTGCGGCCGAACGCGTCAAGGCCCATGTCAACGACCCTCGCGGCGTTCACGGCGCGCCGCGCGCTCGACGAGGTCGGCGACCCGGGCCGTGCCGTCGCGGACCCCGACCGAAGCCGCCGCGCGCCCCATCGCTGCAAGCGCCGTCGGCGCGGAGATCAAGGAAAGCACGTGGCCGCGCAACCAGTCGGGCGTGAAGTTCGCGTCGTCGACGAGCAGCCCGCCGCGGGCGGCCACCACGGGGGCGGCGTTCAACCGCTGTTCGCCGTTGCCGACCGGCAGCGGCACATACACGGCCGGGAGCCCGAGCGCGGCCAGCTCGCTCACGGTCGCCGCTCCGGACCGGCACACGACGAGGGCGGCGACTGCATACGCCTGCTCCATCTCGGCCAGGTACTCCCGCACGTGGTAGTGGACGCTCGCGGGCTCGGGGAGTCGGCCGATGACGTCGCGGACCGCCTGGGCCTTCGAGGCACCGGTCAGGTGCAGCACCTGGGCACCGGCCGCGACGAGCTCGGCGCCGACCTCCGCAACCGCGGTGTTGAGCCGGACCGCCCCGAGGCTGCCGCCGGTCACCAGCACCACCAGCCGGTCGGGCGCGAGCCCGAGCGCCGCGAGCGCCGCCGCGCGCGTCCCGGCGGGGTCTGCCACCCCGCTCTCGATCAGCGCGGCGACCGCGGCGCGCAGCGGCATCCCGACCACCTGGGCGCGCGGCAGCGGCGTCCCCGGGAAGGTCACCGCGACCTCGGCGGCCCAACGCGCTCCGAGACGGTTCGCCAGGCCCGGCCGGGCGTTCGCTTCGTGCACGACGACGGGAACGTGCCGGCTCCGGGCCGCGAGGTACGCAGGCGTGGAGACGTAGCCGCCGAAGCCGACGACTACCCGCGCACCCGAGGAGTCGATCGCCGCCCCGGCGGCGCGAACCGCGGCGCGCATCCGCGCGGGGAGCCGGAACCAGTCGAGGGTGGGGCGCCGAGGCAGCGGCACCCGCGGCACCAGTGCGAGGGACAGACCTCGCGCCGGGACGAGGTCGGCCTCGAGGCCGGTCGCGGTCCCGAGCACCGTGATCCGGGTCGAGCCATCCCGGCGCTGCAGCTCCTCAGCGACCGCGAGCAGCGGGTTGACGTGCCCAGCGGTACCGCCGCCTGCGAGCAGCACGGATCCCAACGGCACGTCGGTACCCGGCTGCCCTGCGACCACGGGGCTCACCGCCGCGGCGCGCCGGGACGGACGGCACCGGGGCGCGCGCCCGAACCGGTCCCGGGACGCGAGCGACCGATGACCGCGAGCGAGCGACGCACGACCCCTGGACGCGCCGCGAGAGCCTCGGCCGCCCCGGGCTCCGTGCGCGCGAACGAGATCACGATGCCGAACGCGACCATGGTCATGATGAGGGCCGAACCTCCAGCGGAGACCAGCGGGAGCGGGACACCGATCACCGGGACCAGACCGATGACGACGCCGATGTTGATCAGGGCCTGCCCGATCACCCAGAAGGCAATCGCCGCGGTGGTGACCTTGACGAACGGGTCCGGGTGACGGCGGATCACGCGGCTCATCGCGAGGGCCAGCAACGCGAACAGCACGAGGACCAGGAGCGTGCCTACCAGGCCAAGCTCCTCGCCGATGATCGCGAAGATGAAGTCGTTGTGCGCCTCTGGCAGGTACGACCACTTCTCGCGGCTCTCCCCCAGGCCCAGACCCCACCAGCCGCCCGTGGCCAGCCCCCAGGTGCCGTGCAGGGTCTGGTAGCACTCCTTCGTGATGTCGCAGCTGTTGCCGAGCCAGGACTCGATCCGAGTGATCCTGGTGTTGTTCGTCGTCGTGAGATAGGTGACCCCCGCCCCCACGAGCGCGCCTCCCACACCGAAGATCCCCAGCGGGACCCCGGCGATGAACATCGCGCCGCCGACCAGCATGATCAGCACCAGGGCGGTGCCCAGGTCCTTCCCCGCCAGCACGAGCCCGATGAGCAGGCCAGCAGCAGGGATCACCGGGATGATCGAGTGCTTCCACTGGTGCAGCAAGGGTCGCTTGCGTGCGAGCACCACACCGAGCCAGAGCGCGAGGGCGACCTTCGCAACCTCGGAGGGCTGGACGATGACCGGCCCGATCGCCAGCCAGTTGCGGTTGCCGTTAGCGGCGAACCCGAACGGCGTGAACACCAGCGCCTGCAGGAACACGGCACCAACGAGCGCCGGCCAGGCGACGGACTTGTAGAACCGGACCGGGAGCCCGGACGCGATCCAGAGCAGCGGCAGCCCGATGAGCGCGAACTGCGCCTGCTTCGCGAACTCTGCATAGGGCGACTTGTCGGCGGCCAGCGACTCGACGCTCGAGCTCGAGAGCACCATCACCAGGCCCAGCACCACGAGGATCGCGGTGGCCCCGGTCAGGACGTAGTAGCTCGTCACGGCGCTGTTCCACTGCCCGAGCCGGGAGACCGGATCGGCCTGGGACCCCGTCCCGCGGGCGACGGTAGGCCTGGTGGTGACCCGGGGCGCACCGGTCGCCTGGTTCATCGCGACGCGGAGAGGCCGCGCGCGGCCGCGGCGAACGCGTCCCCGCGCTCGGCGTACGAGGTGAACTGATCCATCGAGGCGCACGCGGGCGCGAGCAGCACCGTGTCGCCCGGCACGGCGAACCTGCGGGCCGCCTCGACGGCGCGTGTCATCACTGCCCCAGTCTCGCCGGGATCCACCACGACGACGGGAACCTCGGGCGCGTGTCGGGCAAGCGCCCGGCGCAGCGGCTCCTGGTCGACGCCGATCAGCACGACGGCACGTAGCCGGTCGCGTCGCTGTCGCACCAAGTCGTCGAAGGACACGCCCTTGGCGAGCCCGCCGGCGACCCACACGACGGTCCCGGGCGCGAACGCCGCGAGAGACGCCGCAGCCGCGTGCGCGTTGGTGGCCTTGGAATCGTCCACGTAGGCGACGCGGTCCACGGTCGCCACGTGCTGGATCCGGTGACCGCCGGGCACGTACGCGCGAAGCCCTGAGCGGACGGCCGACGGTGCGACTCCGTGCGCGAGCGCGAGCGCCGCCGCGGCGAGCGCGTCGGCGACCACGTGCGAGGGCACGGCTCCGGTCAGCTGGTCGGCTCCGTCGGCGCTGCCGAGATGCGCAAGGTCGGCGAGCGTACCGAGCTCGGTGGCGTGCGTATGCCGCTGCGCGGTGAAGGCGCGGTCCACGAGCACGTCCTCGACGAGGCCGACCTGGCCGACCCGCGGCATGCCGAGCGTGAAGCCGACCGCGAGCGCACCGTCGACGACCTCCGCAGCCCGGACCAGCTGCTCGGTCCGCGGGTCGGCACAGTTGTAGACGCACGCGACCTGCGCCCGTTCGTAGATACGGCCCTTGTCCGCCGTGTAGGCCGCCAGCGAGCCGTGCCAGTCGAGGTGGTCGGGGGCCACGTTGAGCACGCCCGCGGCCTGGGTCGACATCGAGTGCGTGAAGTGCAGCTGGAAGCTGGACAGCTCGACTGCGAGCACCTCGAGACGCTCGTCGCTCACCGCCTGGACGACGGGGGTACCGACATTCCCGACGGCGAGGGCGCGCTCGCCGCCGGCGACGAGGATGGACTCGAGCATCCCGACCGTGGTCGTCTTGCCGTTGGTGCCCGTGACCGCGAGCCACGGGGCCGGCTCGGCCTCACCCACCCGGGGCGAACGCAACCGCCAGGCGAGCTCGACCTCGCTCCAGACGGGCACCCCGCGACGGGTTGCGGCCGCGAGCAGGGAACCCGACGGCGCCCACCCCGGGGAGGCCACCACGAGATCCGCGCGATCCAGCCCGCCGTCAGCCACGAACGCCGCGGCGTCCATGACGTCCGCCTCTGGGTCGCGCGCATCGACGGTCACCAGGTGCGCGCCACGCGCCGCGAGGGCGGTGATCGCAGCGCGGCCAGACATGCCGAGTCCGGCGACCACGACCCGTCGGCCGGTGAGGTCGTCCGGACCGGGGGGCGGAACACTGGGCGGATGGCTCACTACCCGACGACCCACTCGCCGTAGAAGATGCCGACACCGACCGCGACGAAGAGCCCGGCGATGATCCAGAACCGGATGACGATCGTCACCTCACCCCATCCGGACAGCTCGAAGTGGTGATGCAACGGCGCCATCTTGAAGACCCGTTTCCCGGTCATCTTGAAGAACCCGATCTGGATCACGTCCGAGAGCACGATCACCACGAACAGGCCGCCGATGACGGCCGCGAGGACCTCGGTGCGCGACAGGATCGACAGGCCGGCCAGCGCCCCGCCGAGCGCGAGCGACCCGGTGTCGCCCATGAAGATCCTGGCGGGGCTGGCATTCCACCACAGGAAGCCGAAGCACGCCCCCGTGATCGCGGCCGCGACCACGGCAAGGTCCAGCGGATCGCGCGTCTCGTAGCAGCGCGGCCCGGCCGTGATGATGGACTGGCACGTCTGGTTCGACTGCCACACGCACAAGATCACGTACGCGCCGAAGACGACGAGCGAGACCCCCGTGGCCAGCCCGTCGAGCCCGTCGGTGAGGTTGACCGCATTGGACCACGCCGTGATCAGGAAGTTGGCCCAGAGCACGAACAAGATGAGCCCGACGGTCACGCCGGCGAAGGCCAGGTCCAGCCCGGTGTCCCGGATGAACGAGATCCGCGTGGAGGCGGGCGTGCGGAAGTTCTCGTTGGGAAACTGCAGAGCGGCGATCGCGAACGTCACCCCGACGAGCCCCTGGCCGACGATCTTCAACCGGGGGCTCAGCCCGAGGCTGCGTTGTCGCGAGATCTTGATGAAGTCGTCGAGGAGCCCGACGACCCCGAGCCCGGCCATGAGGAAGAGCACGAGCACTGCGGAGCTGCTCGGGACCGTCCCCGTGACGAGGAGACCGCCCACCCACCCGAGCAGGGTCGCGAGGATGATGACGACGCCGCCCATCGTGGGCGTGCCGCGCTTGGTGAAGTGCGCCGTCGGACCGTCCTGGCGGATGAACTGGCCGTACTGCTTGCGCACGAGGTAACGGATGAAGAGCGGGGTGCCGAGCAGCGCCAGTACGAGCGAGAACCCGCCCGAGAGAAGGACCGCCCTCATCGGACGTGCTCCCCAGGGTTGGGTGCAACCGCCGGAGCGTCATCGGCCGTCAGGCGGTCCCCGAGGCGCCACAGGCCCGCGCCGTAGGACGACTTGACCAGCACGACGTCACCGGGCCTGAGCTCGGAGGCGAGGTAGTCGCCCGCAGCCGCGACGTCGTCGGCCACAACGACCTCGTCGCCCCACGAACCCTCGCGGTTGGCCCCGTCCGCGATCGCGTGCGCACCTGCGCCGACGACGACGGTGAGCGCCACGTTGAGCCGCACGACCATCAGCCCGATCGCCTCGTGGCTGGCCCGAGACTCGTCGCCCAGCTCGAGCATCTCGCCGAGCACGGCGACCGAGCGACGGTCGCGACCCGCGAGCGTCGCGAGCGCCTTGAGCGCGGCGCACATGGAGTCGGGGTTGGCGTTGTAGGAGTCGTCGATCACGGTCACACCGTCGGCACGGTCGACGACGTGCATGCGATGCGGGCTGAGGGCGTCCGCGACGCAGAGGCGCTTGGCCACCTCGGCCAGGTCCAAGCCGAGCCGCAGCGCCACAGCCGCGGCCGCCAGCGCATTCGAGACGTGATGCTCGCCAACCAGCCGGAGCTCGACCGGAGCCGACTGAGACCCGACCTGGAGCGTGAAGGAGGCCCGGCCCGCGCTGTCCATCCGGACGCCGGTGGCACGCACGTCGGCGCCCGCTGACGTGCCGAAGGTGACGACGTCGCCGGGGGCCCGAGCCGCCATCGCCGCGACGCGTGGGTCGTCGGCGTTGAGCACGCTGACGCCCTGGGGTGCGAGCCCCGCGATGATCTCGGCTTTGGCGCGTCCGACCGCCTCGATCCCGCCGAACTCCCCGACGTGGGCGCTGCCCACCGCGAGCACGACCGCGACGTCGGGCGCCGCGATGTCGGTGAGGTAGGTCAGGTGGCCCATCCCGCTCGCGCCCATCTCGAGGATGAGGAACCGGGTGTCGGTGTCCGCCCGCAGGACCGTCAACGGCAGGCCGATCTCGTTGTTGAAGGACGCGACCGGCGCCACGGTGAGGCCCGACGGGGTGAGCACCTGCACGAGCAGGTCCTTCGTGGTCGTCTTGCCGACCGAGCCGGTCACGCCGACCACGGTCAACCGGGTCGCGCCCGGCTCGTCGACGGTCCGCAGCCGCAGCAGCACCGCGCTCGCCAGGTCGCCCAGGGCGCGCTCGACATCGGCGACGACAACGCTCGGCACGGGACCGTCCGGGCCGGTCACCTCGCGGGCCACCAGCACGAGCGAAGCCCCCGCGGCGACGGCGGCAGCGGCGTGGTCGTGGCCGTCCACGTGCTCGCCGGGCAGTGCCACGAACAGCCCACCGGTCGCGACCAGCCGGGAGTCCACCACGACGGGTCCGTGCACCATCAGCGCGGGGTCGAGCGTGGCCGGGTGCAGGCGACCGCCGGTCGCGGCCACCACCTCGGCCGCCGTCAGCGCGATCACTCGGCGGTTCCCGCCATGCGGACCGCGTCGTGCACGGCTGAGCGCAGCACGTCGCGGTCGTTGTAGCGGTAGAACACGCCGGCGATCTCCTGGGTCGGCTCGTGGCCCTTGCCGGTGATGATGACGGTGTCCCCGTCGCCGGCCATGCCGAGCGCCGTGCGGATCGCGTCGGCGCGGGACGTCGCCTCGTGGATGTCATGACCTCCGGGTCGCTCGGCGCGGGCGCCCGCGAGGATCTCGGCCCGGATCTGCGCGGGCACCTCGGTGCGGGGGTTCTCGTCAGTCACGACCAGCACGTCGGCCAGGCGGGCGGCGATCTCCCCCATGATCGGGCGCTTGCCGCGATCCCGGTCGCCGTCGGAGCCGAAGACGATGATCAGCCGGCCGGGCGTGATAGGCCGCACCGCTTCGAGTGCGAGCGCGAGGGCGTCCGGCGTGTGGGCGTAGTCGACCAGGGCGAGCGGCCACCCGTCGCCGCGCTCGATCACGCGCTCCATCCGGCCGGGGATCGCGTGCACCGTACCGACCGCGGCGATCGCGACGTCGAGGTCGATCCCGGCCCGGTGCGCGAGCACGATCGCCAGGGCTGCATTCGACACGTTCACCAGACCCGGCAGCGGACTGGTGGCCGCGTGCTGCACGCCGTCCGGCCCGCGAAGGGTGAAGGTCGAGCCGACCCTGTCCAGGCCGATCGTCGCGGCGACGACCGCCCAGTCGGCGGTTGCACCCTCGGGCGCGCCGACGTGCGTCGAGACCGACTCGACCGGGATCCGCGCCTCGCCGACCAGCCGGCGCCCCCACGCGTCGTCGACCACGACGACGCCCCGGCGCGCCTGGCCGGGTGCGAACAGACGCGTCTTGTCGGCGAAATAGCCCTCCATGTCACCGTGGAAATCGAGGTGGTCCCGTTGGAGGTTCGTGAAGCCGACGACGTCGAAGGTCAGCCCGCGCACCCGGCCGAGCGCCAGCGCGTGGCTCGAGGCCTCCAGGCACGCTGCGGTCGCGCCCCGCTCCCGGGCCAGGGCCAGCAACGCATGCAGCGCGGGAGCCTCGACGGTGGTCCGCGGGCTCTCGATCGCGTCCTCGCCGATGCGCAGCTCGACCGTGCCGAGCACCGCGGTCGTCGCGTGCTCGGCACGCAACGCGGCATCGACGAAGTACGTCGTGGTGGTCTTGCCGTTCGTCCCGGTCACCGCGACGGTGACCAGCCCCGCGGCCGGATAGTCGTAGACCCACGCCGCGACGTCGCCGAGCAGCGCCCGCGGGTCGGCCGCGACGAGGACGGGCACACCGAGCGGGGGCCGCAGCGCGGAGCACGCACGGGCGCCTGCGTCGTCGGTCAGGACCGCTACCGCGCCGGCGGCGACAGCGTCGGCCGCATAGCCCGCACCGTGCGCCTGGTAGCCCTGCAGGGCGACGAACAGGTCCCCGGGCTCGGCCGCCGAGCTCGCCACCGTGACCCCCGTGACGACGACGTCCGCCAGGCCCGCCTCAGCGTGCGACCCGTGGACCGTCAGGGGGAAGACGTGGAGGAGGTCGGCGATCCCGTGGGCGCTGGGATGCGTGGGGCGCATCCGACCCGGCGGGGACGTCATGGGGAGAATCTACCGCGGACCGGACCAGCAACCCGTTGGCCGCTCACGGGTAGGTGATCGCGAAGAGGTCGGGCACGGTGCCGCTCGGCGGCACCTTGAGCATCTGCAGCGCGTACCCGGCCACCTGGCTGAAGACGGGCGCCGCAACCGTGCCGCCGTACACGGAGCTGCGCGGGTTGTTCATGATCACGCTGACGGCGATGCGGGGGTTGTCGGCCGGCACCACCCCGATGAACGAGGCCGTGATGCCCACCGTGCCGCCGGAGCCCCACGCCTGCGCGGTTCCCGTCTTGCCGGCCACCCGGTAGCCGGGGATCGCGGCCGCCGACCCGGTGCCGTCGTCGACGACGCCCTCCATCATCTTCAGCACGGTCGCGGCGGTCGCGGTCGAGACCACCTGGGTGCCGGCCGCGATCGGGGTCGGCACGTACGTCCCGGCGGCGTCGGTCCGCCCCTTGATGAGGTGCGGCTGCACACGCACTCCCTTGTTCGCGATGGTCGCGAAGACCTGCGTCGCCTGCACCGCGTTCACCGAGACCCCCTGCCCGAAGAGCACTGTGTACTTGGTCCGGCCGTCCCAGCTGTCGGACGGGTGCAGGATGCCGGGCGACTCGCCGGGCAGTTCGATACCCGTCCGGGTGCCGAAGCCGAACTTCGCCAGGTAGTCGTACCGCACCTGCTGCGGAAGGTTCTGCCCGATCATCACGGTGCCCGTGTTCGACGACTCGGCGAGCACCCCCGCGGTGGTGAGCTTGAGGACCCCGTGCGGGTGCGAGTCCTTGAACGTCTGGTGGTTGGCCGTCGTGTACTGGTACGGCACCGCCCAATGGTCCAGCGGCCCGGCCAGCCCGGTCTCGAGCACGGCCGCCATCGTGATGACCTTGGCCGTCGAGCCGGGCTCGAAGACGTTGGAAAGCGCGTGCGATCCGCGCGAGTCTGCGGCTGTCGCGCCGGGGTCGTTCGGGTCGACCGTGCCCGTGTCCGCCAGCGCGAGGACATCCCCGGTCGGGATGTCGATCGCGACGAGCGACCCCGAGTCGGAGCCTGTCGCTGCAACGGCCTTGTCGAGCTCGTCCTGGGCCTTCCACTGCAGGTCCCGCAGGATCGTCAGCTGGACGTCCTGCCCAGGTACGGCCGGGGTCTGGGCGCGCTTGCCGCCCGGGATCTCTTGGCCGCCGAGCCCGCGTTCATAGCTGTAGACCCCGTCCTTGCCCGTGAGCGAGGTGTTCAGCGCGCTCTCGAGCCCCTCCTGGCCGACACCGTCGCCATCGACGAATCCGATGATGTTGCCGGCGACGTTGCCCGCGGGGTAGACCCGCTGCGGCACGAGGTCGCCGTTGACGCCCGCGATGCTCAGCTCGCGGACGGCGCGCCAGACCTCGGGCAGCACATCGCGTTTGAGCACGACGTAGGCCTTCGTGCCGTTGAGCTGAGCACCGAGCTCGGCCGGGGACATCTCGAGCAGGGGGGCGAGCTCCGCGGCGGCATCAGCAGCGCCCTCGGCCTTGACCGATCCGCCCGACGTCCGCTTCCAGGTCGCGATCTGCACCTGGTCAGCCCAGACGGTGTACCGCTCGACCGAGGTGGCGAGCACGACCCCGTTCGCGTCCGTGATCTCCCCGCGGGCGGCGGGCAACCGCGCGGTGGTCATCCGCTCCTGCAGTGCCTCGGCGGCGACGGCCTCCCCGCGCAGTCCCTGCACGTAGACGAGCCGACCCGCGAAGACGACCAGCACGACGAGTACCAGCAGCAGCATCGTGCTGTGTCGGCGCTCCGGTCGCACCTCGCCGCGCGGCCGCACCGGACGCGCAAGCCGTCCGGATCGCGGCGCGCGGGCCCGCGGGCTCGTGGCCGGCGCGCGTGTCATCCGCCGGCCCTCGCGGGGGTCGGGGAACCCAGCACGGCTCCGTCGGACAACCGCAGGAAGGCGAGCTCAGGAGCCGGCACCATACCGAGCGCGCGCGCCGAAGCCGCAAGGTGCCCCGGCGCCTTGTGTGCGAGCAGCTGCGTGGTGAGGTCCTGCTCGGTACGCGCCTGCGCGGCGAGCTCGATCTGCAGGTCGTGCGACTGGTAGGCACCGCGCGCCATCGAGGTGTTGAGCACCAGCGCGCCGAGCAGCGCCGCCGCGAGGATGGTGATGCAGAAGAGGACGAACGGCACCCGGGTGCGGGTCTGCTGCGGAGCCCGGACCAGCCGCAGGCGCGGCGCCGCAGCGCGGGTCCGCTCGGGCGCCTGGGGCACCTGACGTCGGGCCGGCGGATAGGACTGGGGCAGCGCGCTCACGCGGGCCTCCCCACGAGGTGCGCCGGCGTGGGACGCAGCCGTTCGGCCGCGCGGAGCCGGACGGACTGGGACCGCGGGTTCGTCGCGCGCTCGGACTCGGAGGCCTCCTCGGCACCCCGGGTGAGGAGCCGCAGGTAGGGCTTGTGGGTCTCGGGCTCGACGGGCAGGCCGGCAGGCGCGCTCGACGTCGCCCCGACCGCGAAAGCACGCTTGACCAGACGGTCTTCGAGCGAGTGGTACGCCTCCACGACGATCCGTCCGCCGACCGCCAGCACCTCGATCGACTCCGGCAGGGCGCGCGCGAGCGAATCGAGCTCCCCGTTCACCTCGATGCGCAGGGCCTGGAACGTTCGCTTTCCCGGGTGTCCGCCGGTCTTGCGCGTCGCCGCGGGGATGCTTGCCCGCAGAAGCTGTACGAGCTCACCCGTACGCGCCAGTGGAGCGCGTTCGCGCGCCGCCACGACGTTGCGGGCGATCCGGCGGGCAAAACGTTCCTCGCCGTGCTCGCGCAGGATCCGCGCGAGCTCGCGCTCGTCGTAGGTGTTGAGGATGTCCGCTGCCGTTGGCCCGGTGGTGCGGTCCATCCGCATGTCGAGCGGCGCGTCATGTGCATAGGAGAAGCCGCGCTCGACCTCGTCGAGCTGGAGCGAGGAAACGCCGAGATCCATCAGTACCGCTTGGACCGACGGGAGGCCGAGCCTGTGGTGCACGACGTCGCCGATCTCGTCGTAGACCGCATGCACGCCCATGAACCGGTCGCCGAACTCGGCCAGCCGACGTCCCGCAAGCTCCAGCGCCTGAAGATCGCGGTCGAGCCCGACGACCCGGACGCCCGGAAAGGCCCGGAGCACCGCCTCGGCGTGCCCACCCATCCCGAGCGTCGAGTCGACCAGCACTGCGCCGGGCGCGCCGAGGACCGGTGCCAGCAGCTCCACGCACCGCGCGAGCATGACCGGGGTGTGCCGGTCCGCGGTGTCACGCGGCTCGGTCATCGGTCCTCCTTCACGGGTGCTGCCGGTGGCGCGGGTGCTGGTCGTGCAGGCTGGTCGGACTGCGTCGAGGACTTACGACCTGGTGGTCGAGCGGAGCCGCCGTCCGGCCAGGTCCCCCACCGACCTTCTGGCACCGGGGAAGTGCGCCAGAGCGGGCGGGAGGAGACCTCACCGGGCGACGCGGCGGACCCGCCACGCGCAGATCACTTCTCAGAGCGGTCCGGTCGGAAACACCCCCTCGGCTGTATCGGCGTAGCCGGCCTCCTGCGCCGCGAGATACGTCTCCCAGGCCGTGAGGTCCCAGATCTCCACCCGAGGGCCCACACCGATCACGGCGACGTCGCGGTCCAGTCCGGCGTAGGTGCGCAGCGAGGTGGGGATGGAGATTCGGCCCTGCTTGTCAGGAAGGTCGTCCATGGCCCCGGACAGGAACACGCGCTGATAGTCGCGAGACTGCTTGCTGGTCACGGGCGCCAGGCGGAGCTGGTCGTGCATCCGGCGGAACTCCTCGATCGGCAGCAGGAAGAGGCAGTGCTCCTGCCCACGGGTCATGACAAGTCCCGCAGCGAGCTGACCTCGGAATTTGGCGGGCAGGATGAGCCGGCCCTTCTCGTCGAGCCGGGGGGTGTAGGTACCCAGGAAGATCGCCTGGCCGCCACCGAAAAGGTCGCTCATCGCCTGCTGACCTCCCCTCACCACCCAGCCCTCGCCAAGTCACTCCAGAATACTCCACTTCACTCCACGGTCAACGACCCGGCGGCCCCATTCGCCCAGATAGCGCAACGTCCGCACAGGTGATCGGAGGGGAGCAAGGTGGCGGGAGATCGGCGTAGTTGTCGCACAGGTACCGCACCGACCCGAACAGCCCCTCACCCGACCGCGCCCAGGCTGGCCAAGGACGGACGCCGGACGGCGGACGGATCCGTCGGTGGAGGGAAGTGGTGGGGCCCAGCGGGGTCCCTTCCGAACCATCGCCCTTCGGTCCGCGGAGGCCTAGTCTCGGAACAATTCACCGAAGGAGTCAGCATGCTTCAGGCCGTGCCGTCCCCGACGGAGCTCGATGAGCTGGTCGACACTTCCGAGAAGGTCCGCGCCGGCATCGACCTGGTCATCTCGGGGCGCTCGGAGCTCGTCCGGCTCACCGTCGCAGTGCTTCTCGCGGAGGGGCATCTGCTCTTGGAGGATGTGCCGGGGGTCGGGAAGACCACCCTGGCCAAGGCGCTCGCCCGCAGCATCGACTGCACGGTCGGCCGGATCCAGTTCACCCCGGACCTGCTGCCGAGCGACCTCACCGGAGTCAACATCTTCCGGGCCCAGACCCACGAGTTCGAGTTCCGGCCGGGTCCGGTGTTCGCCAACATCGTGATCGGCGACGAGATCAACCGCGCCTCCCCGAAGACACAGTCGGCCCTCCTGGAGTGCATGCAGGAGGCCCAGGCGACGATCGACGGCATCACCTATCCCCTGCCGCGACCATTCCTCGTGATCGCGACCCAGAACCCCGTCGAGATGGAAGGCACCTACCCGCTGCCGGAGGCACAGCGCGACCGGTTCATGGCGCGTCTGACGGTCGGCTACCCGGACCGCGACGCCGAGCTGGACATGCTCGACCGGCAGGAGGTCACAGACCCGCTCACCGACCTGCGCCCGGTGACCGACGCCGCGCACATCGCCCGCCTGGTCACGACCGCGCGTCGCCTGTACGCGTCCACTGCGGTCAAGCGTTACATCGTCGACCTCGTGGGCGCGACCCGCATCGACACCGGACTGCGGCTGGGAGCGTCACCGCGCGCGGCCATCCAGCTGCTCCGGGCGGCCAAGGCCTTCGCCGCGATGTCGGGGCGTGACCACGTGCTGCCGGACGACGTGCAGACGCTCGCGGAGCCGGTCCTCGCCCATCGCCTGCTCCCGAGCACCGAGTCCAGGTTGGCGGGCCGCACGACGGGCGACGTCGTGCGGGCGGTCGTCGCACGCACGGCCCTGCCGTCCGCCGAGACCACCACCCGCTCCCGGCGGGCGACAGGTTGACGCGGGCCACGCCCGTGCAGTGGCCGCGCCCGACGGCTCGCGGGTGGGGCCTGGCGATCGGGGGAGCCGCGCTGACGGCCACCGCCGTCGGGATCGGCTCGCCGGACCTGAGCCGACTCGGACTGCTCGGTCCACTCGTCGTCGTGGTCGGTGGTCTCTGGCTGCTCGTCATCGACCCGACCGGAGGGCGCCACCCGCTCCGGGTGAACCGCTCCGTGCACCCCAATCCCGTCGCGGTGCGGACCCCCGCGACGGCACGCGTCGAGATCCGGGCGGCCGACGCCGCGGGGCGCGCCCGCCTGGCCGAGCTGCACCTGGGGGAACAGGCAGCGGCACAGCTCTCGAGCGGCCTGACGCTGCGGGCCCAGGTCGTCCGTGCACCCGATCAGATCACGCTGACCTACCCGTTCGAACCAATGCGTCGCGGGCGGTGGCCGCTCGGCCCGCTCACCGTGCGCCGGACGGACCCGTTCGGCGTCGTGCTCACCCGGACGACGCTCGGCGAGCAGGCCGAGGTCGCGGTCTGGCCGGAGGTGGTGGACCTGCCGTTCCCGACGGGTGCGCTCGTGGGCGAGTCCGACCGCGTGACGCTCGGCGCGCGCACGCCGTCGGCAGACGACGCCGCACTCCGGGACTACCGACACGGCGACGACATCCGCCGTGTGCACTGGGCCAGCTCCGCCCGCCGCGGTGAACTCCTGGTCCGCAGCGACGAACGCGCCGGGATGCGACCCGCGAGCGTGCTGGTCGACCTGCCGACGGACCGGTCCGGGATCGAGTGGACCGTGTCGCTCGCGGCGTCCATGGGCATCGCACTGCTCGGGGCCGGGCACCCGGTCCGACTGCTCGGCGGGCGGGTGAGCGCGGGTGCTTACGGCATCGACCCCGAAGCTCGGCTGCGCCACCTGCGCGAACATGCGCCGGGCACGGCTCGCACCGAGCTGCTCGATCTCACCGTGGACCTGGAACCCGCACCGACCCCACTCGAAGCCCAGGGGGACCTGCTCGCTGCCGCGCGCGAACTAGCCACCCCTGGCGCCGGATCGGCACTCGTTCTCGCGGTGCTCGGCCCGCTCTCCCCCTCGACGCGGGACGCACTCGCCCGCGTCGGCGACATCTGTGACGCCCTCGCCGTCGTCCGCCTGCCCGCCGCCTGGATGGATCAGCGCGAGACCACCCATACGCTCGCCACTCTGCGTCGCGCCGGCTGGCGGGCGTGCATCGCGACCCCGGGCGAGGACCTCGCCGTTTGCTGGCGCCGACTTCTCGGAACCGAGCGATGACCGGGGTCCCGCGGGGTCCGCGCGGGTGGGTGGCCGGCGGGCTGTGTGCGCTCGCTGTCTTCGCCAGCGCGTACGCCCTGACGGGACTGATCAATCCCGGTCGCTGGCTCGCGGTCGCGGCCTGCTCCCTCGCCCTGCTGGCGGCCCTCCTCGCCGGGGTGCGCGCGACGACGCGGGCACGGTGGGCGCCGACCTTCGTCGGCCTCGCCGCAGTGGGATTCGGTGTTCTGGCGGCCTACGCGAGCCCGCCCGACCGCTTTCAGGCGCTTCCTAGCACCGAATCGCTGGCCCGCCTGGGCGACGCGATCCGCGCCGGGCTCGCCTACACGAACGCCTCGCGACCTCCCGTCGAGGCGACGGCCGCACTCGAGCTCCTCGTGGTCGGCGGCGCACTTCTCGTCCTGATCGTCGTGGATCTCGTCGCCGTGGGTCTTGGGGCTCCGGCGTGGTCCGGGCTCGTCCTGCTCGCGCTGTGGACGCCCAGCATCGTGCTCGGCCACGGCGCGAGCGGCTGGGCCTTTGCTGGCACCGCCACCGCCTACGTCCTGCTGCTCGCGGTGACCACCGCGCCGGTGCCGGGGACGCACGGGGCCCGGGGGCACAGGGACGCCACGCGTCGCACGAGCGCGGCAGCCGCGGGCGCCGGTGCGGTGACCGTCGCGGCGATCGCACTGGGCCCCCTCGCCACAGCCGCGCCGGGATGGTCCATCGTCGGCCTGCCCAACCTGGGCTCCTTCGGAGCGGGCTCGCTGCGACTCTCAGAGGACCTCGACATGCGCGAGAGCCTCGGTCCCCGGTCGAACGAAGTCGAGCTGACCTACCACGCCGACCCAGTCCTGGTCGGTCCCCTGCGCGTATTCACCCTGCGGGACTTCGATGGCGTGCACTGGTCTCGTGACAACCGACCGACCGTCGTCACGCCCGACCCCGCGCTGCTCTGGCCCGGCCGAGATCTCGCGAACCGTCCGTCGGGCGAGGCTGCGCCGACCGTCAGCAACCTCACCGTCCGGATCGCCGGACTGCGCGAAGACCGCCTGCCGGTGCCGGTGATGCCCCGCACCGTCGACGTCGCGAGATCCTGGAGCTACGACGCCGAGCGCGACGAGGTCCACCTGCCGGGAGGCACCCCCACCGGCATGGTCTATTCCGTCCGGGTCGATCTCCTCGATCTCACCGCCGCCAGCCTCCGCGCGATCGGCTCACAGTACCCACCCGGCATGGACCAGTACCTCCGCGTCCCCCGCACATCACGGGCCAGCGACGTCGCCAAGGCGGCCGCCGCAGTCACCTCGACCGCCTCGAACCACTATGACCAGGCCCTGGCGCTGCAGACGTACTTCCGCAACGCGCAGACCTTCACCTACTCCACCAAAGTCCCCCCAGGTCGCACGGATGACGCCGTGTGGGACTTCCTCGGGAGCCGGACGGGGTACTGCGTACAGTTCGCGACCGCGATGACCATAATGGCCCGCACCCTAGGCATCCCCGCACGCCTGGCGGTCGGCTTCCTGCCCGGTTCGCTCGGCGTCGGCGACGCGCAGGTGGTCAGTGGCCGGGACTCGCACGCATGGCCCGAGCTGTACTTCCCAGGGGCGGGCTGGGTTCGCTTCGAGCCCACGCCCGCCGTCCAGTCCGGCCCACCCCCGGGCTGGGCGGACCCGTTCGCCGCGGCCGGCGGGGCACCCGTACCCTCCGGCGATCTCAGGTCGCGCGGAGCCGCGCCGAGCGGACTGCCGACGCGGGCGCCAACGACAGGTGGGGTGACGCTCGCGCAGGGCCCGGACCTGCGGCTCACGATCGGCATCAGCGGCGGGATCGTGATCCTGCTCTTGCTCGTGACGGCCTGGCTCATTCCTCGGTATCGGTCCACCCGCGCACGGGACCTCAGCCCTGAGGTCCCGTGGAAACACCTGCGTGTGCGCCTCGGCGCCGCCGGCATCGCGTGGAGCGACGCCCGCACACCGCACCAGGTCGCAGCACTCGTCGCAGCAGAGCTGGTGCGACGAAACGGGGCGCCGATGCGGGTCGAAGCCGAAGCTGCGCTGTGGGAGCTCGCACTCGCGGTCCAGGACCACCGATACGCGCCGAACCCACCGGCGAAGGACCAAGGTGAACTCGAGCGTCGGGTGGACGTTGTCCTGCAGGAGATCACCAGCCCGGTACCCGTCGCGGTCCCGTCGACCTGACGAACCAGCGCCTGGCAAACCAGTTGTCAGCGAAACTACTGGCCGCGCTCGTCGCGGCGGCGGTCCCACCGCTCCTCTAGACCGTGCAGAAACCCACTCCGACGCTTCTTGGCCTTGCTTCCGGCGCGGGGGGTGACGCCGCCCTTGGCGTCGACCACGCCGGTCGGACCGGACGCGCGCGGCACAGCGAACGCGAAGACACCCGCGGCGAACATCAGGAGGAAGCCGACGACGCCGAGCCACAGCCACGACATGGCCGCTCCGCCCACGAGCAGGAGCAGACCGACCACGAATCCTGCACCCGCGATGATCCACCGCACCGTCCCGCGATGACCGCTGGACTGCAGCGTGTTCGCGAGCCGGGGGTCGTCAGACGTGAGCTGCCGCTCCATCTGCTCCAGTACGCGCTGCTCGTACTCGGAGAGAGGCATCAGACCTCCACATTTCCCGGCGGGACTTGTCTGTTTCAGGATAGGTCCCGTTTCGCGTTGGCGGTAGTTGACTGATGGGTGACGCTGCCAGCGAATCCGCTGACCCCAGCCGTTGACGCCGCCTGGATCGATCCACGCCCGAATCGGTCCCGCACGAGGTCCATCGCCCGCTCCACATCGCGTCGAGCAAACTCCTTGTCGGCGATCGCTTCCTCGAGTGTGAGCTGCTGCGCTGTACCGCGTGCGGGCGAAAGTCCCTCCGTCCGCACGCCCACCAGACGCACGGGCAGACCGCCGAGGTCGACACCAGCGAGAAGCTCGCGGGCCACCAGGTAGATCTCCCGTCCCACCTCCGTCGGGGTGGTCAGCGTCCGGGACCGGGTGAGCGTCCGGAAGTCCGACGTGCGCACCTTGATACTGACCGTGCGGCTGACCATCCCCTCGGATCGCAGCCGGGCCGCGCACCGGTCGGCGAGCGCGAGCGCCTGGGTCTGCACGACGGCGAGATCCGCGACGTCGGCCGCGAAGGTGACCTCGGCGCCGATGCTCTTCTCAATCCGGCCAGGCGCGACCGGGCGGGGATCTCGGCCCCACGCCAGGTCGTGCAGGTGCGCGCCGGCCACGATCCCGACGGCCCGCTGGACCGTTGCCACGTCGCTGTCGGCCACCTCGGCGACGGTTCGCAGCCCCCAACGTGCGAGCGCGGCCTCGGTCCGCTCCCCGACCCCCCACAGCGCACCCGCCGGGAGCGCCCGCAGGAAGTCGACGGTCGCGGCCCGTGGGATCAGCAGCACACCGTCGGGCTTCGCGTGCTGGGACGCGAGCTTCGCCACGGACTTCGTGCTGGCGATGCCGACCGAGCAGGTGATGCCGTGGCTGACACGGACCCGCTCGCGGATACGGGCGGCGATCGCGGTGGGAGGTCCGAGCCGGCGCCGCGCACCGGACACGTCGAGGAACGCCTCGTCGACGCTGACCTGCTCCACGAGCGTCGTGACCTCGCTGAGGATCTCCATCACGGCGGTCGACACCTCGCGATATGCCGCAAGGTCAGGGGGAAGCACGACCGCCTGGGGGCACATCCGACGCGCGACCTGCATCGGCATCGCGGAGTGGACACCGAAGGCCCTCGCCTCGTAGGTCGCCGCGAGCACCACCGCGCGCTCGGAGCCACCGACGATCACCGGCCTGCCACGCAGGTGCGGCCGACGCGCGAGCTCCACGGACGCGAAGAACGCGTCCATGTCGACGTGCAGGATCGAGCAGCCGTCCTCGCGCGAACCCCAGTCGCGTCTGGCGAGCGGGGATCGTGGGGCCCGGCTCATCGGTGCTCGCTCATGACGCCTGCACCGCGAGGATCTGGCGGCGTTCCGCACCGCGGTGGTCCGAGAGGTCGGACGCCGGATCGAGCAGCGCGCGGACCTCGTCGAGAAAATCCTCCGCCGCGCAGAGCACCTCTTCCGCACGGGCGACGTCGACCGCATCGACTCGGCCGGCCTCGACCGCCTGGCGCAGGGCGGCCCCGCCGGCGAAGTACACCGCCCAGGTCTCGACCTCGGGGGCCACCGCCGTGAGCATCTCCCACACGGTGAGCCGCGCACGGCGTCCGGAGGGGCGCCCGCGGGCCGCGAGCACGGCCGCGGCGGCACGCAACCCGGCCAGGTGAGCGTGCACGAAGCGCTCGCCCGCCTCGGAGGAGAACTGCGCGGCCAGCAGCTCGGCGTCGGCGCGCGTCATCAGGTCGACCGCGGTGGCGGGCAACGGTGCAGCGTGAACAGGTCGGTTCATGGTGGACACCTCCCTCTTCAGTATCGAACACGTGTTCGATCTCGTCAAGACAACTCGGTCGATCTCAACCCCTACGGTGGTTCCGTGAGCGGTCGCAGCGATTCCTCGGGCCGACGGCCACGCCCAGCCTCGCACCGGCCACCGACACCCCCGGTAGACCTGCCGCAGGGACCGGTGCCCGTCGCGACCGGGATGGTGGAGCTGCGTCGCGACCGCGACGACCCGAACGGCGTGACCTTGCTGCTCAACGGTGTCCCGAGCTCCCACCTGGACCTGGCGGACCCGACCCGGCTCGACTTCGAGTACATGCAGCAGATGGCGGCCGTGATCGACCGCTGCGCCGAACCCCGCGCACCCCTGCGAGTGATCCACCTCGGCGCCGCCGGATGCACGATGGCGAGGTACGTGCAGGCTGTGCGTCCCGGATCGCACCAGCTGGCCATCGAGCTCGATTCGACCCTCGCCGAGCTCGTGCGGACCTGGTTCGACCTCCCGCGCGCGCCGCTGCTGCGGCTGCGAACCGGCGACGCCCGGGCCGAGCTCGCCCGGCTCCCGTCCGCGAGCGCGGACGTGATCATCCGCGACGTCTTCGCGGGGGCGGCGACGCCAGCGAACGTGACCACGCTGGAGTTCACGGCGGACGTGGCCCGCGTGCTGCGCCCGGGCGGGCTCTACCTCGCCAACTGCGCGGACCGCCCGCCCCTCGATCGGGCCCGGGCGGAGGTAGCGACGCTGCGCGCGGCCTTCGCCGATGTGGCTGCGATCGCCGAGCCCGGACAGCTGCGCGGCCGCCGCTACGGGAACCTGGTGCTCGCGGGCACGGACCGCCCGGGTTTGCTCGGCTCGGCGGACCTCGCCCGCGCCGTGCGCTCGTTGCCCGCGCCCACCCGCCTGCTCCACGGCCAGGAGCTCACGGCGTTCGCCGGCCACGCCGTCCCCCGGGCGGATGCACCCGCCGCCGGCCCGGCGCGCTGACCTGTACAGAACAACGGGGCCCCACCCGGATCGGATGTGGCCTCGTTGCGGCTCGCCAGGGAAAGGTCAGAGCGGCCGGACCTGCTCCGCCTGCGGACCCTTCGGCCCCTGAGTGATCTCGAACTCGACACGCTGGCCCTCGTCGAGCGAGCGGTAACCCTGGCTCTCGATCGCGGAGTAGTGGACGAATACGTCGGGGCCCTCGCCGTCCTGGGCGATGAACCCGAACCCCTTCTCTGCGTTGAACCACTTGACAGCACCCTGTGCCATGTTCTGTGTCCTTCTGTCCATCTGGGAACGTCGATGACCGGACCTTGTGCCCGACACCGTCCATGCGTCACTGCAACGCGCAAGATCGTCTCACGACGACCATCGTCCCGCTACGGTTTCGGGCCTGTCTTTGCCCGGATAGACCGGGCACTGACGACAAGTCCGACCAGACCCACCCCCCACGGGACCGCGACGACGGACAACGCGAGCCGATAAGCGTCGAGCGAGTACTCCCCCCGAGGCCCGGGTCCGATCGCATCGAGCACCAGACCGACGCCGAGCATCGTGGCGAGGGTCGCGACGAACCCACCGGCGTTGACCAGCCCGGTTGCGGTGCCGAGCCGTTCGGGCGGGTTGTGGCTCCGCGCGAAGTCGAAGCCCACCAGCGACGTCGGACCACCGACCGCGATCACCACCATGAACACCGTCAGGGCCCATAGCGGTCGCGGCCCGGACGGCACAAGGACGAACGCCCAGGCTGCGGCTGTCGACACCGCGACGCCGACGACGAAACGCAGGCGCCAGGCCGGATGACGAGCGGTGAGCTCGCCGATCAACGGTCCGGCGACGATGGCGCTCAGGACGTTCGCGGTGAAGAGCGCCCCGGCCTCCGCCGTCGTGCATCCTTGGCCCGAGACCAGGAACGGGAATCCCCACAGCAGGATGATCGCCATGCTGGAGAACGGCGTGAGGAAGTGGGTCCAGTACCCGAGCCACGTACCCGGTTCGCGCACCGTGGCCCGCAACCGCGATGGTGCCGGGGCAAGGCCGGCCCGGGGGGTGGTCCGCACGGGGCCGCGCGCGCCGGTCCCAGGTGCGTCCCGCACCAGAACCAGGACCACGACGGCCATGACGGACCCGAGGATCGCAGTGGACCCGAAGGCGGTCCGCCACCCCGAACCGTGCAGGACGAGCACGAGCGGAACCGCCGAAAGCACCTGGCCCAGCTGCCCCAGGATCCCGGTGAGCTGCGTGAGGAGCGGGACCCGCGACGACGGGAACCAGGCGGGGACGAGGCGCGCCACGGACACGAACGTCAGCGCGTCGCCCGCGCCGACGAGGGCGCGGGCGCCCACGGCGAGCCCGGTCGTGGTCGCCACCGCGAGCGTGAACTGTCCCAGGGCCATGAGCACGGCTCCTGCGGCGATGAGTCGACGGGGCCCGAGCCGGTCGATCATCAGCCCGACGGGCAGCTGCAGAGTGGCATAGACGACGAGCTGGACGACGACGAACGCGGCGAGGACCGCCGCGCTCGCGCCGAACCGCTCGCCCGCCTCGAGCCCGGCCACGCCGAGCGAAGACCGGTCCAGCACGGCGACGACGTAGGCAAGAACCGCCGCGCCCCACACGACATAGGCGCGCCGGGCGCTCGGCAGCACGGTCGAGCTCAGCGGTGCGGTGAACGGGGGGGCGAAGGGCACGGGGGCAATTCTCCCCCGGGCGACGTCAATGCGTGGCGCCGTCCCCGCCCTGCTGCGCCAGGAATCGCTCGAACTCGTCGCCGAGCTCGTCCGCCGTCGGGATCCCGGCGGCCTCCGCAAGCAGGTTCATCGATCCGACCGAGGCCGTGAAGGTGTCGTACTGCTCCTCGAGCGCGCGCACCACCGCGCTCACCTCGGGCGAGGCCTCGACCTGCCGCTCGATCTCCTCGGTCGCGGCGCGCGCGCCCGCCGTCAAGGCCGCCACCCGCAGGTCGAGCCCGGTGGCCCGCTGGACGTTCTCGAGCGCCGCGATGGTGGCCTGCGGGAAGGGTGACTGCGCGAGGTAGTGCGGCACGTGGACCGCGAACCCCATCGCATCGTGCCCGGACTTCCCGAGCCGGTACTCGAGCAACGAGCTCGCGCTGGCGGGGACCTGCACGGAACCGAACCACGACGTGTGGTCCCCGACGAGCCCGGGCCGGGTGCCGTGCGCCGTGACCGACAGCGGACGTGTGTGCGGCACTCCCATCGGGATGCCGTGGATGCCGATGGTGAGCGGGACGTCGAAACGCTCGATCAGCTGGCGGACGGCGGCCGCATACCGCTCCCACTGGATATCCGGCTCAAGGCCGTGCAGCAGCAGGAAAGGTACTCCGGCAGCGTCGTGGACCACGTCGAGGACCAGCTCCGGCTCGGCGTACGCGCTCCACGTCGTGGAGTCGAAGGTCATGGTGGGTCGGCGCGACCGGTAGTCGAGCAGCTGGTCGACGTCGAACGCCGCGAGGCGGCTCGTCGTCAGCTCCTGCGCGAGGTGCGCGGCGGCGAGCAGTCCCGCGCTCCCGGCGTCGATGAACCCACGCACCGCGTGCAGCAGGACCGGCCCCGCATACGTCAACCCCGTCCTGGCGGCGTCCAGCAACTCGGCGGCGTCAGGTTCGACGTCGTAGATCTCGCTCGGGTCCAGCATGGCTCCCTCTCCCGTTCCAGCACCTACCGAGGGCTCTCGCAAACCTCCGGACCCCTGCATCAACGCCGCGGGGTCCCGGATGCTTCCCGCCGTCGCCCGGGTTCGGTGCGCGACCCGCTGCTGATTGGGGTGCGCGCGCGGCCCGCGAAAGCGGATAATGGACGCCGCCCCGACGGGCGAACGGTCGGCACGACCGTGTACGCAGGTGGGCAGGAGTACAGAGCATGGCAGGTCGTGAGGCCGAGTTGCGCGGCGAGCAGAAGACCGTCGACGGGCTGTACGACCGGCTCGACGCGCTGCGGGCCCAGAACCGCGACCGCCTGCGCGAGGTCCGTCGCGAAGGCCCCTCGGGCTCCCCGCAGAACCGCAGCGAGCGGGACGCCTTCGCGACTCTCTACGAGGACCGGATCGCCCAGCTCGAAGCCGTCGAGGATCGCCTCGCCTTCGGTCGCCTCGACCTGACCGACGGCGACCGGCGCTACATCGGGCGCATCGGGCTGACCGACACCGACCACTCCTCGCTCCTCACCGACTGGCGCGCGCCGGCCGCGCAGGCGTTCTACCGGGCGACGGCTGCTCACTCCGACGGCGTCGTGCGACGCCGTCACCTGGTCACGCGCGGCCGGTCGGTGACCGGGATCGAGGACGAGGTGCTCGACCTGGATGCGCTTGGCGACGGCGGCACGGACGACGCCGGCGGCGACCACCTGTCGGGTCTGACCGGCGAGGGCGCGCTGCTCGCGGCGCTCGCGGCCGGCCGGACGGGCCGGATGGGCGACATCGTCGCCACCATCCAGGCCGAGCAGGACACGATCATCCGGGCCGATCTCGCGGGCGCGCTGGTCGTGCAAGGCGGGCCGGGCACCGGCAAGACCGCCGTGGCACTGCACCGCGCCGCCTACCTGCTCTACTCGCACCGCCGGTTGCTCGAGCGCTCCGGCGTGCTCCTGATCGGGCCGAGCCGGGTGTTCCTGCGCTACATCGACCAGGTGCTTCCCTCGCTCGGTGAGACCGGCGTCGTCACCACGACGATCGCCGAGCTCTACCCGCGACTGTCGGCCACGGGCGTCGAGCCCGAGGCCGTCGCCGAGATCAAGGGCCGCGCAGAGCTCGCGCCAGTGATCGCCCGCGCGGTGCGCCAGCGCCAGCGCGCGCCGGCCCGGGCCCGGGAGCTCCGCATCGACGGCCACACCGTCGTCGTCACGCCGCACGACGTCGCCGACGCGATCGCCCGCGCTCGCCGCAACCATCGTCCGCACAACCTCGCGCGGGTCACGTTCGTCCGCGACATGCTCTCGCGGCTGGCCGACCAGTACGTCACCCAGCTCGGGTTCCCGCTGGCCTCCGATGAGCGGGGAGACGTTCTCGAGGAGCTCCGCTCGGAGCGCGAGGTCCGGATCGCGCTCAATCTCGCCTGGATGCCGCTGACGCCGCAGAAGCTCGTCGAGGACCTGTTCACCAAGCCGGCGCGACTCGCGGCCGCGGCCCCACACCTGAGCGCGGCCGACCGGGCGCTGCTCGTTCGCGAACCGGGCGCGCCGTGGACCCCGGCGGACGTGCCGCTGCTCGACGAGGCCGCAGAGCTGCTCGGCGAGGACGACCAGGCCGCCCGGGCCCGCGCTCGGATGGACGCCGAGAACCACACCGCCGAGCTTGACTACGCGCGTCGGGTGCTCCAGTCCTCCGGCAACGAGGGACTCGTCTCGGCCGAGCTGCTCGCCGATCGCTTCGCGAGCACGGGACCTCGCCTCACGACGGCGGAACGCGCCGCAGCCGACCGGACCTGGACCTACGCGCACGTGGTGGTCGACGAGGCGCAGGAGCTCTCACCGATGGCCTGGCGGATGCTGATGCGCCGGGTACCGACGCGTTCGATGACGATCGTGGGCGACGTCGCGCAGACCTCGACCCAGGGCGGCGCGCACTCCTGGTCCGCGATGCTCGACCCGCTGCTGCGCAGCGCGTGGCGCCTCACGGAGCTCACGGTCAACTACCGCACCCCGTCCGTCGTGGCCGAGGCCGCGCAGCGGGTGGCCCGCGCGGCCAACCTGCCCGTGAGCGCACTGACCTCGGCGCGCGACGTCGACGACGCGCTGGTGGTCGAGCGGGTCGCCGCGACCGGCCTTGCCGACGGCGCGGCACGGCACGCCTTCGGCGCCCTGGACATGCTCGGCGACGGCGCGGAGGGCGGCCGGGTGGCCGTCATCGCACCGGGCGACCGGCTGCCGGCGCTGCGCGACGCGCTGCACGACGCCGGGCTCGACGAGAACCTGGGCTCCGGGGTGACCGCTCTCGACGCCCCGCTGATCCTGCTCACACCGCGCGAGGCCAAGGGACTCGAGTTCGACGTCGTCGTGCTCGTCGAACCCGCCGAGGTGGGTGCGGCGAGCGCGGGCGACCTCTACGTCGCGATGACGCGACCCACGAAGCAACTACGCGTCGTCCACCACGCGGGGCTTCCGGCGGGGTTCGACGCGGAGCCGCTCGAGGCGTAGCGGACGGGCCCGCAACGGGCCCCCAAGGCTCCCCCCGCCGTCCGAGGGGCGGGACCCGCTTGGTCGCGCGCACCCCCCGGGCGCATCATAGGGGCGTGCTGCGCGCCCTGCTCCTCGAGAACCTCCACCCGTTCGCCACCTCGATCCTGGCCTCAGAGGGCATCGAGGTGATCACGCGCACAGGCGCGCTCGACGAGTCCGAGCTCATTGAAGCCCTCGACGGCGTGCACCTGCTGGGGATCCGGTCCAAGACGAACGTGACCGAGGAGGTGCTCGCGAACGCCCCCGATCTGATCGCCGTCGGCGCCTACTGCATCGGCACGAACCAGATCAACCTGGCTGCCGCCGCGCGGAACGGCGTGCCCGCGTTCAACGCGCCGTTCTCCAACACCCGGTCGGTGGTGGAGATCGCACTCGCCGACATCATCGCCCTGACCCGCCGACTGACGGTGCTGGACCGGGCGATGCACCAGGGCGTGTGGAACAAGGCGTCCGAGGGATCGCACGAGGTGCGCGGGCGCACGCTCGGCATCATCGGGTACGGGAACATCGGCACCCAGCTCTCGGTGCTCGCCGAGAACCTCGGGATGTCCGTCGTGTTCTATGACATCGCCGAGAAGCTCGCGCTGGGCAACGCCCGGCGGATGGAGACCATCGACGAGCTGCTGGACGCAGCCGATGTCGTCACACTGCATGTCGACGGCCGCGACGGCAACGCGGGTCTGTTCGGCGGCAAGCAGTTCGCCCGGATGCGGCCCGGCGCTGTGTTCCTCAACCTGTCGCGCGGCTTCGTCGTCGACTACACGGCCCTCGCCGAGGCGATCGAGTCAGAACATCTTGCCGGTGCGGCGATCGACGTCTTCCCGGTCGAGCCGAAGCGACGCGGCGACGCGTTCGTGTCCGAGCTCCGGAACCTGCCGAACGTGATCCTCACGCCCCACACAGGCGGGTCGACCGAGGAAGCACAGGAGGCCATCGGCCGGTTCGTGTCGAACAAGCTGCGCGACTACCTCACGACCGGCTCCACCACGCTCAGCGTGAACGTGCCGAACCTCGCGCTCGAGCAGACGGCGGGGAGCCACCGGCTCGCCCACCTGCACCGCAACACCCCGGGAGTGCTCGCCGCAGTGAACGCCGTGCTCGCGAACCACGGGGTCAACATCGAGGGCCAGATGCTCGCCACCCGGGGCGAGCTCGGCTACGTGGTGACCGACGTCGGTTCGGACATCGCCCCGGACGCGGTGGATGCCCTCGCGCGGATGTCCCAGACTGTGCGGCTGCGCCTGCTGTCCTGACGGCCCGCGGGGCGCTCCGGCGCGGTGTGCTCCGCGCCGGAGCCCCCGGCAGACGTCCCGGACGGCTCAGGCCGAGCCCGCCCGACGTCGGAACGTCCGCTGTACGGGACCGGAGGTCTCCGAGCCGTGCACGTTCCCGGTGTTGGACTGACCGTCCGCCGTGCGGTGCTGGCCGGCCTTCTTGCGGTCGAGCGCCTCGCGGAACTTAGCCTTGGCGTCCTCGCTCGCACTACCGTCCGTGGCTGCGTCTTCGTCCTGCTGCGCCATCGCGATTCCTCCTGCTCGGTCGTGCCGACCGCGGTCGTGCGGTCATACCCCAGCCTGGTCGGTGGGGTGGTCAGAAGCCAGCCGGTCGGCCGGCGTCGTGGCGGCCGCGAGCAACCCGCCGAGCTCCGCGACGGATGCCACGACGTGGTCCGCACCGGCCGCGACGAGCTCGCCGTCGGCCGCGAATCCCCACGCCACCCCGATCGACGTCACGCCGTTCGCGGCCGCGCCCTCGATGTCGTGACGCCGGTCCCCGACCATCGCGACTCGCACCGGGTCGGGGCTGCCGAGCAGCCGCAGTGCGTCGGCGACGACGTCGGCCTTGCTCAGCACGCCAGCTGGGGTGTTGCCGGCGACGACCGTGAAGTACTCCGCGAGCCCGAAGTGCGCGAGCGTGAGCTCCCCCTGCTCGGTGGGCTTCGCCGTCGCTAGCGCGACCTGCACCCCGGCGGCGTCGAGGCTGGCGACCAGCTCAGCGATCCCCGGCACGAGCGCGGCCTCGTACAGGCCCACGTCACGGTGCCGGCGACGGTACGCGTCCTCGGCCACCGGCAGCTCGCCGGCCGGCACGCCCAGCAGGGTCAGGTTCTCGGTGAGCGGCGGGCCGATCACCCAGGAGAGGTCGGCTCCGGCATCGGCGGGCCGCCCCACGGCCGCGAGCGCGTACCGGTAGGAGGCCGTGATCCCCACCTCGGGGTCGGTGAGGGTTCCGTCGAGGTCGAAGAGCACGGTGTCGATCAGCACCCAGTCAGAATATCCGCACCGCCAAGCCCGTCCGGACGGTGCGCTGGGCCGGGTGAATCTTGGCGTACGGTCGGCACCATGCATCTTGCCGATCCGAACCGCTATGCGTCCCTGCCCTATCATCGGACGGGACTCAGCGGGCTCGACCTGCCGGCGATCTCCCTCGGGCTGTGGCAGAACTTCGGCGGCGACAGCCCGCTCGACCGCCAGCGCGACGTCGTCCTGCATGCCTTCGACCGCGGCATCACGCATTTCGACCTGGCCAACAACTACGGGCCGCCGCAGGGGTCGACCGAGGAGAACTTCGGCCGGATCCTCTCCTCCGACCTCGCGCCGTACCGCGACGAGCTGGTGATCTCCACCAAGGCCGGGTACGACATGTGGCCGGGCCCGTACGGGGTGGGCGGCTCGCGCAAGTACCTGCTCGCCTCTCTGGACCAATCGCTCGCGCGCCTGGGCGTCGACTACGTCGACCTGTTCTACAGCCACCGGTTCGACCCCACGACGCCGCTCATCGAGACGATGGGCGCGCTCAAGACGGCCGTCGACTCGGGCCGCGCGCTGTACGCCGGCATCTCGTCCTACAACGCGCACCGCACGCTCCAGGCGCTCGAAACAGCCCGGTCGATCGGGCTGACCCTGACCATCCATCAACCGTCGTACTCGATGCTCAACCGGTGGATCGAGGGTCCCGACCCGGAGGCCGGCGGCCGAACGCTGCTGGACGTCCTGGGCGAGGCGGGTCTCGGGACCATCGTGTTCTCGCCGCTGGCTCAGGGCATGCTCACCTCGAAGTACCTGGCCGGCGTGCCGGCCGGCTCACGTGCCGGCCGCGATGGGTCGTTGCGCCAGGAGTTCCTCACCGAAGAGACCCTCGGCCACGTCCGCGCGCTGGCCGACATCGCCGCCGCGCGAGGTCAGTCGCTTGCTCAGATGGCCATCTCGTGGGCCCTGCGCGACCCGCGAGTGACCTCGGCGCTGCTCGGCGCAAGCAGCGTGGCGCAGCTCGACGAGAACCTCGCCGCGCTGGAGAACCTCGACTTCGACGCGACCGAGCTGGCCCGGATCGACGAGCACGCCGTCGACGCGGGGGTCAACATCTGGGCTGCCCCGTCGAGCGACCTCTAGGCCACCGGGTCCCCCACCAGCCCACCGCCCCGTCCGCGGTCACGGACGCCGCCCGGTGCGCCGGGGACTGGCTCGACACGCAAGTCCGGCCGGGCGGGCGGTTGTCCGCGCTCGACCCTGCGACGGCGGACCCGACCGACCCTCCGCTGCACCTCACCGTCGGGGACGGCTCGACGCCCCGGATCGGGGGCGGCAGCCAGCCCGGTCGAACACTGATCCGAGCCGAAGACCCGCAACCTACTGCTCGGTAACTTACGACTCCGTAGGTTAATCTGTGGGATGTGACGTCTCCCTTCGTCGACCGCCCGTGGTTGGCCTCCTACGGCCCCGACGTGCCAGCCGACGTGGTGGTGCCCGACGAGCCCGTCACAGCCGCGCTGACCCGCGCCGCCGAGCGCTTCGGCGACCGGATTGCGGTCGACTTCGTGGGCCGGGCGATGTCCTACCGGGCACTGGCCGACGCGGTGGATCGCGCGGCCGGGGCCATCCAAGCTCTCGGCGTGACCGCTGGCGACCGGGTGGCGATCGCACTGCCCAACTGCACCACCCACGTGGTCGCCTTCTACGCGGTGCTGCGCCTTGGCGCCATCGTCGTCGAGCACAACCCCGTCTACACCGCCGACGAGCTCGCCCACCAGCTCGCCGACTCGGGCGCGGTCGTGGCGATCTGCTGGCAGAAGACCGCCGCGGTGGTCGCCGGGGTGCAGAACCGCACCGCCGTGCGAACGATCGTCGCGGTCGACCTCGCGGCAGACATGCCGCTGACCAAGCGCCTCCTCCTGCGCCTGCCGGTACGCAAGGCGCGCGACCTGCGCGGACAGTTGCAGGGCACCGCCCCCGTCGGCTCGCTCGACTGGCACCGCCTCGTGCGCCGGGCCCAGCCGATCGGGACCGACCACCCGCTGCCGGCGGCCAGCGACATCGCCCTGCTGCAGTACACCGGTGGCACGACGGGCGTCCCCAAAGGGGCGATCCTGACCCACCGCAACCTCGTGGCCAATGCCGTCCAGGCGGACGCCTGGACAAACATGCGCGAGGGCGCCGAGACCATCTACGGGATCCTGCCGTTCTTCCACGCGTTCGGGCTCACCCTCTGCCTGACGTTCAGCGTGCGGATCGCCGCGACGATGGTCGCCTTCCCGAAGTTCGCCCCCGCCGCCGTCCTCACCGAGCAGAAGCGTCTCCCGGCGACCTTCCTGGCCGGCGTCGCACCGATGTTCGACCGGATCGCGACGCTCGCCACCGAACGCGGAGCGGACCTGAGCTCGATCCGCGTTGCGTTCGCGGGCGCAATGCCGATCTCCGCCGAGACCGCGGCGCGCTGGGAGACCCGCACCGGCGGGCTGCTGATCGAGGGCTACGGGATGACCGAGACCTCACCGCTGGCGGTCGGCAACCCCTGTTCCGCAGACCGCAGACCGGGCACCCTGGGCCTACCGTTTCCCAGCACCGAGATCCGGATCGTGGACGTCGACGACCCGACGCGGGACGTCGGCCGCGACGAACGCGGCGAGCTTCTGCTCCGCGGACCTCAGGTCTTCGCCGGGTACTGGGGTCTCCTCGAGGAGACCGCCGCTGCACTGCTCCCGGGCGGGTGGCTGCGCACCGGCGACGTGGTCGTGGCCGACGACGCCGGCTCGCTCACCCTGGTCGACCGCACGAAAGAGATGATCATCACCGGCGGCTTCAAGGTCTACCCGTCACAGGTCGAGGACCTCCTGCGCGAGATGCCGGGAGTGGCGGACGTCGCCGTCGTGGGCGTGCCGGGAGGTGAGCGTGGCGAACGCGTGGTGGCCGCGATCGTGCTCGCAGCACAGGACGCCGCCGCGAACGCCGTCGACCTCGCGGCGGTACGGGCGTGGTGCGAGCGGCGCATCGCCCGGTACGCGATCCCGCACGAGCTGGTCATCCTCGCCGAGCTCCCGCGGTCACCGATCGGAAAGGTGCTGCGCCGCGCAGTGCGCGACGGGCTCCTGACCGGCCTGGGGCCGGCGCAGGCTTGACGCAGCCGGCTCGGATTCCGCCCGGGCCTGCTGGTTTCGCAGACGCCCGAACAGGAGGATGATGGTAGTAATGTCCTCCCAGCCCACCGGTCGCCGCCGGCATCTGCCCAACAGTCCGTTCAATGCCGCCCGAGAGGCGGCGGCGGCGGCAATCAAGCCGATCCCGGTCGGGGCACGCGTCTCGCACGAGCGCCACGGCCTTGGCCGAGTGGTAGCCCTCGACGGCGATCGCGCCGTCATCGTCGACTTCGGCGCGGGCGATCGACGCCGGGTCGCACTCGACAGCGCAAAGCTCGAGCGGCTCTGAGCAACACCTCTCAGGCCGTGGCCGGCGCGCCGCTGTCGCGAACCTCCGGCTCTCCGGTCTCGTCGGGCGTGGTCTGATCGGCGTGGACAGCCGCTTGGTGTTCCGCGCGTAGCAATGTGATCGCTGCCTCGAAGTCCTCGAGCGAGTCGAACCCCTGGTAGACGCTGGCGAACCGTAGGTACGCCACCTCATCGAGCTCGCGCAGCGGCCCGAGGATCGTGAGACCGATCTCGTACGCGTCCAGCTCGGCGCTGCCGGTGCTGCGGATGCTCTCCTCGACACGCTGCGCGAGCAGGGCGAGGTCGTCGTCGCTGACCGGCCTGCCCTGGCAGGCCTTCCGAACGCCGTTGATGATCTTCTCCCGGCTGAACGGCTCGGTGGCGCCCGACCGCTTGACCACCGAGAGGCTCGCGGTCTCGACGGTCGTGAAACGCCGGTTGCACTGCGGGCACTGCCGACGACGACGGATCGACGCGCCGTCGTCCGAGGTCCGCGAGTCGACCACGCGGGAGTCGGAGTGATGGCAGAAGGGACAGTGCACGGGGCGAACCTAGAGGCCGGTGCGCTCCGGCGCAAGGCAGGAAGCCCTCAGCCCGCGGGGACCAGGATCTGCTGCCCGGCACGCAACCCCACGCCGGACAGCCCGTTCAGAGCCACGAGCTCGGTGACCATGTCACGCACATCCGCGTGCGGGGCGGTGTAGGCAGAGGCGATCGCCCACAGGCTCTCCCCCGCACTCACGGTGTAGGTGTCGACGGGGATCGACCCGGCGGGTGCGTCGGCCACGGCTCGCCCGCCGACAAGCACCACGACCAGGGCGAGCACCACGGCCGCCACGCCCAGCACGCGGCGTCCGCGCGCCGTCGGCGTCAGCCGGACACCCGTCTGCATGCCCCTCGGGTGGAACACTGCTGCGCTCACGTCCTGCTCCTCTCCGACATCCCGCCGACCCGGGGCTCCCCGGAACCTCGACCATCGAACGTTTGTACGTCGAACGTCTGTACGATGTCTAGCACGCGCGGCCAAGACTTGTCGAGACACGCTCGAACAGATGTTTGAAAGCGTGGCCAGGTTCTTCTAGGCTGCAGATACGGAGCAAGCGCACCACGAGCCACCCACACGCCCCGTCGGGCGGATCGGTCCGGTCGCCGGACCAACGAAGGTGGAGCAGCTCGCCGAGGAGGAGGAGAACGGTGGCCAGAGACGGGAACACCCCCAGCGGTCCGCAGGACCCGCGCGCACCGCTCGCGTCGGTGCATGCCCTTCCCGACGGCGCGCCGGACGGCGACGGCCTGACCGCGCGCCAGCGGCTCGTCCTCGAGACGATCCGCTCCTCGGTCGCGAAGCGCGGCTATCCGCCGAGCATGCGGGAGATCGGCGAGGCGGTGGGCCTGACCAGCCCGTCGAGCGTCAAGCACCAGCTGACCGCGCTCGAGCGGAAGGGCTACCTGCGGCGGGACCCGAACCGTCCGCGCGCCATCGAGGTGATGCACCCCGACGACTCACGGCCCATCCAGCACTGGCAGGCAGGGTCGGATCACGTGGCCGGCGTATTCGGCGAGGAACACCTCGCCGCACGCGATGGCTCGCCCACGCCGTCGTACGTACCCGTGGTGGGACGGATCGCGGCGGGTGGTCCGATCCTCGCCGAGCAGGTGGTCGAAGACGTCTTCCCGCTCCCGCGCCAATTGGTCGGCGACGGCGACCTGTTCCTGCTCAAGGTCGCCGGTGATTCGATGATCGACGCGGCGATCTGCGACGGCGACTGGGTCGTCGTGCGCCGCCAACCCGTCGCTGAGAACGGCGAGATCGTCGCAGCGATGATCGACGGCGAGGCGACCGTGAAGACCTTCAAGCGCACGGACGGCCACGTGTGGCTTCTGCCGCACAACGCCGCTTACGCACCGATCGCGGGCGACGAGGCACAGGTTCTCGGCCGCGTCGTCAGCGTCCTGCGGAAGCTCTGAACCGGGGCGGGCGCGGTGCCAGGACGGATGCGCGACCCGGGCCCCCGCGTCGGGGCCCCCCGGCTCGACGGGGAGGTGCGGGATGCCTACGACGACTGGACGATCGGCGACCTACGCAGACGCGCGGCTGAGGTCGGCATCGAGGGCCGGTCCCGGATGCGCAAAGACGACCTGATCAAGGCATTGCGGTCGCGCTGAACCGCGGTCCTGCCGACCGGGCCGCTACAGCCCGAAGTTGCGCGCGACGACCTTGAGCCCATCGGCCGAACGACGCAGCCGAGTGAGCTCGTCGTCCGACATCAGCACCTCGAGCAACCGGACAGCGCCAGCGCGCCCGACGACCGTAGGCACCGACAGGCAGATGTCGCTGATCCCGCAGTAGTCGTCCAGCAGGCTCGAGACCGGTAGCACGCGTCGCTCGTCCTTGAGGATCGCCTCGATGATGCGCGACCCCGCGAGCGCGACGGCGTAGTTGGTCGCTCCCTTGCCCTCGATGATCTTGTACGCCGACTCGATCACGTTGCGCGCGATACCGTCGCGGACCTCGAGGGTCAGTGGACCCACGCTCCGCGACCCGCGCCACGCCAACAGCGGCACGCCGCCGATGGACGCCGCCGCCCACAGCGGGAATTCGCTGTCCCCGTGCTCACCCACCATGTAGGCGTGCACGTTCTGCACCGCCACGCCCGTGTGCTGCGCGATCAGGTACCTCAGCCGCGAGGAGTCGAGAACGGTGCCGGACCCGAACAGCTGAGCGCCCGGAAGCCCCGAGATCTTCAGCGCCGCGTACGTGACGATGTCGACCGGGTTGGTCACCATCACGAACACGGCGTTCGGCGCCTGTTCGACCAGCGGTGGCAGGATCTTGCGGGTCAGCGAGATCGTTGCCCCGGCAAGGTCGAGACGCGTCTGACCCGGTCTCTGCTTCGCCCCGGCCGTGATGACGACGACATCAGCGTCTGCGCACACAGCGATGTCGTCCGAGCCGATCACCTCAGCCATCGGCATGAACTGGATCCCATGACCCAGGTCGAGCGCTTCGGCCTCGACCTTGGCCTTGTTGATGTCGTAGAGCGCCACCGTTCGCGCGGCGCCCCGCATGAGGGCCGCGTAGGCCACGGTCGCACCCACCGCACCCGCGCCGACCACGGCGAGCTTGGTGGTCCGCCGGTCGGGCAGGGGTCTGCGGCCCTGGCCGATCTCGTCACTGTCGTAGGTCTCGCTCACGTGCCCTCCTCGGGCGGTGCGGTCAGGCTCGGGTGGCGAGCCGCTCGAGGGCCGCGATGACCACGGCACGGTCCGTCGTCCGCCAGAAGTCGGGCAGCGAGCGCGCCAGGAACTCCCCGTAGCGCGCCGTGGCCAGCCGAGGGTCCAGCACCGCGACAACGCCACGGTCACCCGTGCCGCGGATCAGGCGACCCGCACCCTGCGCGAGCAGCAGCGCGGCACGCGTCGCGGCCACCTGCATGAAGCCGTTGCCGCCCGCGGCGTCAACCGCCTCGGACCGCGCCGAGCGGACAGGATCGTCAGGGCGCGGGAACGGGATGCGGTCGATCAGCACCAGCTGGCACGACAACCCGGGGATGTCCACCCCCTGCCAGAGCGACAACGTGCCGAAGAGGCAGGTCGCCGGGTCCTCAGCGAAGGCCCGCACGAGCGTCGGGAGCTGGTCGTCGCCCTGCGCGAGCACGGGGAAGTCGAGCCGTTCGCGCATCGCCTCGGCGACGGCCAGCGCGGCTCGGCGTGAGGAGAACAGACCCAACGTGCGGCCACCTGCGGCCGTGATGAGGGTCGCGATCTCGTCGAGCTGGGCGTCCGTGGCCGCCTCACGGCCCGGCGCGGGCAGGCCGGTGGCGATGTAGAGGATTCCCTGGCGCTGGTAGTCGAACGGGCTGCCGACGTCCAGCGCGCGCCACGGCGCGGGCGCGGGGTCGGGGCCCGTCGCCCCGGCGGCACCTTCCGCCGCCTCGAGCCCGAGGGAGCGAGCGAGCGGCTCGAACGATCCGCCGACGGTGAGCGTGGCCGACGTCAGCACGCCGGAGCGCCCCGCGAGGAGGTGCGCACGGATCAGTCCGTTGACCGACAGGGGCGCGGCGTGCAGGCGGGACATACCACCGCCGCGCCAGCCGCCTGGGTCGTCGTCCCCGCGTGAGCACCAGAGCACGTCGCGACCCGGCGCCGCCGACCCCGCAGCCATCCGGTCGGCGACCTCGAACAGCTCGAGCATGGCCGACGCCGCCATCTTCAGCCCACCGTCCGCCGCCGCCTGCGGCGGCACACCGGCCGGCTTCATCGCGCTGAGGATCGTGCGGGCCGCGTCCCGGACCGCACCGACCGCCGTCCCGGCCGCGGGCGGCAACCCGTCCCGGAACCGACCCTCCGGCAGCTCTGCGAGCACGGCGCCGAGCGCGGCACTGGCGGCGTCGAGTTCCGTGGTGGGAAGGCCGCTGTGCCGGCGGGCCAGCCGGGCTGCACGCTCGACCGTCGCGACGGACAGGTCGGCGGTCGCCTGGGCGGTGACGCGGTCGGTGAGCTCGTGCGCCTCGTCGACGATGAGCACCTCGTGCTCCGGCAGCACACCCGGGAATCCCGTCGCCGCGATCCCGAGCATCGCGTGGTTGGTCACCACGACGTCCGCCTCCCTGGCCAGCGCGCGGGCACGGGTCGGGAAGCAGTCGTCGATCATCGGGCACCTGGGCGCGAGGCACTCCATGGACGTGACCGAGATCAGGCGCCAGGCACGATCGCTCACGCCCGGCACGAGGTCGTCGCGGTCGCCCGTCTCGGTCCGCCCGGCCCACTCGCGTCCCCTGACGACCTGGGCGCCGAGGTTGCCCGCGTGGTTGCCGACCGCCGACCCCCCGGACGGGGCGGGGTGCTCGGCGGCGCCGGCATGGTCACCGGGCAGGTCGAAGAGGGTCCCCGGCTCGTCCGCCGGGAAGCCGCCCGCGAGCTTGTGGACGCACACGTAGTTGTGCCAGCCCTTGAGGACCGCGACCCGCGGCGGGCGGGGCAGCCGAGGACCCATGGCCGCCACGACGAGCGGCAGGTCGGTGGTGATGACCTGGCGCTGCAGCGCGAGCGTCGCCGTCGAGACGACGACGCGCTCGTCGTGCTGCACGGCGTGCCGCACGGCCGGAACGAGGTACCCCAGCGACTTGCCCGTCCCGGTGCCCGCCTGAACGAGCAGGTGCTCACCCGCGTTGATCGCGGCCGCGACCGCGTGCGCCATCTCGTGCTGCCCCTCGCGGCGACCGCCGCCGAGCCGAGCCACCGCAAGATCGAGCAGCTCGTCAACCTTCGAGGCCTCGGCCTCGACCGCGGACGACGGGATCGGATCTGGCACCGAACAAGCCTAGTGCGGCTGCTCGATCGCCGCCGCCGCCCGTCGCGCGGGTGTGCTAGACCGCCCGGGAAAGTGCTCAGGGGGTCGGGACGGCAGCCTCCGTGAGCTCGCGCGCGAGCGCTTCGTCCACGCGGGCCCGCAGGGCGGTGCCCGCGCCGGTGTGCTCCTCAGTCTCGATGTCACCGTCCCGGTGCACGCGACTGACCAGGTCACCGCGGTCGTACGGGATGACGAGGTCGACCGTGACGCCAGGGCGCGGCAGCTGGTCGGCGATCAGCGCAACCAGCTCGTCGATCCCCTCACCCGTGCGCGCGGAGACCACGAGCGAGTGCACCTCGCGCGAGCGCAGCCGCGCGACGACGTCGGGTTCGGCGATGTCAGCCTTGTTCAGGATGATCACCTCGGGCACGTCGAACGCCCCCGGGATGTCGGCGAGGACGTGCCGCACGGCGGAGATCTGGCCCTCCGGGTCGGGGTGCGAAGCATCGACGACGTGCAGAACGAGGTCCGCGTCCGCGACCTCCTCGAGCGTGGAGCGGAAGGCCTCGACCAGCTGGTGCGGCAGCGCACGCACGAAGCCGACCGTGTCGGTCAACGTGTACACGCGCCCGTCGGCCGTCTCGGCGCGGCGCACGGTCGGGTCCAATGTCGCGAAGAGCGCGTTCTCGACCAGGACCCCAGCGCCGGTCAGGCGGTTGAGCAGCGAGGACTTGCCGGCGTTCGTGTACCCCGTGATGGCGACCGAGGGGATCGAGTTGCGCTTGCGCGAGGAGCGCTTGGTCACCCGGGCCGGCTCCATCGCGGCGATCTCGCGACGCAGCTTGGCCATCCGCGTGCGGATGCGGCGCCGGTCGATCTCCATCTTGGTCTCGCCGGGACCTCGCGAGCCGATGCCGGCACCGGCGGCGACACGACCACCCGCCTGCCGGGACATCGACTCGCCCCAGCCGCGCAGCCGCGGCAAGAGGTACTCGAGCTGCGCGAGCTCGACCTGCGCCTTGCCCTCACGCGACTTCGCGTGCTGAGCGAAGATGTCAAGGATCAGCGCGGTCCGGTCGACGACCTTGACCTTGACGATGTCCTCGAGGGAGCGGCGCTGCGAGGGTGCCAGGTCGCCGTCGACGATCACCGTGTCGGCTCCGGTGGTGGCAACGATGGTCGCCAGCTCGGCGGCCTTGCCCGAGCCGAGGTACGTGCCCGGGTCCGGGTTCGCCCGGCGTTGCAGCATGCCGTCCAGGACCTGCGAGCCGGCGGTCTCTGCAAGTGCGGCGAGCTCGGCCAGCGAGACCTCCGCGTCCTGGACCGTACCCTGGCCCCAGATGCCGACCAGCACGACCTTCTCGAGGCGCAGCTGTCGGTACTCGACCTCAGTGACGTCCTGGAGCTCGGTCGACAACCCCCCGACGCGGCGCAGCGACGTGCGCGCCTCGAGATCGAGCTGCTGGCCGTCGTACGACGAGTGCACCGTGCCACCCGCGTCGAACGCCGTGCCGGACCGGGCGAGGACTCGCGCGACCACGTCACCGGCGACGTCGTGCACGCTGCGCGTTCCGGGTTCCCGTCCCCCCTGCTGCGGTACCCCGGTCGTCGCGGGCGCGTCCGGGACGTCCGCCGCGCCGTCGGGTCTGGAGCCGGTATGGGGGTGCGTCACGTGCGACCTCATCTCTCTCGCTGCCGCAAGGGTGTCACGCCGGGGGACGCCCCGGCGAACCGATTCGCTGCGGGCGTGACCCGCGTAGGGTTCAACCCGTGCCCGACGCCGCCCACGACCCAGATCCCGACGGGTCCGCGGACCACTACTTCACCGCCCGACCAGCCTCCCCCGACGAGCGCCGCACGATCACGGTGCAGCTCGCGGACCGTGACGTCACGCTGGAGACGGCGGGTGGGGTGTTCTCCCCCTGGCGGCTCGACCAGGGCACGCGGGTGCTCCTGGGTTCCGTCCCGCGGCCGCCCCAGAGCGGGGACCTGCTCGACCTCGGCTGCGGCTGGGGGCCGGTCGCCCTGACGTTCGCGCTGCGATCCCCGGCCGCGCGCGTGTGGGCCGTCGACGTCAACGAGCGGGCCCTCGATCTCGTCCAGCGCAACGCCCAGCGCCTGGGGCTCGGCAATGTCCGGGCAGCGCTGCCCGACGACGTGCCCGACGACGTCGCGCTGGCGGCCCTGTGGTCCAACCCGCCGATCCGGGTCGGCAAGGCGGCCTTGCACGCGATGCTGCTCCGCTGGCTGCCGCGGCTGGCCCCCGGTGCCCAGGCCCACCTCGTCGTGCAACGCAACCTCGGGGCCGATTCGCTGCAGCTCTGGCTCGCTGCACAGCTCGGCGCGAGCACGGATGTGACGAGGACGGCGACCGCCAAGGGCTTTCGCGTGCTGCGGATCGGCGCACCGCGATCCGAACCCGCCTGACGCGGCGCACGGAGCGGTCAGAAGACCGGCAGGGCGCCGAGGTCGAGCTCGCCCTCGGCGACCAGCTCCGCCGGACCGGCGAGCTCCACGTGGCCGGACGCCAGCAGACGCACCCGAACCGTCCCACCGGGGACCTCGACGAACCAGATGTCGGGCGCGCCCGCGCCGGCCCACGTCCGGACCGCGAGCGCGGCCGCGCAGGCCCCGGTGCCACAGGAGCGGGTCTCTCCGACACCGCGTTCGTGAACGCGCATGCGCACTCGCCCGACGACGCGACCATCGTCGTCGGTCCCCTCGCCGAGCGGGACGACGAGCTCGACATTGATGCCGTTCGACGGCACCGGTCGAACGTCCGGTGCTTGAGTGAGGTCCACCCGCGCGAGCTCGTCGGTGTCGGCAAGCGCGAGGACGACGTGCGGGTTGCCCACATCGACGCGCAGGGCGGGCCGTGGTACGTCGAGACCCGGGACCATGACCTGGGCGTCAGCACCCGAGATCGCCGCACCCTCGCCGCCGGTCAGGTGCCACGGCCCCATGTCGACCACGTACCAGCCGTTCTTCTCGCGGCGCACGCGGCGGACACCGGCGCGGGTCCCGATCGCGAGCGCGGCGTCGCCCGTCGCGGGCACCTCGGCGAGCCCGAGGCTCTCGAGGAACGCCGCGAACACCCGGACACCGTTGCCGCACATCTCGGCCACCGACCCGTCGCCGTTGCGGTAGTCCATGAACCAGACCGCAGTCGGATCGGCGGCGAGGATGGCCGCCCCCTCGGGCAGGGATGCGGTGGGCGCGACGCGGATCACCCCGTCACCACCGATCCCGGCACGACGGTCCGCGAGCGCGCGCACCAGCCCGGGGGTCAGGTCGAGCCCACCCGCGCGGTCGTCGAGGAGCACGAAGTCGTTCTGGGTGCCATGTCCCTTGGCGAAGCGCAGCCCTGTGGTGGGGCGCCGCCCTTTGGTGCCGGTCGGAGCCGTGGAGCTGGTCATGAGCCCAGGGTACGACGCGCGCCGCCGGCGAAATCGCCCTCGTCGGGCCCGGACGTGCCGCGGTCGGCGGCCGCCACGATCCCGAGCGCCAGGTCCACCAGGTCCGGGTCGCGCGCATCGAGCCAGTGCACGCGGGGATCGCGGCCGAACCATGTCATCTGCTTGCGCGCGAGCCGCCGCGTGTTGGCAACGACAGCCGCGCGGGCCGTCACGTCGTCGCTCTCACCGCGAACCATCGCGATCACCTCGGCGTACCCGACCGCGCGCGCCGCCGTGCGTCCCATCCCGCGCGTGAGCAGACCGAGCGCCTCCTCGACGAGCCCCTGCTCCCACATCCGCTCGACGCGCTGCTGCACGCGCGCGTCGAGCACCGCTCGGTCGCAGTCCAGCCCGATCTGCACCGCCGGTACCGCGTACACCTGCTCGGGAAGGTTGGCGGTGTAGGGCCGCCCGGAGATCTCGATGACCTCGAGCGCGCGCACGATGCGACGGGTGTTCGCCGGCCCGATCGCGATCGCCGCGGCCGGGTCGAGGCGCGCCAGCTCGTCGTGCAGGTGCCGGGTGCCGTGCTGCTCGGCACGCTCCTCGAGCCGGGCCCGCACTGCAGCGTCGGTCCCCGGGAACTCGAGCCGATCGAGCAGCGCGCGCATGTACAGGCCCGAACCGCCGACGACGACGCCGCGCGCGCCCCGGATGGCGATCTCACTCAGGTCGCGACGCGCCTCGAGCTGGTACCGGGCGACCGAGGCGTCCTCGGCGGCGTCGAGCACGTCGAGCTGATGGTGCGGGACGCCGCGGCGCTCGGCCACGGTGAGCTTCGCGGTGCCGATGTCCATGCCCCGGTAGAGCTGCATCGCGTCGGCGTTGACGACCTCGCCGCCGAGCCGCTCGGCGAGCGCGACCGCCAGTGCGGACTTGCCCGTCGCCGTCGGGCCGACGACGGCGACCACGAGCGGTCCACCGCGCGAGCTCATCGCGCCCGCCAGACCGCGACCGCGTACATCACGCCGAACGGTGCGGAAGCGTGCCGCACGCCGGCCTCGAACGTGGTGGCGGCCCCGGCCGCGCCGAGCAGAACTTGCAGGGGAGCCCACGCGGTCACCACGAGCTCGGTCGCGAGGGAGCCCGGAATCTCACCGAGCCGCCACCGAGCGGGCGGATCCCCGTGGGCAAGCTCCGCCAGAGCCGCGGCGTCGAGCGGCTGGGCGCGATCGTCGTCGGCGCACGGCGCGTCCGGACCGTGCCGCGCGCTCAGCGAACCGGCGACGAGCAGCGCGACCCGGTCGGATCCGGCCGCGAGATCGGCACCGAACGCGCGGAGGTCATCGGCGCGAGCACCGTCGTCCATCGAGGACGCGACCTCGACGACGGTCACCGGCCCCGCCCAGCCACCTTGCGCCAGCAGCAGCAGCCCGACCGACGCACCCACGGCTGGGACTGCGGTGCCCGGCGCAAGATGGCTCTCGACGTCAGGCGCCGTCCAGCCCAGGCCAGCGCCATCGATCCCCGCCGCGGCCAGGCTCGGGCAGACCGGCCCGGTGAGCGTGCGGTCGACCGGCCCGGGAGCAACGACGACGACCCGGTCCGGTGCAGCCCCGACCACCTCGCGGACCGCGGCGACGGCTGCCGCGCGCACGTCCTCGAGCACGACGGCGCGACCCGCCGCACCCGGGACGAGCAGGGCGGTCTCCGGAACGAGGGCAGCGATGGCGAGCACGCCCCGACGGTAACCGTTCGGGGACCGGCGAGGCCACGACAGGGCCGCCCGAACCGCCGCCTGCCCAGCTCCCGCGGGTAGTGTCTGTCCATGGGCTTCTTCCGGGGTGGTCGCGGAGGTGGCCGGCACGGGCTGGGCTCGGAACCCGCCGAGGGGCCGGAAAGGAACGGACGGCAGGTACCGGAGCCGTCCGACCCGGACCTGCACACCCAGGTCCAGAAGCTGCTGGCGCACGAGCTCGGGGCTACCCCCGGCACGAACCCGGACGACACCGACGTGCCTTCGCCGCTGACGGCCGCTCGCATCGTCAAGTGGTTCGAGACGAACGAGTTCAGCTACTTCCTCGACAACGACGGTGACGTGGGCGGCCTGTGGCGCGGGCGGCTGTACTACTTCTTCCTGTTCGGTGAGGAATCGGAGATCCTGCAGATCCGCGGGCAGTGGAACCGGGAGGTCGCGATCGAACGGCTGGAAGAGGTGCTCGAGGCCTGCAACGAGTGGAACGCCGACCGGATCTGGCCCAAGGCCTACGTCCGGGTACGGGACAACGGCATGGTTCACGTGATCGCCGAAGTGGCGACGGACCTCGAGCGCGGAGTGACCGATGCTCAGCTCGGCCAGCTGCTGAACTGCGGTCTGAGCACCGGGAACATGCTCTTCGACGCGATCGACGAGCTCTACCCCGACCCGGCGGCGGTGGCGCCGTGAAGCCCGACGCGCTGACCGGCTGGATCTCACGGGTGTTCGGCAACGCCCGCCCCAAGCCGCCAAGCGATCCCGGCTCGCAGGAGCACACGGCGCCACTGGCTCGCGGCCGGGTCGCGGCGTTCCTGACCGGCCGCGGCTACCGCTTCCAGCTCGACGACGATGGCGACCTCACCGGGACCTGGGACGGGAATCGCTTCTGGTTCCTGCTGCTGGGGGACCACCACGAGATCGTTCAGATACGGGGACGCTGGCACCGGACGCTGCCGCTCAGGCAGCGGTCGGCGGTCCTCCTCGCTGCGAACGACTGGAACCGCGAGCGGATCTGGCCGAAGGTCTACGTGCGCGAGGAGGAAGGCGAGCTCTCGCTGTACAGCGAGGTCTCGGTCGACCTCGAGAACGGCGCGACCGAGACCCAGCTCGCGCAGCTGCTCGCGTGCGGACTCGGCACCGGGGTCCAGATGTTCACGGCGCTCGATGCGCTGCTACCTGACCTGTCCTCGGGACTCTGACGTCCCAGCCACGACCTCTCGAACCCGCGTCGGCAGACCCTGCGCGCGCCAGCGCGGAGGGTGGGTCAGGCGCGACGAATGCTCGGCAGGCCGAGCGCGACCAGCTTGCCCGGCGCAATTCCGTGGCCGCCGGCACCGTGGCCCTCGTGGCCCTCATACCTCTCGAGGCCCACGCGGGCCCGCTCCCGGGTGACCCAGGCATCCCCCGCCCTGGTACGGCGCACCGCATAGGTGCCGTCTGCGAGCGCCGAGTCGGCCACCAGGTGGTGCGGAGCTCCGTGCGTCACCTCGACGGTGACGAGGTCACCCGGGCGTGGCAGGCGAGAGTCGAGATCGTCGGCAAGGCGAGGGTCGAGGTCGTCGGCGGCACGGCGCGCAAGCCCCGCGGGCAGAGCGAGGTGCACGAGGCGGTTGTCGGCGGCCCGGCCCGAGAGCCGACGCGATGCCCGGTCCTTACGGCCGGACTCCCCGGCGACCAGCACCTCGACGGTGCGGCCCACCAGGGCCGCATTGTCCTCGAGCGAGATCCGCTCCTGCAGCTCGACGAGCCGCCCGTACCGCTCCTGGACTTCCGGCTTGGGCAGCTGGTCCGGCAGGTCGGCCGCAGGCGTCCCTGGGCGCGGGGAGTACTGGAACGTGTACGCCGACGCGAAGCGCGCAGCCTCGACGACCCGCAACGTCTCGGCAAAGTCCTCCTCGGTCTCCCCCGGGAAACCCACGATGACGTCGGTGGTGATCGCGGCGTCAGGCATCACGGCCCGCACACGCTCAAGGATGCCGAGGAACTTCTCCGAACGGTACGAACGCCGCATGGCCCGCAGCACCCGGTCCGACCCGGACTGCAGAGGCATGTGCAGCTGCGGCATCACCGCAGCGGTCTGCGCCATCGCTGCAATGACGTCGTCGGTGAACGCAGCCGGGTGCGGGCTGGTGAACCGCACCCGCTCGAGACCCTCGACCGCCCCGCACGCGCGCAGCAGCTTCGCGAACGCGCCGCGATCGCCGAACTCGACGCCGTAGCTGTTCACGTTCTGACCCAGCAGGGTGACCTCGATCGCACCGAGGTCGACCAAGGCCCGGACCTCCGCAAGGATCTCTGCCGGGCGCCGGTCCCGCTCTTTGCCGCGCAGCTGAGGCACGATGCAGAACGTGCAGGTGTTGTTGCACCCGACGCTGATCGAGACCCACCCGGCGTACACGGACTCACGCCGCGTCGGGAGCGTGGACGGGAAGACCTGCAGAGACTCGGCGATCTCCACCTCGGCCCGCTGGTTGTGCCGGGCGCGCTCGAGCAGCACGGGCAGGGCGTCGAGGTTGTGGGTGCCGAAGACGACGTCGACCCACGGCGCGCGGTCGACGATCCCGGCGCGGTCCTTCTGCGCGAGGCAGCCGCCGACGGCGATCTGCATGCCCGGGCGCACCGCCTTGACGGCGGCAAGCTGGCCGAGGTT